>ERZ869909.53-NODE-53-length-166090-cov-21.173245_pt1 | contig 166090 bp, 152 predicted proteins | sample MGYA00520892_ERZ869909 | MGnify/ENA primary metagenome ERZ869909 (study PRJEB32215, sample SAMEA104723947) | bioreactor metagenome | biome: bioreactor; feature: anaerobic bioreactor; material: water | place: China | collected 2015-03-12 ... | reverse complement strand
TTGTATTTGATTGGTAACCAATACAATATACTAATTTTTAGTATTTTGAGCAACTTTTTCTATAATGCACTACGGGTATTATTTATTTTAAAAAACACCAATTCAACCATAGTTGATTATATAATTGGAGGTTTAAGTGTAGGAGTTATTGTAAACATTTTATTTCAGCCAATAATAAACTTTTATTACATAATAAGTGTTTTTTTGTTTATTCTAGCATCCTCATGCCTGATGTATTTTTCATTTATAAAAAAAAAATTTGTTATAACTAAAACCAATCCTTCATATTCAAAAGATTTAAGTGCTTTTTACCAATTAAAAGACAATAAAAAAATTAATTCACTCCATATTATATTTTTTGTAGTAGTTTTTTTGGCAAGTTTAACTGGAGGGATTAGTACTTTATTTTCTGGGAAAAATATTGTTGATTATGAAAACAAGCAATCTATTAATTTATATACAAAACATTCAAACCAAATATTACTTGATAATTTTGTTAAAAAGGTAGATTCTATGAACACATATCAGATTGCCAATACCACAAGTTGTGACTCCATTTTAATTTATCACAAGAAACTTCAAGAGTTAAACGCTGAAAACAACCAATAAAGCCAAAAGGAAAAGTAACTAATTGTTCACTTTCCCCAACCACTCCCTGGCATTCACAAATGCCTCAACCCAAGGCGAAACTTCATCATTTCGGTCTTTTGGATAATAGGCCCAGTTCCAAGGGAAGGTCGAGCGTTCTAAGTGTGGCATCATCACCAAGTGTCTCCCGGTGTCATCGGCCATCATGGCGGTATTAAAATCAGAACCGTTAGGATTGGCAGGGTAGCCTTCATAACCATAAGTCCCCACAATATTATACTTTTCTTTTTCGTAAGGGAAACTGAATTTGCCTTCACCGTGTGCAGACCAGATCCCCAGCTTGCTTCCGGCCAATGTTGATAGCATAACCGACTTGTTCTCAGTAATCTCCACTGAAGTGAAGGTACATTCAAACTTACCACTGTCGTTGTGTAGCATTCTGGGTTTTTCATCGTGGTCTGGATTGATCAACCCCAACTCGATAAATAATTGACAACCGTTACAGACACCTAAAGATAAAGTGTCAGGTTTTGCAAAAAAGTCTTTCAGGGCTTTGTTGGCTTTTTCATTGTATAAAAATGCACCGGCCCAGCCTTTGGCACTTCCCAAAACATCGCTGTTTGAGAATCCGCCCACGGCAGCAATAAATTGAATATCTTCCAATGTCTCACGTCCCGAAATCAAATCGGTCATATGCACGTCCTTCACATCAAAACCGGCGAGGTACATGGCATTTGCCATTTCGCGCTCGCTGTTACTTCCCTTTTCACGAAGAATAGCTGCTTTAATGCGCTTGCCTCTCGGTTGCTGAGCGGAGTCGAAGCGACCTGTAAAGTGTTTTGGAAATTTAAACTCCAGCGGCTGTTTCTTATAATTCTCAAAACGGGCATCGGCATTTTCTTTTCCGCTTTGTTTTCTGTCTAGAAGGTGCGACGTTTTGTACCAAACATCACGCATTTCAGGGATTTTAAAGCTTTCGGTAGTAGCTCCATGTTTAATTGAAAGGGTGTTGCTTTCGGTCACAGTTCCAATTTTGAAGGCTTCAATATTCGCTTTCGCGAAAGCATTTTCAACCTCAGAATCGCTATTTGACTGAATCAAAACACCGGTGTTTTCAGCAAAGAGAATTTTGATGAGGTCGTTTTCGCTTAAAGCGGAAAGATTTATGTTCGCACCCAAATTGTTATCTGCAAAACACATTTCAAGTATTGCTGTCAACAAACCGCCCGAAGAAATATCGTGCCCGGCGGCAATTTGATTGTTTCTTATTAAGTTCTGTATCGTATTGAAAGCGTTTTTAAAATAAGCCGCATCGTTTACTGAAGGGGCTTCATCGCCAATTTCGTTAAGGATTTGTGCAAATGAAGAACCGCCCAGTTTGAAGTCGTCTTGACTCAAGTTGAGATAGTAAATACTGCCCTTTCCTTTTTGCAACACAGGTTCCACCACTTGGGTGATGGCATCACAGTTTCCGGCTGCCGAAATAATAACCGTCCCGGGGGAAATCACATCACCATCGGGGTATTTTTGTTTCATCGAAAGCGAATCTTTCCCCGTGGGAACATTGATACCCAAAGCAATCGAAAACTCTGAAACAGCTTCCACAGCGGCATACAAACGTGCATCTTCACCGGGATTGTTACAAGGCCACATCCAGTTGGCCGAAAGAGAAACCGATTGCAAACCGTCTTTCAAGGGTGCCCAAACGATGTTTGTCAATGCCTCGGCAATGGAGTTCTTTGAACCCGCCGCAGGATCAATCAAGCCCGAAATGGGGGAGTGTCCAATACTGGTTGCAACACCTTCCTTGCCGTTGTAATCCAGCGCCATCACACCACAATTATTTAACGGAATTTGTAAAGGTCCCACACATTGCTGCTTGGCGACACGCCCGGTTACACAGCGGTCCACCTTGTTGGTAAGCCAGTCCTTACACGCCACGGCTTCCAGCTGGAGAACTTGCGTGATATATTCTTTTATTTTATTTGATGAATAGGTGAGTTCAGGGTAGTTTCGTTTAATGGTCTTATCAGTCATCACTGTTTTTGGCGAACTCCCAAACATATCTGCCAGAGCAAGATCCATGGGGTTTTTCCCATCCCGATAGCTATCGGGATTGGCTTTAAATACAAAACGGTGATCACCTGTGACGGTTCCCACTTCATACATAGGTGAGCGTTCACGCTCGGCGATGCGACGTAAGGTTTCGGTATCTTTTTTACCAATCACAAGTCCCATACGCTCCTGTGATTCGTTGCCAATAATTTCCTTAGCCGAAAGGGTTGGGTCACCCACAGGGAGTTTTTCCAAAGCGATTTCGCCGCCTGTTTCTTCCACGAGTTCGCTCAAGCAATTGAGATGCCCTCCGGCGCCGTGGTCGTGTATGGAGACGATGGGATTGATGTCACTTTCTACCAAACCACGAATGGCGTTTGCAGCACGTTTTTGCATTTCGGGGTTGGAGCGTTGAATGGCGTTGAGTTCAATACCACTTGAAAATGCCCCGGTATCTGCCGATGACACAGCGGCACCACCCATCCCAATGCGGTAATTATCACCACCCAGAATAACGATATCGTCACCCACATTAGGTTTGTCTTTGATGCTTTGGTCTTTTTTTCCATAACCGATTCCCCCGGCGAGCATGATCACTTTATCATACCCCAAAAATCTACCGGCTTGCTCTCCCCCTTTGGGGGAGTTGGAAGGGGACTCCTGATGCTCAAAAGTGAGAACAGAACCTGAAATCAATGGTTGTCCAAATTTATTTCCAAAGTCTGAAGCACCGTTTGATGCTTTGATTAAAATATCCAAAGGGGTTTGATACAACCACTTTCTGGCTTCAATTTTTTGTTCCCACATCCTGTTTCCTTCCAACCTTGGATAAGAGGTCATATAAACTGCAGTTCCGGCTAATGGTAACGAGCCTTTTCCACCGGCGAGGCGGTCGCGTATTTCTCCACCGCTTCCCGTTGCTGCACCGTTAAAGGGTTCTACTGTAGTGGGGAAGTTATGGGTTTCCGCTTTCAGCGAAATCACACTGTCAAAAGGTTTCTTCGCGTAGAAATCTGGTTTATCGGCACTTTTGGGGGCAAATTGTTCAACGGTGGGGCCGTCAATAAACGCCACATTGTCTTTATAAGCTGAAACAATGGTGTTAGGGTTTTCAGCCGAAGTTTTCTTGATGAGTTTAAAAAGCGAAGATGGTTTTTCAACGCCATCAATCACAAAGGTGCCATTGAAAATTTTATGGCGGCAGTGTTCAGAATTGACTTGTGAAAATCCAAAAACTTCAGAATCTGTAAGGGGGCGTTTCAGGCGTTTTGATAATTCTTCCAAATAGTTTACTTCTTCATCATTAAGTGCAAGCCCTTCCTGTTTGTTGTAACCGGCGATGTCTGTGATGTCCTGAATCGCTTCCGGTTGAATATTAATAGTAAAAAGATCCTGATTCAACTCAGTATATTGCTGCAACAGCATCGGGTCAAAGTCGGCTTCTTTTTCATTGGTGATTTGAAATTCTTCAATGCGCGTGATGCCTTCAATACCCATATTTTGGGTGATTTCCACCGCATTGGTGCTCCAGGGTGTCACCATAGCCGCGCGGGGCCCGATAAAGCAATAGCCGGCTTGTGCAGTGGCAATTACGCCTTCCAGGGGAGTGGCGTTGCCAAAGAGCCAGTTGAGTTTTTGAATGTCTTGCGGGTTGAGGTTTTGGTGCGTTTGCACCGCGTAAATGGTGTGGTTTTGCTTACTGAAAAAGTGAATCATTACAGCCTGAATATAGTGTTGTTGGAACAGCTGCAAAGGTAACTTTTTTCTGTGGAATTTTAAATGGTATAAAAAGGAAATTATAGTGGGTGGTATGTTTGCGTTTTAGATAAGAAAGCAGCCGATGCGTTCAGAACAACAGCCAGAAAAATGGGTTGTAGAATATTTAATTAGATGCTTCAGAATAAGCATTTTGAACACATACTTTTTTTAGAATCATTTCAAATTGTGAAAAAAAACAAAATTTTAATTGAAAATTTTATATTTGTTCGTCAAAATTTTAATTGAATTGTTTTTTATTGCATATTTTCAAACATTATAAATACTAACTAAAATCTTAAAATTATGAAACTTATTAAATTTATTTTTTCTGCTGTATTATTATCATTTTTGTTTGTTGGTTGTAGTAGTGATGATTCTGAAGGTTCCAGCGATACTGACACTGGCTGGCTTGAATTCACGATAAATGGTGAGTTGAAGAACGGTGATTTCAGAATAGAACAAACTTCAGATTATCTTATTAATCCCAACTACTCCGGAGGCTCTGTTAGTGGGACTCTACTTCCGAGTAATAATCCTGATTTATTTACTGCAATGTTGACCTTTTCAGACGAAAATCAAAATTTGCTCTCAATAATGTCGTTTGTTGTTGAAGTGGGTCAGGTTGAATTAATAAATTTTCAAATTTTAGCCGGTATTTATGGATTTTCTCCATTTATACCTGAAGAAAATTTTAACCTAAGTGTTTCCCAATATGAAACAGCTATGGTTAGTTATTCACAAACACCTCTTTTAAAAGAAATCAAAGGTAATTTTAGTGGTTCGGTACGTGCTGTGAGTATTGATGACCCTGATGACTATAAGACTCACACAATTTCAGGAGAGTTTTATATTAAGCACGCACTTTAGTTTATTGCTTTAATGGTGATTTTTAATACACCATTAACTTTAAATTTGTTAAATAATAAAACCACCTGTAAGGGTGGTTTTATTATTTAGTGACTACTTAGATTCTTATGTTCCTTATCCCATATTAATTATAAAACAAAATTTGGATACATAGTTTTTTGAGTCTTAAACAACTGCTATTTATAGTTTTTTTTTACTTTAGAAAATTTGATTATACAACAAATCTATTAGACAATTTAAAATTCGCCAAACAATAAAATTTCAATTTAGATGATCGTCAGTTAGTAGAGATTTTGTTGGTTACTCTAACTGCAAATTTTAAATGAAGATGCTTAATTTAAGACACAAGCACACAATCTTGTGTTTTCCTTCTTTGGTTAATTTTTCCAACCCCTTTCGGGTTCGATTAAAATCTATATCTTTAAACAGCATTTTAAACACTTTTTTATGGCTGTTGTTATCATTTCGCTGGTCATTCTTACCATTGTCTATTTTATTTATACCTACAACTATCTGATCCGGTTGCGGGCTTTGGTCAACGAGGCCTGGAGCGGTATCGATGTGCAGTTGCAAAAGCGGCACGACCTGATACCCAATATCGTTAAAGTAGTGCAGGGCTATGCTACCCACGAAAAAAACCTGTTTGAGAGTATTACCCAACTCCGTACCCGGGGAATAAATGCAGACAATGTAAAAGAACAGGAAGCCGCCGAAGTGGGCCTTTCCAAAGAATTGGGCCAACTGTTTGTGGTGGTGGAAAATTATCCCGAACTAAAAGCCAACCAAAACTTCCTGGAACTTCAACGCGACCTGTCGGCAGTGGAGAACGATTTGCAACGCGCCCGCCGCTATTACAATGGCAGCGTGAGAAATTACAACATCCTTATCGAGCAGTTTCCATCCATGTTTGTCGCAAAAATGTTTAATCACAACACCCGCGACTTTTTTGACATTAAAAATGAAACCGAACGCGCTGTTCCTCAAGTTAAACTCTAAGATTATGAAACAGATTGTATCACTGCTTGTCTGCCTGTTTTTTAGTGTTATAGGGTTTTCGCAGGAGCGTATTATTTCATACGATTCCCATATCAAAGTTGAAGAATCGGGGGATTTGCTGGTGAGGGAAGACATTACGGTACAGGCAGAGGGCCGCGAAATTAGAAGAGGAATTTACCGGATATTCCCTACAAAATACAGGGACAAAGTGGGCACCCGTTTTGAGGTGGGTTTTGACGTTGTCGAAGTCTTAAAAGATGGGGTGGCAGAGCCGTTTTTTACTAAAAAGCAAAGCAATGGAATTGCCGTTTATATTGGCGATGAAAAAACCTTTTTGTCGAGAGGGGTTTATACTTATTCGTTGACTTACCGAACCACCCGTCAGATTGGTTTTTTTGAGGATTTTGATGAATTGTATTTTAACGCCATTGGAGGGGATTGGGTTTTTCCTATTGAAAGAGCGATGGTTCTTGTCGAGTTGCCCCAAGGTGCCGAAGTTGTTCAGCTTGACGCTTTTTCAGGTAGGGAGGGTACTACTACGTGTGATTGTGAACTGGTTTCCGGTGACAACCGGGTAAAAATCACCACATCAAGGACTTTACAACCCCGTGAGCAACTCACTTTTGCCGTTGCTTGGCCCAAGGGTTTTGTGAAAGAGCCCACTACTGCTGAAAAATTCTGGTTCTTTTTTAAAAGCAATTTTCACGTACTCGTTGCTTTAATAGGTTTACTGGTGGTCACATTGGTGTATTACAGGGCCTGGCGAAAAGTGGGAGTGGACCCGCCCAAAGGCACTATTTTCCCGCAGTTTGACCCGCCGGAAGGTTTCAGCCCCGCCGATGTGGCTATACTGAGTCGTTTAGCGATGTCACAACGCGCCATTACTGCTGCTATAGTGAATATGGCCATAAAAGGGCATATCAAAATTATTTATTTAAAGAAAAAGTACAGTCTCGAAAAAATCTCAAATGATACAAGCCTGCTTACTGAGGAAGAAAAAGCAATTGCAACCTCCTTATTTTCAAAAGGGGAAAAAATTGCACTGGACAATAAAAACCACGCCACTTTTACCAAAGCCCGAACGAATGCATACAATGCAATCAAGAAAAAATTGAAACCCGCTTACTTTAGTTTTAACTACAGCCATTTGACTAAAGGGATAATTGCTTCGGTGGTGTTGGTCATTTTTATGTTTATTATTTCTCCTTCACCCATTATTCCAATTTTGATGCTCATTGTTCTAATTGTTTTGGTGTCAGTATTCACTTATCTCATCAAAGCACCCACCGTAAAAGGCCGGGCAGTAATGGACGACATTGAAGGCTTTAAAATGTATGTGAACGTCGCCGAACAAAAACAACTGGATGCCATGCACGAACCTAAATTGACCCCGGAGCGATTTGAGGCGCTACTTCCTTTTGCCATTGCGCTGGGTGTTGAAAACCGTTGGGGCAGCAAATTTGAACGGGCACTTGCGTCCTCACTTCAGGAAACCAAGAGTTACAGCCCAAGTTGGTACACCGGTGCTGCGGGGGCTATGATGTTTTCACCCACAAGCTTTAGCAGCGATATGGGAAGAAGTTTTTCATCAGCCATTTCATCTGCATCCACACCACCCGGCAGTTCGTCGGGCAGCGGGGGAGGAGGATCGTCTGGTGGTGGCGGTGGCGGTGGCGGCGGTGGCGGCTGGTAAAAAAATAAAAGTACTTTCTGAAAGAGGTTTCAGAAAGTACTTTTTGACCATTTACAATTATCGGATGGTTAACTTGACCTTTTGTTGTGCTTTGGTAATGGAATAAGCAGTATATTCAAAAGTTTGTCCGGTTGCCGGTATGGTGCCTCGTGATTCAATCACCAGTAAGTGATCTTCAGTGGTTCTGGGTTTGTTGTATTCAAGATACCAGGAAGCCACTCCTTTTTTCGGATTCAGGCTTTCCAACTCGGCAAGGGTTAATATGCCGTCCTGCATAGCATTTAAGAGTGGTCCTTTATCGACAAACCACATAGGCATATTTTCACTTTGCAAATAGGCAATAATCGGAAAAGCTGTTGGTGGGGCATCCGGCTCAATAAGTCCTTTTCCGTAAACGGTAAGTGAACAGCCAAATGCCGCCGGTACATCAAAGAATTGTAATAAGTTGAATTCGGGGTTGATGCACTCCACATTCCGCATCATAGGTATGATAACTGTATTGCCGGACTCCATAAACAATCGCTCTTCTGCACTCATTTCTGCAATGCGGGCATAAAATGGCGGACCGGGATTTTGTTCAGGAGTAGAAAATTCAATAAAGTTTCCACTTGCTTTAAGTGTTTCATACTCCTTTTTGGCAAGTTCAATATGACTTTCGCCTTGGTCATCATTTTTAGTGCAAGCCAATAACATTATTACAATCATAGTTTTAAAAATTAAATTAAATTTTGGTAGAAGAAACTTTCTCATGATTTCAAAATTTTGAGTTACTATGAAGCAAAATTGAGGGAATCAAAAAAGTTGTGATAGTAAAAAACCGACATGTTAAAGTTTGTCCCATTCCAGTTGAAAGCGCACATTGATTTCTTCCAGCTTGGTTTTTATTCCGTTAGGGGTGTGCCCGGTAAAATCTTTAAAATCTTTGATAAAGTGCATCTGGTCATAATATCCCAGCCCGTAAACAATATCAGTCCAAGGAGTATTTTGATTGGCTTCAATTTGGTGAAAAGCTTTGAAAAATCGGGATAAACGGGCATACACTTTGGGTGTCATCCCCAGTCTTTCCTTGCATTTGCGTTCAAACTGACGTGGACTCAAACAGGCAATGGATGCGGCTTGGTCTATGGAAGCATTGTGATGGGTCATTAAAAAGCTTAGGGCCCTATCTACCGGCAAGCGTTCTTTCATTTTATAAAGTCTTTGGAGAAAAAACTGTTGAACAGTTGTATTCAAATATCCAAAATCGCTTTGCTTGTCATGGCATTTTTCTATAAACTCCCTGATTTCGTTGCCCAACAAGTCTTCACCGTCAAAACCATCATCATAAATTTCAGTGATGGGAATACCCAAAAACTGATACAAACCTCCGGGATGAAAATGAACACCCACTGCAAGGTGTTTCTCTTTAAAGCTTAGCAATTTAGGAGTAATTTGCGGTGTAACTACTACAAAATTGCTGCACAACCTTTGGGAATCCTGATCCATTTTTCGGGACAAAAACCGCGTGTTTATGTGGATGTAGATACTTTCATCAGGAGTGGGGAAGTAGATACTTTCGTCAGAATGTGTGCTGCTTTTTATATAGTCAGACTCCAGCACCACCACATTTTTAATTAAGTGACGGAGTGCCACGTGTGGCGGATAAGTCTTAAAATTTAGCAGGTGCATCATTGGACAAGTTCCTTTAGTTTTTTCTCCAATTCAATATTACAGGGATATATGTTTAATGCTTTTTGATAATACTGCACAGCTTTTAACGTATCCCCTTGTTTTAGAAAACTTTCGGCAAAGCCACTCCATGCCAATTGATTATAAGGATGTAGTCTTATATTGGACTCAAAGACCTTTCTGGCATTATCAGTATCATCTTTGTTTAAATAGCTGTAGCCAAATCGGTTGATAGTTCTTGCGAGCTGGCTTAAATTGTAAGATTCAGATAGACTATCTAAGTTATTCTCTAAAGCAAAAAATGAATCGGGAAAAGAACTCTTTGCCTCCAAATCCTTGAAGAGGTCCATAGCATCAGGTAAATCTGCTCTCCTTTTGGTTTGGGTTAACATTTCATCTAATTCCCATCTGCTAAAAACCTTCCCCCGAAGAATGACACTCTTAATATCCCTGAGAGCATTGATATCATCCAATGGATTCTGATTAAGCAATACCAGACTTGCTAGCTTGCCTATAGAGATGCTGCCAATTCGGTCATTTTTCATGGCTAGTGATGGATTGATGGTGGCTGTTTGCAATGCCTGTAAGGGTGTCATACCATGCTGGACAAAAATCTCCAATTCATCGTGAAGACTGAACCCAGGGTAAATAAATGGCACCCCATAATCTGTTCCGGCTAGGATTTTAACACCATTTTTGACCAAATACTGTAAAACTATTTCATTTGTTTTGTAATATCTTTTCCTTGTTTCGATAGTTTGTTCATCTGGTTTTGATATTTCATGTTCTTCCAAATTGACCCGCATAAATCGAGGCAAATATTCCTGACGTGAATCATAAATTAGTGAACTGTCAAACTCATAAAAATTAGAGCGCTTTTCCACCATAGTAGGAGTGATCCAAACATCACTTTTCGCTAATTCTGCAGAAATATTATCTAAAAGAGTTAAATCTAAATGGTTATAGAATAGGTCATCAATTACCCATAAAGTGTTCATTAATGATTCAAAAGTTTCCATTCTTAGAAGTAAACCCTTTATTGAATCAAGTCGAACTTTTGCTTCACCTGAAATAGAAGCATCGGCAATTCCATATAAGTGTTCCATACTGCGCATTCCTGCTTTTATGGCATGACGTATTGGAACAATTTCAGGAACATGACCAGCTACAGGAATATTGGCTTTTGCAGCAACTTCCATAATGGCATCAAAGGCCTCCAAACTCAACGAATATACTTTTATGAAATCAACTCCTGTAGAAATTTGGCAATTGGCCGCTTCAGCAGCCTCTTCAGCATTTTCAACAAAAACAAATATTAAAGGACCAAAATGTTTAACAGCTTCCATTGTGCTATTGATGGGTACACCTGTTGAATAAATATCAACCCCTGTAAAAGCCCCTGAAGTATTTTGTTGGCGGAGAAATTTTGTCAAAGGCATGTAACTTCTAAGCTCTCGAATTCCTGTTACCCCGTTATAAAGCAAAATGGGATTAACATCCTGATACCAAAAGTGATGATGGGCATGCATATCCCACAACCCGGGAATCAAGTATTTACCCGTGCCATCCACCACCTCTGTTTGCTTGCCGGGCTTGTTGAATTTTTTGTAAATGGCAGTAATTGAATCCCCATCAACGGCCACGGTGTGGCTGGAAAGTACTTCACCTGTGACCACGTCAATGATGTTGACGTTGGTGATAAGGAGGTCGTGTTGGGGGGGTGAGCAGGAAAAAATTAAGGTAGCTAAACCAATAGAATAACAAATTTTTTTCATGAGAATTATTTTTAATCAACTAATTATTAATGCTTATGATGCATACAAGGCAAATTTGCTCCTAGAATTTATTAGTTTTTGCAATCGAATTAATAATCACTTTTAAAAGCAACTAAATTTGAGCAATCACTTCCAAAGTGCGATTGATTTCTTCTTCGTTGTTAATTAGGCTGGGGGCGAGACGGGCGTAGGAACGGCGATATGGCGTAGTACTGGCAATAATGCCTTTTTCGTAAAGTGCTCCTGCCACAGGCCAGGGATCCATGTCCTTGTAATCAAAACAGATCATACCTGATGAAAGCTCCGGTGACATCGGAGTATGTAATGTTACACCGTCAATATCTTTCAGACCCTCTTTTGTGAGTGTATTTAACTCATGAATGCGTTTTTGCACATTGCTCTTGCCCAGTTGCAGATGCAGTTTGAATGCCTCTGGCAGCGCCCAGCGGTGATCAAAGGCGTGAAAACCACCCGGTGTCATGTGGTCACCCATCGATACTTCATCCTGAGTCCGGTAGCCCAGCCATACCCCGTAAGACTGCCCGAAACTCGGCACCACTGGATTGCAGCGAGCCCAGCCCCGGTCACTGCCCCAGATTAGTCCGGTGCCACGAGGGCCAAATATCCATTTGTGGGTGCCGGCAATAAAAAAATCACAGCCAATGCTTGATACATCGACATCCTCAATACCAAATCCATGTACACCGTCCACCATAAACAGAATCTGATCAGCGTCAGAACGCGATCCGTTCATTTCGGCCAGCATCGCGCCTATTGCGTGAATTGGCAGCTTGACACCACTTAGGGAATGCACCCAAGTCATAGCCACAACCCTTGTCGAAGAGCTGATGGCCGCTTTTAGTCTGGATAATATCTCATCCACAGATGCATTTGCTGGTTCGTCATAAAGCGCCACCCTGCGCAGCTTTGCGCCTGAACGTTCAGCACTGAAGTGCAAGGACATTTCCATCGAGTAATGATCGTGTTCGCTATGCAGGATCTCGTCTTCCGGACGAAGAACAAGACCACTAGCCACCATCGCCAAACCCATCGTTGTACTATCGGTCATTGCAATTTGCGTGGCCTTACCACCCATATATTCCGCTGCGGAATTCACAATAGCCTCCTCCATTTGTCGCGAATTTTCATAGTAGTGCTCGACCGGATCTAGGTCGAATGCCTTTCGATGGCGCTCTATAGCATCAGCAACCGGCTTGGGATGGGAGGACAACAGAAAAGTGGCCAGGTGTATATAGTCCGGGCGAAGTTTGAACAGCTTTCGTAGCCCGACCCAGTCAGCGCTGCTCAGCTCACTATTCTCATTTTTGGTTGCAAATGATGCCTCATCAGACCCAAAGGCCCTCATCGAGAAGGGAGTGACCAACGGTAGCATTGCGCTGCCCGCAAGGATTGAAGCTTTGGTAAGATATTCACGTCGATTCATTTTTAAATCCATTTCTTTTTTCATCTGTTTGTATTTATTTAACTCCAGTTTTTATTTGTTTTAGTGTCGTTGAATCTTCGATTTGTTTTTAATTAGTCAGATGGAAATCGAAGATTCATGAACTCCATCTTCTAAAATATTTAGACCGCGAGTAATGCCCTTTTAATCATTTTGGGTGGTTTGCTATTCGTTTGTGGGCATTTCAAAGTATAATATTTTAATTGTTATTGAACTTGTGGCATCGAGCTCAGCACTTCTGCGGCAATTTTCCATTGGTTATTTTCCCTCACCATTGTCAATAATGAATAACCGTTGTCCTGAAATGATCCTCCCGGAGTATTGAAAGACACAGCAAATTCGCCTAACACAGATGCCATATCGCCCGCTTCGCTGATTTCAACATTCAGGGTGCTGATGTTAAGGTTAAAATCTTCCAGTTCGGTTGTGTTTTTATAGTTTTCGCGTAAAGCGTCGTGCCCTTGCATTAGCGGAGACATAGGAAGTTTAAGTGTTCCGTTGGCAGTAAATCTTTGAACCAGGCCTTCCACGTCTTTTTCTTTTATTAGGGTTTGAGTTAAAACAAAGATTTCTTCAATTTCAGCTTTGAGTTGCTTATTGTCAATGGTTTCTTTTTCGTGAGCTTCGGGTTCAGGGCAAGGGATATTGTTGCAGGCAGTTACCAAAAACAACATTAAAAATATTTTAAATGCGAATTGTTTTGATTTCATAATATGGTGGTTATGTGTTAATTAAATATGAAGATATAAAAAAAATGAATTCAAAAATGGGATTCATTAAGAGAGGTGAAACTTTTTTACATATTCAATTTAATTTATGAATAAATTTTTCTGAAATGGGTGCCTGTTTTCCTTGTAAGATTCAACTATAAATGCCTATTTTTGCGCAAAAATTTAAAAAGAAAACAATGGCAACAAACAGAACATTTACAATGCTTAAGCCCGACAGTGTGGAGAAAGGAAACACAGGGGCAATACTTAATATGATCAATCAGGCGGGCTTCCGCATCGTGTCAATGAAGATGACCCAAATGACCACAGCTAATGCCCAGGCGTTTTATGCAGTGCATAAAGAGCGTCCGTTTTTTGGTGAATTGGTAGAATATATGACTCGTGGACCCATTGTTGCCGCCATACTTGAAAAAGACAATGCCGTAGATGATTTCAGAAAATTAATTGGTGCTACCAACCCTGCGGAAGCTGCAGAAGGTACTATCAGAAAATTGTATGCCGCTTCTATTGGCGAAAATGCCGTTCACGGTAGTGACAGCGATGAAAATGCAGCCATTGAAGGTGCTTTTCACTTTTCAGGAAGAGAGATGTTTTAATCTTTGAGTGTTTATATATAGTGAAGACGCCACAATTTTGTGGCGTTTTTTTTATCTCAATACAATTTCTTTAATGATTTCCTCACCCAGTTCTTCATTCATCAGTTTGACAATCTTTTGTTTGCCGTAGCTTAGTTCCTCTCTAAGCACGCTGGAGCTAAGCTCCACATAAAGTTTCTCGCGGTTCAGTTTGACGTTGGTGGTGTATTTTTCAATAGCGGGCCCCATCAGTTTGTTCCAGGCGTCAACTACCTGCACCTGTTTTAAACCTTTGTCGAGTTTGTTGACTGAAACAAAATCCTTCAGCACATCTTTGATGGATACTTCTTCTCCGTGGCGTTTTTTCATTTTATGAGGGGTATATTTTCAAAACGTTTGTAACTGTAAACGGTTCCGTCAGTGTTTTTGACCACCAACTGGCTTTTATTGGCTTTAATAACCGTTTCGGTCCATTGGTCAAAAGGGGTGGAGTATAACAACTGAACTATATTATCCTTGATTTCAACGAAAATGGCTTCGGCATCATCGTTAACGAGATAAGTACCGTCGGGTTGTGGGGCTACTTTTTTTCTGAAACCTTTTTTGTCGTCGATTTCAATATAGTCCACCACCATATTCATTGTAAATGTTTTGCTTTCGCCTTCTGTAGTCCTTACTTCTTCAATTTCCCAGTAACCTGAAACGTGTTTAAGGATTTTATCAGGATTTTCCTGTTTACACGAAAAGGTTATTAAAAGTAAACAGATAAAGATAAGCGGATAAAGGGTTGTTTTTCGCGTAAGCATATCTCACAAAATTTTATCCAAAGTTAATCATTTCAATAAGGCTGCACTAATCCAGCCTAAACATTTTATAAGTCTGATGCACTTTTTTAACAATGATTTCGGTACGCTCGGGATGGGTGTCGCTAATAAAAAGCTGCCCAAAATTTTCACGCTCGACCAGCGTGATGATTTGCTCCACACGGCTTTCGTCCAGTTTGTCAAAAATATCGTCAAGCAAAAGAATGGGGTTGATTTTGCTTTGGGCTTTCAAAAAATCAAATTGCGCCAGTTTCAAAGCGATGAGATAAGATTTTTGCTGCCCCTGCGAACCGAATTTTTTAATGGGATGCCCGTCAATTTCAAAATGCAAGTCGTCTTTGTGAATGCCTGTGCTTGTGTATTGCAAGGCCTTGTCTTTGGGGTAACTTTGTTGTAAAAGGTTGAGTAAACTGTCTGCTTCAAGTTGGCTTTTATATACCAGATGCACCTGCTCATTACCCATTGAAATGGATTGGTGTCGCTCATTAAAAATGGGTATAAATGTTTCAATAAAAGCGTTTCTTTTTTGATAGATCACAGTGCCGAATTCATTCAACTGGGTGTTGTAAATTTCAAGGGTTTCGTTATTTCGGGTGTTGTTTGCAGCAAAGTATTTCAGCAGGGCATTGCGTTGTGCCAGTACTTTGTTATAAGCAATCAGGGTGTTGAGGTATTTAGTGTCGCCTTGTGAAATCACGCCGTCCATGAATTTTCTGCGCGTGTCGCTGCCTTCAGTGATCAAGTCGCGGTCAGCCGGGGAAATGATGACCAACGGAAGAAAGCCCACATGGTCGGCAAATTTCTCATATTCCTTGCCGTTGCGTTTGATGATTTTTTTCTGACCACGTTTGGCGCTTACGATGATGCGTTCAGTCTTTTCTTCTTTGGAATAAGTTCCGTCAATCACAAAAAAATCGGCGTTGTGGTTGATGTTTTGGGTAGTAATGGGATTAAAATAGCTTTTTCCGAAAGAAAGATGATATACTGCGTCCAGAACGTTGGTTTTTCCCACTCCATTGTTGCCCACAAAACAGTTTATTTTATGGTCGAGGTCAAAATTTACTGCTTCAAAGTTTTTATAGTTGAGGAGTGAAAGCTTGGATAAATACATAAATTATTGATAACTTGAGTGTTATATTCTGAATATTTTAGCTGAAACCCATAATTGGAGCACTGCAAATTATTGAAAAATAACAAATATTTTAGCTTTCAAATTATAATAAAAATTTTATTTTTGCCCTTCATTAAAGAATTATTATGGCAACATATAAAAAGAGAGGTCACAAGCCTCAAACTAAAGAAGAAAAACAATCTGCGATAGAAAAGGAAAGCACAACAGCAGAAGTGTTTAACACACTTGATGAAAAGGCATCAAAAACTGAGGAGTGGGTTGCTAAAAATCAAAAATATATTTACATCATCATAGCAGTTGTTGCTGTGGCTGTATTGGGGTGGCTGGCATACAACCAGTTTATACAAAAACCAAAAGAAACAGAGGCTGCAAATGAAATGTACCAAGCACAGATTTATTTTGAGCAAGCGCTAAGCGCACAGCAAAAAGATTCTTTATTTATCCTTTCGCTTAATGGTGGTATGGGCAAATACGGTTTTCTTGATATCATTGACAACTATGGTGGTACAGATGCTGCCAACAATTCAAGGTATTATGCAGGTATTGCCTATATGCACCTTGGAAATTACAAGGAAGCCATTATCCACTTGGACAAGCATAAGTCTAAAGATGAAATTGTAGGCCCCATAGCCAAGGGAAATATTGGTGATGCATTTGCAGAATTGAACCAATTGGAAGATGCATTGAAGTACTACAAGCAAGCGGCTTCAATGAGTGCAAACGAGTTTACGGCACCAAAATATTTATTGAAGTCAGCAATAGTTGCACTTGAATTAGGTAAAGCTGGAGACGCTCTTTCATCTTTAAACAAAATAAAATCAGACTTTCCGGAATCAGCAGAAGCAGGCCAAATCGATATTTATATCGGAATGGCTGAGGCAATGAAATAAGATCTTGGAAGCATTTGATTTTGTCATTAAAACCATTGCTTAATGGCAACTGTAAATAAAAATTTATCCACTTACGATAAGGCATCAATCCCAAACGCGAAGAATTTTCGGTTTGGGATTGTTGTTTCTGAATGGAATCCCGAAATTACTGAAAACCTGTTTCAGGGGGCTTTTGACACACTAAAGGAGCACGGGGCCATCAACGACAACATTGTGCGCTGGAATGTGCCCGGAAGCTTTGAACTTATTTACGGCTGTAAGCGTATGACCCAATGTTATGACATGCTGGATGCCGTTATAGCTGTTGGCGTTGTCATTCAGGGAGAAACCAAGCATTTTGATTTTGTATGTGAAGGAGTGACCCAGGGCATTAAAGACTTGAATCTTCAGGGTGATATTCCGGTGATTTTTTGTGTTTTAACTGACAACACAATGCAACAATCCATTGACCGAAGTGGCGGCAAGCATGGCAATAAAGGCACAGAAGCTGCTGTGGCTGCAATCAAAATGGCGCAGTTGCGCAAGGAATCAAAACTTTAAACACAGTGGGTGATTGTTCACTTTAGGTTTAAAACTTTTTGAGTAATTCCGGTTTTTTTGCTTGTTGAAATTAATTTTTTCCTTGTATATTTGTAACCGGTTATATTTTATATCTGAAATTATGTTTGAATTTGATCAATACCTTGGGTTTTTAGCTTTTGCCGTTATACTTTTAATTGGATTTTGGCTAATGATTTTTCTGATGCTTTTTGTGCCATACTGGATAGGCGGAGCTATCATGGAAATGGTTAAGGAGAAAAAAGCAGCTAAGAATAATAAAGACGAAGAATAATTCACACCACATTATATAAAGTAAAAAGGGAATCCAATCGGGTTCCCTTTTTCATTTTTATACCTTTTTGATTTTCTAAAACTCTCCTTCAAAATCATCACCGTTCATCCCTCGTTCACGCTGTCTGCGGTCCCTCTGGTTTTTCTGCTGATTGAATCTGTATATGAAAATAGCAGTGATTTGTCTTTGGCGCCATTGAAACTCGCTGTCTGAAGTAAATCCGTCTCCCTGGGTAAACGACATACGTTTACGGGTGTTTAGCAGGTCACTAACGTTTAAAGCAATAGAGGCATTGTCATTTAAGATGTCTTTGCTGAAGCCAATGTCCAGTGAAACCATTCCTTTTGACCGGGTTTGTGCATTTTCTGTAGGGCCACGGTAAAACATATTGGTTTGCCAGTCAATTTGTCCGGGAAGTGTAATCCTTGAACTAAAACGGGTAAACCAACTGGTGTTTGTAGTGCCATATTCAACTCCTTCAAACTGCCCATCAGTCTCAAACCTGAAAAAGTTGAAACTACCATTTAAACGCAACCAGCGTTGTGGGTTATAGATCACCCCGGCTTCCGCACCAATACGCTGATTGGTTGAAAGGTTTATGGGTATGGTTCTCACCACTTGTATGCCGTTTACGGTTTCACCTTCCCTGCGAATTTGAACGCGCTCAAAAGCATTGGTTTCATATTGGTAATAAACCGATGAGGTTAGGGTAAGCTTTCCAAAACGTCTCAGGTATCCCAAATCAAAGGTGCTGGCATAAGCCGGGTCAAGATCAGGGTTTCCTTGAAAAATATTTGTGACACTCGCCCTCGAAGGGAAAGGGTTGATAAACCAACCGCGTGGCCTGTTGATTCTTCGGTTAAAGCCTAAAGTGATATCCTCACCTTCACGAAGTTGATAAATTAAATTGACCGTTGGGAAAAGTCCTAAGTAGTCTTTATCAAAATTAGGATTAACACCCAAAAGGTCCACAAGTTCTTCCTGACTGAGCTCAGAGCTGATGTCGCCTTTTAGTATTGTGCTTTCAAGTCTTAGACCCAGAAGGAAAGAAAAATTCCCGAATTTAGTTCCATACTGGGTATAAACTGCCTGAATATTTTCAGTGTAATCAAAAACATTGCTCAGCAAATCATTTCTTTCAAAGTTTCCGGTTTCCAGATTTTCCCCAAGTAGCGTATAGTCAGTAATTGTATTTCTGAAGTTTCCACGGTAACCTGCTTCAAATTGAGAATCTTCGCCAATGGGCAACACATAATCGGCCTGGAAAAGGAATGTATTTTGATCCTCAACCGTTGTTATGTCTTCTGATGGATATTGAATGTTCGGCCCAACGATATTGCTCTCTGAAATAAAAGTATTTTCTGTTTCGGCCTTGTTGTCATATTGAAAATCAATGGTGAGGTTGTGACCGTCATCATTGAACCTGTTTATATAATTAAGCGCCAGTTGATATCTGGTATCCTTTTCGGTTTCTTCCTGAATACGTCTTGAAGTTTCTGTTAACGCACCATTTGCAAATTTTCGGGTTGTTGCTGTCACACCATCGTCATAATCACTCACCCTTATAAATCCGCTGGCGGTGATAGATGAACGGTCGTTGATGAAATATTCCATTCCCAGCAGGCTGTTAAAACCCTGGCGATTTCGTTGTATATCACGGTCTTCAATGGTTCTTGAGAATTCACCTTCTTCAAAGGTGTTGTCAAAAAATGCATTACCGGGTTGGTCCCTGTAGAAATATCCTGTTGTGCTGAATATGTTGAACTTTCTGGTGCGGTAGTTCAGATTGGCAGTAATACTTGAATTGATTGGGTACCCTCCGCTGATATTTACTGAGCCGTTAAACCCTAAAATCCGGTCTTGTTTTAAAATGATGTTCAAAATACCGGCAGTACCTTCAGCATCATAGCGGGCAGAGGGGCTTGTAATTACCTCTACACGCTCAATGGCCTCCGCGGGCAATTGAGTTAAAGCATTGGTGTCGCCAAAACCGGCAAGTGCAGAGGGTCTTCCGTTGATTAGAATGGTGACGTTTTGATTTCCGCGTAAGCTTACGCCTCCTTCAATATCCACATCAACTGAAGGGATATTTCCAAGTGCATCACCAATAGTAGCCCCGCGTGTGGTTAAATCACGGCCAATGTTGTAAATTCTTTTGTCTAATCTCACCTGAACTTCGGTAGTTTCGGCCCTTACCACAACTTCATCAAGACTTTCTGCGTCCATTTCAAGGTTTACCGGAGGCATTTGAGTGTTTTCTGTAATATTCCTGTTTGAAAGAGTCACTGAGTTGAATGAAATAAATTCAAACTTAATGTCATAAGTTCCGGCAGGAACATTCAAAGCATAGTTGCCATCCATGTCAGTGATTCCTCCATTAACAAGTTCAGTTGTGCCTGATTTTGTTAAGGAAACAGTAGCAAATTCAAGTGGTGCTCCCGTCGAATTATCCAAAACTTTTCCCGAGACTGTGAAATTTCCTGTTTGTGAAAATGAAATAAAACTGATAAAAAATGCGGTAAGAAATAAAATATATTTTTTCATAGAAGTTAAAGTGGTAAATTTTGATTGGCTTTTGTAAACCACTTATTAGACTGCGAAAATAAAACTTGGTTTAAGGCTCTACGCTTAAATTCTTGTTAAATGTTACCCAAAATTTAATCAACATTAAACAAAGTGAAACTTAAGTTAAAGCAGGTTAAATTTGTAAAAAAGCAAGGAGAGCAAACCCAGAACCATGACGATTTTTAAAATAACTGAAAGATGTTGAAATTCTTGTTTGGTTTCGGCAGTGAAAATTTTAGTTACAAAATAAAGCAACGGACCTATAACGGCAATCAAAAAGTATAGCATCACCCACGGGGTGCGGTAAAGAAACTCATACATATACATCAATATGAGGGCAATTGAGGCTATCGCAAGGACAAAACAAACAATGGCTGTTCTTTTTCTTCCAATGACTATGGGTAACGTTTGTCGACCACCATTTTTATCTCCATTAATGTCTTCAATATCTTTTACAATTTCCCGTATGAAGGTGAGTATAAATGCAAAAAATGAATAATAAATCAGGATTGAAAAAGCCTCAAGTTGTATAGCCTGATTTAAATAATCAATCGCCGGAACCAATTCAAATACCCCAATTATGATTAGACTTAAAGTAACAAGTATTGAAATGACCAAAGTGGCCACAAGCAAAATGGACTTGATAAAAGTTGCATACATATACAACAAAGCGGCCGAAAGTATGAATAAGGCTGCAAATCCTGGAGTGCCAATGTGGTTTGAAAGATAGAACCCTGTAAGCACGCCCAAAAAAGTAAATATCAGATACAGATTGTAAGCAGTGCTTTCGCTTATTTTTTTATTGATGATTACTTTTTCAGGTTTGTTGATTTTGTCGATATCCACATCATAAATATCATTGATAATGTAACCACCTGCTGCTATAAAAACCGTTGCCAGCACTAAAAGAACAAAATGAAGGTAATCCAAAGTGGTAGCGACCCCTAAAGATTCAAACAGCCCATATTTAATCAGCCATTGAACAAGAATAATTATAAGCAGGTTTTTGTATCTAATGAGTTTTAAAAAAGCAAGCATAAAAAAGGGGTTTAATCCATTTTGGCATCGGGGTTAACATTCCATTTTTCCTGCACCCTGAGCACTTGTTCAATGACGTCCCTCACACAGCCTTTACCGCCTTTTCGGTGTGAGATGTATTTTGAAATGGCTTTTATTTCAGTGGCGGCATCCTGTGGACAGGCCGGCAATCCTACTTTTTGCATCACATACAAATCAGGAATGTCGTCACCCATATAAAGCACTTGCTCGGGTTTGATTCCATATACATCCATATACTCATCGAGGGTGTCGGTTTTGTGGTGTACTCCAAGGTGGATGTCTGTAACACCCAAACCACGCAGGCGTTTGCGCACGCCTTCATTGCTTCCGCCGGAAATGATACAAACATTGTAACCAAGATCAACGGCAGTTTTTAAAGCATAGCCGTCTTTGATACTCATATTGCGCAACATTTCGCCTTCGGTAGTGATGATTATGGTGCCGTCTGTCAATACACCGTCCACATCAAAAACAAAGGTGGTGATGTGCTGCAAATATTCCTTATAACTTTTCTCTTCCATAAGTTTCTTGAATTGATTGGGATAAAAGTTTATAAATTTCTTTTTGTAAAGGTTGGTCAAGCAAGTGGAGATGCTTTTCAATGGTTTTTATGTCATTTCTTTTTGCCGGGCCGGTTTGCATAGCTTCAGGGCTTGCATGTTCAATTTTGCTTGCTGTTTCCCTTATCAAGGGTTTTAAAATCGAAAAAGGAATGCCGTTATCTTCCGTTAGCTCATAGCCAATCTGGTATAAATGATTGACAAAATTACATATAAAAACAGCAGCCAGATGCAGTTGCTTTCGTTTGTCAGAATTGACCTCAAACACTGATTTTGTAACCGAAAGGGCAAGTGTATTTAAAATTTTTAAATCTGCTGCATGTTCAGCCTCAATACATACCGGAATTTCCGAAAAATCAACTTCGCGCTCCTTTGAGAATGTCTGTAGCGGATAAAACACCCCGCGCCGGTTTTTTGAATCAAGTTCGTTTAACGAAACACTGCCTGAAGTGTGAACAACAAGCCTGTTTTCAAACGGAATATGGGCAGAAAGTGTCTGCACGGCATCGTCGGGAACAGCGATGATGTAGCAATCGGCATTTACCAGATTGCTTATTTCGGTAGTTGTTTTTCCCTTAAAAGACAATTCATCAAACCCGCTGCAATTTCTGTTAAAGACCTGAACGACTTCCACATTGGAAGCGCTTTCAAAAGATTTAATCAGATGAGAGGCCACATTTCCGGTGCCTAAAATGACAACTTGAATCATTTGGCTAAAATAAGAAGAAATATGATTAAAAGCCCTTTATTACAAATGGACTATCAAAACGCTGTAAACTTTGTCAATCTGTTAAAAATTAATCAATTTTTAACTTATTACGAAAGCATAATCTGGTCTTTAAGTGGACAAAATTCAGTAAATTTGCGACAATTTATTTACCCTTCAATTTGTAATCATGCTCAAAAAGATTGCTTCTATTTTATTCTCCACCAGACTTACCGGAATTTTATTTATAGTTTTTGCTGTTGCGATGGCCATCGGTACGTTTCTCGATATGCAGCAAACAACCTCCCCAACTCCCTATTCAAGGACATTGGTTTACAATGCTTGGTGGTTTGAAGCGATCATGGTGCTCTTTGCAATCAATTTTGTGGGAAATATTTTCAAATACCGGTTATTTAGAAAAGAAAAGTGGGCCACATTACTCATTCACTTGTCGTTCATTTTTATTTTGGTGGGGGCATTTATTACCAGATATATTGGCTATGAAGGAGTAATTGCCATCAGGGAAGGCGAAACCGAAAATATGCTGATTTCAGAAAAAGTATATTTGAACACTTTCATTGACGGTGATTTCAAAATTAACGGGGTAGCACAGCGAAGAACTCATTCAAAAAGATTGCTACTTTCTGAACGACTTAATAACAAATTTACCATCAACATTGATTATAATAAACAACCGGTAAAAATAGAATTTGTCGATTATATGCAAGGAGCCGTAGAGTCACTTGTGCCCGGCGATGAAGGTGACTTTTATCTTGAAATGGTAGAATCTGAAGGGGGTATCCGTCAATCACACTGGCTTAAAGAAGGACAAGTTTCAAGTGTGCATGGTGTGCTGTTTGCAGTAAACAATTTTACCGAAGGAGCCATCAATATCATCTATGATGAAGAAGATGGTTATAAAATCCACTCACCTTTTTCAGGTACTTATATGCGAATGTCTGACCTGCGTGCCGCCGGTATAGATCCCGACCGGATAACATTTTCTGAAAGCTTCTTTAACCTCATTGAAGAGTATCAGCACGAGGTGCCTTCAGACAGCCTGCAACCGCTTAGCTTGGTATCCCGCTATGAAATGGCCGGAATGTCGTTTGTCTTTCCCGCACCCATAACACAAGGCACCTTTGATTTGGTGCGTGCCACAGAAGATCAACCGTCAAATATGAATGCCCTCACCCTGAAAGTAACCACCAACAACGAGGCAAAAATCGTAAAAATGCTTGGTGGTCAGGGCTTTACCCCAAAACCCACAACGGTTGAACTGGGCGGGCTTGAGTTTCATTTTACCTATGGTTCAAAATTAATCGAACTTCCATTTAGCATTACGCTAAATGAATTTATAGCTGAGAAATATCCGGGTACTGAGACAGCTTATAAGTCATTTATGAGTAAAGTCACCGTGAATAATCCTGACAACACATCGTTTGATTATGACATTTTTATGAACAACATTCTCGACCACAAAGGGTACCGGTTTTTTCAGGCAAGTTTTGACCCCGATGAAAAGGGAACCATTCTTTCAGTCAATCACGATTTTTGGGGTACCTGGATTACTTACATTGGTTATATCTTACTTTACATTAGTTTGATGGCTATCTGGTTTGACCCCAATTCGCGTTTTACTGCTTTAAAGAAAATGCTGGATAAAGTCAAAGCAAAAAAGGCCAAACTGGCTACTTTGGCCCTTTTGATGATGGGAAGTTTTGGTTTTGCACAAGAGCAAGAATCCCATCAACACCGTGAAGTTGATTTTGAAGTGCTTGATTCAATCATATTTGCCAATAAAGTAGATAAAGACCACGCAGCCAGATTTGGTCAGCTTGTTATTCAGGATGAAGGTGGGCGTATGAAGCCTGTCAATACCTTTGCCTCAGAATTGCTCAGAAAAGTAAGCAGAAGCGACCACTACAAAGGCCTGGATGCCAATCAGGCGTTTTTATCGATGAGTGAGTTTCCGCGACTTTGGGTAGAGATACCGCTGATTAATCTTAAACGCGGTAATGACAGCCTCCGAAGACTTATTGGTGTGCCTGATGATACACGCAGGGTGTCATTGATTCAGATGTTTGATGAAATGGGCAATAGCAAGATTGGGCCCTACCTTGAAGAGGCCTCAAAAAAATCCACACCCAATCAATATGAAAAAGACCTTTTAAAAACTTACGAAGCACTCTATTTATTAAATCAGGGTTTAAGCGGAAGTATTTTGAGAATTTTTCCCATTCCCAACGACGAAAACAATACCTGGGTTTCCTTCCCCGAACTTGAATTTGCAGGCATAAAAGGAGTTGATTCAATGTTTACAAGAAACATCTTGCCACAATATTTTCAGGAATTAAGAGAGGCAAGAAGAACAGGTGATTACAGCGTTGTCGATAAAATAATAAGTGACATCACTACTTACCAAAAGCGATACGGCAGCTCAATAATGCCCACAGAAAACAGGATAAAAGCTGAAATACTCTATAACAAAATTGATATTTTCAACAGATTATACAAGTACTTTTTAATGATAGGTATCCTGATGTTTGTGTTTTTAATTTTTCAGATACTCAAAGAAAAAAATAAAATGCTTGACATGCTGGTCAAAATTTGCAAATACATCATCTGGGTGTTCTTTGCTTTGATGACCTTTGGGTTGATACTAAGATGGTATGTAAGTGGTCATGCCCCTTGGAGTGATGCTTATGAATCTGTGATTTACGTGGCGTGGGCAACGGTATTTTTTGGATTGGCCTTTGGCCGAAAATCAAATTTGACAATTGCTTCTACTGCTTTTGTGGCAGCCATCGTTTTATGGGTTGCCCATCAAAACTGGATGGATCCGGCCATTACAACACTTGTTCCTGTATTGGACTCTTACTGGCTAATGATACACGTTTCTGTGATTGTGGGTAGTTATGGGCCGTTTACACTTGGGATGATTTTAGGCCTGGTTGCACTCATTTTGATGATACTCACCAACGAAAAGAACAAAAAGAAAATGGATTTAAACATCAAGGAGTTGACTATTATCAATGAATTAGCCTTAATATTAGGTATAGGTTTATTGACTATCGGGAACTTCCTTGGCGGTATGTGGGCCAATGAAAGCTGGGGTCGCTATTGGGGCTGGGATCCTAAGGAAACCTGGGCTCTCATCAGCATTATGATTTATGCTTTTGTGGTTCATATGAGACTCATTCCGGGATTGCGCAGCAGATGGTGGTACAATGTGATGGCCGTGCTGGCTTTTGCGTCGATAATGATGACTTATTTTGGGGTGAATTTCTATCTTGTGGGATTACACTCTTACGCAAGTGGAGATAAACCCATCACACCCGGATTTGTATATTACAGTTTGGCTTTTGTTGCAATTATTTCAACATTGGCATACTTTAAACACAAAAAATACTACAGTAAAAACTAATCAGCGATTACCTGCTTGACGATTCACCCGCACCAAAAGGACTTCTACTTTAGGGTCCTTAAGTGCTCTGCGGTTTCTGAAGTAGTTTTTAAACATTCTTGATGTAAACGTTTTATCGATTGACCAAAGGTATTTGGTGTGATTAGGAAAATGCTTAGCAATGATTTCGTAATCAACAATGTTAGTTGAAATGGCTTTAGTGGGGTTATTTTCTATGTTTTGCTCTATTTCCAAAAGTTTTATGTTCAGGTTTTCTTCCGAAAGTTGATTTAAAAAAACCGGCAGGTAATAACTTGTTTTAAAGCCGGCATTTTCAAAATCACCAAGAAATTCAGGCTGTTGAGATTCAACAATAATTTTACTTTTATCAAGATTGTATTTTTCAGTAAGCAACAATAAGCGGTTCAATGAGCTTTCAGAGTTAGTTTCGTTTAGATTTTTAAAATCCAGCCAAATACCGCCTTGATTTTTAGAGTCATAATGTGAAAAGAAAGAATCTAGTGTTAAGTCAATTGAAGTTGCAGGTGGATGATTGACATCAAAGGTTCCGGTTTTTTCATCAAAGACAAGGTCAAGCTCAATTCCTGAATACCGATGTTGAGTGAATTGAAGTTTTTCAATACTGTTCACACGGTGTGCCCATATTTTATCTTGGTAACCCATATAATCAAATTTAAATGTGGCAAAATGATATACAACTACCATTATAATTGCCAGAAATATAAAAATTATAAGTTTGGTTAAACTACCTGTCATCAAAATTTACTCTTGAATTTAACATTCGGTTTCTGTAACGGAATTGTTCATTAAAAATACTCCTTTCCGGTTGATATTGGTTAAATTTAATTTGGGATAAATTCGAAAAACTGTGAATCAGGTCATCCAGCATGTATTTTCGGTCGAGATAGTTGGTCAATGAATCTAGGGTTGGATAAAATTCCCTGAATTTTTCTGATGTCCATACTATAAACGGAATTTCATACATAGGGTCAGTACCATGATATTCACTGTGCCCTACAAAGTCAATGTCTTGAAAAACCTCGTCGCCATGATCTGAAAAATACATAACATAGGATTTTTCATTTTTAGCCCTTACCTTTTCAATGATAGAGCGCACAATAAAATCATTGTAAACTATAGAGTTGTCATAATGATTGATTTGCTCTGTACTCCTGGCTGATGGAAAGTTTGTGACAGGTGTGTCTGTAAAGGTTGAAAAATGTGGAGGGTATGAATGTTTATAGGTAATATGGGTGCCATAAAGGTGGATGAAAATCACCTTCTTCTTATCTTCATAATCTAAAACCTTATCAATAAATGGAAAAAGGGCTTCATCATATTCAACCTGACGATTTGTTAAGGCATTAGTAAAATATTGTTCCTTAGTGGCTTTACTTATGGTTGTAACAAGTGTTTCATTGATACCAATGGGCTGCTGGTTTGAAACCCAGTAAGTTGAAAACCCAGCTGCATTGGCGAGTTGAACGATGCTTCCGCAATAAATGGCATCAGGATTTTCATAATTTGACAATGAGAGCATTTTATTTAATGACGAAATAGTATGGGTGTGTGGTGAAATAACATCTTCAAAAATGAGTAATTCATCTTTGATTTCAGATAGAAGAGGATTGGTATTTCGGTAATAACCATAGAGCCCCATATTTCTTGCAGAGGTTGACTCTCCAATAATAACTACATAAGTTTGCGGTTCTTCTTTTGAACTTACATTTTTGATATGTTCGTTTTTCGGCTCAACTAGATTAGTCTGAAAGAGTTCTTTGGCTTCTTGATAAGAAACATAAGCATCTTTAATCAAAAAAATGATATTGTTATGCTTTAGCTTTAAATCAATAATATAAATAGATCCGGTTATACAAGAAATAGTCAATAGGTAAATTAAAATTCCTTTTTTGTTAAAAGTGGGAAAATAGAACCATTTAATCTCTTTTTTATAAAGCAGAAGCAATTGCCTCCAAGTCAGAAAAAGAAACACAAATGTTACAATAGTCAGTAAAATCAAATAGTTGTCATAATAAGTAGATAAATATCCTGAAGACTCATATCCCGTTGTTTCAAAAATAATGTAAAAGGCTGAAATCGTTAACTTAGATTGATACAAATAGTAGAAAGCCGTTTTGAAAAACGCAATTACAAACAAAAATAAAGTTGAAAAAACAAACCAACATAACCTGAAAATCCCTCTAAAAATTATTAGGCCGATGGCATAAACAATACTACTGAATAGAAAAAATTCAACGATTTCCTTTAAAAAGTATTTAGGTTGGGCAGAAAAAAAATATCCGACTACACAAAAGAGTATAAGCGGAAAGTATAACAGTAAAAAAAGTAAGAGAAAAGACTTTTTAAATTTTGGCATAAAAAAGGGTTTCTAAAATGTAAATATACACATTTCAGAAACCCTTAAAAATATCCAGTAGTGCTTTAATTGTATACGTAATCAGGTTGTTCATCAATCATTCGATGGTCTTCCTGAATTTGTTCACTGATGTCTAGTTTTTTGTAAAGTTGTTTTGTGATTTTCTCAACTTCTTTTTCAGTGATATTGAGTTTTAATGCAATTTTTGCATTGTCCTTACCCTTTGATATATATTGAAGAATCTTGGTCTCTAGATTACTCAAATCGTGAAGGTTGATTAAGTTTTCAAGATACAAATCATCTACCATTTGTATATTGTCAGGGCTTCTTAAAAGTTCAATTCTTCTTAAGTATAAACGCATTTCAATTTGCATCAGTTCATTTTCTTCTTTAATTGCACGCATTCTATACATGATAGCATAGGTTAACACTAGCATTTCAAGAATACCTGCGGTTTTTAAATGAACAGGGGTAATTCCAAGAAATGTAATTCCAAATCCGGTCAATACATAGAAGTCAACCATTAAAACAAAAAGCAGGCTATATGCTACTACATAAAAACGTGCATAGACTTTTTGTTTGAATAATTTTGCGCCGGCAATCAAGTAGTTTAATAATACTGCCCAAATGAAGGCATTTCCAATAGCAGCCAGTAACCAATTATTTGTAAGCCAATAGCTAATGAATGAAATCACCCCTGCACTGATTAACCCAAAAGTTAGCCATTTTAGATTTGGCATTAAATCATCAAGTTTTAAAAACTTGGTTGCAAAATGAGCTGCAAATAATGCCAGAGAAATATGCAATAATGGTTCAAGGTAGATATTTGTAAATGTGTTATTAAGTCCCATTAGTCTGAATAAACCGTCACTATAAAAGAATGAAAGCGTGAGAGTTGTCAAAACGGCACTATAGTATAAAAATACTTTTTCATCAAACAAGAAAAAACACATTAGATTAATTATTATTACCATAATAGCAAAACCATAATATGAACCTAACTTAAATAGGGTTTGTTGGTTTGCTTTAGCAAATTCCTCTTCAGATGTTATTTGAATTGGAAAATAAGCCTCTTTTTCAAAATTGACCAATAAATATATTGGAAACTCTTCAAACTCATCCAGATGAAAAGAAGGGTATCTTGTGTAGGAAATTTCTTCAATTTGCTTTTTTGATGCTGAAAACAACTTTATATCGTTTATATGCGCAGAGGGAATGTGAAGTACATTTCCATTGTTTGAACGACCTGAGATTTTAAACCAATAGATACCATTCTCCAATCCAAAATTATTTGTAGTAAATAGTTTGAAATCAGCATCATGAATGTTGTCTATCTTATGTTCAAGGTATGTGTCTTTTAAAAAATGAATTGAATTTTGAGCATAAATATTTGCACAAAACAAGAGCAAAACACTAAGGTAAATAGTTCTCATAGGTTAAATTTTAATACGGTTTGGGACTACCAATATAAATAAAAAATCACTTTAACTTAAAAAATATACATTTAATCGATAAAATGTAAAAAATAGTATTTCTGAAAACTGTATAAAAATGGGACTTTTAAACTCGAAATTATAAAATAAATTATTAATTAAATGCAATTAATCTGCTGATAAACAATAGAATATAAAATCCCTAAAATTCAAAATGAACTTTAGGGATTAAAAATTGAACTCAATAAAAATTTAACATTTATTTAACCATTTCCTCCGGTTTTACCCATTCATCAAATTCTTCGGCTGTTAAATAGCCCAGATTAATGGCTTCTTCTTTTAATGTGGTTCCGTTCTTGTGGGCTGTATTGGCAATTTCAGCAGCTTTATAATAACCAATTTTAGGATTCAAGGCTGTAACCAACATCAAGGAATTGTTTAATTGTTTTTTGATAACCTCATTATTGGCTTCAATGCCCTTGGCGCAATGTTCATCAAAAGAGATACAGGCATCGCCCAGTAATTGTGCAGACTGAAGAATGTTTGCCGCCATCACCGGTTTAAAAACATTGAGTTCATAATGTCCTTGCATCCCGCCAACAGCTATAGCCATATCGTTTCCAATTACCTGGGCACAGACCATAGTAAGTGCTTCACACTGGGTAGGGTTTACTTTTCCCGGCATAATAGAAGAGCCGGGTTCATTGGCAGGCAATATCAGTTCACCAATCCCACTTCTGGGGCCGCTCGCAAGCATACGGATGTCGTTTGCAATTTTGTTCAATGAAACTGCAAGTTGTTTTAAGGCTCCGTGAGTTTCTACTATAGCATCATGTGCCGCAAGTGCTTCAAATTTATTTTCAGCAGATTTAAAAGGAAGCCCTGTAAAAGTGGCAATGTATTCTGCCACACGTTTTGAATAACCTTTTGGGGTGTTGATTCCGGTTCCAACAGCTGTTCCACCCAATGCAATTTCTGAAAGGTGGTCCAGTGTATTGTTTAGTGCCTTCAACCCGTGGTCCAATTGTGAGACATAACCGCTAAACTCCTGTCCTAAAGTCAGGGGAGTGGCATCCATTAAATGGGTACGGCCAATTTTGACAATTGATTTAAACTCTTCAGATTTTTTCTTAAGCGTGTTTCTTAGTTGAGTTACTCCCGGAATAGTCACTTCCACTACTTTTTTATAGGCTGCAATGTGCATAGCCGTGGGGAAGGTGTCGTTTGACGATTGTGATTTATTGACATCATCATTGGGTTGCAAAGTTTTTTCGCCCACTCCAATCTCTTTGCCGGCCAGTTGTTGTGCACGGTTGGCAATCACTTCATTGACGTTCATGTTGCTTTGGGTGCCGCTTCCGGTTTGCCAAATAACTAAAGGGAATTGTTCATTGTGAACCCCTTCCAGAATTTCGTCACACACCTTAGCGATATAATCTCTTTTTTCTGAAGTTAAATCCCCCAACTCCCTGTTAGTATAAGCAGCCGCTTTTTTCAGGTATGCAAACCCGTGGATAATTTCCATAGGCATAGATGCAGGAGCCCCAATTTTAAAGTTGCTTCTTGAACGTTCGGTTTGCGCTCCCCATAGTTTATCTGCGGGTACTTTTACCTCGCCCATAGTGTCTTTTTCTATTCTGTATTCCATATTTGCAATCGGATTTTTTAGCAATACAAAATTACTAAATGCCTTGTTCTTTTTGGGTAAAATTCCAATAAAAAAAGACAACCTTTTGAGTTGTCTTATTAAGTTTTGAAGTTTTACTTTTACGAAAACATAGCTGCCACTTTTTCTGCTTTTGGCGATTCTTTATAGTCATAAAAACCTTCTTTGCTCTTTACTCCCAGTTTTCCGGCCATCACCATATTAACAAGTAGCGGGCAAGGAGCATATTTCGGGTTTTTAAATCCGTCATACATTACTTCAAGTATGGATAGACAAACGTCCAAACCAATAAAATCTGCCAGTTGCAAAGGACCCATCGGGTGGGCCATACCCAGTTTCATCACTGTGTCGATTTCTTCCACGCCGGCCACGCCGTTGTACAGCGTTTCAATTGCCTCATTAATCATAGGCATCAATATTCTGTTGGCCACAAATCCGGGGTAATCATTGACTTCAACAGGAACTTTCCCTAATTTTTTGGAAATTTCGGCTACGGTATTGTAGATTTCGGGAGAAGTGTTGTACCCTTTGATGAGTTCAACAAGTTTCATAATTGGCACCGGATTCATAAAATGCATACCAATCACCTGCTGAGGCCTTGATGTAACGGCGGCAATTTTAGTAATAGAAATCGAGGAGGTATTGGTCGCCAAAATGGTGTCATCCGGACAAAACTTATCCAAATCCCTGAATATTTTCAGCTTTAAATCCACATTTTCTGTGGCAGCCTCCACGACCAAACTGGCATATTCAACACCTTCTTCCAGGTTTGTGAAAGTGGATATATTGCCCAGGGTTTCATTTTTTTGAGCTTCGGTGATTTTTTCTTTGGCGACCATTCTGTCCAGGTTTTTCGCTATGGTTGCCAGACCGCGTTTAAGCGATTCTTCAGAAACATCAATAAGTTGTACTTTATATCCGCTTTGCGCGAAAGTGTGTGCAATGCCGTTACCCATAGTCCCGGCTCCAATAACTGCTACATTTTTCATAAACATCACCCGCGAAGGCGGGTGTCTCTTTTTTTAGTTAAACATTATATTTTCTTAAAATTTTCAAGCACCATCAACGCTACTCTTAATGCATCTGTACCTTGCTCCAGTGTCACAACAGGTGTTGTATTGTTGTTGATGGCATCGGCAAAAGTGTTGAGTTCGTCAAGTATGGCGTTGTTTGCATTTACTTTAGGGTTCTCAAAATAAATTTGTTTTTTGATGCCTTCGGCATTCTGTAGTATCATATCAAATTCGCCTGGTGTTTCAGGGGCATCCTTCATCCTTACCACTTCACATTTCTTTTCGAGGAAATCGACTGAAATATAGGCATCCCGCTGAAAGAATCTTGATTTACGCATATTCTTTAACGAAATACGACTAGCGGTCAGATTGGCAACACAACCATTTTCAAACTCTATACGGGCATTGGCAATATCAGGTGTTTCACTAATCACTGAAACCCCACTGGCGTGAATGTTTTTTACTTTTGATTTTACAACGCTTAATATAGCATCGATATCATGTATCATCAAATCAAGCACCACTGAAACATCAGTCCCTCGCGGGTTGAACTCTGCCAGCCTGTGGGTTTCGATAAACATTGGACTTGTTATCAAATCATTAACAGCCATAAACGCCGGATTAAAGCGCTCAACATGTCCCACCTGCCCTTTGACGTTGTGTTCATTTGCCAGCCGGATTAATTCTTCGGCTTCAGCAACGGTTTGGGTGATGGGTTTTTCAATAAAAAGGTGCTTGCCGGCAGTGATTACTTTTTTAGCCGTTTCAAAATGAGATACTGTAGGTGTAACCACATCCACCATGTCGCAGGCTTCAATTAGCTGTTCAACAGTTTCAAAGGCTTGGTAGCCAAGCTCTTCATTGATTTTTTTTCTTGTGGAAGCATCAGCGTCATAGAAGCCAATAAGTTCATATTGGTCTGACTGCTGCAATAATCTCAAGTGAATTTTTCCAAGGTGCCCGGCACCCACAACTCCTGCTTTTAGCATAGGATTTTATGTTTGAAGCAAAAATAAGGTTTTTTTGGAAGAATGAAGAATACTTGAAACATCAATTTCTGATATTCTGTGCCTTGTCTGATTGCAACATATTACTGATTTTAAGTTTAACAAAAACTTGCAATCCCTGAGAAACTTTCCGATTTTTGTCCAATACTTTATTGATTTGAGGAAATAGTTATATACTCACCAACTCAAAGACTCATAAACTCACTAACTATTTTGAAAGACACACACAGACATCAGGGAAAGCGAAAAAATCTGGTTAAAATCATCAAAGCCAAAGGCATTGAAAATGAAAAAGTGCTGGAGGCTATCAATAAAATTCCCCGGCATTTGTTTATGGATTCCGGTTTTGAAGACCATGCTTATGAAGACAAACCTTTTCCCATAGCTGCCGACCAAACCATTTCACAACCTTACACTGTAGCCAGACAAACGGAGCTTTTGGAGGTAAAACCCGGTGATAAAATCCTTGAAATTGGTACCGGAAGTGGCTATCAGGCAGCCGTGCTTATCGAATTGGGAGCCCAGGTATTTACCATAGAACGCCAAAAGGAGCTGTTTAAAAAAACCAGCTTGTTTCTTCCTAAAATTGGTTACCGACCAAAGAAAATGGTGTTCGGCGACGGCTACAAAGGCTTGCCGGAACAAGCCCCTTTTGACGGTATCATTGTGACAGCCGGAGCACCCTTTGTGCCAAAGCCCCTTATGGAACAACTCAAAGTGGGCGGAAGACTGGTAATTCCCGTGGGGGGAAATGTACAAATAATGACAGTATTTAGACGTCTTTCAGAAAAGGAGTTTGAGAAAAAGGAATATGGGGAATATCGCTTTGTACCGCTCTTAGAGGATAAGAATTAATTTTTTATTTTTCATATACATTATTATTTTTTCAGCTATTTTTAGACAATTGTAAATCAATGCAACATGAAAAAAATTACCCTTTTCTTTTTTATAGTTCCTGTTTTGCTTTTCAGCCAAAACTACACCAGTTACTTCACCGGAAATCCGGTTGACGTAACTACCAATCACCAATTTGGAATTTGCCTGATGGGCGGGGCAACTGAAAGTGATGAGGCCATGATCTGGTTTCTCGAAAAAGCAGATGGAGGTGATATCCTTGTGTTAAGGGCTTCCGGTAGCGACGGATACAATGATTATTTTTATACTGAATTGGGTGTAACAGTCAATTCTGTAGAAACAATTGTCATACATAATGCAGATGGTGCCGTTGATCCCTATGTATTACAAAAAGTAGCACAGGCTGAAGCAATCTGGTTTGCCGGTGGAAATCAGTGGAATTATGTCAATTATTTTAAAGGCAATGCCATGCAGGACGCACTAAATCACCATGTAAACGTGAAACAAGCTGTTATTGGAGGCACTAGTGCCGGTATGGCCATATTGGGAAGTTATTATTTTGATGCACAAAACGGAACAGTAAATTCAGCGCAAGCACTTTTTAATCCTTATGCAGCAAATGTTTCATTAGGATACAACGATTTTCTTGAAATTCCCTATCTCGAAAATGTCGTAACAGACACTCACTATGATAATCCCGACAGAAGGGGTAGGCATACGGTTTTTTTAGCCAGAATGACTACAGACCACGGGGTGAGGTCATTTGGTATTGCCAGTGAAGAATATACCGCAGTTTGTGTTGAACCTGATGGAACTGCTAGGGTTTTTGGCGAGTATCCGGCTTTTCAGGATTTTGCTTACTTTTTACAAGCCAATTGTACTACCGAATTTGAACCTGAAATATGTGTTGCCGGTGTACCGTTGCATTGGCAGCGCGATAATGAAGCCGTAAAGGTTTATAAAGTTCCGGGAACCATAACAGGGGAAAATTATTTTAAACTTGATTTCTGGGAAAATGGGAATGGTGGTACCTGGGAACATTGGTATGTTGAAAACGGAAATTTTATTGCAGAACCCGGGATTCCCATCGATTGCTCTATTGTTTCTGTTGAAGATCACGCCTTAAACAATTTAACAATGACTCCCAATCCTGTAACAGATGTGCTGCAAATCATCTATGACCAACCCCTTAAACTTGAAGTTTACAACATATTTGGGCAAAAAATAATCAACAAAAAATCGGGTTTACACAAAACCATAGACTTTTCTTCTCAAAGCAATGGGGTGTATTTTGTTAAAGCCACAGACGAAAGTGGAAGCAGGGTTTTTAAGATTACGAAAAAGTAAAGCCTGATCAGTTAAAATTCGTAAATCAGTGTTTACTCGATAATATTCAAAAACTTTAAGCCGAAAATAAAGGCTCCTTTATCGTTTCCGTCAAAAAAGGAATGCACATAATCGAGCCTTAAAAAGCGAAACTTACCAAATCCAAGATTGTTAATTCCGATAGAAACTTCAGAATAAGGTTTGTTGTTTTCAGTGCTTAAAAAGTGGGCTCCGGCCACAAGATTGTAGTTAAGTTTATTCAAAAGCGGGATTCTTCCTATGATAAACCCTTTAAAATCATGCTCCATATGTGCTTCAAAAAAGCTGCCATTGGTACTTAGAGCATAATAGGGCAGAAGATTGAACACATTGGTATAACTAAATGTGGTTCCCACCCGGGTTTGGTTTCCGTTAAAGTGCTGAAAGTCCACAAATGAAATGTTTTCACCATTTAAAAATGTACCTCCCCTTAGGTTATAACTCATTCTTCCGGTGGTTCCGGTATTGATGTTTTGTGTGATTCGGGCAGAAAGTTTGTCAAAATTAAAGTCGCTGTTTGACGCTGCAAACCCTTTTTCATAATACAGGTTTAAAACCGGAAACCGGCCATCTTCTATATTGAATTTTCCGTCGGGATAAGTGAAATATTTTTGACCGAAAGTGATTCTTCCCTGCAATCTGAATTTAAAAATTTCGTGTGAGTCAATCGCCGCATTTTCAAAATCATCCGGTGCAAGAGGGTTGTTTGAAGTATAACTCACCCCTTTATTTCTTATCATTACTTGTTCACTTTGGTTAAATAACGGATTGCGTTCCTCATAACCCAGCACTCCTGATGCCCTTAAGCCGTTAAACACTTCCTGTCCATATCCCACCCGTGCATAAGTGAGGTCATAACCTTTAAGGAAGTTGCGCTCAAAATACAAACTGCTGATTGAATTGATCAATGGCGAAATGGGTTCAGAGCTGTTAAACTGCTCTACTTTCCTGCCTCCTGCGAGTGTTAGTGTATTCCGATTAAACCTGTTAAAACGTTTGGAGACGCTTCCGGTAAACCGCAACCTGTCGTCTGCAAAACCGTAATTGGCATTTAGGTTGGCGGAAAGTGCACGGGTCCTGTTGTCGTCATACCATTTACTAAATGACAAACCTGTAGAGGCATTCCATCCTTGAAGTGTGTTGAAATAAATGTTTGTAAGTACCCCGTCATAACTCAAACGCCATTTTTTATATGTGTTTGCATAACTGTAACCGGTTATGGGGCTCAGAATTCTAAACTTATTGTTTCTGCTGTCAATGGAATCCAAATAAGCTTTTGATTGACGCAGGGTTTGAATACTGTCACGCCTGATGTAATCATTAATTTCTTCATCAGTTAACGGTACCGGTCTAATTCCGGACCAAAACAGGGTGTCTTTTTTATTGGCTTCAGGTTCAAAAAACAAGACTTCGTTGGTAAAGTATTTTGGGTCAAAATTGGGGTTGAAATCATAATTGCTGTAAACGGCTGTAAAGCGTCCGTCACCTTTAAAACCCATAAAGCCAAAACTGAAATCTATGGTTTGAGAACGCTTTACCCAGTAGTCTTCATTTTCATCATAACTGAAATTTTGTATAAAAACCAGCTCTTCCACAAATGGCACCTGAATAGCGGCACCCGTTGTGGATAATTCAACACCATACAATTGCCAACTGTCTTCTACAATGTAAATAACGCCATTAAAAACACGGTCGTTAGGTCTTTTTGGCGTTACCCTGATTTTATTGATGAGTTGACTGTTTTCATAAAAAACACCTTCAAGTTTGTAATTGTAATAGCCAAAAGCATTATTGGCAATGGGGGAAACAATTGATGCATTGAGTTCAAGTGTGTTTTCATAAAAACTGAAATTGGCATCACGCGCACTGTTAAAGCTGAAGCCGTTATCATTTCCACTCACTTTTGAAGCGACTATGCGTTCAAAAAAATCGTTGGGTTTACGATAAGCAATGTGGGAAATGGTTTCACTTAAATAAACAATCCCGGTGCGGGTAGAGTCAAGGGCACCTTCAAAATCACCCACTTCTTGCCCCAGAATGCGCTCGGGTACGTCTTTCATTTTCCATAACCCACGCGAATAAAAATCAGCAGTAAATGCATTCAGTTTTTCAAGGTTTTGCCTTCTCACGGCAATGGCGTTTCTCACAATGCGGTCTGCCGGATTTTCACCCGATGTAATAACCACCTGATCGAGACTGAAAGTTTCGGGTTGTAAAGTGACATTGAGGACTATTAATTTTTTGTCGAGAATTAGCTCTTTCTTTAAGGTTTTGAAGCCGAGATATTGAAAAACCACCGTTGCATTTTCCCTATCTTTAAATTCCATGCGGTAATTTCCATCATCGTTTGTGGTGGTGCCGGTGTATGAATTTTCGATATAAACATTCACAAAAGGCAGGGGGTTGCCTTCAGTATCTGAAACTTTACCAACAAGTTGAGCAAAAGCAAAAACAGGAGCTAAAAGTAAAATGAATAGAAACGGCTTTCTCATTATCGTTGGTTAAATGATTTTTTAATTCGGTTTAAATCCCTTTTGGTGTCACGCTCTTTCATGGTTTCCCGCTTATCATATTCCTTTTTTCCCCTTGATAGTGCAATTTCGAGTTTTGCCAGACCTTTTTCATTGATAAACAGTTCAAGAGGAATAATGGTAAGCCCCGAGTTGCGGACTTCCTTTTCCAGTTTTTTGAGTTCGCGCTTGTTGAGTAACAACTTGCGCTCACTTTTTGGTGCGTGGTTAAAATGTGAAGCGTGTGAGTATTCCTCCACATTCATATTGATAACAAACAATTCACCGTCCTGAAATTCACAAAAACTTTCGGCTATGGACGCCTTGCCTTCTCTCAGGGATTTTATTTCAGTTCCTTTAAGTACAATTCCGGCTGTGAATTTTTCGAGAAATTCATAGTTGAATTTGGCCTTTCGGTTTTTGATGTGTATGGGTTTTTGTTGTTTCAAAATTGAGTATGTCTTTCAGAATAACAATTAAGCTGCAAAAATAGTATAATAATAAAAAATAAGCCCTTATAAAATTAAGGGCTTAAGATTTCAAGATAACGTTTCAATGAATCGCGCTCTACTTCGGCTATAAACTGAAGGAAAGGCTCTTTCTTGTTTGAGGTTTGAACCGCTTCAAGTGCTTGATAATACTGCATTCTTGAAGGATAATCGCCTTTAATGTTTGCAATCACAAAACCGTGCTGCAACAAAATTAAATTCATAACCAGCCGCGATGTCCTGCCGTTGCCATCAATAAATGGATGAATACTTACCAGCCTGTAGTGCATTTCTGCAGCAAGCAATACCGGATGTAACAAGTTTTTCTTGTTTTCATACCAGAAAAACAACTCTTCCATTTGTTTTCTCACCAAGTAGGGTTGAGGTGGCATATGCTTGCTTCCCTGAATCATTACTTGAACCGTTCTGTATTTACCGGCTTCTTCAGGAATGATGCCCCGCAAGATCAAATGGTGGATATTCAAAAGATTGTGCTCATTAAAAAGCATCTTTTTTTGAACCAAATCTTTAATAAAAGCTATGGCCTCTGTGTGATTGATGGCTTCCAAATGCTCACGCATACTTTTCCCGGAAACCGTGATGCCTTCATTAATGACCAAATCGGTTTCTCTCAAAGTGAGCGTGTTGCCTTCAATCCGGTTACTTTCAAAAGTGTATTCCAGCTCCAAGGCCTGAGCAATCCTGAAGCTGTCAAATGACCTCAAAGCATTCAACTGTGCTTTTAATATATCAATTTCATCCAAAATGCTTTTAAGGGATTTTGAAACATTCTTTTTAGCACTGCTGATTTTGTATTTCAAATCGGCCTCAGCAAGTTTTAAGGCTTCCAGACCCATATGGTCGTCGTCAATTTCATAAAGGATTTTTTCCTTCAGCCAGGCTATGGTCAATTGGGTTATGTCAATATTCAGCACTTGAGCTAACTTGTTAAGTTGCTCCCTAGTTGGTTTTCTGCTGCCGTTTTCAAATTTACTGATTAATGCCTGATCAATTCCTGTTTGAATCGATACGTCTTTTAATTTTAGTTTTCTTTGAATTCTGGCTTCTTTTAATAGCGCTTTCATTAATTGACAAAAATAAACTTGACAAAAATAGTCAAATATTTTGATATAAAAAATCATTTATTAAACTTATTTTTACAAAAAAAAGATGAAGTACTTATCCCTGTTATTTTTGATAGTGTTGGTGGCCTGCAAAGGTGAAGAAAAAGTGCTTACTGCTCAGGATATTATAGACAAAGCCATTGAAAATGCCGGTGGTGAACGTTATAACAATGCTGAAATCACATTTACATTCAGAAATATTATCTACAAAAGCATCAGGCAAAACGGGCAGTTTTCTCTGCAACGCATCCTGCCTGACACCTTGAATACCACTGATATTATTACCAATACCGGATTTGCGCGCATCCAGAAAAATGAAAAAGTGCAACTTCCGGATTCTTTGGTAATTCGCTATTCAGAAAGTGTTAATTCAGTTCATTACTTTATGCATCTTCCTTATGGTTTGAATGATTTGGCGGTTAAAAAGCGTTTACTTGATCCTGTGACCATCAAAGGGAAAGACTACCATAAAGTTGAGGTCACTTTTGAGGAAGAGGGCGGAGGTGTCGATTTTCAGGATATTTTCATCTATTGGATTTCAAAAGACGATTTTACCATTGATTACCTGGCATACCGATTTTTCACAGACCAGGGAGGCATTCGCTTTCGCGAAAGCTATAACCCACGTGTTATTGAAGGCATCAGGTTTGCAGACTACAAAAACTACCGCACTCAAACTACCGATGTTGATTTTTACAGGGTGGATGAACTTTTTGAGCGCGGAGAGCTCATTGAGCTTTCAGATATTAAAAAAGAAAAAATCAACGTTAAAATTCTTATTCCAGGTTCAGAATAAAGCTGCTTGCCTGATTGCCCATTTTTGTGACCACATACAACCTCCCGTCAATACTGTCAGGGATGTTTTCATAACGTTGCTCTTGAAGTACATGATTTGCAAAAACCGGTACTGTATTGCTGTGTCCCACAACCAAAACACTTAAACCTTTGGTAATTTCAAAGAAATCGGTGTCATAGACTTTGTGCGGGTCATATGTGTTTACAGGAAAACCTTTTGATTCAGCGATGGGAGTTGCAGTTTGTTGGGTTCTTTTATAGTTTGATGAATAAATGATGTCAATATCCAACTCAGAAAATATTTTTGCCCAGTTTTGAGCTCTTAATATTCCGTCAGCATCAAGATTTGGGTCTTCATCATCCGGGTTGGTACGGTCTTTTTCTGCGTGGCGAATGAGGTAATAAGTGGTGATTTCTATGTCTGCTTCAGGTTCATCAACCGGAGTGGTATTTGTTTGGTTGCAAGAAAACAATAGGAATGAAAAAACAATGGCATAGAGGTATTTCATTTTCGTAAAATTTTAGTTTGTTAAAAATACACACTTCTGATTTCGGCACAAAAATATTTATATAAAAAAGCCTGTTCACTTTAAAACTTAACGGAACTTTAGGCCTTTTTAATATTTCATTGGCTCAAAAAGCATCTCACTTACAGTATCTTGCGGTATTATTAATCATTAAAATCCAAATGTTATGAACGAGGAACAATTTAAAGGAAAATGGAATCAGGCTAAAGGTAAATTGAAGCAAAAATATGCAGAGCTTACTGATGACGATTTAAAATATGCCGAAGGTAAATCTGACGAATTGTTAGGTCGTCTTCAGGAGAAAACCGGAAAAGCCAAAAAAGAACTTATAGAAGAAATTGAAAACTTCTAAAGTTATTATTAATAATCCCCAATTATTAAGAAGAAAGTCGGATTTGATTTATTAAATCCGGCTTTTTTTTATGCAAGCTCCAAAGCGATTTTAATCATTTCATCAAAAGTGGTTTCCCGTTCTTTTGAAGTGGTTTTTTCCCCGGTAACCAATGAGTCTGAAATTGTTAAAATAGATAAAGCATTTACGCGGTGCTTAGCAGCAACAGTATACAACCCGGCCGATTCCATTTCAACACAAAGTATCCCAAATTTTGACCACTTTTTATAACTCTCAAACTCGTCGGCATAAAACTCGTCGCTAGTCAAAACATTTCCCGCTTTAATCGGGATGTTTTTTTGTTTGGCAATTTCTACAGCTTTCTGAAACAACCCAAAATTTGCTGTTGGGGCAAAATCTGCACCACCAAAACGCAATTCATTGACACCCGAAGTGGAAGAGGCTGCCATAGCCAAAACAATATCCCTAACTTTGACTTCTTTTTGATAAGAGCCTGCACTTCCAACACGTATAAGGTTCTTTACCCCAAATTCAGTAATCAATTCGTGAGCGTAAATTGAAATGGAAGGAACACCCATGCCGGTGCCCATTGCAGATATTTTTTTGCCATTATAGGTGCCTGTGAAACCCAGCATTCCCCGCACTTCGTTAAAACAAACCGGGTTTTCAAAGTAGGTTTCGGCAATCCATTTGGCTCTTAGGGGGTCACCCGGTAATAAAATGGTTTCAGCGATATCGCCTTTTTTGGCGTTAATATGTATGCTCATTTTCTGTGTTTTTGTTTGTTACAATATCAATTCCCGAAGAAGTTCCAATTCTCTCCACCCCCAATGCAATATATTCCAAAGCGGTAAACCGGTCTCTGATTCCGCCTGATGCTTTTATTTTTACCTGATCCTTCACTGCTGATTTCATCAATTGTACGTCCTCGAAAGTGGCACCGCGGGTTCCAAACCCCGTTGAGGTTTTGACAAAATCAGCCCCGGAAAGCATAGCAAGCTCACTGGCTTTGATGATTTCGGCTTTATCGAGGTAGCAGGTTTCCAGTATAACTTTCAACACCTTGTTGCCAATCACTTTTTTTACCATCTCGATTTCTTTCCAAACGGCATCAAAGTTTTCGCTTTTCAACCTGCCAATATTGATAACCATATCGATTTCATCGGCACCGTCAACAATGGCCTTATTGGCTTCCATCACTTTAGCTTGAGTGCTCATAGCACCCAAAGGAAAGCCCACGACACTGCATACCTTTACATTGCTTTGCTCTAATTGTGCTTTCGCGAAAGCGACATAGCCACTGTTGACACAAACAGAATAAAATTGATACTCCAGCGCTTCCTCACAAAGTTTTTTGATGTCATTTTCGGTAGCGGTAGGTTTTAAAAGTGTATGGTCGATGTATTGATTGAGATTTTTCATAATTAACAAAGATACTTTTTTTAAGACCAAAATCATATGAGAATACTCAGTTTTAGTGTTCAGTAATGTCTGCCTACTGAACACTGCTACTGCCAACTTTACTAAACCACCGGACCTTCGTTCACCTGATTTCTAAACACCAGTTTATCATCAAAAGCATCCAGTAAAATAATACTTTCTGTCGTGATGTTGCCGGCGAGGATTTCTCTGGAAAGTTCATTTAACACTTCCCTTTGAATGACACGTTTCACCGGTCTGGCACCATATTGCGGGTCAAAGCCTCGTTCTGAAAGGTAATTGATAGCTTCTTCCGTGGCATCGAGGGTGATGTTTTGTTTGCTCAGCATTTTGCTTAAGCCTTTCAACTGCAGGCCCACAATCTCTTTGATGTTGGATTTGTTTAGTGGCGTGAACATCACAATGTCATCAATACGGTTCAAAAATTCCGGGCGCACGCTTTGTTTTAGTAATGCAAGGACTTCTATTTTGGAACCTTCCATTGCAGCATCTATATTTTTGATGGTGTCAAATTTCTCTTGTATGATATGGCTTCCCATATTGGAAGTCATGATGATGATGGTGTTTTTAAAATCGGCTACACGGCCTTTGTTATCTGTTAAACGGCCTTCGTCGAGTACCTGTAAAAGGACATTAAACGTGTCCGGATGTGCTTTTTCGATTTCGTCAAGCAACACAACAGAGTAGGGGCGTCGTCTTACGGCCTCAGTTAATTGGCCACCTTCATCATAACCAACATAACCCGGAGGTGCTCCCACCAGTCGGCTCACACTATGGCGTTCCTGATATTCACTCATATCGATGCGCGTCATTGCGTTTTCATCGTCAAAGAGGTATTCTGCCAGGGCTTTGGCGAGCTCTGTTTTACCCACACCGGTGGTTCCCAAAAAGAGGAAGGAGCCCAAAGGTTTTTTAGGATCCTGCAAACCGGCGCGGCTTCTTCTAATGGCGTCACTTACAGCTACTATCGCTTCATCCTGACCCACCACGCGTTTGTGCAGGTGGTCTTCCAGTTTCAGGAGTTTCTCCCGGTCGCTTTGCAGCATTTTGGTCACCGGAATTCCGGTCCATTTGGCTACCACTTCGGCGATGTCTTCGTGGGTGACTTCCTCTTTAATCATAGAGCTTTCCTGCTGAGCCACCAGTTTTTGTTGTTCTTCCAGATTTTCCTGAGCTTCTTTGATTTTTCCGTAACGCAACTCGGCCACTTTGCCATAATCACCATCACGCTCGGCGCGTTCTGCTTCGAGTTTGTATTCTTCAATGGCGGTTTTGATGCTTTGAATGCTTTCGACCACTTCCTTTTCGCTTTTCCATTTCGCGTTCAGCTCGTTGCGTTCTTCTTTTAAGTTGCCAAGTTCTGAACGCAGGGATTTTAATTTGGTTTCATCTTTTTCTCTTTTGATGGCCTCAATCTCGATTTCCAGTTGCATGATTTTTCTGTCCAAAACATCCAGTTCTTCCGGTTTGGAATTGATTTCCATACGCAGTTTAGAAGCGGCTTCATCCATTAAATCGATGGCTTTATCGGGTAAAAAGCGGTTGGTGATATAGCGTTGTGAAAGTTCTACGGCGGCGATAATCGCGTCGTCTTTGATGCGCACTTTGTGGTGGGTTTCATATTTTTCCTTGATACCGCGCAGTATCGAAATCGCACTTTCAGTATCAGGTTCATCCACGGTCACTTTCTGGAAACGGCGTTCCAGGGCTTTGTCTTTTTCAAAATACTTTTGATATTCATCCAGCGTAGTGGCACCGATAGCTCTCAGTTCACCACGGGCAAGCGCGGGTTTTAAAATATTGGCAGCATCCATCGCCCCTTCACCGCCACCGGCACCCACAAGGGTGTGGATTTCGTCAATAAATAAGACGATGTTTCCGTCACTTGAGGTCACTTCTTTGATGACCGCTTTGAGACGCTCTTCAAACTCTCCTTTGTATTTGGCACCGGCAATGAGTGCTCCCATATCGAGGGAGTAGATTTCTTTGGTTTTCAGGTTTTCGGGCACGTCGCCGTCCACAATACGGTGTGCCAATCCTTCCGCAATAGCGGTTTTACCGGTTCCGGGTTCACCGACGAGCATTGGGTTGTTTTTGGTTCTTCGGGTAAGGATTTGCAGAATACGTCTTATTTCTTCATCACGCCCTATGACGGGGTCAAGCTTGTTGTCCCTTGCCAGTTGGTTGAGGTTTTTGGCATATTTGTTCAAGGCATTATACGTTTCCTCAGCACTTTGTGAGGTAACGCGATCGCCTTTACGGAGTTCGTCAATGGCGGCATCCAGTCCTTTTTGGGTGACGCCCTGATCTTTTAACAGCTGCGCCACTTTTCCGCCCGATTTAAAGAGGGCCAGGAGTAAATGTTCTATAGACACAAATTCATCCTTGCGTTTTTCAGCGATAATGTTGGCGTCGTTCAATACGGTTTGCGCTGTGCGGGACAGCATGAGTTGTCCGCCGCTCACTTTGGGGAACCCTTTTATGGAGGCGTCCAGCACTTGTTGGAGCGTTTGCAGATTGACGTTGAGTTTCTTCAACAAAAACGGAATGACGTTTTCATCCACCTCGAGCATAGCCTTTAAAAGGTGCTCGGGTTCGATTTGCTGTTGCTCAAAGCTTTGAGCCAGTTGCTGTGCCTGCTGCACGGCTTCCTGTGATTTGATGGTAAATTTGTTGAAATTCATATTTTCCATACCCGCGTATGAGGGTACCTCGTTTTTCATACCCGCGCAGGCGGGTATCTCGTTACTATTTAGTTCTAATTTATGTCTAAAATCTAATGTCTCACGTCTCATTCTTCAAATCCCGCACCAATCCCAATTTACGACAAAATGTCTTAAAAACAGGGTGTTGTGGATGCCTTTTTGACCGTTTTATAGCATTGACGCCCTTTATTTAAATTGAATCTAAAGAAGCTAAGGATGGCTTTATCATGGGAGTATCCAGGGAGTAAGGTGGGAGTATCCATACATGAGTCTACATTTTGACCCGTCCTGAAATAGCTATACAGGTTAATAAATAAATCCTATAATAGTTATACAAGACCTATCTTTGTAAAAATAATCATAACTTTATGTCCCTCTTCAAAAACCTCTTCAACACTAACAAATCTGAAAAGGAAGCTCCAAAAAGTCTTCCCTGGAAATCTTTAACATCAACGTCTCAACTGGATGAGATTATTGAAACCTCCAAAACCAAGTCGGTTGTTATTTTCAAGCATTCCACCCGTTGTGGCATCAGCCGGATGGTGTTGAAGCAGTTTGAGAGTGATTTTGATTTGAAAGATGGAAACTTAGAACTGTATTACCTCGATTTACTTTCTTACAGGAGTGTTTCAGATGAAATCGCTGCCCGTTTTCAGGTGATGCACCAGTCGCCACAGCTATTGGTTGTAAAGAATGGAGTCTGTGTTGCGCACGGCTCGCATTATGAGATATTGGAAATGAAGTTATAATAAAAAATCTGCGATTATCTGCGTAATCAACGGGCTAATTATTTCCCGCAGATTTCGCAGATTTTCGCAGAGGATTCTTTATATATTTTGCTTTCGCGTAAGCGTTTACCTGAATTTATTTCGCTTTAAAATAGCACTCAGGCGGTTTTTGATTTCGCTTGAAGCGTCAAAAAGCATTTGCTCGTTGCTTGGAAAAGGAACCGGGCGGTTTCTTAATAAGCGACGTTCATCACTGTTCAACACGCGTTCATCGCCTTTGAATGTGGCAAAAATGTTTTCAAAAATAAACTCGGTTTCCAGCGGGTGGCTGTTCATCAATTGCCTTCTTTTAACGTCATAATAGTCCACCATGCCGTTTACTGCTATGGCTTTGGATTGGGTGGTTTCATAGAGTGTACCTTTCACCACCACATAGCGGTCTATTCTTTTTCTATTACCTTCGCTGTCCAATACATAGTTGCCGTTGCGGTCTATTTCATAGGTATATCCATCAAGGATTTCCCGTTCCAAACGGACTTCCCGCTCGTGAACACGTTCAGGCGAAATCATAATGTCCCTGAATTGAAGCAAAACCTCAAAATCATAATCAATATCCCTGCGGTTGATGCTGTGGTATTCTGTCCAGAAATCATCCAGCCTGTAAGTATTAAAGTCCAGCAAATCGCGCTCAAGTCGCTGGGGAATGATGAGGTTGGTAGCGTTTTTAATTTCTACAAACACATAGTCGGTGCCAAAGTAATGAGCTTCCCTTAATAACTGATCGGTATCCCTAAAATTGGGTGACAGTTTTTGAAGTTCGTTTAATGTTTTATGTGCATTTCGGTACTGCAGCTTGTCGCCGGTGTCCATCAAGCTTTGTGCCCTTTCATAAAGGAATACAGCATATTCGCCTTTGGCTTCAATGAGTTGGTTGCTGTAATCGTTCAATTGAAATTGTGCTTCACCACCAAATCTGTAAAGAGGCAATAAAGGCCTGATGCTGTTTTGAATTCGGTCTAAACGGGAATACAAGTTGAAAATTTCGCGTTTTGAAGCCGGACTATTTTCTTTTTCAAGAAAAGCAATTCTGTTGAGCGACTCTTCAGTGTATTTGGCAAAGGCATCTTCCAGAATAGGAATCAATTCCTGACTCCTTTTGTTGGTTTTGTCTTTCTGAAGTTTTTTGATGGCCAGATTCATCGCCTCCACATAGTTGCCTCTGTTGAGCTCTTTCTGACTGCGTTTTACACTGCTGCAAGCAACAAACACGGTTGCTAAAATCAGCATTAGGACTGCTTTTTTCATAACAGTAAGGTGTTGGTTATGTTAGTGGGTTTACAATTGTGATGCCAAAAATAGATTAATTCACAAATTCTAAGCACCAAATTCTAAAGTATTCAGTGTTCAGAAGCAGTGGGCAGAATTGATTTATCGAGGTTAACCTTCGGTCAGACATGCTCAAACTGATCACTGTTACTGAATACTGACCACTAAAAAATTACATCTTCAAAGCCGGTAAAATCTTGGTGGCACATTCACCAAAACCAATGCGCACGTTGTCGTTTTTGCAATAGCCTTTCAGGATGACGGTATCATGGTCATTGATAAATTTACGTTCAGTACCGTCATTGAGTTTGATAGGTTTTTCACCACGCCAAGTGATTTCGAGCATCGAGCCATATGAGTCGGGTGTTGGCCCTGAAATGGTTCCGCTGCCCATCAAATCACCACTTTTTACTGCGCAGCCATTGCTTGTATGATGTGCAAGTTGTTGGCTCATATTCCAATACATATACTTGAAATTGGAGCGGCTAACTAGGTTTGGCGTTCCGTTTTCGGGAGTGATATATGCCTCCAGATGAATATCATAGCTCCTCTTTCCGCTACTTTGTAAATAGGGAAGTGGTTCAACGATGGGTTTAGGGCTTTCAGTTTTAAAAGGTTGTAAAGCATCTAACGTAACAATCCAGGGCGAAATAGAAGAAGCAAAACTCTTTGCCAAAAAAGGCCCCAGAGGAACATATTCCCATTTTTGAATGTCTCTGGCACTCCAGTCGTTAAATAAAACCAATCCAAAAATATAGTCTTCAGCTTCATCGATGGCGATGGGTTCACCCAAATCATTGGCATCTGTAGTGATAAAAGCCATTTCAAGTTCGAAATCAATTAGCTTTGAGGGGCCAAAAACCGGCTTGTCGGCACCCGCCGGTAGTGTTTGACCGTTGGGTCTCCTTACGTTTATCCCACTGGGAATAATTGATGAGCTTCTGCCATGATAGCCTACAGGAAGGTGCAGCCAGTTGGGCAACAAAGCGTTTTCCGGGTCACGGAACATCATACCCACATTAGTGGCGTGCTCTTTACTGGAATAAAAATCAGTATAATCACCCACCTGAACAGGCATTTGCATTTCGATTTCGTCAAGTGTAAAGATCACGCGGTCGTGATGGTCTTTATTGTCTTTCAGGGCTGTGTTTTTTTCGTCAAAAATATCGGCAATGCGGTTGCGTACCAGTCGCCAGGTTTTCTTTCCGTCTGAAATAAAATCGTTTAAAGTATCCTGAAGAAAAATATCATCGGTCAATTCAATGCCTTCAAAATAACCTAGCTGATGCAAAGCACCCAAATCAATGGCATAATCACCAATGCGGGTTCCCACGGTAATCACATCATCGCGGGTTAAAAAAACGCCAAACGGAATGTTCTGAATGGGGAAATCAGAATCTTTATCAATGGGTAACCACGATTTTCTGTTGGGATCATTTGCTGTAATAGGCATAACTTAAGTTTTTGTTAGTGTTAAAATAATTCTATTCAAACATACATGATTTTTTTATTTTCAAGCAGGAAATCTTAAATTTTAAGAACACTAACCGAATGTAATTCTTATTTTTGAAGCACAATTTACAATTCAATAAACTATGCATCACGATACCGAAATATTTGACCTCATCAAAGCCGAGGAAAACCGCCAAAAAAACGGCCTCGAACTCATTGCTTCCGAAAACTTTGTTAGTCCCGACGTACTTGCCGCGGCAGGCTCTGTTTTAACAAATAAATATGCAGAGGGCTATCCCGGTAAACGTTATTATGGCGGTTGCCAGATTGTTGATCAAGTGGAGCAATTGGCCATTGACCGTGCCAAAGAATTGTTTGGTGCTGAATATGTCAATGTACAGCCCCATTCCGGTTCTCAGGCCAATACGGCGGTGTTTTCGGTTTGTTTGAAACCGGGCGATAAATTTTTGGGTTTTGATCTGTCTCACGGCGGTCACCTCACGCACGGTTCACCTGTAAACTTTTCAGGTAAGCTTTACAATCCGGTGTTTTATGGCGTGGATGAACAAACCGGTATGCTTGATTATGATAAAATTGAAGAAATCGCTTTACGCGAAAAGCCAAAAATGATTATCGCCGGGGCATCAGCATACTCTCGTGAGATTGATTACAAACGCTTTCGCGAAATAGCAGATAAGGTCGGAGCCATCCTTTTGGCTGATATGGCACATCCAGCCGGACTCATTGCCAAAGGCATACTTTCAGACCCCGTGCCTCATTGCCATGTGTGCACCAGTACTACACACAAAACCCTGCGCGGACCCCGTGGCGGGATTATCGTGATGGGCAAAGACTTTGACAATCCTTTTGGTATAAAACTGAAAGACGGCAGCCTTCGTAAAATGTCATCCTTGTTGGACAGCGGGATTTTCCCCGGTAACCAAGGCGGACCGTTGGAACATATCATCGCTGCCAAAGCAGTCGCTTTTGGCGAGGCCCTGACCGATGACTTTTTACACTATATGGTTCAGGTAAAGAAAAACGCCAAAGTGATGGCTCAGGCTTTTATGGACAAAGACTACAAGGTCATTTCCGGCGGAACCGATAACCATATGATGTTGATTGACCTGAGAAACAAAGGCCTTTCCGGCAAGCAAGCCGAGGAAGCTCTTGGCAAGGCTGACATTACCGTAAACAAAAACATGGTGCCTTTTGACGACAAATCGCCTTTCGTTACTTCCGGTATTAGGATTGGAACACCGGCAGTAACCACACGCGGACTCAAAGAAGCCGATATGAATTACATTGTTGATTTGATGGACGACGCCATTACCCATTTTGAAGACGAAGCTCGCTTAAAAGAAATCGGTAAAAAAGTGGTGAGCCTGATGGCTGATAAGCCGTTGTATGGTGGTTGAGACTTTAGATGTGAGACATTAGACATGAGATTTGAGACTTGAGATTTGATATTTCTTTGCGACCCTTTGCGAAACCTTTGCGCTTCTTTGCGGTAAAACCAAAGCATAAAACATCGAAATAAGCAAAGACTTTTAAAATAGAAAATGGATTTGAAAAGAATTGGAAGATAAACAACGAGAAACCTCCTGATAGTCCCGATAGCTATCGGGGTTGGGGACGGGCATTTGATATGAGTGACAACAGAAAACAACTACAGGAAAAAATAGCCCTTGCCAAATTGGGCGGCGGGCAGCAACGCATTGCCAAACAACACGAAAAGAAAAAACTCACCGCCCGTGAGCGTGTGGAATACCTGATGGACGAAGGCTCTTTTGAGGAAATCGGTATTCTCGTGACTCACCGTACGACCGACTTTGGTATGGATAAAGAAATTTATTATGGCGATGGGGTAGTGACCGGCTATGGCACCATCAATGGGCGTGCAGTATGTGTGTTTGCACAGGACTTTACCGTTTTTGGCGGAGCACTTTCAGAAACTCACGCTGAGAAGATTTGTAAAACCATGGATCTGGCTGTTAAGCTGGGTGTGCCAATGATTGGCCTTAATGACTCCGGTGGGGCACGCATACAGGAAGGTGTGCGTTCGCTGGGCGGTTATGCCGATATTTTTTACCGCAATGTACAGGCTTCGGGAGTGATTCCGCAGCTATCAGCCATTATGGGACCCTGTGCCGGGGGAGCCGTGTATTCTCCTGCAATGACCGATTTTACCCTGATGGTTCAGGACACCAGTTATATGTTTGTCACCGGACCCAATGTGGTAAAAACCGTGACCAATGAAAACGTAACTTCGGAAGAACTGGGCGGTGCAAGTACCCATGCCACCAAATCGGGGGTGACGCATGTGACTTCGGTGAGTGATATTGCTTGCTTGGAAGATGTAAAAAAGTTGTTGAGTTATATTCCTCAAAACAACAAGGAAACTACCGCAAAATTACCATTTACCCCTCAAGAAGAATACCGCGATGAACTGGAAACCATCGTGCCTGATAGTGCAAACAAACCTTATGATATGCATGCAGTTATCAAAGGTATTATCGATACCGACAGCTTTTTTGAAATCCATAAGGACTATGCAGACAATATTATAGTGGGCTTTGCCCGTTTAGGTGGGCGCAGCATTGGCATCGTTGCCAATCAGCCGATGAGCCTGGCAGGAGTGCTGGATGTGGATGCCTCCAAAAAGGCGGCGCGCTTTACCCGTTTCTGCGATTGTTTTAATATCCCTTTACTGGTCTTGGTGGATGTACCCGGTTTCCTTCCGGGAACAGACCAGGAGTGGAACGGTATCATTTTGCACGGTGCCAAATTGCTTTACGCGTTAAGCGAAGCCACCGTTCCGAGAGTGACCGTGATTACCCGAAAAGCTTATGGAGGTGCTTATGATGTGATGAATTCCAAACACATTGGTGCCGACTTCAACTACGCCTGGCCCACAGCTGAAATTGCCGTGATGGGTGCCAAAGGTGCCAGTGAAATCATTTTCAGAAAAGAAATCCAAAATGCTGATGACCCCGAAGCCAAGCTCAAAGAAAAGGAAGCCGAATATGCCGAAAAATTCGCCACCCCTTTTGAAGCCGCACAACGCGGATTTATCGATGAGGTGATACCCCCTCGAGAAACCCGCAGAAAGTTGCTGAAAGCGTTTAGTTTGCTGGAAAGTAAAAGGGTGGTCAGACCGGACAGGAAACACGGGAATATACCTTTATAAAAAGCCCAACACTAAACTTTAAGCATCCCCCTAAAGCCTCTTGAGGCATAATAAGATTCTGCACCGTTGTGATAGATAAAAACCCGACCCCAACGTCTGTCGCCAAATAAAGCACCTCCAAGTTGCCTGAGTTCGTCAGGGGTGGCAACCCAACTGGATGTTTTTTGGTCATAGTTTCCGGTCTGTTGTAATTTGAAGTAAGCCGTTTCGTCTAAAAGATTGATTCCCATCTCACTTGCCATACCCAGCGCACTGTCTTCCGGCGGGAACTTCTTTCTTGCAGCTCTTGCTTCGGGGTCATAACAGATGCTCCTGCGGCCTTTGGGGCTTTCCGGTGCACAGTCATAAAACACATACTCACCGGTTGCAGGATCTTGCTCGATCACATCAGGTTCACCACCGGTTGCTTCCATTTTAAATAGTGAAACCAATTTTTTTGGGTTGGCCTCCAGTTTGGTTTTGATGGGTGACCACTCAAGTTCCGGATGGCGATTGCCGTTTTTTTCAAATCGGGTTTTTAAGGTGTTGATAAGGGTTGTACTTTGTTCAGGGGTTAAGGTTTCTTGATTGTCCATGGTTGTTGTAATATGATTTTTAGACTAAATCGGGATTTTGTCAATTTGAATTTTGCTGCCAAGAGCCGGATTGTTCAAAACCAACAAGCTTTAAAAAAGCATCATATTCTTCTTGAAAGGATTTCTTTTTATGATGTTGTTTTTGGTTTTTAATGTATCTAAAAACCTTATCAGCAACCGATTCAGAAACTGAATAGGCAGCATATCCTGTTTGCCAGGAAAACTTTTCGGGTGTTAAATTATTTTGGTTAACAAAATGAGAACAGCTGCCTTTTATTTGTTTGATTACCTCGGCTATGGATTTTTGTGGGTTTAACAAAAACAAACAATGAATATGGTCCGGCATTCCGTTTATGATTCTTACCTGGCATCCCAACTCTCGTAATTGATCTGAAATGAATTGATACACCTTCTGCTCAATGTTTTGGTGGATGAAGGGAAATCGCTCCTTTGTTGCCCAAATGGCATGAATCCATATTTTGTTGAATGAATGTGGCATGGTTGATTGTTTTTAATTTTAAATATACATAAAACCGTTAAAACGGTTTCAATTGATGTGGGGTGTTTTTTTATTTAGCCCACGGATTTATCCGTGGGCAACAAAATTCAATGCGTTATGAAATGAATGGTTTTAACCATTTAAATCACGTAAACCGTGATTTAAAAACCGTTAAAACGGTTTCAATGGATATGGGGGTGTTTTTTATATTACCCACGGATAAATCCGTGGGCTATTGTTGAAACCGTGGGCTATTCCGTGGGTTATTATATTTGATTACAGGAATATTGATTATCAACATCCGAATCAATGTCAACCACATAGCCCACAAATTTATCCTTGGAATAATCGAACAAAATAATTTTAGATAAAAGCATGGCATCCATTCTTGAAATACCGCTAACTTTGCGCGTTAAAAAAACAGACTCATGCCACTTAGTGCCTACACTAAAGAATTCCGGTACAACTTCAAACTGGCTTATCCCGTTATGCTGGGGCAGTTGGGGCATGTCATGGTGGGGCTGGTGGATAACCTGATGGTGGGGCAACTGGGTGCCGCCGAGCTGGCTGCCATCTCATTGGGCAACAGTTTGATTTTTATAGCTTTATCTATCGGTATCGGATTTTCATTTGCCATCACTCCGCTTATCGCCGAAGCTGATGGTGAAAACAATATCGAAAATGGACGCAGCTTTTTCCACCATGGGATGATTCTTTGCGGTATTAATGGGCTGGTACTTTTTATACTTTTGCTGTTTGCCAAACCGTTGTTGTATCAGCTCAACCAGCCACCCGAAGTGGTGGACCTGGCAATACCTTATCTGGAGATAGTGGCGTTTTCGATGATACCGTTGATGTTGTTTCAGGGGTTCAAACAATTTGCAGACGGGCTTTCAGAAACACGGTATGCCATGTATGCCACGCTTATCGCTAATGTGGTTAACATTGTATTCAATTACCTGCTCATCTATGGTATCTGGATTTTCCCACGTCTGGAACTGGAAGGTGCTGCACTTGGCACACTGATTTCGCGCTTTTTTATGCTGGCGTTTATCTATTTTATTTTGAAAAACAGGAAGAAATTCACGGCTTATTTTGTTTGGTCTAAACGGGAGCACCTGAACAAGTCGATATTTAAACGTTTGTTTGGTTTGGGACTGCCCACAGCTATGCAGATGTTTTTTGAAGTAGCTCTTTTCACCGCCTCTATTTTCCTTGCCGGAATGCTGGGTACCAATTCGCAGGCAGCCAACCAGATTGCGCTTAACCTGGCTTCTATGACGTTTATGATTGCTGTTGGTTTTAGTGTGACAGCAACCATCAGGGTGGGGAATCAAAAAGGAAAACGAAACTTCACCGAACTCCGGCGCATTGCCTTCTCTATTTTCTTTATGGTTTTGGTCATACAGGCTGTTTTTGCAATTATGTTTATTCTGACCAAAGGCTTACTACCCACTTTTTATATTGACAATGCTGAAGTGATTTCTATAGCTTCGAGCTTGTTAATTGTAGCGGCTATTTTCCAATTGAGTGACGGCTTGCAAGTGGTGTTTCTGGGTGCTTTACGAGGACTTCAGGATGTGAAAATACCTTCCTGGATTTGTTTTGTGGCCTACTGGCTGGTGGGCTTTCCGGTGTGCTGGTTTTTGGGGAAAGAAGAAGCGCTGGGTGCTATGGGAATTTGGTTAGGCTTATTTGCAGGCTTGACCGCTTCGGCTTTGATGCTGTATTGGAGATTTGACTTTTTGACAAAACGATTGATTTTTAGACATGAGATTTGAGACGTGAGATATGAGATTTGACTTTAAAATAGTAATTTAGTTTTATGTTTAATTCTAAATTTTAAAGTTATGCACAATTTTCAAAAATTAAAAGTTTGGCAAAAGGCAATGGATATTGTTGTTCAATGTTATCTCATTACTGCTGAATTTCCAAAGGAGGAAAAATATGGATTGATTAATCAAATTAGACGGAGTGCTGTTTCAATTCCATCAAACATTGCCGAAGGAGCCGGCAGGAATTCTGTAATGAATTAAAACACTTTTTAGGTATAGCAAACGGATCATCAAATGAATTATGTACACAACTACTTTTGTCACAAAGGTTAAATCTGGTACCAGAATCAACTGTAAATCCAATTATAGATGAAATAATCGAGGTGCAAAAAATGAATTTTACACTCATAAATAAATATACCAAATAGTCAATGTGTTTAAAAAGGATTAAGATTTAAGTAATCTAAAAGCAAAACTGTGGTCAGGCTATTTTTTTGTAAATTAGCCTGAATTTTATCATATAAAGATAAGCTCCAAAGTCTCACATCTTATGTCTCACGTCTCAAATCTAACATCTCATGTCTAACATACCAAAATTCATCTTAGGCGACAATACCGATTATCCTGATGCCATCTATGTCATTCATACCGAGTTTCCGAGGTTTATTATCAATTTGGAGAACGACGAAGTGGAATGGCTGGAAGAGTTTGATGATGAAGACCAAAAGGAACTGGAAGCCGAAACCGAAAACCTCATTCAACAAGCCACCGACTTCTATGACCGGGAAGTGGAACGTTATAATGATGTATAAAGATGCTGGAACAACTCTTACAGCTGGATGAACAACTCTTTGTCTATCTGAACTCCATGGGTTCAGAACGTTGGGACGGGCTGTGGCTGTTTATAACCAATAAATTTGCGTGGGTTCCACTTTATGCCTTACTGTTGTATCTGGTTTTTAAAAACTTTGGATTAAAAAACATGCTGATAGTGATGGTGCTGGTGGGTGTGATGATTACGTTTACTGACCAGTTGGCCAACCTTTTCAAGCACGGTTTTGGGCGGCCCAGACCTTGCCGGGAGGAGCATTTAAGCGACCTCATCAGATACATAGCCCCACGATGCGGGCGTTATGGCTATTTTTCGGCTCACGCCGGGAGCTCTATGGCTTTGGCGGTATTTCTCGGGTTACTCTTCAGAAACACATATAAGTACTTGGGGTTCTTCATGCTGTTTTGGGCAGCCATAGTGGGGTATAGCCGCATTTATGTGGGAGTGCATTATCCGCTGGACACTTTCACGGGTATGATTATCGGGGCTGTTGTGGGTTATGGGTTTTATAAAATTGCTATAAGGTTTAAGGTTAAGAAAAGAAGAGATTAAATCATCTAAATAATTCACCGCGAAGGCGCAAAGTTCGCAGAGTTATTATTTCGTATTTTCTTTGCGTTCACCGCGTCACTGCGGTAATAAGAATACAAAGCCTTAGTTTAATTTCTTTCCACAAAAAAAACCACCCGTTTCAAACGTGCTTTTTTCTTATTTACGGGGTTAATGTCAATACTGTCAACGGCTTGCAGATGATAACCGTCAAAAACTTCTCGGGCGTTTTGGGCTTCACTTTCTGATATTTCAGTCAAAAGTAAAAAGGCGTTTTCTTCAGGGAGTATATATTCGTTTCCGTCAAAAACCACCGGAATGGCATGGCCATATTCCCAGATAAACTCCGGAATAAATTCGTTAAACTCATACACCGGTACTTTATAAGTTTCCAGATTAGCAGTTAAAATTTCAGGTCCGCGGTAGTCGGTATTGGGGTTGATTTCTTTTGCCAAAGGCAAGCCAAAGCAAATAACAGCTATAATGAACAGTATGGTTCCGTAAAACGATTTTTTAATTTGCTTTCGGAACAGGTTCAGGAGTACAAAAACCCCAATTCCAAACAAAGCAATGGCAGTAAGCAAATACCAAAAAAAGTTCCCTTCCAGGCTTTCACCGAAATAAACAAATCCCGCCACCGGAAACGCCAGTCCGATAAGCGAAATGATTCCAAAATGCAGATACACCGGCCAGGTTTCTTTCGCTTTAAGCGACTTAAAACTCCTGAACAGGTATTCCATATAAAATGCAGTATTGATGGCTAACGGAAACAAAACAGGCAGGAGGTAACGCGATTTTTTTTCGGGGATGAGCGACAGCAAAACAACCGCTGCCAGCGTCCACAACAAGCTGAATTTATATCCTTTTTTGTGAAACACTTTGTCCTTGAGGTAAGGGTAGAGCAAACCCACAAAAGCCGGAATGGTCCACAGACCGCTTTGGACCACAAAACTCCAGTAATAGTAAAACGGCCTCACGTTGTAGTTGAGCCAGTTTGCGGTTTCACGGGTGGTGATTTCTTTTACGGCTTGTGTGTCAAACAAATAGACATAGACATTCCAGGATGCCGAGACAACAACGGCAAGCAGGAGTCCGGAGAGTATGGGCATCAACTTACCTTTCTTGAATTTAAACACCACTCCATAAGCAATCAAAAAGGGCAGGAGCAGTGCATAGAGCGAGACAGGTCCTTTGCTCAAAAACGAAAAGCCAAAAAAGAGTCCTGCGATTAGTGCATTTTGGTATTGTTTTTTGCTTTCGCTGAAAAGCTTGATGATAAACAGGATGCTCACCAGCATAAAGCCGTGGGTAAAAATGTCCCATTGGCCATCCCTCCCGGAAAGGATGATGTGAAACGACGTTACGGCAATGAGTCCGGCAATGAGGGCGAAGGATTTCTTTTGGGTGATTTTAAAAGCGATGTTGTAAGTCATCAATACGCCGATGGTTCCTAAAATGGCAGCAGGCAGCCGCATGGCAAAAAGGCTGTCCAGCCCAAAAACAACTGCAGAAAACGCCGTCAACCAAGTGGGTAGTGGCGGCTTTTCATAGCGGGGCAGTTCGTTGATGGTGGTGAAAATCCAGTTGTTGTTTTGGAGCATTTCGCGTGCCGTGATGAAATTGCGCGCTTCCATGATATTGACAAAAATGGCGTCCAGATTTACAAAAAAGATCAGGACACAAGCCAGAAGCAACCAGAGGATTTCCTTATTGTCTTTTCTCATGATAATTCAAATAGATGTTTCTAACGTAAACCACCGAGCCAAAAATATGGCCTGCAAGCAGTACCGGGTCTTCCCTGAAAATGGCATAGATTAAAATCAGGGTGCTGCCGGTTAAACTCAATAACCAAAAGCCCAAAGGCAGGGAAGATTCTTTTTTCCTTTCGGAATAAATCCATTGGTAAATAAACCTGAAGGTAAAAGTGATTTGCGCCACTGTTCCCAATACCAGCAGCCAAAACGGAATGGCTTCATTTTTAAAGAGGTTTTCAAAATCGAATGTGCTGGAATAAAACGAATAAATGACCACCAAAAAGGGAAACGCAAACACAAACCACCTGAAATAGCGGTGAACGAGTTTCCATTGCCCCTGCAATTGCAGGTTTCTGATGTAAATAAAATAAGTGAGTGTTTGCCCCAGCATAATGGCAAAATCATCACGCAGATAGCCGTAAACAAATAATAAAAACGACGCCAGAAGCGAGAGTTGCCAGAATAAGGTGGGGGTAAGGACTTTTTTGTTTTTTTCGGAAATAATCCACTGGAAGAGCAGTCTTCCGGAGAAGAGCATCTGGGCAATAAACCCAATGGAATAAATCATCCAGTCACTCATGATTTTTTAGCGATAGTGTAGTTGATATACTTTTTCTTCATCCACAAATAGGCAAAACAATCTACTAACGGACCGAAAAGCCGATTCCATAACCCAAACTTGGCCTGGCCTGCAATGCGCGGAAAATGCCTCACGGGCACTTGTTTGATTCTTCCGTTTTGCAGGAGGACCATTGCCGGCAAGAAGCGGTGCAGCCCTTTGAACATCGGGATGCGTTTGGCATAATCGGATTTAATGACTTTGAGCGGGCAGCCGGTATCGTCCATGCCGTCTTTAGTAAAGGTTCTGCGTATTCCGTTTGCAATTCTGGATGACATATTTTTGACAAAACTGTCTTTTCGGTTGGAGCGCACTCCGGTTACCAAGTCATAATGTTCAATTTCTGCAAGCAGCAGGTTAAAATCTTCTGGAGTTGTTTGCAGGTCGGCATCGATATACCCCACAAGAGGCGAATTCACGTGGTCAAACCCGGCTTTGATGGCAGCGCTGAGTCCGCAGTTTTTTTCGAAAGAAATATATTGAAAATCATTTCTGCGGGAACAAATTTCTTCTATGAATTGCTGGCTGTTGTCTTTTGAGCCGTCGTTGACAAATAAAACCGAAGTTTTAAGCGTAGCAATCTTAAGGTAATCACTCAGTTCCTGTTCCAGCCGCAACATATTGTCTTCTTCATTGTATATGGGAACAATAATCGTAAAAGCTACATTCATGCTGTTTTGGTTGTAACAACAAAAGTATTTCTTTTTTTAAAACTATGAATTTTATTTACCCTAAAACTAAAAACTTCTTAACTTGTGGGCACATTTTTAAGCTGTATTTTTAATGAAAATACTTGTTACCGGTGCTGCCGGATTTATTGGTTCCCATACCGCCGAAAGACTTCATGATATGGGTCACGAAGTAGTGGGATTGGATAATTTTTCACCCTATTACAGTGAAGAATTAAAACAAATCAATGCCGGTGAATTGCGTGAAAAAGGCATTCAATTACTGGAATGTGATTTAAGGGAACCCATTTCGTTTAAACTGTTACCCAAGGATTTTGATGTAGTGATTCATTTTGCTGCCCACCCCGGAATCTCTGAAAGTTCTTCATTTGAAGATTATTCATCAAACAATATAGTGGCAACAAAAAATCTGTTGGATTTTGTCGAAAGCTGTGAAAAACATCCTTATTTTATTAATATAGCCACCTCATCCATTTATGGTGCTGAAGCTGCATTTGGTGAAACCACAGCCCCAAAACCCACATCGTTTTATGGCGTCACCAAGCTGGCCGCAGAACAACTCGTTCTGGCAAAAGTGAGATTAAATCAGCTTCAGGGGTGTTCGCTCAGGTTATACTCGGTGTACGGACCAAGAGAACGCCCTGATAAATTGTACACCAAGCTCATTGCCTGCGGACTTAAAGACGAGGCGTTTCCGTTGTACCCGGGAAGTTTGGAGCATTTGAGGAGTTTTACTTACGTTCAGGATATAGTTGACGGTATAGTGGGTGTGCTGAATCATTTTGACGGTTGCAACGGTGAAATCATCAATCTTGGGACGGAAGAAGAAAACACTACCCAAACCGGAATTCAGGTAGTGGAAGAACTATTGGGGAAAACCATTCAAATGAATCATTTAACCAGCAGCAGGACGGGAGACCAGTTGCGCACCAGGGCGGTGATTGACAAAGCCCGAAAACTACTGAATTACAATCCGCAGACAAGTCTGAAAACAGGATTACAGCACCAGGTGGACTGGTATAAGGCTACTTTTTTGTAAAAAGGCTGAACAGCTTTTTTGCCGCCTCAAATGGCGTGGTCTTGTGTGTTTCAATATCCCGAAGAATGTTGGGGAGTTCTTTTTTGATTTTCGGATGTGTATAAAAATCGGTTTTTAGTTTTTCTTCTATGGTTTGATGCAACCAGAATTTATTCTGCTCGTCACGTTCCTGTTCAAAAAAACCATTGGCTTTGGTCAGGGAGACATATTCTTCAATAATTTCCCAAATAGCTTCAATGCCTTCGTTTTTCAAGGCGCTGCAGGTAGTGGTTTTTGGGGTCCAGCCGCTTTCTTTGGCAGGGAACAGGTGCAAAGCCCGTTGAAATTCCACTTTTGCTTGTTTTGCTGCTTTTAGATTTTCACCATCGGCTTTGTTAATGACAATGACATCGGCCATTTCCATAATGCCGCGTTTGATGCCTTGTAACTCATCACCGGCACCGGCAAGTTTGAGCAGTAAAAAGAAGTCGGTCATGGAATGCACGGCGGTTTCGCTTTGGCCCACACCCACGGTCTCGATAAGAATGACGTCAAAACCTGCTGCTTCACACAGTATGATGCTCTCGCGGGTTTTTCGCGCCACACCGCCCAATGAATTTCCCGAAGCTGAAGGTCGTATAAAGGCGTTTTTCTCTTTGACCAGTTCCTCCATACGGGTTTTATCGCCCAGTATGCTGCCACCACTAACAGTGCTGCTGGGGTCAACCGCCAGAACGGCTACTTTTTTGCCGATGGACACCAACAGTTTTCCAAAACTTTCAATAAAGGTGCTTTTTCCCACTCCCGGAACACCGGTAATGCCAATGCGAATGGATTTGTTGGCATGTGGTAAACAGGCTTCAATGATTTGTTGTGCGTCACTTCGGTGCTTTTCTGAGGTGCTTTCCACCAGAGTGATGGCACGGCTCAGTGAGGTTTGATTTCCTTTTAAAATTTCTGAAATGATTTCAGGGGTATCGGTTTTTCTTCTTCGTAGTTTCTTAATATGTTCAGCGGCAGAAACATCCATGGTTTTGGAGGTGTCATTCCCTTTGTTTGGGTTGGAATTTTCTTTCTGCTTTGCAGTCATTTGCTTTGTTTAAGACAAATTTAATAATATGAATTTGATATGCATTGTTTTCTCCCGTATATTTAAATCTCAAAAATTTAAAACCACAATCATGAAAACTTTGTACAAAACAGCGGTAACCGCTTCGGGCGCAAGAGCCGGACACATTAAATCTGAAGACGGAAAAATAGATATGAATCTTTCAGTACCAAAATCCATGGGTGGAGACGGAGGTGACGGTACCAATCCCGAGCAACTTTTTGGTGGGGCTTATGCAGCCTGTTTTGGTAGTGCATTGCTTGCTGTCGCGAAAGACCATAAAGTCACATTGGGTAATTTTACGGTAACGGCAAACATCAGTTTAACCAAATCTGATGAAGGTGACTTAAATTTAAAAGCAGTAATGGATTGCTATTTACCAGGACATGATATAGCCACCGGTGAAAAGCTGGTCAATGCAGCTCACGAGATTTGTCCATTTTCAAGGGCGACCAGGGATAATATAGATGTGACACTTAATTTATTGCTGGACGAGGAATAGAAGAAATAGGTATTGAAATACAATTTTGGCATCCTTATTGCGTTATAAATAATATAATAAGGTATGAAAGTGAAACATACAGTAAACATTCAAAGTGAGTGAGTGTCCCTAAAGAGAAACACCTTCAAACTATTTAAACAAAAAAAGACCCTGATTTTTTCAGGGTCTTTTTTGTGAAAATAACTTCTTATATCAAATTATTGTATAATTCCACCGCAACTGATGCGTCCTCCGGCATCTCCTGTGGGTTGAGTTACAAAGTCATCCACACCTTCGTGGACAATGACTGATTTGCCTAAAATGTCTTTGGTTTCATCACCACAGCCAATGCACCATTGATCTGTAGCAAAATTGATTACTCCAAACCCATTTTCGTCGGCTTTGAAGTTTCCAATATCACCTTTGTGATAACCTTCTGCATCCCCCCATTTTCCATGGCGTTCAAAAGTGGGATTCCAGTGTCCACCGGTTGACATTCCCTCAGGGTCTGAACAATCTGAACTTTCGTGCAGGTGAACAGCATGTAATCCGGAGGTGAGTCCGTGTACTTCACCATACATAGTGACTACACCATCTTCTTCAGTAAATACTACTTTCCCGGAGGCTTCAGAACCACTGCGGGGTTCAAGCGGGATACTCAATGTTATTGTTTCTGCTTTTTTCTCAACTACCTCTTCAATTTCCTCACTTTTTTCTTTTTCGGAAGTGTTTTTACAGGCAGAAAAAGCAAAAGCAATTGATAGTATAAAAATTAAATATTTAGTTCTCATATAAATCTATTTTGGTTAATTGTTCCCAATTTAAAATTACTTATTTGTAAATGCAAAATTTTAATAAAGTTTTAAAACATTTGATTATCTATTGAACATCAGTTTCTTTTCCTTTAAGATAAGTGTTTAAAAAATCCAGTATACTTTCATTGGCCTTGATTTGGTTTTCCCTTTTCACAAAACCGTGGCCTTCGTCTTCAAACAGGACATATTCAACCGGAACACCATTTTTTCTTACGTTTTCCACGATTTCATCAGATTCAATTTGTAAGACCCTGGGATCTGTGGCTCCTTGAAGTACCAATAAAGGTTTGGTCACATTTTCTGTGTGGAATAAAGGTGAAATGCGGTGAAGCCTGATACTGTCTTCAGTATAAGGATCTCCCATTTCCAGGTAAAGTGCTTCACGGAAAGACTCCCACCATGGTGGAATGCTTTTTAAAGTGCGCAGCCAGTTGGTTACACCAAATATATTCACGCCAACATCAAATTCTTCAGGAGCAAATGTGAGTGCTGCCATGGTCATAAACCCACCATAAGAGCCACCAATGATTCCAATTCTGTCGCCGTCAATATAAGGTTGTTGTGCCAGCCAGTTTTTACCTTCAATACAATCCTGCAAGTCGCCCTCACCATGATTTTGGTCGTCAAGTTGAAAGAATGTTTTTCCATAACCGCTGCTGCCTCGATTGTTTACAGCTAAAACAGCATAACCATGATTGACCAGGTATTGAATTAAAGAACTATAGCCCATCCTTGATTGTCCGCCCGGGCCGCCGTGCACCCATACCAATGCAGGAACAGGATTGTCTGCTGAAGCATTGTGTGGCACATAATAAACTGAAGGAATATCCAATCCGTCAAATGAGGGATACCTGATGATTTTTGCTGCCACTAAATCTTCAGGATTGATTTCGTCGTTGAGTGCATCAGTTAACTTGACCACCTCTTTGCTCTTCAGGTTATAGGCATATAAATTAGTGGGAGTATGAGAGCCGCCCACATTGAGAAGTGCCATAGATTCATCAAGTGAAAACCGGAGGCCGGTGATATAGGCGTTGTCGAATTTTGGAAAATCCACTTTTTTACCTGTTTCAGTTTCAGTAATTTCAAGGGTGTTTGCGGCATCTTCATTGATAAAAACCGTTCGGTATTTTCCATTATGGCTAAACGCTAAACCCAAAATGTCCCAGTCTTTTTCAAGTACTTTTTCTGAAGTCTTGTTTGCAATGTTATAACGCATTGCTACAGAAAATTCACCATCCGCATCTGAAGTATAATACAGATAAGCATCGTCAATTGAAAAGCTTTGAGCTGCATTTCCGCTTTGGGTGCTGTTGATTTTAGTAAACGAATTTTCATTTCTGTCATAAAGGAATAAATCTGAATCATTGGTGTTGATTACTTTGGATAGGGCAATGTAATTTCCGGTATTTGAGACCCCTCCAAACTCGTAAGCTTCAGTATTGTCAAAAACCATTTTAGAAGTAAAAGTTTCCACATCCATCTCATAAATGTCTGTAAAGCGGGGGTCTCTTTCATTGCTTCCGTAATAAAATTTATCACCTTCTTTTGACCAGCCATAAAAAAGGGCACGGGCATTTTGAGCAGGGGTAAGGCGTGTGATTTCGTCTCCATCCATTACAAAGAGTTTGTATATTTCATCTCCGTTACCATCCATTCTAAAAAGGATTCTCTCATCGTTAGGAAAATAAGAGATTGAATACACTGAAGATGAGTCTGATGCCGTTAAAGGAGTCCTTTCACCTCCTGCTGAAGGCAAGGTGTACATATTGTAGATGCCTGAACGGTTGCTGGTTATAAGCACTTTGGAATTGTCAGGTGAAAAGCCACTTCCAAAAACGGCTTCATTGTCCATGAATTGGGCAATGGTGTACTGAGCTATCTCGCGTTCTGTTTTTGTTTCCTTCTTTCCACAGGAAACAAGCAGCAACAGCATAGCTGTAACTAAACTGATTTGTTTCATTGATTGATAAATTTTGGTTATTAATTGCTACTAAGGTAATGAAATAACAGAGAAGCAAGGTGTTAAAATTACCTGTTTAGTCGGTTTTCTTTTTTCCTTTTCTTGATTCTTCTGGGGTTTAGCCAAAGGTAAAATCCTGTAATTGAAAGTATCATCAACCCCAAGCAAGTGATGGTGACATAGATTTTTTTAACCTCTTCATTTTTGGTTTTAAACAAAAAGTCAACAATGGAACCGTCGTGAATTTGCTCAATAATATCTGATGTTCTGGTTTTCACCGAAAGAATTTCACCACTTTTGATTCCCACCTGAACCTCGCTGTAGTGGTGTTCAAAGCGCACTTTGGCGGCTCCTTGCCTCAACCTTATATCTATACGGTTGATTTCCGGGTCTAAGTCGGTGTTTTCAATAATATAAGTTTGGGCGATTTCAGCGATGCTTTCAATGGGAAGTGATGGTAATTCAGAGGTGTCGCGTTGGGTGGGCGGTACAAAATTGAACTCTTTTTTCCAGGCCAACAAGAGTCCGGTGGCTGCTATGATAAACATAAAAACAAAAAGCGAAATAGCTATATATTTATGTATTTTACGGTGCCAGCGGGTATTTTTGACAATCTTTTTTGTAGAATCTTCCAATTAAATTTTTTTAAGAACTCCAAAAATAAGCAAATCCCATACAATACCTAAAAAATAAGTGTTTTTGATAAGCTATATTTGCAGAATTCAATCAACAAGATGCAAAAAGAATTTTCCATTCAGGTGCCTCCCGAAGTTGCTGCAAATACATTAGCCTTGCATCACCATGTTTCTAAACATTCCGGTATTTCGTTTAACGAAATCAAGCATATCGAAATTTTGAAACGCAGTATTGACGCCCGTCAGAAAACCATTAAAATCAACCTGAAAGTGTTGGTTTTTGTTAATGAAGATTTTACTGAAACCACAATACAAAAACCCGATTACAAAGACGTCTCCAAAGCGGAACCCATTATAATCATTGGCGCCGGACCGGCAGGTTTGTTTGCTGCTTTGCGCTGTATTGAACTGGGTAAAAAACCCATCGTATTGGAACGCGGTAAAGACGTGCGGTCCCGAAGACGTGATTTGAAAAAGCTGAATATCGAGCACATCGTCAATGAAGATTCCAACTATTGTTTTGGCGAAGGCGGTGCCGGAACTTATTCTGACGGAAAACTTTATACACGAAGCAAAAAGCGCGGTGATGTGCAGCGCATTTTAGAATTGCTCGTTGCTTTTGGCGCCACCAAAGAGATTTTGGTGGAAGCCCATCCGCATATTGGCACCAATAAACTTCCCGGGATTATTCAGGAAATTACACAAACGATTATTGAACGGGGCGGAGAAGTGCTCTTTAACAGTCGGGTAGTAGACATTCTTCTCAAAAACCATGCTGTTGAAGGTGTAATACTTCAAAACGGTGAAAAGATAAATGCCAAAAAGCTCATACTTGCTACAGGTCATTCTGCCAGGGATATTTTTGAAATGCTTTACCAAAAGGGAATTGCCATTGAAGCCAAACCTTTTGCACTTGGCGTAAGGGTAGAACATCCACAGGAATTGATAGACAGCATCCAATACAAATGTGATTACCGTGGCGAATTTCTTCCACCGGCACCTTACAGCATAGTGAAACAAGTGGATGGGCGGGGAGTGTATTCCTTTTGTATGTGTCCCGGAGGCATTATTGCACCTTGTGCCACCTTGCCCGGTGAAGTGGTTACCAACGGCTGGTCACCCAGCAAACGCGATCAGGCAACGGCCAATTCAGGTATCGTGGTGGAAGTGGGGCCAAAGGACTTTAACAAGTTTGGAGATACACCTCTGGCAGCCATGTATTTTCAGCAGCAGGTGGAACAAAAAGCCTGGCTGGAAGGAGGCAAAACCCAAACGGCTCCCGCTCAACGTCTGGCGGATTTCAGCTCCGGAAAACTATCCACTGACTTACCGAAAACATCTTACACACCCGGAGTAAAATCGGTGGAGTTGGGGGGTGTGTTGCCGGGGTTTATTTATACCAGTCTTCAAAAAGGTTTTGTGGAATTTGGAAAAAGCATGAAAGGCTATTTCACCAATGAAGCCGTGGTACACGCCACTGAGTCGAGAACATCTTCACCCGTTCGCATTCCCAGGGATAGGGTGACCCTTGAGCATATCCAAATCAAAGGTTTGTATCCCTGCGGTGAAGGTGCCGGCTATGCGGGAGGTATTGTTTCTGCTGCAATTGATGGGGAGAAGTGTGCTGAAATGGCAGTGAAATAAATTCCAATAATAGAAGCTCCAAATCCCAAGCACCAAATTCCAAGAGGTATTTCAATACTCACTTCTTACCATAAAATCATTTTGGCTTAAGCTATACCTCAGAGTCACACAGAGTAGCCACAGAGTTTCACAGAGAAATCTGGATTAATGCATCAAAAAATCTGACCACTCCCGATAGCTATCGGGACTGCCACTGATTACTTTTGGAATTTGGTGCTTTTAGATTTGGAATTTAACCCTTCACTTCCTCCCGCCCATCAGCATGGATGGCAAACCGCCCTCTTTTGGCATCGTGCACGTTTTCATAGCTTTCCCAAGGCCAGCCGCCAAACTGGTCTTTCTGGTATTGCATAATGGCTTCCTGAATGCCTTGTTGGGAATTGGCTACAAAAGGCCCTTGTTGTACTACCGGTTCGCCTATGGGTTTTCCCTGCAGGAACAACAATTCGGCATGAGCATTACCGTTTTTGATGGTGATTATTTCTGTGGGGAATAAGTCCAGCGAATGTTCTTTGGGAATGGTAAAGCCTTCAGTTTCAATTTCGTTACCGTTATAAAAAAACAAGGTTCTGTTGGTGCCTTCAGAAGCAGTTGGGATTTCCCATTCGGCTCCGGGCTCCATTTTGAGGGTCCAGATGGCTACCTCATTGGCAGGGTCTGCCGCCCACGAATTGGGGGTAGGAGCAGCTGCGGGAGTGCCTTTGTAGTTGCCGGCGACGATTTTTAGTTGTACACCATTGTCCTCAACGATTGGGATTTCTTCATTCCACAACATGCGGAAGTAAGGGTCAACGCCTTTGCTTTTTCGTGGTAAATTCAGCCACAACTGAAACAAGAGAAAAGGATTGTCTTTTTCCTGATTCAATAGAGGAAACATCTCACAATGCATCACGCCTTTACCGGCGGTCATCCATTGCACGTCACCATTGCCAAAACGTCCTGCGGCACCCAGTGAGTCGCTGTGGTCTGCAAAGCCTTGCTCGACCAATGTCACGGTTTCAAATCCGCTGTGGGGATGTGCAGGAAATCCGGGAACACGCTGACCGTGATACATGCGCCAGCCATCCTTGATGGTAAAATCCTGTCCGATGTTTCTTCCTCTTAGCTGAGAAGGATCGGGTCCTAAGTGTTCATTTCCTTTTGGGAATTGGTCGTTGTGATAGGCACAAAACAAAAAGGGGTCTTGCGTTTCCCAGTGAAACCCAAGTTGCTTGATTTTTTTGATGGCTGACATAAGTTTGAATTTTAGAAGTACAAAATTACCACTTTAATGAATGGGAGTGTATTAAGGATTTCTTAATGGAATATTGTAAGCACCAAACGCCAAGCACCAAATTCCAAGCACCAAATTCCAAGCACCAAATTCCAAACTTTGTAATTTGAACCATAACCTGAAACGAGAAACCAGAAACCAGAAACCAGAAACCAGAAACCCCGTTACTTATCCAAAACCTCCTCCTTCATAAACTGTACTTCATAGAGGTTGCGGTAGTGGCCGTTTTCGATTTTTAGCAATTCTTTGTGGTTGCCCATTTCAACAATTTTACCGGCTTCCATCACGATAATGACATCGGCTTTTTTAATGGTGGCCAAGCGGTGCGCAATGACTATAGAGGTGCGTCCCTGAGTGAGTTTTGCAGTAGCTTTTTGGATCAACTGTTCAGAATAGGAATCTACAGATGAAGTGGCTTCGTCAAGCACCAGTATACCGGGGTTACTGACGTAAGCCCTCAAAAAGGCAATGAGTTGGCGTTGTCCCGATGACAACATACTGCCCCGTTCTTTAACATTGTAATGGTAGCCGTCTGGCAGGGTCATAAAAAAATCGTGCACCCCAATGTCCTTTGCTGCCATTATAACATCTTCTTCTTTAATATCGGGGTTGTTGAGGGTGATGTTGTTCATTATCGTATCTGCAAACAAAAAGACATCCTGCAATACCACACCAATGTTTTTTCGCAAATCACTCAAAGAAACCTCTTTGATGTTTTTTCCGTCAACGGTAATGGTGCCGCTTTTGATTTCGTAAAAGCGGGAAAGCAAATTGATAATCGTCGATTTTCCGGCTCCGGTTGCACCCACAAAAGCTACTGTTTGATTGGGCTGCACTTCAAATGAAATCCCTTTAATAACCATTTCGGCATCGTCATAACTGAAATACACCTTGTCAAAAACTATGTGTCCTTTAACGTCAGTCAGGGTTTCGTTTCCTTTGTCTTCTATGGAAGCCTCTGTATCCAAGATTTCAAACACCCGGTTGGCAGCTACCATTCCCATTTGCAGGGTGTTGAATTTATCAGCAATCTGGTTGAGTGGCCGGAACAGCATTTGGGACAACCTGATAAAAGCAACAATCAATCCCAGGGTGATTGCACTTCCACCGGCAAGTACCTGTAAACCGCCATACCACATAATTAAACCTATAGTGATGGAGGCGGTCATTTCAGTCACCGCAAAAAAGATGGAGTTGTACCAAACGGTTTTAATCCAGGCTGTTTTGTGTTTTCTGTTGATTTCAGTAAAGTTTTTTTCCTCGGTTTCCTCGCGGGTAAACAATTGCACGATTTTCATTCCCGTGATGCGCTCCTGGACAAAAGTGTTGAGGTTGGCCACCTGATTACGCACTTCCTCAAAGGCTTTTTTCATTGCTTTTTGGAACAGCCTTGTAGCATACAAAATAAGCGGAAACACGGCCAAAACAATAAGTGTAAGTTCCCAGCTTCTGTAAAACATAAAGCCAAGTATGACCCCCATTTTCAACAAATCACTGGAGATGTTGAAGAGACCGTCGCTAAACACGCTGGCAATAGTTTCAATATCATTTACCGCACGGGTCGTGAGTCTTCCCACCGAACTTTTATCAAAATACTTCATTTTGAAGTTCAAAATCTTGTCAAACAGCTTGACACGGATGTCCCGCACCACATTAAAACCCAGCCAGTTGGAATAGTAGAGGAACGAAAACTGAAAAAACACCTCGGCAAAAAGAAAGGCAATCATCAGGGTGATGTAAAACACCAGGTTTTCATAGTCCATCGGAATGATGGAGTCATCGATAATACTTTCCAGCAAGATGGGCTGCATCACTGAAAATCCTGAAACCAGAACTGCAGATATACCCACAAACCAAAACGTGACTTTGTAAGGCCTGGTGAAATGCAACAGCCTTTTAAACAAATTATAATCAAATGCCTGTCCTGTTTTTGCCATAGGTTATAGAAACAATTCTTTGGGGTATGTCACTTCAGTTAAATACAATCCCTCTGCGGGCACTGATGTCCCGGCGTTGCTGCGATTTTTACTTGTTATGATGTTGTGCAAATCATCAAGGGTGATTTTTTCAAACCCAATATCGAGCAGGGTTCCCACGATGGCACGCACCATATTCCTTAAAAATCTATCGGCCGTAATGGTGAAAACCAGTTTGTTTCCCGTCTTTTCCCATTTTGCCATAGTCACACTGCAATTATAGGTCTTTACATCGGTTTTTGATTTTGAAAAGCATTGAAAATCGTTATAGGTATATAAAATTTCTGCTGCCTGATTCATTTTTACCACATCAGGACTGTGGTGCAATTTGTGGCAAAAGTCAATGGCAAAAGGGTCTTTTTCCAGGCAAATATGATATTCATAAGTTCGTGAAAGGGCATCAAATCGGGCGTGTGCATCTTCCTTAACGGTTAAAATATTTTTAATGGCGATATCCGGCGGTAAAAAGGAGTTGAGTTTATAGACAAGGTCAACGGATTGAATCGCTTCCGCGAAATCAAAATGTGCAAAAATCTGTTTGGCATGCACTCCTGCATCGGTGCGACCGGCACCCACGATTTCTGTTTTTGCCCTTAAGAGTGTGCTCAACGCCTCTTCAATGGTTTGTTGGACAGAAGCAGCATCAGGCTGCACTTGCCATCCGTGGTAGTTTTTTCCGTTGTAAGCTATTTCGATAAAATATCGCAAAGATTCCTCTATTTTTGTAAACAAAGCAAAGATACATAAACCTGAATATGGTTTGTTGAAATCCCTTTCATAAATAAACGTGAAAAAAATACTGTTACTTTCAGACACCCACAGTCATATAGATGACACCATTTTAAAATATGTCGCCCAGGCCGATGAGGTTTGGCATGCAGGTGATATTGGTAGTCTTGAGGTGACTGATGCCATCAAAAAACTGAAGCCTTTGCGGGCGGTTTTTGGCAATATTGACGAAGCCAAAATCAGGGGTGAGTTTCCCTTGCACCAGCGGTTTGTTTGTGAAGGTGTCGATGTGTGGATGACCCACATTGGCGGTTCGCCCGGAAGATACAATCGGGACATCCGGGAGGAGATGAGTCAAAATCCGCCCAAACTTTTTATCTGCGGCCATTCCCATATTTTAAAAGTGATGCACGACAAAAAGCACGGATTACTATTTATGAACCCGGGTGCGGTGGGCAAGCATGGTTTTCATAAAGTGCGTACCATGTTGAGGTTTGTAGTGGAAAATGGAGAAATCAAGAATCTGGAAGTGGTGGAGTTCAAAAGATAAAAAACAAAAACCCCAAAGTTGGCATGCTTTGGGGCTTTTTCACTAATACTACTAAGATTTAAGGTTTAGCGCAATCTGTCAACAGATTTTACGAGATTTTCATCCTTTTGGATGGCACGGTTGGCCAACACTAAAAAAACGATAGAAAGAATAGGAAGAAACATCCCAATACCCTTCTCAGAAACAAAAGTCTCTCCGGATACCGTTAGCGACCGATAAACGAAAACTCCTAGTAAAATAAAGTTACACAGTATGTTCAATCTATTGAGAACAAACTGTTTTTGTCTTTTTTTATATGAAAAAATCGCTGTAATAGCCAGTACAAGCGATGCTATCATCAGGATTAAAAACAAAGGCTCATTGATTGAATACAAAGCATTGCCCGCCGTATCCTTCACATCGGGAAACCATACAAACAGTGCGCCTATTAAAAGCACAACCAGAATCATATATACTGTTTGAATGCGTTGAATCATCTCAAATTCTTGTTTTGTGATGCAAAAATAATGTTTCTTTTTAAAAAAAATCCTATCAATAATTAAAATATTGTTGTATTATTGCAACAGTAATTCGCAACCCATTCAACTGCGGTTGGTTATCTTCCGGATAAATTCAAATTACCATCTTCTTATAATTTATTTGTAAAAACTATTACAACAACATAATTCAATATTATTCATGTTTGAAATTTCAGATTTAAAAGAGCAGAAGCTACCTGAACTTCAGGAAATCGCTAAAACGCTTGGAGTCCCCAAATACCGTTCACTTAAAAAGGATGAACTGGTTTATCAAATCCTTGATCAACAAGCTGCCAATCCCAAAGCTGTTGAGCCGCTTTTGAAAGATTTTAAAGGCGAGGTCAAAGAGGAAGCAAAACCTCAGCCAAAGCAAGACCGAAAAGATACAAAAGAGCAAAAAGGCAAAAGACCTCAAAAAGCAAAGCATCAGAAAAAGGAAGACACAGAAGCTAAAAAAGATTCAAGTCCTTCAGAGGTTAAAGAGAAAGAACCCCAAAAGAATGCTCCCGAGCGCAAAGAGCAAAATCAGCAACGTCCTCAAACCAACAGGCCTCCGCATCAAAAGAGCCCGGAAAGCCCAAAACCTGATCATAAAGAGGTAAAAAGCGAAGCCGCTGAACCCAAAACTGAGAACAGGCAGCAACAGCATTCCAAGGAGCCCCGTAACACTCAACAAAACAACCCACAAAAGAGCAATAACCCTCAGAACGGGAATACTCATAAAGACCAGAGCAATAAAGATCAGGGCAACAAAGACAAGCGTAACCGCTACCGTGAGCCTGATTATGAGTTTGATGGCATCATTCAGAGTGAAGGCGTGCTGGATATTATGCAAGACGGGTATGGGTTTTTACGCTCAAGCGATTACAACTACCTTTCTTCACCTGATGACATTTATGTGTCGCAATCGCAAATCCGTTTGTTTGGTTTAAAAACAGGTGATACCGTTTTAGGGGAAGTGAGACCTCCAAAAGAAGGTGAAAAATATTTCCCTTTAATCAAAGTAATCAGAATAAATGGTTTAAGCCCCAATGTGGTGAGAGACCGGATTTCTTTTGAACATTTAACGCCACTTTTCCCACAGGAAAAATTTAAATTGGCCGAAAAGCAAAGTACTATTTCAACACGTATTATGGACTTGTTTTCCCCAATCGGTAAAGGTCAGCGTGGAATGATAGTTTCCCAACCCAAAACCGGTAAAACAGTTTTACTAAAAGAAATAGCCAACGCCATAGCGGCCAATCACCCTGAGGTGTATCAAATGATTTTGCTTATCGACGAGCGCCCGGAAGAGGTTACAGATATGCAACGAAACGTAAGCGGCGAAGTGGTTGCATCCACTTTTGATAAAGAGGCCAATGAACACGTGCGTGTAGCAAACATCGTACTTGAAAAAGCCAAGCGATTGGTTGAATGCGGTCATGATGTAGTGATTTTATTGGATTCTATTACCCGTTTGGCGCGTGCATACAATACCGTTCAGCCTGCATCAGGAAAAATATTGAGTGGAGGTGTGGACGCCAATGCACTTCATAAACCCAAGCGTTTCTTTGGAGCTGCCCGAAACATTGAAAACGGCGGCTCATTAAGTATCATTGCTACAGCTTTGACCGATACCGGATCAAAAATGGATGAAGTAATCTTTGAAGAATTTAAAGGTACAGGAAATATGGAGTTGCAGTTGGATAGAAAAATTGCCAACAGACGTATTTTTCCTGCAATTGATTTGAATGCTTCCAGTACAAGACGTGATGACTTGTTGCTTGACGAAAAAACACTTCAGCGTATGTGGGTAATGAGAAAATACCTTGCCGATATGAATCCTGTGGAGGCTATGGAATTCATCAATGAACGTTTCAAGCAAACCCGAAATAACGAAGAGTTTTTAATCTCAATGAACGGTTAAAAACAAATCCAAATAAATAATAAAGCCCTGAAAGTTTCAGGGCTTTTTTTATGCGGTCACTTTACATATCTTAGCAAAAAATTACTGAATGAGTGTTGTTTTTATCCTGATTGGATTGACTTTGTTGGTCGTTGGGGGCGAATATTTAGTTCGTTCTTCGGTGGGGATGTCAGTGAAATTCAAGGTGTCAAAAATGGTTATTGGCTTGACCGTGGTATCTTTTGCAACTTCACTTCCTGAGTTGGTGGTAAGTGTTCAGGCGGCACTCAAAGGGTTTTCAGACATTGCATTGGGTAACATAATCGGGTCTAACATAGCCAATATTGGTTTGGTAATGGGTTTGACGGCACTAATTTCCCCCATTTTTTTCGACAGGGATTTTTACAAATTCAACTGGCCGGTGATGATGTTGTTTTCAGTGCTTTTATATTTGTTTCTTTCTAACGGAAACATTTTGACCTTTTATGAAGGTGTGATACTAATGGTTCTTTTGGCGGTTTATCTTTTTGTCCTTGTAAGGCGTTCGCGCAAGCAAGTTAGAGCTGCAGAGAATGAAGAGTTGCTTGAGAGTGATGTTGAAATTCCTGACCGCATATCAAATTTAAAGATATTAATTTGGCTCGTCATTGGTGGCCTGTCGCTATGGATTGGGTCTGAATTGCTTGTAAAAGGCGCAGTGGATCTGGCTGTATCCATTGGTGTTACTGACCGGGTGATAGCGGTGACTATGATAGCAGTTGGCACTAGTGTTCCGGAGTTGGCAGCATCGGTTGTGGCAGCACTGAAAAAGGAAAAAGCTATTTCGTTTGGTAATTTAATAGGCTCAAACATTTTCAATATAGGTTCTGTGTTGGGTCTTACGGCTATCATTCATCCCATCGCTGTGCAAAGTAAAGAAGTGCTCTCCAGTGATATTTTCTGGATGCTCGGTTTTTCCCTCATACTTTTACCATTGGCTTTTTTACCAAAGGCATTTCGTTTGGGAAGAACTAAAGGACTCCTGCTATTTGGGGGGTATGTAGCATTTGTAGTATTAGCTTTTGTAAATTAATCTCAAAAAATAGGGGGTCTCTATTAAAAAATAAACAAATTGTTGATAATTACCCCTAAAAAAGAAGGGGTGTATTGTTGTAAAATAGAAAATAGTTGTAGTTTTGCCCAGTAAAACTTAAAAATCTATTTTTATGTCAACGCTTCGCTTTCGCGCAATTACCGAAACCCTAAACAGAAAACCAGTATTTATTGAAGAAAAAGAAAGACGTTCCAATCTTTTTGGGAAAAACGTTTTTAATGAACATGCTATGCGTCAGTACCTCACTAAGGAGGCTTACCAGGCAGTAATGAACGCTTACGAATATGGGACCAAGATTCCAAGAGATCTCGCAGACCACATTTCCACGGGAATGAAAGAATGGGCAATTTCAAAAGGAGTGACCCATTATACACACTGGTTTCAACCATTAACAGGTGCTACTGCAGAAAAGCACGATGCCTTTTTCGAAACCACTTCAAATGGTTCGGCAATTGAGAAGTTTGGAGGTGGACAGTTGGTTCAGCAAGAGCCCGATGCATCAAGTTTTCCAAGCGGCGGAATCAGAAATACATTTGAAGCAAGAGGTTACACAGCCTGGGATCCCACATCACCGGCTTTTATCATTGGAACCACACTTTGTATTCCCACGGTTTTTGTGTCATACACCGGTGAGGCGCTTGATTATAAAACCCCTCTTTTAAAAGCACTTTCGGCAGTTGATGAGGCAGCGACGGCTGTTGCTAAATATTTTGATAAAAATGTGACTAAAGTTCAGGCAACTTTAGGCTGGGAACAGGAATATTTTTTAATTGATTCCGCTTTAGCTGCTTCAAGGCCAGACTTAATGATGACAGGAAGAACATTGCTTGGGCACACTTCAGCAAAGGGACAGCAGTTGGAAGACCATTATTTTGGATCGATTCCCACTCGTGTATTGAACTATATGCGTGATTTGGAAAGGGATTGTATGTTACTGGGTATTCCGGTGAAAACCAGGCACAACGAGGTAGCTCCCAATCAGTTTGAGTTGGCACCCATATTTGAAGAATCAAACCTGGCTGTTGACCACAACTCCTTATTAATGGATGTGATGGCAAAAGTGGCAGAGCGTCACAACTTTACCGTTTTGTTTCACGAAAAGCCTTTTAAAGGAGTCAACGGTTCAGGAAAGCACAACAACTGGTCACTTGCTACCAATACAGGGGTCAATTTATTAGGCCCCGGAAGCACCCCAATGAGCAATCTTCAGTTTTTAACGTTCTTTATCAATACCATCAAAGCGATGAATGAGAATGAAGAATTGATAAGAGCGAGTATTGCCAGCGCGAGTAACGACCACCGTCTTGGTGCTAATGAAGCACCCCCTGCAATTATTTCGGTTTTTATTGGAGAGCAGTTGACAAAAGTGCTTGACAATTTAGAGAATGTGACTAAAGGAAAGCTTTCGCCGGAAGAAAAAACAGATTTAAAATTAAACATCGTTGGTAAAATACCTGAAATTCTTTTAGACAACACAGATAGAAACCGCACATCGCCTTTTGCCTTTACCGGAAATAAATGGGAATTCAGGGCAGTGGGCTCAAAAGCAAACTGTGCCAACCCGATGACCGTTTTAAATACCATTGTGGCAAAACAGCTCAAAGAATTCAAAGTAGCCGTAGATGCGTTGATTAAAGACAAGAAAATGAAAAAAGATGACGCTATTTTTAATGTGCTCAGAGAGTATATTAAAGAATCAAAGCGCATTTTGTTTGAAGGCGACGGTTACAGCGATGCCTGGGAAAAAGAAGCTAAAAAGCGCAAGTTGAGCAATCACAAAACCACTCCTGAAGCGCTTAAAGCGAAAGTCTCCAAGAAAAACATTGCCCTTTTCAAGGAAATGGGAATCATGACCGAAATAGAATCCAAAGCCCGTTATGAGATTGAAGTGGAAGAATACACCAAGCGCATACAGATTGAGGGACGTGTTCTTGGGGATATTGCCAGAAACCACGTGATACCTACTGCGATTAAATACCAAAGTGTGGTTGTAAATAACGTAAGAGGTTTAAAGGAAATTTACGGTAACAGTTTTACTAAAATGGCTGAGCAGCAATTGGAAATCATTGAAGCCATCAGCAACCACATTGAAAAAATCAATCAAGGTGTGACTGAAATGACTGAAGAACGCAAAAAAGCCAATAACATGGATGATTTTGAAAAAGCGGCAAAAGCTTATTGTGAGAAAGTGAAACCTTATTTTGATGAGATAAGATACCACTGTGATAAGCTGGAACTCCTGGTAGACGATGAACTTTGGCCATTGACAAAGTATAGGGAGTTGTTGTTTACGAAGTAAAAATGATTATACTTAATTAAAAACCCATCCTTTTAAAGTGATGGGTTTTTTTGTTCTTACAAAATTGTTAGTTGCTCTTAGACTGGCAATAGAAACACAGTTGTAGATTTTACTACGTGTATACACTTAGTTAAATTTCAATATTTTAAGATTTGAAGAAAAAGTACTTACACTTTATCGAGTATATGCAACGAGACAGCGAAAAGGGCTCTTCTGATTTCTCTAAAGCTATTTCTTTATGTATGTTTACAGTCCAAAAGAAAAGAAGTTGATTCCCAACTTCAATAATGTATAGTTCAGCTATACAGGTTTAATCCCCGATTTACATAAATCTTAAACCTGAAGCATGTTTTAGACATGTTTAAGGAGAGGAGGAAGCATTATAACTTTTAACTTAAAAAGTTATTAGATAGTTTATTATGAGTAATACAGTATTAAATAAAGTTTTATTTAGAAACCCATTTTGGCTGGAGTGGGAGCAATTTGATTTCAATTCCAATTCGAGTAATGAAAGCGGAATTGAGAAAGAAGCTATATTATTTATCTAAGCCATAAGACATTCTTGTGGCTTTTTTGTTTGAATCTTATTTATTAACCAGAAATATATTTATTAATTAATTTTAAATTTTTTTATTATGAAAAAAGTAGTTTTAAGCGTAGCAGCGCTAATTTTTGCAGCAACAGGATTTTCACAATCCAATGACAGTGAAGTTCAACAATTAGGAGATGGTAACAACTCAGTTGTTTCTCAGACCGGATTGATGAACAACTCTTATGTTTTACAAGACGGGAATGACAACGATGCCGATGTTGAACAAACAGGAACTGAAAATGACTCAGACCTTGTTCAATTGGGTAATGACAATGATTTTAAAGTAACCCAAGATGGTACAGAAAATGAATCGGTTGTTCTACAAGATGGAAATGGAAACCAAGGTGGTGGATCATCTTTTGTTTGGGGTACACTCCAAATAGGTAATGAAAACTATTCCACAACCACTTCTGTAGGTGATAACAACAATGCAGGTACCAGGCAAGACGGTAATGACAACTATGCTGAAATTGACCAGCTAGGAAATGGAAACATTGCCAATGGTGTACTTTGGGGTATTAATCAGTCTGGAAATGACAACAATGCAATTATACAACAAACAGGTGACTTTAATCTGGCAACCAGTTCTCAATCAGGAGATGACAACCAGTTTTTAATAACACAAACAGGTGATGACAACACAGCATCTTCAGTTCAAATTGGTGATAGAAACAGCGGTGGGAGTCCTTTAATCTGGGGTATCAATCAGCAAGGAAACATGAACACGGCTTCAAGTTCGTCGATTGGTGATGACAACAACTCAGGTACGGGTCAGTATGGAGATGGAAACTTGGCTACAATTGAGCAAGTAGGTGATGATAACATGGCAAATGGCGGGTTTTTCGGGAACTATCAGTTTGGTGATGATAACATAGCCTACATTGGTCAGTTTGGTGATGAAAACTATGCTCACAACAACCAGCAAGGGAATAATAACAATGCATCAACTACTCAATCAGGAGATGAGAATGATAGTGAAACTTTCCAGTCTGGTGATATGAATATGAGTACAGTTGACCAAGATGGTTTAACAAACTTTAGCCGAGTATTTCAAACCGGAGATATGAACACCAGTTCAGTTTCTCAAACAGGTTTATCTCACAATAGTTTAGTTAACCAAGTTGGAAACGGTAACGGTTCTGTAGTTACTCAAAGCAACTAAAATTTCTTAGAATACAGTTCTTTAAATTTTAAAAAGCCACCGAATAGTTTTCTTCAGTGGCTTTTTTTAGTTTTTTGTATTAGATTTTGCGACTACGAATTCAAAATTTTTATATAAATTATAACTAGTTGTGTTCTTACAAAACCTTTGGATGAGATTAAAATAACCCTGTCTTAACATAAGTATTGATATACCTACGTATTTGTACGTATATGTTTTTCAATAACTTAAGTTAAAAACATGTTATTTCTTACACTTCATCGTTTTTTTCTTACAAGATAACGAAAAGGTCTTTTTTTGTTTTTTTAAAGTGGGATGTTTGAGTAAGTTTACATTCCAGACAAGAAAAATTGATCCCCAATTTATCTGATTGCTCAGGAAACTTTGCAAGATTTAATCCCCAATTACATAAACAATAACCTAAATGTGCTGTTAAGCAGATTTAGGGTTGAGGCTCTAAAGTTTAACTTTTTTAAGTAAGGCAAACATTATTATGAGTAATACTATATTTTATAAAATCTTTTTTAAAGACTCACTGTGGCAGCAGTCGAATCAATCAAATCACAATTCCAATAATAATAGCGGAATTGAAGAAGAAGATTTTTTATTTATCTAAGCCATAAGCAAATACTTATGGTTTTTTTTGTTTAGAATTTTATTTATTAACCAGAAATATATTTATTAACCAATTTTAAATTTTTTATGAAAAAAGTAGTTTTAAGTGTAGCAGCACTTTTTGTGGGAGCCATAGCGTTTGCACAATTCAACAACAGTGTTGTTGATCAAACCGGGGATGGAAATTCCTCTTCTGTAAGTCAAACAGGACTTTCAAATGACTCTTATGTAATGCAATTAGGTGATGGCAACGGTTCAACAGTAGAACAAGTTGGTACTACTAACGATGCAGACACTTACCAACAAGGAGATGGGAATACATCCTCAATCGATCAGGATGGAACTTCCAACATAGCCCTTACTTATCAAGGTCATTATTATGGCGAAAACGGAGATGGTAATGAAAGCTCAGTAGTTCAGGATGGTACAGGAAATTTGTCGCAAGTTTACCAAACTGCCTTTATAGCTTCTGGTTCTAACGACAACGAATCTTTTGTTGTTCAATCTGGGACTTCAAACTTTGCTTTTTTACAGCAATTTGGTGATTCTAATTATTCAGATGTAAATCAAAATGGCACCACTAATGCGTCTACAGCTTATCAAGTTGGAGATGATAACTCCAGTGAAGTAGATCAAAACGGAACAAGTAACAGCAGCTGGGTATGGCAGGCTGGTACACCTTTCGCAGGTTCTACGCCAGGTTTTGGAAATTCATCTATAGTAGAACAAGAAGGTGATGATAACATTTCTAATGTAGATCAAGTAGGAGATGCAAACTCCTCTCAAGTTTATCAAGGAGGAAATAACAACAACTCTGATGTTGATCAAATTGGTGATGCTAATAACTCATATGTTATACAAGGGTTTTTTAACGATGATAACATTAGCGTTGTAAATCAAAATGGAGATGGAAACAATTCTGTTGTTGACCAATGGGGTGATGCCAATGAGAGTTATGTGAACCAAGTGGGGGATGGGAACTCTTCTACTGTTTTTCAAGGTTTTGTTGGTGTTGGAGACAACAACTTGAGTACTGTTGATCAAATTGGAGATGGAAACACCTCATTTGTACAACAAAGAGGTGATTTAAATAACTCTGATGTTAATCAAAATGGTGATGGTAACATCAGTATTGTATTCCAGGACGGTCTTACTAATATGAGTGTTGTTAACCAAACAGGAGATATGAACACAAGTTCAGTTTCTCAAACCGGTTTATCTCACAACAGTTTAGTGAACCAAATTGGTAACGGTAACGGTTCAACTGTAACTCAAAGTAACTAGAAATAATTAAGTGGCTTTTCTCATAACAAGCCACTTAATTTAAAATATTATTTATTAACCGGAAATATATTTATTAACCAATTTTTAATTTTTTTTATTATGAAAAAAGTAGTTTTAAGCGTAGCAGCGCTTTTTGTGGGAGCCATAGCGTTTGCACAATTCAACAACAGTGAAGTACAGCAAATCGGGGATGGAAATACCTCAGCTGTAGGACAAACAGGTTTATCCAATGACTCTTATGTGGAGCAAGTTGGTGACGGTAATGATTCATCAGTAGATCAGGTTGGAACAACCAACGAGTCTGTCGTGTGGCAGTCTCAAGGGTTTCTATTTGGAAACAGAAACAACAATACCAGTTCTGTAGAACAAAATGGTACATCAAATGATTCTTTCGTTTGGCAAGATGGTGATGACAATGAAAGTTCTGTAAATCAAAATGGAACCACAAATGATTCTTATGTTGATCAGTGGGGTAACAACAATGAGAGTTCTGTAGCTCAGTCTGGTACTTCTAATAACTCTTTAGTTTTACAGGGTTATAATGGAAATAATCACTCCAGTTCTGTAAGTCAGAGTGGTAACAACAACGATTCTAGTGTTTTCCAAACCGGAGATGGAAATGATTCTGAAGTTATACAGATTGGTAATAACAACGATTCAGATGTTGATCAAATCGGTATGGGCAATGAGTCTACTGTTTGGCAAACAGGAAATGACAACGACAGTACTGTTTTACAAATAGGTGATAACAACGACTCTTTTGTTTGGAATGATGGAAATGACAACCTTTCTGATGTATTTCAAAATGGAGATAACAACTCTTCTTATGTAGACCAATGGGGTAATAATAACTTCAGTGATGTTGACCAGCTAGGTGACGGTAATACTTCTCAAGTTTTCCAGGGTTATATTGGTTCTGGTAACTCCAGTATCGTTTTACAGGATGGAGATGACAATACTTCATTTGTTTTCCAGCAAGGAAATGACAACATTTCAACTGTTGATCAAATTGGAGATGAAAACACTAGTTCAGTTGGTCAAAATGGTTTCTTAAATAACTCTGATGTGAACCAAACTGGTAACTTGAACACAAGTTCAGTTTCTCAAACTGGTAACAATCACATGAGCTTAGTGAACCAAGTTGGTAACGGTAACGGTTCAATTGTAACTCAAAGCAACTAATAATTTTTTAGAAGAATGCTGCTTGATTTTTATCAGGCAGCTTCCTTTAATTATCTAATAATATTTAATTACAATTATGAAAAAAATAGCTTTAAGCATAGCAGCTCTTTTTGTAGGAGCAATTGGCTTTGCACAATTTAATAACAGCACGGTTAATCAAACCGGAAACGGTAACGCATCTGCTGTTAGTCAAACAGGTCTAAGCAATGAATCTTTGGTCACTCAACAGGGTAATGACAACGATAGTGAAGTGACTCAAGTGGGTGCAAACAACGATTCAAATGTTTTACAAGGTCCTGCAAGTAACGATAATGAGAGTGTTGTAACCCAAACCGGGAATGACAATGAGTCTTTTGTTTGGCAAGATGGAGATAACAATGACTCTTCTGTAAATCAAGACGGAAATAACAATGATTCCTATGTGGATCAATGGGGTGACAGCAATGATAGTAGTGTTGATCAAATAGGAGATAATAATACGTCTGAAGTTTATCAAGGTTACAATGGTAACAACCATACCAGCATTGTTGTACAAACTGGAGATGATAATACATCTTGGGTAGGTCAAGACGGAGACTCAAACTTTTCTGAAGTGTACCAAACAGGTGATGGAAATGATAGTGAAGTAACTCAATTAGGAAATGACAACTATTCGGGTGTTGGTCAGTTTGGCGATGATAACGACTCAAATGTGTTTCAACTAGGTGATGATAACAGTTCACTTGTTATTCAAACAGGAGATGACAATGACTCTGATGTTGATCAAATTGGGTTAGACAATGAATCTATTGTACAGCAGATTGGAAATAATAATACATCTGTTGTTTCTCAAAATGGAAATGATAATTTCTCGTTTGTATTGCAAGAAGGAGACGACAATAATTCAACAGTTTCTCAAACAGGTAATGACAACGATGCATTTGCACAACAATTTGGTGATAGTAATAATTCTTCAATTGTTCAATTAGGCAATGACAATTTAGCATTCACATTACAAGTTGGAGATAACAATGCTTCTACTGTTTCGCAAACAGGTAATGATAATGGTTCAATTGTTCAGCAATTTGGGAATTCAAATTCTTCTTTTACTACTCAAACAGGAAATGATAATGTTTCTTGGACAGACCAAATTGGAGACTCTAATATCTCTGTTGTTAACCAGTCTGGAAATGATAACAACTCTTATGTAGGTCAATTTGGAATGTTTAATGGTAGTGCAGTTAATCAAACTGGAAATGATAACACGAGTGATGTTATCCAAAATGGTAATGCCAATAATTCTTTGGTAAACCAAACAGGTAACGATAACTCCTCTGATGTTGATCAAATAGGAAACAATAACAGTTCAGGAGTTGCGCAGGTTGGCAATGACAATGAAAGTATTGTTTTTCAAGATGGCATGCTAAACAATAGTAGTGTTTTACAATCCGGTAATAACAACTATTCTGAGGTTGAACAAATAGGAATGGGTAACTTTAGCGATGTTAAGCAGTTTGGTGATGATAACTGGTCTGATGTAAATCAATCTGGAAACTTTAACATTAGTGGGGTAATCCAAACTGGTTTTATGCACACTAGTGAAGTAAACCAAGTAGGTAACAACAATACTAGTACTGTTCTTCAAACCGGTAACGGCCATGACAGTCTTGTTAACCAAATTGGAAACGGTAACGTTTCAACAGTTATCCAAAACAACTAAGAACAAAAATAAGATTACCTGAGAGGTTAATATCACTTTAGGATAATCAAAAATGGTATAAGAGCAGCTAAAACCTGCTCTTATACCTATTTTTAAAAAGATGTATTGAGTAAGTTATTTTATTTCAGTACATTTATATTGTGAAAATTAAAATTAAAAATCATTGATTATGAAAACTTTAAAACACACACTCACGGTCCTGGCTCTTTTTTGTATGCTTGTGACTGTCGATGCGCAAACCTTTTCAGAACCTGAACAAGCTGAAATAGAAAGTTTTCAATCAAGGGCTTCTGCGCTTTCTTATATCTCTTCCCAAAACCAACAAGCCGCAAGAAGCAATCAAGCCACATCGGGCAGTTCTGTGTTTATCAATCAGATAGGCAGTAACAATGATGTAGAAATACGTGTCAATGCACCAAGCAGTTTTGTCAATGTGTTGCAAAATGGCTTTAGCAATGAAATGCTTATAGATATAACTGCACTTGATATTACTCAAAATATCACTCAAAACGGTGAAAGTAACCGTTATTATAATTTTTCAAATAACCCGGCAGCCGTTCAGAATATGGAAGTGCTGCAAAATGGGATCAATCAAGACATTACTGTTTTTGGAAGCAATTCGCTTTCAGAAAACTTAAAAATTTACATGCAAGGCAGTGATCGTTCGATTATCGTCAGAAATTTTAATTAAAAAATCAAAATCATGCACCTTTCTCAAAAAAAACACCTGCTTTTTTTGGTCATATTTCTTTTCTCATTACAAGGATTCTCTCAAATATACAATACAGAAGTTGAAGCTAAAATTGTCGCAGAAGAAAGAAATGAACTCCTTCAGGTGACAGGAACGGCATTTAACAAGACTGAAATTAGCCAAAGCTTGCGCTATGTGCTTTCAGTAATCAGGACAAATCCTGAAAATTCAAATACTTCAAAAAACGATCAAAGTGGCAGGATTGTTCTTGAACCCGGCGAGCAACAAAACCTTTCGTCCACAACCATCAATGTCAATGATGAAGACCGTGTTATCCTCCTTTTGTTGATTTACAACACAGAAGATCAAATTGTGGGTCAGGATCGCATTGTCATAAACGATAACTTATCTGATGAGGTTGTTAAAGAACAACTTCAAAAGCAAGTAGAACAAACCATCCACGCAAATGATGTAGATGCTGCTTCCCGAGACGGAATCACTTTGAGGGGAATCGTTACAGAAGACACCAAAACCAAACCAGGAAGGGATTTTTATTCCATGTTTTATTCTTTGTACAATACCCAAAATATCAATGGCGATAAAATAGTTGCCGTAAAAGAGGTGATTGCTATGGGAAATAACACAAAAATTGAGATATTTGTAGGAGATGATAAAGTAGTGGAGTTTTTTTTAAGACCCCAAAACGATTTTTTAAGGTCGATGGCTGATGCATCTATACGCAGAGTAGCTCAACATTTTGAGCGTTTAAGAAGGGAAGCCCATATCATTAGACGTTATTAATCATTACAGTTTGTTTGTTTAAATTAAAACTTTAAAAATGAAAACAACCTTAACCATAATAATACTGTTCTTTTTTTCCTATGGATTTGGGCAACAGCTTACCTATAAACCCATAAACCCGGCTTTTGGAGGTGATACATTTAATTACCAGTGGTTGTTGAGTTCTGCAAATGCACAAAATTCATTTAAAGACCCCGACGCAGGCAGGCAGGACAGATCATCTCTGGATCAATTTGCAGAAAACCTCAACAGACAATTGCTCAATCAATTATCCAGAGGACTATTTGCAGGTCAGCTGGGTCAAGGACTTGAAGAGGGTACTTTTACTTTTGGAACTTTGGCTCTTGAAATTTTTGAAACCTTGGAGGGTCTGGTCATTAATATTTTAGATATAAGTACAGGAGAGCAAACCCAAATTATTATACCCAATTAAAATATTTTCATGAGTAGAAATTACAGTTTAGTTTGGCTTTTTTTGTGTCTTTTTTTGTCAGGGTGTGGTGCTTATTTTAACCAGCCTGTTGTAAAACAGGATGCTCGGTTTGGAGAACTTACACCTAAGTCCCAAACCTTAAGAGATTTACCGCTTCCCGCAGAACCTGTGGTAGTGGGTGTTTATAACTTTAAGGATCAAACAGGACAATACAAAAACATTGAATCAGGTAGTTCCTTCAGTACCGCTGTTTCTCAAGGAGCAACAACTATTTTGATAAAAGCGCTGGAAGACTCAAAATGGTTTACACCCATTGAAAGGGAAAATCTGGGGAATTTATTAAATGAGAGAAACATTATCAGGGCCACAAGAGATGAGTTCAGAAGTACAACCAACCCCAATGAACCCACATTGCCTCCTTTACTTTTTGCCGGGGTTTTGCTTGAAGGAGGGATTATTTCCTATGATTCAAACATTATTACAGGAGGTGCCGGTGCCAGATATTTTGGAGTGGGTGGGTCTACACAGTATAGAGAAGACAGAATAACCGTTTACCTCAGGGCAGTTTCCACTTCAAGCGGAAAGATTTTAAAAACAGTCTATGTTTCAAAAACAATACTCTCTCAGGCGGTAAGTGCAAACCTATTCAGGTATGTCAATTTTCAGCGACTGTTGGAAGTGGAAACGGGCTTCACCGTAAATGAACCGGTACAACTAGCCATGAAAGATGCCATTGAAAAGGCTGTTGAAGCTCTTATTATTGAGGGTATAAAAGACAACCTTTGGTCAACAAAAGAAGGAAAAGAAACCAATGAGAGACTCGTTGAGGCCTATCTTGAAGAAAAAAGAAGAGAAGAGTCTATGTTGTTATACCACCGTGAACAGGTAGATAGAGGATTTGAAAATTCCATTGGTCTTTATGGTGGTGCAAATATTCTAGATGGTGATTATTCCAAAAAACGGGCCGGATACCTTGCACGCATAGATTACACAAGAAAATTATCCCGCTCTTTTGGATTAAACCTGAACGCAAATGCATTTCAATTCAGGACCGGACAATCATATACAAACAGAATGATAAGCGTTGATGCAAATCTTGAGTATAAAATTTTGCCCGATGACAACTTTTCACCCTACATCTATGGTGGATTTGGTCTCATTAATGATTTAGTAAAACCGGGCAATAATTTACAATTTGGAGACACCTTCTTTAAAGCACAATATGGTCTTGCTTTAGAGTATTTTGTAACCGAACGTATAGGTATTAGAGGATTTGCAGAACACAATCTGTCTTTTACAGACGAATTGGATAAAGTTGTTAGCGGTAAGAGGGATGACTTTTACTTTAACTTTGGAATAGGATTAAAATATTATTTTAATTTAGGTAGTAGAAATAGAGAAACAACCGAAACACCTTAATGAAAATGAAGAAATTTTTGATAAAATATAGCTGGGTTTTTGTTTTACTACTTTTAAGTAGCTGTAGTGAAGAAGGTATAGATGAATCCGGAACGGGAACAATTACCGGAAAAGTAGTTGCCAAAGGAACTAATACTCCACTGGCAAATGTAAAAATAGAAACAACCCCTGTTTCAAATACTGTGTTTACAGATGAAAACGGAGACTTTATTATCAATGATGTTATTGAGGGTGAATACTCTGTTCAAGCACAATTGGAAGGATACTTAACAGCCTTTAAAGCTTCAAGAGTTGTTGCCGGTCAAACAAACAACGTGGTTTTTGAACTTGATTTGTCAACTGCAACAAACAGACCCCCTGACGTTCCTCAATTACTATCTCCCGGTGAAGGGCAAATTCTGGAGAGCATTGAAGCCACATTTGTATGGCTTGCAACAGATCCAGATGAGGATGAATTGATATTTACCCTTGAACTTAGAAACGACCAAAACAATGATGTCTTACTTTTTGAAGACCTCACTGAACCTGTTTTAACTTATTCTCCTCTGTTGCTTGGTGCCAAGTATTTCTGGCAGGTAAGCGCAGATGACGGCATTAATGCGCCGGTATTTAGTCCCGTGAAAAGCTTTGAGGTAATTCCGGCACCTACTGATAACCGTTTTTTGTTTACAAGAGAAATCAATGGTAACAATGTTATTTTTTCTGCAGATCAGGATGGAGCAGAATTTCAGTTAACATCTCAAACTATGAACAGCTTTAGAGCCAGACGCAATATAGCTGCAAATAAAATTGCCTACCTGCAGACCAATGGTGCTCAGGTTGATATTTATACTATGAACAGAGATGGTTCAGGAAAATTTAAAGTTACATCTTCAGTCAAACCGGCAGGTTTTAACTTTAACGAAATCAATATCTCCTGGCCTGAAAACAGCGATAAAATTTATTTCCCAAACTTTGACAGATTATACAGTATCAATTCAAACGGGCAGGGACTTCAGCTTGTTTACCAAACGCCTGACGGGTCTTTTATTTCTGAAGTGGATGTCAATGAGAATGTCAATAGAATAGCACTTAAAACAAACAATCAAAACGGGTATAACATTAACATCTTTGTCATAGATTTTAGTGGAAACCTTATAGCTACTGCCTTAACAGGGGTTCAAGGTGCCGCTAGCGGTTTAAACCTCTCGTTTGACGGTCAAAACGTTCTTTATACCTATGATGTATCAGCAAATCAAAATGCAACATACAGAAGGTTGAACTCCAGAGCTTTCATTTACAATATTCCCGCTGAAACCACTACCGACGTCTCTGAAGATAAACCGGGAGGCACAAATGATCTGGACGTAAGGTTTTCACCAAACGAAGCCGAAATTATTTTTGTAAATACTTCAAACGACGGAATATCTCAAAAGAATATCTGGAAAATTACCCTCAACGATACCAATTCAAGAGAGCTGCTCTTTTCAAATGGTTTTATGCCTGACTGGGAATAAACAAATGTAAACAATTAACTGAAAAGGCAGTGCTAAGAAGTACTGCCTTTTTTATTTTTACAAGCTTAGTTAAAGTAAGTATATTTGCAGCACAAACTCTAGCAATGAATCAGGATATAAGTAAACGATACAGCCAAAGAGGTGTTTCTGCCGGAAAGGAAGACGTGCACAACGCCATCAAAAATGTCGATAAAGGTCTTTTTCCAAAAGCCTTCTGTAAAATAATCCCCGATTATTTAACCAATGACGAGGACTACTGTCTGATAATGCATGCCGATGGCGCAGGAACAAAATCTTCTTTGGCTTATATGTACTGGAAAGAAACCGGTGACCTGTCAGTTTGGAAAGGCATCGCTCAGGACGCTTTGATTATGAACGTTGACGATTTGCTGTGTGTGGGTGCTACAGATAATATTTTACTGTCATCCACTATCGGAAGAAACAAAAACCTGATTCCGGGGGAAGTCATTTCAGCCATAATCAACGGAACCGAAGAATTGATTGAAGACCTAAAATCTTTTGGCATCACCATACACTCCACAGGAGGCGAAACGGCTGATGTGGGCGATTTAGTGAGAACCATTATTGTTGACTCCACTGTAACAGCCCGGATGAAACGCAGCGATGTGATTGACAATGCCAACATTCAACCCGGCGATGTGATTGTTGGTTTTGCTTCGTTTGGACAAGCCACTTACGAGAAAGAATACAACGGGGGGATGGGCAGTAATGGACTTACCTCGGCGCGTCACGATGTGTTTTCAAAATACCTTGCAGAAAAATTTCCGGAAAGCTTTGATGCCGCAGTACCCGGTGAATTGGTCTATTCCGGAAGCAAAAAACTTACAGATACCGTTGAAAACAGTCCGCTTGATGCCGGAAAGTTAGTGTTGTCTCCCACACGAACTTATGCGCCGGTGATTAAAAAAATCTTGTTCAAATACAATGCAAAAGACATCCATGGAATGGTGCATTGCAGTGGGGGGGCACAAACAAAAATTCTTCATTTTATAGATAATTTACACATCATCAAGGACAACCTTTTTGAAGTGCCGCCACTTTTTAAACTCATTCAGGAAGAATCCAAAACCGACTGGAAAGAAATGTATCAGGTATTCAATATGGGTCACCGAATGGAGATTTATTGTAAACCTTCAATTGCTGAAGACCTCATTTCCATTTCCAAAAGTTTCAATATTGATGCTCAAATTGTAGGCAGGGTAGAGGCTTCAGATGAAAAGAAACTTACTGTAAAAAGTGATTTTGGGGTTTTTGAATATTGATATAACTTAAATTTTGATAATACTTTTAAAAATGTTCTAAAACCGGGATTGGTAGTTTTACGTAAGTAGTTGTGTAAGAAAATTCTTATCAACTAACTTAACTAAAACCAACATGATTCAAAATCTACGCTCAAAAGATATACTGCTATTTATTGTGGTGCTCGTTCTTATTGCAATAAATACTATTGCAATTACAAAATTTAATATTGAAATATCAAGAATGGTAAGGGTGCTCACTGCTTTTACTTTTTTTGTTTTCTTTGTTTTTTTTAGAAATTTCTGGAAAGGATTTATTTTTCTGGCATTGATTCTCTTCATATTAAGAGATCTATTTATTTTAAATTATGAAATAAGTAGTTATAAAACCTCTGCATTTATATTTACCATACTTGCTTATACAGCCTTGATATACTATGGTTTACAAAAATTAAAAATCATAAAGTTTACTCCTGCACTAATTGTTTTTATTTTGGCTTTTGTGAGTTTAAACCTCTTTAATTTATACTATTTATCTGAAATATTATCAAATAATCTGGATAACGGATTGCAACTGACTCTGTTTTATATACAAGGCATTGTCTTATTGATTCTGGCGTTTGTGGCTTATTTGTATTACGACCGTTTTTTTGGAAAAACACCTTTGCATTATCTGTTTTTTGTAATCTGTTTTGTTTTTTGTGACCTTAGCGGATTGGCAGGTTATTTTTACGAGATAGAAGTCGCCTACTATTTTGAAAGGTTTTTTTATGTCCTTGGATTGTATCTTCTAGTTAACTTTGCTTTTACTGTTGCTTCAGCCGGAAATGAAGGTGAATTGCGCATAGAATATGATAGTTATCTATAGGCAATCAATAGCACATAGATACTTATTCCAATAAAACTTCATTTCAATGCGATATCTTATTATTTACATTTAATTATATTAAATTTGCAACACCCAAAACAGAGGGAGATTATGTTAGAAAAATTGCAAATTGTAAAGCAGCGCTTTGATGAAGTGAGTGATTTAATCATTCAACCGGATATAATTTCAGATCAAAAAAAATACGTTCAGCTCAACAAGGAATACAAAGACTTACGTGCCTTAATGAACAAACGCGAGGAATATGTTACCTTGACAAACAGCATCAAAGAGGCAGAGGAAATCATCAATGACGGTAGCGATGCCGAAATGGTGGAGATGGCTAAAATGGAGCTGGAATCTGCCAAAAGCCGCATCCCAAAATTGGAAGAGGAAATCAAATTTATGCTCATCCCCAAAGACCCTGAAGATGCCAAAAACGTTGTGATGGAAATCCGTGCAGGAACCGGTGGCGATGAAGCATCCATCTTTGCGGGTGATTTATACAGGATGTATTCAAAATATTGTGAAAGCAAAGGCTGGAGTACTCACGTGATGGATTTTAGTGAAGGCACCAATGGCGGTTATAAAGAAATCCAGTTTGAGGTCAACGGCGAGGATGTTTACGGAACCCTTAAGTTTGAAGCCGGTGTACATCGTGTGCAGCGTGTTCCGCAAACTGAAACCCAGGGACGTGTGCACACCAGTGCCGCAACGGTTATGGTGCTTCCCGAAGCCGAAGAGTTTGACGTACACATTGAACCCAAAGACGTACGCATTGACTTTTTCTGCTCCTCTGGACCGGGTGGGCAGTCGGTAAACACTACCTATTCAGCAGTGCGATTGACTCACATTCCCACAGGAATTGTAGCACAATGTCAGGACGAAAAGTCACAGCACAAGAATAAAGACAAAGCATTTAAAGTGTTACGTTCGCGATTGTATGATATCGAGTTGGCCAAGCGTCAGGAAGCAGATGCCGCCAAGCGAAACTCACAGGTGAGCAGCGGTGACCGAAGTGCAAAAATTAGAACTTACAATTACCCGCAAGGACGGGTGACAGACCACAGAATTGGTTTGACTTTGTATGACTTAGGAAATATAATCAACGGCGATATACAGAAAATTATTGACGAACTTCAGTTGGTTGACAATACTGAAAAACTGAAAGTAAACAGCGATGTTTTTTAATAGTTGTGAGAGGTGAGAGATGAGTTATACTTTGTGCTTTTCTTCAAAGTTAAAATAGTTATTTCTTAGTTACAACATTAAAACTTTGCGACTCTGTGCCTTTGCGAGAGTTTATTTTGAGTAATTTAGGTAAAAGTATTACCAAAGATTAAAAAATATTCAAGTATTAAATAAATTATTTTGACACGGGAAAAACTCATAGAACAAATCAGGAAAAAGCAGTCATTTCTCTGCATTGGTCTGGATGCTGATATGCAAAAAATCCCAAGACATCACCTGGATGTTGACGACCCCGTTTTTGATTTCAACAAAGCCATTATAGATGCAACACATCAATATGCTGTTGCATACAAACCCAACACGGCGTTTTATGAAGCAGACGGAGTAAAAGGCTGGACATCACTCCAAAAAACCATCAATTACCTTAATCAACACTATCCGGAAATATTAACAATAGCAGATGCAAAAAGAGGCGATATCGGAAACACATCTGCTATGTATGCCAAAGCGTTTTTTGAAGATCTGGCTTTTGATGCTGTCACCGTGGCCCCTTATATGGGGAAAGATTCAGTCGAGCCTTTTTTGAATTTTAAGGATAAATTTACCATCTTGCTGGCATTGACTTCCAATGAAGGGGCTTATGATTTTCAAACGTTACAAACAGACGATTTACAACTTTACAAAAGAGTCCTTGAAACTTCAAAATCTTGGAAAAACTCCAACAGGTTGATGTATGTTGTAGGTGCCACCAAAGCCGAATATTTTAAAGAAATTCGAAAAATTGTTCCCGATAGTTTCCTGTTAGTTCCGGGTGTGGGTGCACAGGGCGGAAGCCTTCAGGAAGTATGTAAATATGGTTTAAACAAAGATGTTGGTTTACTTGTCAATTCTTCCAGAGGTATTATTTACGCTTCAAGCGAAAGTGATTTTGCGAATAAAGCAGCAGCCGAAGCCGAAAAACTACAACTGGAAATGAAACAAATCCTGAAGGATTATTTATGACTTCCCTATGGAATTTTCAGACCAACTCCATAGAAAAATTTTTATTTCCAAAACACCTTGCAGAATTGTTTCCCTGGTACCTTCCCAAACTGAGTTACTTGTTGAATTAGGCCTTGAAGCTTCAATAGTGGGGGTTACCAAATTTTGTGTTCACCCGGAACATTTAAGAAAGGAAAAAAACATAGTGGGAGGCACAAAACAAGTGAAGGTAGATCGTATTCGCGATTTAAACCCCGACATTATTCTTTGCAACAAAGAAGAAAACACCAAAGAAATGGTTACAGAACTGGAAGCCATTGCCCCGGCATGGGTGAGTGACATTAAGGGTATTGAAGACTGCCTGAATATGATTCAATGTTTTGGTGAACTGTTTTCAGTGGAAATCCGGGCAAATAAACTCGTTTCAAAAATTAAAACAGAACACAATTTATTTGTCGATGCGGTAAAACACATACCTGAATTAAAAGTTGCCTATCTCATCTGGAAAGACCCTTATATGGCTGCCGGAAACGATACCTTCATCAACACGCTGCTTGCATTGAATAAATTCCAAAACATTTTTACAGACAAAGATGAACGTTATCCCGAAGTTTCTGTCGAACAACTCAAAGCAGCAGATATAATATTGCTCTCCTCAGAGCCTTATCCGTTTCGGCAAAAGCACATTGACGAATTATTCCAAGCATTGGGGAATAAAAAAATACTCCTCGTTGACGGGGAGTATTTCAGTTGGTATGGGTCCCGACTGCAATATGCCTTTGAGTACTTTAAAAGCTTACAGAAAACAATTCATTAGCGGCCATCTTGTAGAGCAAATACCCTTCTTAATAAATCAGAAGTTCTGGCTGAAAAATTATTCCTGATTTCTTTTTCTTCCACGGCTATCATTGTAAAAACTCCTTTCAATGCCTCCTGAGTCACATAGTCGGCTAAATCAGGGTTAACATTGTTTGTGAGCGGTAAGGCGTTGTACTGTGTTATTATGTTGCTCCATACCTGTGTTGCACCCACTTTGTCCAACGAATTGGATATAACGGGGTTAAACCTTCCATATAACTCCTGAGTGGTTTTGTTGGAAAGGTATTGGGTAGCAGAATTGTCAGGTCCCATTAAAATGTTCCGGGCATCGTCAAAGGTGATTTGTCTAACAGCGTTTACAAAAATGGGGGTGGCTTCTTTAACTGCATCTTCAGCTGCTCGGTTTAAGACGCGTAAACCCTCATCAGCTAGAGCTCCCATTCCAATATCCCTTAGGGTTCTGTCCACCCGTTGTAATTCCTGTGGGAGCATGATTTTTACCAGTTCGTTGCGGTAAAAACCGTCTGTTTGGGTAAGCTTTGAAACTTGCTTGTCAATACCGTTATCAAGTGCTTGTCGCAAGCCGGCAGCAATATCAGCATTTGTAATACTTCCTCCTTGAGGCAATGTATTGACAGCTTGTTGCAATTCTGCACAGGAAAAAAGTCCAAAAGCAATAAATACGAGAATTAGTTTTTTCATAGAGTTGTTTTTTTTGAATAAAGATAAAAAAAACAAATGAAGATAGAAGTAAATAGTCAAATCTTCAATTTTACAAATCTTTAAGTGACTTTCATTGTCTAGATTTTGTAAATTGCAACACTTTAATTTTTACTAATAAAAATGAATAATCAAGCACCATATACACCAAAGAATAAAGTAAGAATTGTAACTGCAGCCTCGCTTTTTGATGGGCACGATGCCGCCATCAACATTATGCGCCGCATCATTCAGTCCACCGGCGTCGAGGTCATTCACCTGGGCCATGATAGAAGTGTGGATGAGGTGGTTAATACAGCCATTCAGGAAGATGCCAATGCCATTGCTTTGACTTCCTATCAAGGCGGCCACAACGAGTACTTCAAGTATATGTATGATTTGCTTCAGGAAAAAGGTGCCGGTCACATCAAAATTTTTGGCGGCGGCGGTGGTGTAATCCTTCCGGAAGAAATTAAAGACTTGATGGATTATGGTATCACCAGAATTTACTCCCCGGATGATGGCCGTGAACTTGGTTTACAAGGCATGATCAACGATTTGGTACAGCAATCGGATTATCCCATTGGTGATAAACTGAATGGCGAAGTCAAAGAACTGGAAGCTAAAAAACCTACTGTTATTGCCCGTATGATTTCCTCTGCAGAAAACTTTCCCGATGTTGCCAAAGCAGCTTTAGAGGATATCCATCAAAAAAATAAAAACACAAAAACCCCGGTACTGGGAATCACCGGAACAGGTGGCGCCGGAAAGTCATCGCTGGTGGACGAGCTGGTGCGTCGTTTTCTCATCGATTTTCCCGAAAAAACAGTAGGTATCATTTCTGTGGATCCTTCCAAAAGAAAAACAGGTGGTGCTTTACTGGGTGACCGCATCCGGATGAATGCCATCAACAATCCACGGGTTTATATGCGTTCGCTAGCAACCCGTCAGTCCAATCTGGCACTTTCAAAATATGTGGCTGAAGCCATCGAAGTTTTAAAAGCCGCAAAATATGACCTGATTATCCTGGAAACTTCAGGAATCGGGCAGAGTGATACCGAAATTATTGAACACAGCGATGTGTCCCTTTATGTAATGACTCCCGAATTTGGTGCCGCCACCCAGCTTGAAAAAATCGACATGCTCGACTTTGCCGATATCGTGGCCATCAACAAATTTGACAAACGCGGAGCACTGGATGCCCTGCGTGACGTAAAAAAACAATACCAGCGCAACCACCAGTTGTGGGATGCCAAACCGGAAACCCTTCCCGTTTTTGGAACCATCGCCTCACAGTTCAATGACCCCGGAATGAACACCCTTTACAAAAAAGTGATGGATGTGTTGGTGGAAAAAACCGAAACCGATTTAAAAAGCACTTTTGAAATCACCGACGAAATGTCTGAAAAGATATTTGTCATTCCTCCGGCGAGAACCCGCTACCTTTCAGAAATTGCCGAAAACAACCGCGCTTACGACAAAAAAGTAAACGAACAGGTGGAAGTAGCACAACGACTGTACGGAATTTATAAAACCCTGGAATCGGTTTCAGGGACCAAAATCGGTATTTCTTCAAACGGACTGGAATTTGGAAACAACAAGGCTTCCGATAAGGAACTTTCAAAATTGCTTTTAGCTGAATTTGACCGTCTGAAAATGGATATGGACCCTTACAACTGGGAAAAAATCGTCAACTGGCAGGAGGTAGTAGGAAAGTACAAAGGTCCAGTCTATCGCTTTAAAGTGCGTGACAAAGAAATCAAAATCGAAACCCATACCGAGTCACTTTCACATTTGCAAATTCCGAAAGTTGCCCTTCCAAAATACCAGGCCTGGGGTGATTTGCTGAAGTGGATGTTGCAGGAAAATGTACCCGGTGAGTTTCCTTATACTTCGGGACTTTATCCGTTCAAGCGCCAGGGTGAAGACCCCACACGTATGTTTGCCGGGGAAGGTGGCCCGGAGCGCACCAACCGCCGTTTTCACTATGTGAGTTTGGGTATGGATGCCAAACGCCTTTCCACCGCCTTTGACAGTGTTACCCTTTACGGAAACGACCCCGATTACCGCCCTGATATTTACGGAAAAATAGGGAATGCAGGGGTGTCCATCTGTTGCTTGGACGATGCTAAAAAATTGTATTCGGGCTTTGATTTAAGCCATCCTATGACTTCGGTGAGTATGACCATCAATGGTCCGGCGCCGATGTTGCTTGGCTTTTTTATGAATGCCGCCATCGACCAAAACTGTGAAAAATACATCAAAGAAAACGGGCTTGAAAAAGAAGTAGAAGCCAAAATTGCTAAAATATTCAAGGACAAAGGTGTTGATCGTCCCAGATACAATGGCCCTTTACCGGAAGGAAACAATGGTTTAGGCTTGATGTTGCTGGGTTTAACCGGTGATTTGGTGTTACCCAAAGAGGTGTATGAAAAAATAAAAACCGAAACCCTGATGCAGGTACGCGGTACCGTTCAGGCAGATATTTTAAAAGAAGACCAGGCGCAAAATACCTGTATTTTCTCTACGGAGTTTGCCCTACGATTGATGGGTGACGTGCAGGAATATTTTATTGAAAACAAGGTGAGAAACTTCTATTCGGTCTCTATTTCAGGATATCACATAGCCGAAGCAGGAGCCAACCCGATTACCCAATTGGCGTTGACTTTATCCAACGGTTTCACTTACGTGGAATACTATTTGAGCAGGGGAATGGACATCAACGATTTTGGACCTAATCTATCATTCTTTTTCTCCAACGGAATTGATCCCGAATATGCCGTGATTGGCCGTGTGGCAAGGCGTATTTGGGCAAAAGCCCTAAAAGAAAAATACGGTGCCAATCCACGTGCACAAATGCTGAAATACCATATTCAGACTTCCGGAAGGTCGTTACACGCACAGGAAATTGACTTTAACGACATCAGAACCACGCTGCAGGCTTTGTATGCCATTTATGACAACTGCAACTCATTGCATACCAACGCCTATGATGAAGCCATTACCACACCAACCGAAGAATCGGTACGAAGAGCCATGGCGATACAGTTGATTATCAACAAAGAACTTGGTTTGGCAAAAAACGAAAACCCAATTCAAGGTGCATTTATTATCGAAGAACTGACAGACCTTGTGGAAGAAGCCGTTTTATTGGAATTTGATCGTATCACAGAACGAGGGGGCGTGTTAGGTGCTATGGAAACCATGTACCAGCGCAGTAAGATTCAGGAAGAGAGTTTGTATTACGAAACCCTGAAACATACCGGCGAATTCCCGATAATTGGAGTGAATACCTTCTTAAGTTCCAAAGGTTCGCCAACCGTGATTCCCGCTGAGGTGATTCGAGCCACGGAAGAAGAGAAGGAATTTCAGATTCAGACGTTGAAAAGCCTTCATCAGACTTATGAAGACCGGGCAGAAACCGCACTTAACAAAGTGAAAGATGCCGCCATCAACAACCGCAATATGTTTGCAGAATTGATGGAAGCCACTAAGGTGTGTTCGCTGGGTCAAATCACTTCCTCTTTATTTGAAGTGGGCGGGCAGTATCGACGAAATATGTAAGCAGCGAATTGGTTTAAGGTTCAAGATTTAAGGTTCAAGGTTTAATCACCATGGAATTTGGCACTTGTTTTTTGGCACTTTTTTCTTTTTGGTCTTACGTCCTAAGTTCCTTAGTATTAAGTTCTGCTCAATCACTCAACCAACTGAACACTGACCACTGACACTGACCACTGAATACTGCCACTGACCACTCTATTTGAATTCAGCAATTGCATTATAAACCTGCATTTCATTATATTTGGTCTTTCACTAAAAATATTGATATGCGTAATCAGTTCCTGCTTTCCGGTGTAATTTTCCTTTTGTTAACCACTTTGGTATTTAGCCAAAACCGAACCATTCCCGTTGATACCACCATTATCACTCAAAACAGGGTTACTATAAACGGAACACAAATCAATTACACAGTCAATACCGGCACCCAACCGGTTTGGGATGAAGCCGGAACCCCCATTGCCACGCTGCATTATACTTATTATACCCGAAACAATGTGCAAAACAAAGAGCACCGTCCGCTGGTGATTTCGTTTAATGGGGGCCCTGGATCGGCTTCCGTATGGATGCATCTTGCTTATACAGGTCCGCGTATTTTAAACATCGATGATGAAGGCTATCCCATACAGCCATACGGATTTAAGGAGAATCCCTATTCCATACTCGATGTGGCCGATATTGTGTATGTGAACCCGGTGAATACCGGTTATTCAAGAATGATTCCGGCAGATGGGGAAGGGGTAGACCGCAAGAAGTTTTTTGGCATCAATGCAGACATCACCTATTTGGCCGAATGGCTCAACACCTTTGTGACACGCCACCATCGCTGGCTTTCGCCCAAGTACCTCATTGGTGAAAGCTATGGTGGGACACGAGTTTCCGGGCTGGCACTGGCATTGCAAAACCGCCACTGGATGTATCTCAACGGGGTGATACTTGTATCTCCCGCCGATTATAAAACTATGCGCAGCAATAATCTGGAAGACCATTCGCTCAATCTGCCTTATTTTGCGGCTACGGCCTGGTTTCACAAACAACTGTCGCCACAATTGCAGCAAAAGGACTTGTATGACATCCTCCCCGAAGTGGAAGACTTTACCATCAATGAATTAATGCCCGCCATTGCCAAAGGTGGATTCATCGATGATGCAGAGCGCAAACAGATTGCTGAGAAAATGGCTTTTTATTCCGGTTTATCCGAAAAGGAAATCCTTCAGCACAACCTGGTAGTTCCCACGAGTTATTTCTGGAAAGCCTTGCTTAGGGATGAAAGCGGCTATACCATTGGCAGGCTTGATTCCCGTTATTTGGGGATTGACCGTCAGGAAGCCGGTGTAAGCCCGGACTATAGTGCCGAACTCACCTCCTGGCTACACTCCTTCACCCCGGCCATCAACCATTATTTTCAAAACGATCTGGGTTTTAGAACCGATGTCAAATACAATGTGTTTGGCAATGTGCGCCCCTGGGATATGGAAAATGACAACACCCGCGATGACTTACGGCAGGCCATGGCACAAAACCCTTATTTAAACGTACTGTTTCAAAGCGGTTATTATGACGGGGCAACGACTTATTTTCACGCCAAATACACCATGTGGCAAATGGACCCCACAGGCAAACTGAAAGACCGTCTGGATTTTAAAGGCTACCGCAGCGGACATATGATGTACCTGCGCCGCGAAGACCTGAAAAAGTCCAATGACGATTTAAGGGAGTTTATTTTAAGAACCAGTAAAAAGGGTGCAGTGGCGAAGTATGAGTGAACCATCCCTATTTAATTAAAGCAGGGGTTTTACTATAAGAGACTGTTGCATGGATGTTTAATTCACTTTGTTTTTTTGGTACGCTGATTCTGTTAACTATCGGGATGGATAATACGGATTAACACTTTTTTTTTAAACCTAAAATTAAACATTGAAAATTAAAGGTTTTATTACTTTTGAGACTGCTAAGATGATTGTATGAATTTTGAGATTGGTTTTTTTCCGGTGGTTTTTGTTGTATTAATACTTTATTTAGCTGTTGTAGCTCCTGTAGCAGGTTATATTGAGCATAAAAAATTAAAACAAAACCTGGCAGATGGTCTGAATAAAAAGCTTAGTGTATATCGCCATACAATTCTCTGGTCCTGGATACCTGTAATGGTTATAATCCTGCTAATCCCGTTTTCCGAACTCACGCTCTATGGCCTTGGATTTAGATGGATTAATTTAAAGGCTTCCTCGCTTAGTTATTGGATTGTAATTCCAACGATCACCTTGTTTTTTCTATACCTTTTATACAATGTATATTCAATCATATTATTAAAAACCAATCAAAAGGCAAGGTTTGAAGCTTCACAAAATCTTCCGGAATATGTTAAAGCCTTATTACCAATCACAAATCAAGAGAAAAGAACCTGGGTCTATGTGGCTTTTTCTGCCGGAATTACTGAAGAAATAGTGTACAGGGGGTATTTGTTTTTTGCATTGGGGGTACTTTTTCCTTCGCTTTCCGTCTTTCTCATATTACTTATTTCCACATTTCTTTTTGGTTTGGGTCATGTTTACCAAGGTAAAGAAATGGTGAAGCCCACCGTCTTAGGATTGTTTTTTGGATTTTCTTACATACTCTTTGATTCCCTAATTCCGATTATAATTTTGCATGTTGCTCAAGATTTAGTAGTCACATATTTATTAGAAAAAGAAGAATAATCCTGATATTTTGAACTTCAATTATATTTGTTGATCCACTATTTTATTCTGTTTCTAACAAACTCAATTTCGGTTTTGCCGTGGGGTTTGGGTTTGCCTTTTTCATCCAGACCCACCATTACAATTCTATCAATGGAGATGATGGTTTCCCGTGTCATAATATTTCTCACTTCACAACGCAAGGTGAGTGAGGCCTTGCCAAATGCGACCACATCAAGCCCTATTTCCACAATATCACCGGGAGCAGCCGAACTTTTAAAGTCAATCTCACTCATGAATTTAGTGACAGTTTTAGGATTTTCCAGTTGGATGATAGCATACAAAGCTGCCTCTTCATCAATCCATTCCAGCAGGCGACCGCCAAAAAGAGTTCCGTTTGGGTTTAGGTCTTGTGGTTTGATCCATTTTCGGGTGTGGAATCTCATTGTTGGTAAATAGTTTAACTTAATTATTCATTTGGGTAGAAGTCGATGCGTCTCACTTCTACTTCAGGTGCTTTTTCATTGACTAAACGTTCAAAGGTGTCCACATCAGCAAATCCTTCCCGACCACGGTAGTGATAGGGGATAACGGTTTTTGGCTTAAAGTCAGCTACTGCTGAAGCTGCGCTTTCGACTGTCATGGTAAACGGCAGATTCATACAAACAAAAGCCAGATCGATATTTTCAAGATTGCGCATTTCGGGGATGTCTTCGGTATCTCCTGAAATGTAAATTCTATATCCGTCTCTTTCAATGACATAGCCGTTGCCGCGTCCTTTTTCATGAAACTGCAGGGCTTCTTCCCTTAAATTGTACATCGGCACTCCGGTGATGGCGAAATCCAATTGCTGGGTGGTTTCATCATTAGCCAGAACAAAGGTATTTAAAAGTAAATTTTCCGGCAAAAGGTCAAAAACAGCAGCAGGCACAATGATTATTGATGATTCGGTTACAACAGCTTCAAGAGTTTCCACATTGAGGTGATCGCCGTGAATGTCAGTAACGAGAATCAAATTTGGTTCGGGTTGTCCTTCAAAGGCTTCACCACCACCAACAGGGTCGGTATACATCACAGTATCGCCCCATTCTATGACCATAGTGGCGTGAGAAATGGGAATTATGTTTAATTCAAAATGAGATTTTTCTTCGACTTCATCAGCAATTTGATCTTTTTCAGTAGTGTTTTTACAAGATGAAATTGCAATGCACAATGAAAGTATAATTGTCAGTTTTCTCATAACTTGTTTTGTTTTTGGTTATGATAATAAGATACAAAATATCTGTAAATCAATATGTTAACTAATTGATAAAATCAGTTACAAGGTATGCGAGAATTTTTCCAACTTGCTTTTCTTCGTCTGTGCCCGGTTTTGGGGCTGCTTCACATAAATGAAGGTAAGCAATGTTTTCTTTCCCGGAAAAATGACAAACAAACCTTCTGGCCTCATTTACACTGAATCCACTGGGGGTTCTTGCACTACTTGGAATATCTTGAATACTGTCTAAATCAAGCTCGATTCCCAAACGATTAGTTGTTTCAGTAAATGACTCAGCTTCTTTTAATGCTTGCCCGAATGGTTTCGTTTTTTTAATGGAAATACAATCATAAAGATTGTATGAAATATTTTTTGATTTAGAATTCATATCTTCTATGACATATTGCGAATTGTAGTTTTTATGTAATCCAAAAACAAAATACTTGTTGAGATGTCCTTCCGCAAAGGCGTAAGAAAATCCGTTGCCGCTATGACGGTGTTCCAATTGCCTAAAATCTGAATGGGCATCAAAATTGATGACATTGACTGGTTTCTGAAAAGCCTGTGAACAGCCTTTTATAATCCCATAACTGTTGTTGTGTCCGCCCCCAATCACAATTGGAATTTTACCTGTTGCCACAACCTGTTCTATAACCAGTGCTACTTTTGCATCAATCTGGGTTACAATTTGCCCCAGCTCTTCATAATAATGTTCATCTTCTTTGTCAAGTGTACCGGCTGCCTTGATTTCAACACTGCAATCAATTTCACCCAATAAAATTAGATTTTGAGCATTTGTATAGTCATTTGCCTGAATGTTTAAGAGGTATTTTAAGCAAACATTCCATGCATTTTTTGTTCCGGGAATCCCTTGATTGGCCAGCACACCTATGTCCTCAGGAATTCCAATTAAAACATATTTTGCCGGAGAAGTTTTTAAATCATTTAGCTCATAAACAAAACCAACAGACTCACCAAATTTGGTCTCTCCGGCTCGTTTAGCAATAAATTTTTGAATGTTTTTTTGTGAATAAATTTTTAAAGGGTTCATTATCAGTTTGGTGGTTTTAGGGATGACTTTAGTTTTTAATTGCCTCAATTTAGAAATTAATTTTTGGAAACCTTAAAACCATGTGAATTTTATTTGTTGAGATAAACCCATCCTGTAATGATTTCATAATCAGGATGGTTTAGATTTAAAACATAATAGTAAACCCCTGTAGGCATAGAGCCTTCATAAAGCAAACCGGTATTTGCTTTGCCATTCCAGAAACCGGTTTGGTTATTTCCTATAAAAATCAGGTTGCCTTTTCGGGTGTAAATCAAAATTTCGTGATTTGGATAAATATCCAATAATCCTGAAATCTCAAAGAAATCGTTGATTCCATCATTGTTTGGTGAAAACCCTTCGGGAATCCAAGGCGGGCAGTCATTTGTTTTTATTTGGAAAGAAGTGATTGTAAAACAAATTTGGTTATCAAGCCTAACATATATTGTTTGCGGATTTGCAGTGCTTCTGTATGCATATGGCATAAATATGGCATTGTTTTGATCCAGTGCATCTTGAAAAGAGGTGTAAAAAGCAATTTGATCACCGGTTTGCGGCTGGATGTTTTCATACTGTGTAGTCAGGTCAAACTCAGCAAAACCAAAGCCCTCATTACATAACTCAATATCGGGAAGAGGGGGTAAGTCGGGAATAGTTTGAAAGGTTACAGTAGTCAAGAAGGTATTGTTAGTTTCATCCAGTTCTTCAACAATACCGGTGCCATCGCCAATGTCGTCAACACTTAGTTTTAGTTCAAAAACATCAGGAACATTGTCAGATAATTCAATCAGTGTGGTCATATTAATCTGACCTCCTATAGGAATTAGTATTGGAGTAAAATCTGTTGCATAAAGCACTTCATCAATATAAAATGCAATGGGAGTTTGAGCGGGTAACGGAGCAGTTCCATTAGTATTTGCAACAACATATTTTACCTCGAGCTGACGTTGCCTGCAGGCGTTTAAATCATTAGTGATAAAAATGGTAGCATCGGGCAACGGACACAAAATGACTTCTATGGTGAAACTCCCCACTAGATAACAATCACCATTGTCAACTCTAACATAAATGGTTTGTGGGTTTTCAAAGTTTACATAAGCTTCAGGGTTTTGTATGGCATTGACATTGTTTTCAGCATCTTCTTCCGAAATGTGAAACGTTATTGTGTTTGAAGGATCTATTTGTTGGGTTGAAACTGTCAAGTCAAATGTTTCAATACCAACAGCGTCACATTTTTCCTGATTTATTAGGCCTGTTATATCAGGAAAATCAATGAGCCTCACATCTATGCTGTCTTCATTGTTTGTTTCGTCGATTTCGGTGATTATGCCAGTGCCATTTCCAAGGTCATCAACGGCAATAGTTAATGTAAATTCATTGGGGATGCTTGTTGGAATGATTAAATTGATTGTCTGTGTTTCAGATCCGTCAATAGGAATTTCATTGATTGTTGCTGCATTGCCAATGAGCGTGCTGTTGGCATAAAAAGCAATGGGTGTAGCTGCTGGCAGAACATCAGTACTATTGACATTGTAAACTGTGTATTCTAAAAATACCTCTCTGTTGCCGCAATCCTCACAGGCGATGACGGCGTCAATTTCAACAGTGGCATCGGGAAGCTGGCTGTTCAAGACAGTTACGATATTATTGATCATTACGAAATCCTGACCTGAAGTTAGCATTATCGTTGCTGATGTATCCCCAACCTGAATATTGTCCTGAATATCATATACATCAATATCCATATTCCATAATTCGTTGCTGTTTGTAAAACTATTGGTACTGTTGAAGGCGTTGTTTGGGGGATTTAAAGGAGGATTACTGATTATGTTTCCATTCACTTGCAGTGTTTCATTTACAGCTATGGCTGCGTCACCTTCCCAGGCAAGAAACCCAATTTTGGCACCCTGATTGTCAATGACATTGAGGTTTTCAAGTTCAATGGTAAGTGAAGTATTAAAACTGGAAACACTTTCAAGCCCGTCATAGACGTTGAGTTGATTGAGTGGCAAATTTGGGTCTTCAAAAATGATTACAATTGACCACCCTGCAAAATTAGTTCCCGTGGCGCAATATGAGCCAATAACATTGGTTAAATCGAGATCAGAAAGTGTATAAATTCCATTACCGGTTGATTGTAAAAAAGCAGTTACATCTGTAAAGGCAGCAAAAAATTCTCTAGTAGCATCTAGTTCATAAGCAAAAGTTCTTTCAGCAGCTATAGCTGTGCCGTTTAGAGTCACATTAAAATCGCCCGGTCCTGAACCTGCCCAATATAGGTAAGCGGCAGTTATGATTTGCCCCGGTTGTAATTGCAGTTCGGCCGAAGACTCGGTTAAAATCAAACAGGGAACGCCGCTGCCATTTTCCTGGAGATTCATAGTGTTACCTATTGCTTTGTAGTCATACCTACCGTTGAACTGTTCATACAATTCTATTTCCTGTGAAAAAGCAAAAGCATAAACCCATAGCATAGCTGAGAGTAGAGAAAAAAGGTATGGTCTTACTTTCATTGTGAAGGGGATTGTAACTGCTAAATATACAAAAAGCAAGCGAATCCATTTAAAGACACAAAAAAAGTCCCTGCTTTCACAGAGACTTATATCCTGGGTGGAAGATCCACCTTCATTTCATTTCGGTGGACAAGGCCGGTTAAGATCTATTTTAGTTTTAATAAAATAGTTATCACAAAAAAAGTCCCTGCTTTCACAGAGACTTATATCCTGGGTGGAAGACCGGTCTCGAACCGGCGACCTCTAGAACCACAATCTAGCGCTCTAACCAACTGAGCTACAACCACCATTTACAACTCCCGAGAAAGCTTCCCGAAAGCGGATGCAAATTTAATTCAATTTACAGTCAATTTCAAAACAAAATCATGATTATTTTAAATCAAAAACAGAATTCACTGTGATGTAGCGCTCCACATTAAAACCTTCGGCATATTCAACCCCTGTTAATCTTCCCAAATCACGTGCACGGTAAGTCAAACTGTCCAAAAAGTTTTGACTGCTGATGGGAGTTTCGGGCTCGTTGCTTTTTGGGTCAAAAAACTGACTTTCGTAAGCCATTATAGCTTCCATTTTTTTATCCATAAAGCCTGTAACATCCACCACAAAATCAGGTTCTATGTTTTTCCATTGAATGTAATGGTAAACATGTTTCGGCCTCCAGGCTTCTTGTTTATTGCCTTTAAATATGGTTTCAATTTTTCGTAAACCGCTTAAAAAGCAGGCGTCGCTCGCCAATTTCGCTGCTTTCGGATGGTCAATGTGGCGGTCGTCTATGGCGTTGCAAAACACGACTTCCGGTTTGTATTTTCTGATAATCTTTATGATTTCAAGCTGAGAAGCAGGGTTATTTTCCAGAAAGCCATCCGGGAATTCCAGGTTTTTTCTAATTACCACACCCAAAATTTCAGCGGCTTTGGCAGCTTCTTTGTCGCGAATTTCAGCTGTGCCACGTGTGCCCAGTTCACCACGGGTCAAATCGAGTATCCCCACCTTTTTCCCGTTGGCAATTTCCTTGGCAAGTGTTGCCCCGCAACCCAATTCCACATCATCGGGATGTGCGCCTATGGCTAGTATATCTAGTTTCACTTTTTGAGTTTTTATATTATTTTCAAATTTACTTGTAACGAACCAATCTGCCTCCATTTGCTTAATCTACGGGCTAATTCCAAGCACCAAACACCAAGCACCAAATTCCAAATGGTTAGTCATTAACTAAACAAATCTTGACTTTCAAACACCCAACATCCGGCACCCAACCATTTTATCATACGTCCTAAGTCTTGCAGTCTCAAATCTTACGTCTCACATCTCACGTCTTACTTACAAGCTTTTATAGCCCGCTCAATATCTGCAATTAAATCTTTTTTGTCTTCAATTCCAACAGAAAACCGTAATAAATTTTCTGAAATACCCTGCGCTGCGCGCTCTTCAGGAGTCAAAAGTGCATGTGAGGTTTCTGAAGGAAGCAGGATGGTGGATTCCACCCCGGCAAGACTCATAGAGGGTTTGATCAGCTTCAGGTTTTTCATGAAGGCTTTCGCGTCCAAACCTTCTTGCAGTTCAAACGAAAGCATTCCGCCAAAGCCTCTCATTTGCTTTTTTGCAAGTTCATAATCAGGATGAGATTTTAATCCGGGGTAAAATACTGTTTTTATATCGGGATGATTGTTTAGGAATTTAGCCAGACGCTTGGCATTTCGGTTTTGTGCTTTTACCCGGATACCCATGGTCTTGATACTGCGGTCTAATAGCCAAACGGTGTAATCACTAAGGTTGCCCCCCAGATTTTTCCCGATATGGAAAATGCGGTCAATATGCTCCTGTGACGCCGCTACTGCCCCGGCAAGGATATCACTGTGACCACCCATATATTTGGTGGCACTGTGAATGACAATGTCAATGCCAAAGTCAATTGGGTTTTGGTTCACCGGCGAGGCAAAGGTGTTGTCGATCATAGTGACAATACCGTGTTTTTTTGCCAGTTTGGCTACCATTTCCATATCGGTAATCGTCATTAAGGGGTTTGAAGGGGTTTCTATATAAATAACCTTGGTATTGGGTTGTATTTTTTCGGTGAAAGCAGCTTCAGATAAATCGTTTGTAAACGAAAATTCAATACCGAATTTTTCAAACTCTTCAGTCACCAGATTAAACGTGCCCCCGTAAAGTGTTTTTTGAAGCAACACGTGGTCGCCTTGTTTTAAAAAGGCCAAAAGTGAAGTGCTTACAGCGGCCATTCCGCTACCAAAAACAAGTGCTGCTTCTGTATGTTCAAGTGCTGCTATTTTTATCGCCAATGCCTCCTGGTTGGGAGTATTAAAATAACGCGGATAGCGTTTGACGTCCACCTCAGTAAACGCATAAGAAGTGGACATATAAAGTGGGGAGACCGCCCCTTTGAATTGGGTATCTTCCAGTTCACCACTGTGGGTGCAAATGGTGTTGATTCCCGGTTTGGAATTGTTGTTCATCGCTGGTTTTTTAGAGAGTAGCAAGTTAAGAAAACTGCTTCTTTTAATTACCGGCTTAACAAAAATATAATCTTCAGGAGTGGAGTTGGGCTTTGTTGCAACAAATGCACGAATAAAAAACAAAAACATTCGTGCATTCGTGGCATATTTCTAACTTTGTACTTCAAACTTCTAATTTCAGCTATGTCTCATCTGTACATCAATATCAAAGAACTCATCGGAATTACTGAAAAATCAATCCTTCGCGGAAGCGAAATGAAAAGCTTGAACACTATAAAAAATGCATTTCTCGTTGTTGAAAACGGTAAAATCCTTGACTTTGGTAAAATGGAAGATGTTCATGTTGAGAACTATAAGGAGGTCACAGATGTTTCTGAATCGAGAGTACTGCCGGCCTGGTGTGATTCACATACACACATTGTCTATGCCGGAAACCGCGAACAGGAATTTGTGGACAGAATCAACGGAATGGCTTATGAAGAAATTGCCAACCGCGGTGGCGGAATTTTAAACTCAGCAAAAAAACTGCAGGAAACCGATGAAGAAGATTTGTATAACCAAAGTGCCAAGCGACTGGAAGAAGTGATGCGTTTGGGCACCGGTGCCATCGAAATCAAAAGTGGTTACGGACTGACCACTGCCGCTGAGTTGAAGATGCTGCGTGTGATTAAAAAGCTGAAACAAAATTATCCTGTTGCCATCAAAGCTACATTTCTGGGCGCACACGCTATACCGGCTGAATACAAAAATAACCGCGAGGTTTATTTGGATTTGTTGCTTAACGAAATGCTCCCTAAAATCGCCGAAGAACAACTGGCCGATTATATCGATGTGTTTTGTGAAACGGGTTATTTTACCGTGGCTGAAACCATCCGCATTATGGAAGCCGGAAATCGTTACGGACTCAAATCAAAAATACACGTCAATCAATTTACCGCTATTGGCGGAATCAGGGCTGCTGTTGACCATGGTGCACTAAGTGTGGATCACCTAGAAGTATTGAACCCTGAAGATATTGAAGCCCTTAAAAACGGAAATACCATTCCGGTAGCGCTGCCATCCTGTTCTTATTTTCTAAGCATTCCGTACACGCCTGCAAGAGACTTACTCAATGCCGGTTTGCCACTCGCTTTGGCTACAGATTACAACCCGGGTTCGACACCCAGTGGGAATATGAATTTTGTGGTAGCCACGGCCTGCATCAAAATGAAAATGACACCTGAAGAAGCCATCAACGCCGCCACTATCAACGGTGCAGCTGCTATGGAGCTTTCAGAAACCCACGGAAGTATTGCCAAGGGAAAAGTTGCTAATTTGATTTTCACAAAAGCAATTCCTTCTTACGGTTATTTGCCTTATTCTTTTGGAAGTAACCATATTGATAAAGTGATGTTGCAAGGCAAATTCCTGCGAAGGCAGGAATCTCGTTAATAATAAACTAAAACGAAAAAGTAAAATCAAATTTTACAAATCCCTTTTCTTCACAATCACATAGGAAAGCCAAATAAAGACTACTGTCCAGCCGATTACGATAAGCGTGGAGCTAACCGGCACTTCATAACTTTTCTGAAAGCCTTCACCCAGTTGAGATGCCGCGGTTTTGATGGCGTTTAAACGCGAAATGGGTTCCACAATCATGCTCGACATCGCCTGAAGCGGAAAAAATTGTGCAATATTTTCGGCGATATCGGTGCCTTTAAACATTTGCCATTTTAACAAGCCATAAGCTATACTTTCTCCAATAAACCAGATAAAAAGAAACCCCAAGGCAAATGCCGAACGTTTTACCAGTATGCCCAGAAACAAACAAAAGGAGAAAAACCCGACCAGTTTTATAAAATAGGCAAGCAGGTATTCCATATCTGAAAAGATGATACCCACTTCATTAAAATCTGAAAAGATCAGTCCCAAAATCATTGAGACGATGAACACAAAAAGTGTTGAAATAGTAGCAAAACCTATTACAGTAAAAAACTTGGATAGTATAAATTCTTTTTTGCTTAGTCCGTCGATGAGGTTTTGTTTCAGGGTTCTGTAGCTGTATTCATTGGCCATCATTGACACGATGACGATGGCGAGGAATATTTTTAAAATGGCTGCAATGTAAGTGTTGAAATGCCAGATGTACGGAAAATTAAAAATGCCCTGATCGGCTACCCTGAAATTCACTGAGCCAAATTTGAATTCAATGGAAGCAATGAGTGCTATAAAAGTGATTAAAATAAAATAAACTATTGAAATCACCTTCGCAGAGCGGTTGTATCTCAGTTTGTGGAGTTCTATGGATAAAAGGCGCAGCATATCAGTTGAGGGATTTAGTGAGTTCTAAAAATTGTTCTTCCAGGCTTTCTTTGCGGTGAACCAGGTGGGAAAGCGTGATGCCTTGCTTAAAAAGGGAACTGTTGAATTCAGCCGGGTCAACCGGTTTTTTCAGATAAGCCAGTAAATGACCGTTTTCTTCCTTAACCGAACTGATGTCAGTATGACTTTCCAAAAAGGTTTTAAGGTTTTCCATATTTTCGCTTTTCAGCGTAAAGAACCCGTGACTGGCGTTCATCCCGTCCACGGTACCGGAATACAACTTTACACCTTTTCTTAGGATGACCACGTGGGTACATACTTTTTCAACTTCGTCCAGCAGGTGTGAAGCAAGTAAAATAGTTGTGCCGGTAGACGCAATTTTTCTGATGATTTCCCTGATTTGGTGAATCCCCTGAGGGTCAAGTCCGTTGGTGGGTTCGTCGAGGATTAATATTTCCGGGTCGTTAAGCAGGGCAGAAGCGATGGCGAGACGTTGTTTCATTCCCAAAGAGAAAGTGCTGAATTTGCTGTTTTTTCGCTCCAGCAAACCCACCAGTTCCAGTTTTTCTTCAATTTTTGAAGTATCAACCTCTTTAATTTTACACACTAAAGCAAGATTTTGAATCGCAGTCATAAACGGGTAAAAATTGGGTCGCTCGATAATGGCACCTACTTTTTTAAGTGCATTGTGTGTGGAATCACTGCCGTCAAACCAGAAAAAATCACCTGAGGTTTTGTTGACTACGTTCAGGACCATACCTAGCGTGGTGGACTTACCGCTTCCGTTGGGGCCCAAGATGCCGTAAACATTTCCTTTTTCGATGGTAAAGGACAAATCCTGAACCGCTTTGATGGGGCCAAAATGTTTGGTTAAGTTGTTTATGGTGAGAATTGTTTCCAAGAGAGAATATTTTGGGTTGTTGTTTGTATCTGACGAAATTAATGGTATATTGTTACAAATCACTAAAGTTAATAAATTGTCCCCTCTATAAGATTATGGAAGAAAAGTTAATGTCCAAGAAAAAGCCCTCCTTTCCCGTAAAGGATTTTTTGATTCAATATTTAAAACGGTATAACCGTGATATGACCATTCCGGTTTTTTATGATGATTTACTTCGTTTTTCGGGTTCGGTAGCGGTTTATGACAAAGAAGATAATGACACGCTTTGGGTGAGTGTTTATTATTCAGATTCTGAACGGGAAGAATTGGATATTAGTTTAAAGCGCATTTACACCATACTTTTCTCTGACGGGGATGATGATATCCTAGAGTTTTTAAATGTGGATGCCATTGATTACTGTACGTTTGGGAATTCCAAGCCTTTTCGCATCAAAATCAGAAACATACTGAACGACAATTACACTTATTTTTATGTAAAAAGGGCAGATGCATCGCGAATTTACGGATTGGAGCTGGAGCACATACTTTCTCCCAACCGGATAAATTTTTTGGTGCATGGCGACACCTTGATTGAAGAACATATTCCGGGAATTCCGGGTGATGTTTTTATCGAAAAGGAGTTTGATACCCTGGATGCCAACGGTAAAACACAAATTGCCAAAGAGTTTGTCAAGTTTAATGAGCGTTGTATGATGCTGCTTTTGGGCGATATGCGTTCCTACAATTATGTGATTATACCCACCCACGATTTTGACCAGATAAAGTATAAAATCAGGGCCATTGATTTTGACCAGCAGTGTTATGAAGGTAACTTAAAAGTGTACAGGCCACAGTTCTTTAAGGAAAATTTCAGGATGGTAAAACTGGTGGCAGACCACCTTCAGGAAACCTCTATCGAACAGTATCGAAAAGAAGAGCGATCGCTTTTAGCAAAACGTATCATATCCTCCCAAAACCGCTTAAGGGCTATAGTGAGGTGCATGATGCAGGATCAAATTTCGTCCACTTCAAACCTTCATGAATTACGCACTCAATTGTATGAACTCACTTATGATATGAAGTTCAAACGATGCAGGTCAATGGGGCAAATCGTCAAGACAGCCCTTGAATTTGTCAAAAGAAACTATGAAAACGTGAGTGCCCGCAAGCTGGCTGAAATAAAAAGCACTCTCACTTAAGCTTTTTGTTCTTTATTAAAATACACCAGATAGTAATACATTTGTTTTTCCTCGTCCCAGCCCTTTTCAATGAAACGGTCTGCTGAGTCGGGATTGATAAAGTCCAACTTGATCTGAATGTTGGTGTCGAGGTTAATCACATTCTTGATGGATTTTCTCGCAGCAGTTACAGCCTGATTTGCTATCGGAAAATTTGAAATGTCTTCAATATGATACTTCGGCGCTTTTTCCTGTTTGAAGTGCCTGAATTCAGGATGTAATTCAGGATTGTCAATCACCTCATTCATGAAATTGGTTTCCTCAAACTCGTCGTTTTTGGCGAAATAATTGACACTTCTGTTCATAAACATAACCTCTTGTTGTTTGTCTTCTGCCGGAAGCACTACATTTTTCGCAAAATCCTGACAGAATTTAAGGTATTTTTTGGTGTAGAAAATTTCATCGGCAAGCACTTCTACTCCCAGAAAACTTTCAAGCCAGTAGCGGGTGTCATATTTGTTGGAGTCTATGGAAAGCACTTTGTAGCCTTCTTCTTTTTTGGTGTTGAAAATCAGGCAACCTTTGTCCAGTTTATTAAGGTTAATCCCTTGTTGCAACATCATGTCCAGATGATTTTCTTTCTCTTGAAAAAGCAGGAAATCCTGTTTGATTTCAGACTTAAAAATACCTATTCCGTCCACTTTTTCGTTATCGATTTGAAGATTTTCAAGATAAGCGACATACAATTCTCCACTTTTAATATGAGGATGTTCTGATTGTTCATATAAGTGTTTGGCAATTTCCAGACTCAGTTCGTGGGTCTTACCGGGGTTGTCAAACAAATCACTCACCAGCTTGTAAAGGGTATGGAACTCAAGGTCAGCTTCGTGTGAAAAATTGTAGTAGCTCTCTTCCTTATCCCTGAAAGGTTTAAAGAAATATTCCTTAAGAACGGCGGTGAGTTCGTCATCCAGTTTATAAGGTTCTTTGGAGAGAATGACTCCTTCAGTTTTATTTTTATTACCCACTTTGTGGATGGAAAGCGATTGGATTTGGGTGTTGTATAGGCTTATCATAATGGTCTAAAATATTGACTTGTAATGTATTGTTGGAGTTTTATCCTGAAAAGGATTTGGTGCTAAAAATAGAATTTTTATAAGGGAAATCAGCCCATTTGAATTAAAAATTATAAACTATTTTTGACAACTAATTTATACTGAAAATGAACATCCTTGTTGTTGACAATCACGACTCTTTTGTGTACAATATCGTTCATTTGCTGGATGCGTTCAATATTGCAAAAATCACAGTAGTTAAAAACGACGCTTTGCATCTGGAAAGTGTCAATCAGTTTGATAAAATTGTGCTTTCCCCGGGTCCCGGACTTCCAGGAGATGCGGGTTTGATGCCTGAATTAATCAATAAATACATTTTTAAAAAGCCCATTCTAGGTGTTTGTTTAGGCCATCAGGCCATTGTTGAGCATTTTGGTGGTTCACTTAAGAATTTAGAAAATCCGTTACACGGAATTTCTACAAGGGTTAAAGTTATTTCAGATGATTATTTGTTTGATAATTTACCGGAATCGTTTGAAATTGGGCATTACCATTCCTGGGTGGTAAAACAACCATTGCCTGAGGTTTTGCAAGCAACTTCGATGGATGAATTTGGAAATGTGATGAGCTTTAAGCATCAGATTTTTGATATAAGAGGAGTGCAGTATCATCCGGAATCCATTCTTACTCCTTTAGGCAGGCAAATTCTTGAAAACTGGTTGAGGCACTAATGTTTAATCTTCTTCAGTATAATCATCCAACTCACGGCGGTCTTTTTTGGTGGGGCGTCCGGTGCCTTTTTTGCGGTAGTAATCTTTTGAGTATTTGAGCAGTTCAAGTTTCTCCAGGTTTTCTTTAGGGGTGATGTCTTTTCTGTAAATGTCCACCAATTTAGCTCCCAATCTTGATTCAGGGACATCGAGAACTTCAATAATATAGTCCACTTGGTCTTTGCGAATCTGGATTTGATCTCCCGGATACACTTCTCTGGATGGCTTTACATTGTCTCCTTTTATCTTAACTTTTCCTGTTCTACAAGCAGTAGTGGCAATGCTTCTGGTTTTGAAAAAACGTATACACCATAAATATTTATCCACTCTCATACTACAAGCTTTTAATTTTAGTTAATGCTTTAGGCAAAAATAAGAGTTTATTGTATCTTGCACCACTTAAATTAATATAGAATGAAATTTATTTATAAGGTAGTTTTTTTACTTTTCATAGTAACCATCATTGCTGTTTCCTGTAAAAAAGATGATGATGGGCCTGATCCAATTCCTCCAAGAGATAGAGGTGTGGAAGCTCTTGCTGCCAAAGCAGAAATTGAAGCTTTCCTGCAAACACATTTTTACAATTATGAAGATTTTCAAAATCCATCAGCCGGATTTGATTATAAAATTGTTTTTGATACCATAGCAGGTGAAAATGCAAACAAAACCCCATTGATTGAGATGGTTCAGACCAAACAAGTGTTTGACAGGTCAGAGCCGGACGTTATTTATACTTTGTATTACTTAAATGCCATTCAAGGTGAGGGAGAGTCACCCATTTTTGCTGATGAGGTTTTGGTCTCTTTAAAAGGACAATTTTTAAACCTGAATGCTTTTGATGCTTCAGATGCACCCGTAAAGTTTGACTTAACTCAGGTAGTTCCCGGTTTTATGGAAGGAATAGTTGAATTAAATGCTGCTACTTCTTTTGTGGAAAATCCTGATGGAACAATTACTTTTCAAAATTTTGGGGTTGGGGCAGTTTTTGTTCCTTCCGGAATTGGATACTGGATAAATTCCCCACCGGGAATACCTGTTTATTCACAGTTAATTTTCACTTACAAATTATATGACGTTACCCAGGAAATAGATCACGATAACGATGGGATTCCTTCATTTATGGAAGACCTTAATAACAATGGGTACTTGTTGGATGATGATACAGATGGAGATGGTATTCCAAATTTTCTTGATTCTGATGATGATGGAGACGGTGTTTTAACTCGTGATGAAATAATCATACATCCTGACGGAACTCTAGAATTTCCTGATTCAAATGGAAACGGGATTCCGGATTATCTCGATCCGACTTATCCAAATAACTAATAAAAAAATCCCCTGAATTTTCAGGGGATTTTTTTGTAGTTGAAATATTCTATTGCTTTTCCCAAACGTTATTAGATAAATCTATATCAGCAACAATCTGGTCTGGATCAATTTCAATTCTCGCCAGTTTTTTGTTTGTTTCCAATAAGTAAATCCATCGGTTGCCGCGTTGCCAGATTTCAACTGGTAGCTCTTTTCGTTCTTTAGTGCCGTCTTCATAAGTTACCTCAAACTTTAATGGAAAAGGAAAGCCTTTGTTAATAAAAGTGAGCAGGTAATCACTTCCCACTGTAGTTACATTTTCAATGGATAAATCGATATTTTCATTGGTATAAAACCAATGTTTCCAGAACCAGCTAAGGTCTTCTCCGGATGCATTTTCAAAATGATTGAAAAGGTCATTAGGTTGCGGGTGTTTGTATGCCCAGGCATTCACATAGGATTTAAGTGCGTTATCAAACCGTTCAGGACCTAGAATATATTCCCTCAACATTATAAATCCGTAACCGGGTTTCCAGTAAGCTGTCATACCCAGATTATTGCTTTGAGTAACGTCTGGATGTGTTGCAATAGGTTCCCTGTTTGGGCTTCTAAGCCAATTTGACAGTAGATCCCTCGACAATCTTGGGCTGTATTCTCCTTTGTTGAATGCTTTTGTTGAGTAATAATTAATAAATGTGGTCATACCTTCATCCATCCATGCATATCTTTTTTCATCTGTACCCACTATCATAGGAAACCACATGTGTCCAAATTCGTGGTCGGTAACTCCCCACAAACTTTGTCCTTTTCTATTAAATCCGCAAAACGAAATACCCGGGTATTCCATTCCACCAACATTGGATGCTACATTTACAGCAGCAGGGTAGGGATATGGAAATATGTTTTCAGAATAATATTCAATTGAAAATTTAGTGTATTCGGTTGAACGCTCCCAACCATTGTCTCCAAAACTTTCTATTGGATAAGCCGATTGAGCGATGGCTTTTTTTCCGCCGGGTAAATTTATACGGGCGGCATCCCATATAAAGGCTTTTGAACTTGCAAATGCAACATCACGGGTGTTTTCCATTTTAAAATGCCAAGTAATTTTACCGTTTTGTTTGGGTCGTGTAATGTTAGTGTTACCCACTTCTTCAGGCTTAATGATAAATACGGTTTTGTCACTGGCTTCAGCCTCACGCATTCTCTTCATCAATGCTGCGGGTAAAACTTCCCGTTCGTTTTGTAAAGCTCCTGAGCCTACTACAATATGGTCATAAGGCACAGTAACTTTGTAATCAAAATCGCCATAGCCCAGATAAAACTCACCTGCACCAAGATAAGGCTCAGTATTCCATCCTTTTACATCATCAAAAACAGCTACCCTGGGATACCACTGTGCCATTGAATAAATAGTGCCTTTTTCTACATCTAGTCTTCCCATTCTGTCCAATCCTTTTCCCGGGATTTTATAAGTAAAGTTCATTGAAATTATACCCTTTCCACCTTTTGGGGCAATGGGCTCATCAAAAAACACTTGCATTCTGGTGTCTGTAATAAGATGCCGGTTTGATTTTGATTTGCCGGTTTCAGCACTTAAGTTTGAAATGGAGTAACCGCCATCAAGATCGCCGTCAAACCTATAGCCTTGAATGGGTGTGGTGAGTGCTCCACGTGAGTCTGGTGTAAATCTGTTCTGTTCAAGATGAAGCCAGATAAAATTAAGAGGTTCAGGGCTATTGTTGTGGTAAGTTATTTGAATCTTTCCGTTTATGCTTTCATTTTGCTCAACCAGTTCTACTTCAATTACATAATCTGCACCATTTTGCCAGTAATCAGGTCCGGGATTACCTGACGCAGTTCTATAACTGTTTCCTTGGCGGTAAGTGAAATCATCAAATTTATCGTGATTATTGCTAAACGGGGTTTGAGCTTGCAATGCAGTTGCAAAACAAATAAAGAGAAGTGTAATTTTTTTTATCATCAGGAATAAATTTAAAGGATTGCTAAAATAGTTAAAGTCATTGCCTTGGCAAATTCATTAACACATATTAATAGCAAAGTAATTTTTTGATGAAAATACAATTGATAGTAGGTAAAGTATTACAAAATAATACATTATATCGAAAATATATGTAAATCAACCTTATTTTAAATTATTTATTCTTTAATTTGTTAAAAATATTATCAACAAGTTAAAACTTTTGTCCCAAACAAAAACTGAATTTAACCGCAAAATGAAATACTATGGAAACCTTCAATAAAAAAATTGAGAACAACAAACTTCTATATTCTCAATCTTAGATCGATTCATCTTAATTGTAACTACCCTATAAGCTATAATTTGGTTATATCGTAAAAGTGGATTTCAAATAACACCATTTTCAAATCTCATTTTTATATGCTTATGAAAACTAAATACAATATATTAAAAAAAGTACGTACAACTCTGTTTGTAATAATAATTCAATTTTTTTCAATTGCATTATTTTCACAAGAACAAGGGAGCATCTGGTACTTTGGGTCAAATGCGGGTCTTGACTTTAACACTAACCCACCAACTGTTTTAAGTGACGGGCAGTTAAACACATTGGAAGGAACTGCTTCAATCGCAGATGAAAACGGAAATTTAATGTTTTATACTGATGGGGTTAGCTTATACACAACAACGCATAGTCTTATGCCAAATGGCCAGGAAGGGCTGGGTGGAAATTCATCAAGTGCACAATCTGCATTAATCGTTCCTTATCCGGGGAGTAGCAATTTGTTTTTGATTTTTGCAGTTTCTGAATACATAAATTCAGATTTGGTGTATTCTTTACTGGATATGAATCTCAACAAAGGATTGGGAGACATAGTAGAAAACCATAAAGCCATTCCGGTATTAAATGGAACAGGGGAATACATACAGGCAACACCATCAGCAGATGGAAGTTTTTGGTGGGTGCTCACACACAAAAGCGGGACATCAGATTATTATGCATATAAAGTTACACAAAATGGTGTTGATATTAATAATCCGGTTATTTCATCAACGGGAACTGTCTCTTCGGCTTTAGGCAATATTGGTTTTATAAAATTCAACAATCTTGGATCGCGTGTTGTCAGGACTTCTTATACCCAACACCATTTTGATATAAGCACTTTTGATAATGTCACAGGTCAGGTTTCAAATACAATTACATTACCATTTCAGGCTGCATATGGAGCAGAGTTTTCGCCAAACAACAGATTCTTATACATATCTGGATACAGCAATCAGGGTGTTAAACAATATGATTTGGAAGCCGGCAATACAGCAGCTCAAATTCAGGCTTCAGTATTCACCTTAAGTAATTTGGTAAACGGTGCCATTCAAATAGCACCCAATGGAAAAATATATTCAAGCAGGTATGGTGCAACTGCTTTGGATGTAATTCATCAACCAAATCAACCCGGAGTACTGGCACAATTTGTTTTAAATTCCCAGCCGTTAGGTTCAGCTTCTGCACAATTAGGCTTGCCCAATATAATTACTAATCTGGTCTCTCAAGCACCACCAAAATTACAACAGTTGTCTGTATCAAACATTACTGACAATTCAGGAACTCTTCAAGTATTAATTACTTCAGATGGCGGTTCAACAATTATTGAACGTGGCTTTTATTTTGGAACAGATACTCTTTCTATAGAAAACGAGATAACAGTGCCGGGGGAAATGGGCCAAATGGTTTTGGAGCTGGAATCCCTTCAGCCCCAAACAACCTACTATTTTGGTGCTTATGCCACAAATCAACACGGTACAACACATCTCAACTGGGAGTCATTTACCACCCTCACTGAAATTGATACAATCCCTCCGGTTGCTATTTGTTTTGAAAACATTGTATTGGAGCTAGATGAGTTTGGGTTTGCATATTTAACTTCTGAAATGGTTGATAATGGTTCATTTGATAATGATGCTATTGCAGAAATATACATCGATATCACAGAATTTGGGTGTTCTGATATTGGCGAAAATATTGTCACACTCACTGTAATTGACCAATCAGGAAACAGCAGTACTTGTACAACAGTTGTTTTGGTTGAAGACAATATTGCACCTGAAATTTTTATTGAATTGGAATCAAATATTCAGCAAATTACAAATAATCAACCTTACACTCTACCGGATTATTTTTTAAATGGTAGCGCTTTTGCTTTGGATAATTGCACTACAATTGTTACAGATCTTGAACAGACGCCACTTCCGGGCACATTACTTGAAGCCGGAACATATTTGATTATTCTCTCTGCAAGTGATGAATTTGGAAATACTTCAATACTTTCATTTGAAATTATTGTTGAGACACTCTTAGGCACAACAGACTTTACTAGCGATTTTGATTTGATTATTCATCCTAACCCAACAACTGACTATTTCAAAATTTCAAATTCTAATGAATTCAACTTTGAAACCATTTCCATTTTTGATCTTAATGGAAGGCTTTTGAATAAAATCGATTACAATGACTATACAGAAATTAATAAAATCAATGTGAAGCATTTGGCAGCATCCACATATTTGATTGTGATTCAAGGTGAAGGTAAATCAACAGTGAAAAAGTTAATCAAAATATAATTGTTCAACCTAAATCATTGCACGATAAAAAGTAGTATATTTGCACGCAATTAAAAACTAATTGCAATGACTGCTCATCTCAATAAAATCATAGGCGAAGGTCTCACTTATGATGACGTACTTTTGGTTCCGGCTTATTCTGAAGTTTTACCACGCGAAGTATCAATTACAACTAAATTTACACGTAACATCACCATAAATGTGCCCATCATTTCAGCAGCTATGGATACGGTTACTGAAAGCGCTATGGCAATAGCAATTGCCAGAGAAGGAGGAATTGGTGTGCTTCACAAGAATATGACCATTGAACAGCAGGCCGGTGAGGTGAGAAAAGTAAAACGTGCCGAAAGCGGAATGATAATCGATCCGGTTACACTTCCAACTTCAGCAGTTGTCGGCGACGCAAAAAACGTAATGCGTGAATACAGCATTGGAGGTATTCCCATTACAGATGAGAAAGGAAAACTCATAGGCATCGTTACTAATCGCGACCTAAGATTTGAAAAAGACAACAAGCGCCCCATTAGTGAAGTAATGACCTCAGACAAACTCGTTACAGTTTCAGAAGGCACTTCATTGGAACAAGCAGAGATCATTCTACAAAAACATAAAATTGAAAAACTCCCTGTAGTTAAAGATGACAATACCTTAGTGGGCTTAATCACTTTTAGGGACATCACCAAGCTTTCCTTAAAGCCTATAGCAAATAAAGATCAGTATGGTCGTTTGCGGGTAGCGGCGGCCCTTGGTGTTACAGCAGATGCCTTAGAGCGCACAACAGCACTTGTAAATGCCGGAGTGGATGCTGTTATAATTGATACTGCTCACGGCCATACCAAAGGTGTAGTGGATGTTTTGAAAAAAGTTAAAGCCGAATACCCAAACCTAGATGTTGTGGTAGGTAATATCGCTACTGCAGAAGCTGCGAAATACCTTGTTGAGGCAGGTGCAGACGCTGTAAAGGTGGGAATTGGCCCCGGCTCAATTTGTACCACGAGGGTTATTGCCGGAGTGGGAGCTCCACAGTTTTCAGCAGTACTTGAGGTGGCTGCTGCCATTAAAGGAAGCGGTGTTCCGGTGATTGCCGATGGAGGTGTTAGGTATACAGGAGATATTCCCAAAGCAATTGCTGCAGGTGCAGATTCTGTGATGTTAGGCTCGTTGCTGGCAGGGACCAAGGAAAGTCCGGGCGAAACCATCATCTATGAAGGTAGAAAATTCAAGTCTTACCGGGGTATGGGATCAGTTGAGGCTATGCAACACGGTTCAAAAGACCGTTATTTTCAGGATGTTGAAGACGATATCAAAAAGCTTGTTCCCGAAGGTATAGTGGGCAGAGTGCCATACAAAGGTGATTTGTCTGAAAGCATGACCCAATTCATCGGCGGATTGAGAGCAGGAATGGGATATTGTGGTGCCAAAGACGTTGAAACTCTTAAAACTACTGGAAGATTTATTAGAATAACAACTTCAGGAATTAATGAAAGCCACCCTCACGACGTGTTTATCACTAAGGAAGCACCTAATTATTCTCGGTAAACAGGAATTTTAATTATTATGCAGCGATAGATAAAGCTTGTTTTCCCCATTGGGCAAACTCTCATAGGGTTTAAAGTTATTACACAGAGATTTACTTCTAACTTTGTACTTCTAGTTTTCTCCACGTCACCCCTTCACCAAATCACCTCCTCGGATGAAACTTCATCAACACATCACTTAAGTGTTTCCTATCCACGTGCATATAAATCTCTGTGGTTGTGATGCTTTCGTGACCCAGCATTTGTTGGATGGCCCTCAAATCTGCCCCGTTTTCAAGTAAATGTGTGGCAAATGAATGCCTGAATGTATGCGGACTGATTGTTTTTCTAACCCCGGCTTTTTCAGCCAGTTGTTTGATGATGGTAAAAATCATGGCACGGGTGAGTTTTTTGCCCCGTCGATTTAGGAATAGTACATCTTGATGCTCTTTAATCACGCTATCGTGAACCCTAACTTCGTTTATATAAATTAAAATATATTTCATTGTGACCTTTGCAATTGGCACAAAGCGCTGTTTGTTTCCTTTTCCGGTTACCTGTATAAACCCTTCATCAAAAAACAAATCAGATATTTTTAAATTGATTAATTCTGAAACCCTTAAACCGCAACTGTAAAGCGTTTCCAGTATAGCCCGGTTTCTTTCGCCTTGAGCAGAGCTTAAATCTATGGCATTAATGATGGCGTCAATCTCCTGTTGAGACAAAGTGTCCGGCAACTTGCGACCGGTTTTGGGCGACTCAATGAGTTCCAGCGGATTGGTCTTACGGTAATCCTCAAAAATCAGGTAGTTGAAAAAGCCTTTCAGCCCTGAAATCACCCTGCTTTGTGTGCGTGGATTGACAGTTTTGGCGAGTTGGTAAATAAATTCCTGAACTTGGTTTTCATCAATTTGAACCGGTGAGACCTGAATTTGGTTTGACTCAAGCCACTTAATTAATTTTTTGATGTCAAAAGAATAATTGAATATGGTGTTTTCAGATAGCCCACGCTCTATGCGCAGGTAATTTTGATAATCCTTTAAAGCCTGTTGCCAATTCATTTTGTAAAAGTAAGGGATGAATAGTGTTATTTTAAAGAACTTTTAATAAAATATGAATTTGAAGCAGCTATATTTGTTATAGAAATCTTTAAAAATATTCACTATGAAACGAATCATTTTAGTATTATTTGCATCTTTTTTTGCAATTTCAACCTATGCTCAAGAAATTGATTTTGGGTTCAAAGCAGGTATGAATTTTGCGACGATTAATGATGCCTCTGTAAGCCTTGATACAAGAACCGGTTTTCATGCAGGCGTGTTCTTGGGTTTAAAGTTTAACGATAAAATTGCCTTGCAGCCTGAGTTACTTTACTCTCAGCAGGGAGCCGATTTTGATTTGGGAAAATTCAATCTCGATTACATAAACATTCCTGTTGTATTGAAATACTATTTAGTACAGGGCTTGAATATTCAAGTGGGGCCACAGTTTGGCTTTGTGATCAATGATGAAGTATCGTTTGCAGGTATTGTAGGCGATGTTGAAACAGAAAACTTTGATTTAAGCGGTATTGTTGGTGCAGGGGTTGATTTGCCATTTGGACTACGTATAGATGCACGTTATAATTTTGGATTCAACGACGTCGTGAAAGATTCAAGTGGTAAAAACTCGGTATTCTCCCTGGCTTTAGGGTATTCTTTCCTTTAAAGATATTAACATTTAAACATTTGAAAGACCGCATAATGCGCGGTCTTTCGCATTTATGAACATAGGGCAATTGACGTATTTTTGTTGAAAATAAATTTTTTGCTTCAATTTTTTTATACCTTTGAATTCATTAACTAACAAATTTATAGACATTATGAAAAAAGTATTACTTATTGCTGCAATCGCAGTTTTTGGATTCACTTCTGTGCAAGCGCAGGAGGGTGGAATTAAGCTTGGAATTAATGTAGGTTTACCTGTAGGTGATGCAGGTGATGTATCTTCATTTGGTGCTGCTCTTGATTTTGCTTATTTGTTTACTGTAGCAGATTCTTTTCAAGTGGGTCCGGCAACAGGTTATTCGCATTATTTTGGTAAAACAGAGACTTTTATGGGCATTGATATTGAATATGAAGATATTCAATTTATTCCTTTAGCTGCTTCTGCAAGATTTAGTCTAGACACTTTATTTTTTGGTGCAGATTTAGGTTATGCCATAGGGATTGGTGATGGAATGGATGGCGGTTTTTATTACAGACCTAAAATTGGTTATAATTTTGGCCCCTTAAGCTTAATCGCTTCATATACAGGTGTGAGCATTGCTAAGTCTACAGAGACTTTCATGGGTGTTGAAATTACAACAGGGGGAGGAACTTTTTCCGCAATCACTCTTGGTGCTGAATTTAGCTTTTAGTAAAAGCAAAACATTAATAAAAGAAAGGAGAGCATTTGCTCTCCTTTTTTATTAGAATGATTTTTTTTGTATGTTTGAGTCATAACTAACAAATTAAAATCATGAAAAAAGTATTTATTATTGCTGTAATTGCAGTATTTTCTTTGACGAGTACTCAAGCACAAGAATTTAGTTTTGGTGTTAAAGCCGGTGTTAACGTGGCCTCATTGGGCGGTGACACATTTGTGGGAGGTTTGGATTCCCGTGTGAGCTTTCACATTGGTGGCCTTTTAGTTGTTCCAGTTAGCGGTGATTTCTCATTTCAACCCGAATTATTGTATTCATCACAGGGGAGTAGATGGAATTTTGCAGGCTTTGGGTCTGAGGATTTAATTCTGGATTATGTAAATGTTCCTTTATTGGGAAAATATACTTTTATACCGGGTTTAAGTGCTGAAGCAGGACCTGTTATTGGTGTTCTGGTAAATGCAAAAGTAGATGGTGAAGATGTTAAAGACAATTTTTCTACTATTGATGCAGCCTTTGCTATAGGAGCTACTTACAGGCTTGATATGGGTGTTTTCTTTAGTTTACGTTACAACAAAGGGATAATGAATATTAATGACAATGACAATGATAATTTGAAAAACCAAAACAACGTTTTCCAGATTTCAGCTGGGTATTCCTTTTAATACAATGTTTAACAATTATAAAAAGCAAGAACTTAGTTCTTGCTTTTTTTATTTACTTTAGCAAGTCTAAAAAATAAAAATGAAAAAAATAATAGTTGTCCTTTCAATCATTTTATCAACAGCATCTTCAACTCTATTAGCTCAACAAAAACAAGGGATTAAGCTAGAAGGTTCAGTTGGAATTGTAACGGTTGATTACCCTATAGAAACAGTTTTTGGGCTTGGTTTGGATTTGAGTTATTTGTTTGATATCACAAGTACTTTGCAGCTTGGGCCTTCGGTGGGTTATCACAATTATTTTGGACAGGGAAGTTCACTTCCACCGGCCCTGGGAGGTGGAAGTGCTAAAGACATTCAGGTGCTTCCCATTTCAGCATCAGCCAGATATTATTTTGTTGAAGAGTTTTTTATTGGAACAGATTTGGGATATGGGCTTCATCTGGACAAAAGCCTTGAAAGTGAGAGCGGTTTCTACTTCAAGCCAAAAGTTGGTTTAAGTTGGGGACCTTTAAGTACTATACTTTCATACTCCTCTATTATTGGAGAATTTGAAACTTTCAGTACAGTGCAATTAGGTTTTGAAGTTGCATTTTAATTTTTACTATGAAAATCATCATCATCAATGGACCCAATTTAAACCTGCTTGGAAAGCGGGAAACAGATATTTATGGAGCCAAAAGCTTTAATGATTTTTTTGTTGAAATGCAGTTTAAATACCGCGAACTTGAATTATCACATTTTCAGTCCAATATTGAAGGTGAACTCATTGATAAAATCCAGGAAGTAGGCTTTAGTTTTGATGGGATTATTTTGAATGCGGCTGCTTATACACATACTTCAGTTGGCATTGGTGACGCTGTCAGGGCAATTTCTACTCCGGTGATTGAGGTACACATTTCCAATACTTTTGCACGGGAAGAATTTAGGCAGGTTTCATATATTGCACCACATGCCAAAGGCGTTATCGCCGGTTTTGGGTTGCAGAGTTATGAATTGGCAATACAGGCTTTTTTAATGGAAAAACAATAGACACATTTACAATGTTTTATACCTTAGCTTTCCAAAAACTTCTCACTCTTTCCACTTGATATTACATCCCATACTTGGTTTTTGATCCTTGCGCTGCGGGCTGTTGCTCATTAAATTGTCAAGTGCTTCACGCAAATCCCTCCCGGTAACCTGTATGCTGTTTCCGGGACGTGAATTGTCCAGTTGCCCACGATAAACCAGTTTTTGCTCTTCGTCAAATACATAAAAATCTGGTGTGCAGGCTGCGTCATAAGCTTTGGCTACTTCCTGGGTCTCGTCATACAAATAGGGGAAAGGGTAGTGGTGCTTTTCAGCAAGTTTGTACATTTCTTCAGGACCGTCCTGAGGGTATTTTTCAACATCGTTACTGCTTATGGCTACAAAACCAAATCCCTGTACCCGGTAGTCATTGGCTGTTCTAATAACTTCATCCATCACATGCTTGACAAAAGGGCAGTGATTGCATAAAAACATCACCACCAAACCATGCTTTCCATAAACATCATCAAGGGTGACAAATTCATTAGTCACTACATTTATAAGCTTAAAATCAGGTGAAATAGTTCCTAATGGAAGCATGTTTGATTCGGTGCGTGCCATTTGTTTCTTTTTTAGGTTCTAATTTACGATAAATTGACATTACTGTAATTAAAGTAGTTTAAAACTTTGTGAAAGTTTTGGTTTGTCATTCAATTGATTGTAATTTTAGGAAAAGAAATTTTAAGGATATGAAAGCATCATACAACACTTTGGTTGAAGCTATAAACGATAGCCGTAAAAGGGGATATAGCATTGATTTTAATTTGATGAAAAATCAAATTGAATGTTTGTCAACCAAGAGGTCCTGGAAGCCGGAAGAGCTTACAATTGTAAAGTTTTACCGTTTTGAAGGCGCATCAAACCCCTCAGACAATTCTATCTTATACCTCATTGAAACACCCGATGGCAGCAAAGGATTGTTAGTTGACAGCTATGGCGCAGAACACGGAGGTATTTCTACTGAAATCATTAGAAAGATTAAAATGGACGTCAAACCATGAGCATTGAATGGAATCAGTTTACCGCAGTTGAGATGAGAGTGGGTACAATCATAAAGGTTGAACCCTTTCCCGAAGCCAAGAATCCGGCTTATAAACTCACAATTGATTTTGGTGAAATAATAGGCATTAAAAAATCTTCGGCTCAAATCACAAAACGCTATACTGAAGCCCAGTTGCTTCAACGGCAAGTTGTAGCGGTAGTTAACTTTCCTCCCAAGCAAATTGCCAATTTTATGAGTGAATGTCTTGTGTTGGGGGCCGTTAATGATAACCAAGATGTAATTTTACTTCAGCCGGATAGCCAAATCAAAAATGGTCTTCGCATTGCATGATTACATATGATCACCAAAAAATATTGCATTCATTAACAGTTTGTTTGTGCCAAACCAAAATGCCCTGAAATTGGTGTTTTCCAAAAAGAGTATCACTTTTCCACGTCCCAGATTCCCGGTTTTAAAGGCTGAGGTTTCGGAGAGTTCTTTCAAGGTTTCAGCATGAATGTAACCGCTCATTAACGGTGAAGAGGTAAACAGTATGGGATTGTTAAAACTTTGACTGTCTGGCTCAAGCATTAGGTTTGAGTTTTTGAAAATGGGTAAAATGTCATTTTTATAACCAAAATTTACCGGGTGAGAACGGTCAATCCTGGCCTGAAAAATAGCACCTCCAATACGTTTTGCGCCGGCAAAATCCCTTCTTTCTTCAAATGTGATAGCGGTAGCAGTATCGCTGCTTCTCTTGAGGGTTAATTTCAAAAGTTCATTATTGTTGAGCCACTGAGCAGCATTTTTATAACCAATCAGGACTCCACCAGACCTAACCCAATCACTGATTTTGTCGGTATCGCTTTTGCTGAGGGCGACTCCCCAAGAATTGGGAAGTATGATGTGGGTATACCTGCTTAAATCAAAGCGGTTGAAATTACGGGTGTCCAGTTTGGTAATCCTCATGGCAAACCGCTGGTCAAACAAATGCCAAATTTCACCGGCATCTGAAGGCGTTATACCGTCGCCCACAATTACTGCTACTGACGGTGTTTTTATGGTTCTGAAATTATTGCTTCCCAAATCAATGCCATCGGTTAAACCGGTAGAAACAGGAGTGATGTCTATATGTGATTCCTGAGCTACCTTGTTAAGAAATTCTCCCATTTCCAGTGTATTTAAAACCTGATTTTGCACCGGAATCATGATGGTGCCGTAATCATAGTTTTTTCCGTTCATTGAGAAGGTTTTCAAGGCCACTTTAGCCCTGATTCCTTTTCCCAGTATTTGGTTAAGCGCTTTTGGGGAATAATATTCGTGCCATTCCATTAAATAGGCATAGTTTGAAGCAGGAATAGATTTTATTTCGCGTAAAGCGACTTCAGTTATTTCATTGCCAATTTGTGCAACAGGAGCATTTTCACTGTAATCGAGATTGAATGCCAGCGGAAACGTCCAGGCGGAGACGTCATAAAACAAGCTGTCTTCAAAGGTAGTGCGTTTTTCAAAAATGGCATTGATTAGCCTGGACTGGCGTTGGTTTTTAGGGACGATATAACTAAAGCCTTTTTTGTAATTTTTTCCGTCAAGCGAAAAATTACTTTTGATTTCGTGTACTTTAATTTTGTGTTGTTGCAGGATTTCTGCGAGATGGTAGGCTGTTGCAGCGTCTTTTTCATTTCCGAAAACAATTGCTCCGTTTTTTGCTTCCCGGGCGGCATCCTGATAAAACTGTCGCTGATAGTTAAGTAGTTTTTCGCGTAAAGCGACACCGGCATCAATAGTTGAAAGAGCAGTAACAAACTGATTTCTAATCGTGAATGGAAAAGTGAGAAGCCCGTTGTTGCTTTCCTGTGCGTGCCCGCGTGAGGATGCCTGTTCAAAAAGAATCCCGATGCCACCGTTGATATCGGGAAAAGTAGAGCCTTTGCCGTAGTAAAAATCGTCAAAATCTTCTTTAGCATAATACAAACTGCCAATTTTGTCAAGAGCTGCAGCGTGAAAGTTGGCAATTTCACCGGTTAAATCCTGGTTTTTTTGAGGTGTAAGCGGGTGTGTTCTTGAAGGTATGCCCGGCTGAAAGAAAAAGGTGGAGTTGGTACCCATCTCGTGATGGTCTGTCAAAATGTTGGGATACCATTTGTGATAGGTAGCAATGCGAGCCCGGCTATCAGGATGTTGAGAAGGCAGCCAGTCGCGGTTCATGTCAAACCAGTAGTGGTTGGTTCGTGACCCCGGCCAGGCCTCGCTGTATTCCCTGTCATTCGGGTCGGGGTTGATGTGTTTACTTTTGTGCATATTTACCCAAGAGGCAAATCGTTGCAGTCCGTCGGGATTAAAGCAGGGGTCAAAGAGTATAACGGCGTTTTTGAGTATGTTGTCAATTTTTGGGCCTTGAGCAGCAGCGAGATAATAAGCCACCGCCAGGGCTGCATTAGTACCGCTGGGCTCGTTGCCATGTATGGAAAATCCTTGATTGATGATTACCGGCATATTTGAAATGTCAATGGAAGCTGAGTTGGGTTGTGATAACTTCAAATGTTTTTGCCTAATGGTCTCCAGGATTTGATGATTTTCAGGTGATGTAATGGTGAGAAGTATTAAGGGACGCCCTTCATAAGTATAGCCGCGATTTTCAATGCTGATGCGATCACTGGCATCAGCAAGGGCCTGCATATAAAACACCAGTTTGTCGTGAGTGATATGCCATTCACCCACTTCGTGGCCAATGACACTCTTGGGCGTGGGTATGTTGGGATTGTAAGTTACATTTTCAGGAAGGTAGTAGCTTAAGTCAACTTCAGGTATTTGAGCAAAAAATGTTACAGGTATAAGAAACAGAAGTGAGAAAATCTTTTTCATATGAATATATCTTTTTAGGAAAGTTTAAATATAAAAAAACCGCTCTTTAAATTGGGAGCGGTTTAGTTTATTTTATAAGGTTTTTGAAATTAAATGTCGTCAAAGTCAATGTCTGTAAAACTTCCTGAGTTTCTTTTTTTGTCTTCTTCGTTTGAGCTTTCATTCTCAAATACATCATCGACCTCTTTTTTGAAATCTTTTTGATGTCTTTCACTTATGACTTCCTCACCTTTCTCATTAATGATGTAATCAATCATTTCATCAATGTTTTCCTTAAAACTTTCAAAGTCTTCTTTATAGAGGTAAATCTTGTGTTTTTTATAGTGAAAAGAACCGTCTTCATTTGTGAATTTTTTACTTTCAGTAATGGTTAAGTAGTAGTCACCCGCCCTTGTTGCCCTAACATCAAAAAAATAAGTCCTTCTTCCGGCACGCAATACTTTTGAGTAGATTTCTTCTTGCTCCATCATATCTTTTTCGCTCATAGTCTTTAAATTATTTAAAATTAATTCTAGCCAAAAATCTAAAAAAAAATAGTATTGAGCAACAAATTTTAATTTTCTTTTTCTAAAAGTTGTTTGGCATATAATTCTTTATAGTAACCTTCAGTTTCTATGAGTTGACTGTGAGTGCCTTGTTGCAGAATTTCACCGTCTTTTAGGACAAGAATTTTATTGGCATTCATTGCTGAAAAAATTCTGTGACTAACAATAATTGTAGTTTTTTCACGTGATATTTTGTTCAGATTGCTGATGATTTTTTCTTCAGTGTCTGTATCCACTGCCGAAAGGCAATCATCAAACAAATAAATATTTGGGTCTTTGATCAAAGCCCTTGCTATGGAAACCCGTTGTTTTTGTCCGCCGCTAAGCGTTATTCCCCTTTCTCCCAAAATGGTTTCATATTTATTGGTAAAGCCCATAATGTTCTTGTGCACATAGGCCATTTTTGCAGCGTTGATTACTTCTTCATCTGTGGCTTCCTCTTTGCCAAACTTGATGTTGTTTTTTATACTGTCGCTAAAAAGGAAAGCATCTTGAGGCACATAACCAATTGCTTCCCTCAAACTTTTCAGGTGAAGTGTTTCCAGAGGCTTGTCATCGACTAAAATCTCACCTGAGCTTACATCATATAGCCTGCCAATCAACTCCAGTATGGTCGATTTTCCTGAACCGGTTCTACCCAATATGGCGAGAGTCTCACCGGAATTGATGGTAAATGAAAGGTTTTTTAAGGCCGTAATGTTGGTATCAGGGTAGGTAAAGGTAACATTTCTGAATTCGATTTTTCCTTTAATGGGAGTCAGCTCAGTCACGCTGTTTTTTACCTGAGGTTCTTCTTTTAAAAATTCGTTGATGCGTTTTTGGGAAGCTTCGGCTTGCTGCACCATAGAAGTGACCCAGCCCACAACAGCAACCGGCCAGGTGAGCATATTCACAAAAATGATAAATTCTACAATCGTTCCCAACTCAGCTATTTCACCGCTGATGTATTGTTTTCCACCAATAAAAATTACCAAAAGGTTACTTGCACCAATAAGGAGTATCATCAATGGAAAAAACAAGGCCTGTACTTTAACCAGATCGATGTTCTTCTCTTTGCTTTCTTCGGCAAGAGTGACAAAACTAGTCCCTGTTTTGGGTTCGAGGGCATAGGCTTTAATTACTGAAATACCACTAAAAGTTTCCTGTGAAAAAGTAGTGAGCTTGGAGAGGTATTGCTGCACAACTGTGCTTTTTTGATTGATGGCAACACTCAGTTTGTATATAGCTATCGATAAAACCGGGAAGGGCATTATGGCATACAGCGTTAGTGTTGGTGCCTGACTGTACATATAACTGATAACAACGATAAACAGTGTGATGGTTTGCACACTATACATCAGTGCAGGCCCGGCATACATCCGCACTTTTGAAACATCCTCGCTGATGCGGTTCATCAGGTCTCCGGTGCGGTTTTGTTTGTAAAAAGCAAGGGATAAATTTTGATATTGCCGGTACACTTCATTTTTTAAATCAAACTCAACACGTCTGGAAACAACTATGAAGGTCTGTCGCATCAAGAATGTGAACAGGGCCGCAAGCATCGTGGCGCCTATAATCAAACCGATATTGATGAGCAAATCATTTCTTACTTCATCTTTATCAAAAAACTCACTGTTGATGGCATTTTCCACAAGAGTGACCGAATTTCCTATAAGAATGGGGGTAAATAAGGCAAAGAGTCTGGCACAGATAGTGATTACCAGTCCTAGCAAGAGCATGCCGCGGTACTTGACAAAATATTTATTGAGATGCTTTAACTCTTTCATAAACGTCACGCAAAAATAGGGTTTTGCTTGTCAATTCCTGTTCTCAAAAACAAACAAAAAAAGGTTAAAATTACTTGGTTTCTGTCGCTCACGCGAAAAACACCTTTTTAACAGATATTTGTTGAAACTCATGAAATAATCTCCTACTTTTGCACCGCCAAAATTGAATAGTTGGCACAATTCAAAACCTAAATATAAATATGATTACAGAAGTAATAAAAGCAAATGAACTTCACAAGGTTGATCCTGTTTTTGGGCAACTGTCATTTGACAATCACGAGCAAATCGTTTTTTGTAACGATAAAGATACAGGATTAAAGGCAATCATTGGAATTCATAACTCGGTTTTGGGACCTGCACTTGGTGGTACCAGAATGTGGCAATATGATTCTGAGTGGGATGCGCTTAATGATGTATTGCGTCTTTCAAGAGGAATGACTTATAAATCTGCAGTTACAGGATTGAACCTGGGAGGTGGAAAAGCTGTAATCATTGGAGATGCAAAAACTCAGAAAACTCCTGAGTTGATGAAAAAATTTGGTGAGTTTGTTCACTCTCTTGGCGGAAAATACATCACTGCCGAAGATGTGGGAATGGCCACTAGCGATATGGATTTGGTAAGAACAGTAACCCCTTATGTTACCGGAATTTCAGAATCATTGGGAGGAGCAGGAAATCCTTCACCCATTACCGCCTATGGTGTGTTTATGGGAATGAAAGCTGCTGCTAAATACACATATGGAAGCGATGTACTTGAAGACAAAGTGATTTTTGTAGAAGGTATAGGCAATGTTGGGGAGGCACTTGTTGAGCATTTGACCAATGAAGGCGCCAAAGTATTTATTGCTGATATCAATCAGGAGCGTCTTGAGACTGTTAGAGATAAATATGGTGCAGTAATTTATGGCGGTCAAAATTTGTATGCTGAAGAAATGGATATTTATGCCCCTTGTGCTTTAGGTGCTACAATTAATGATACAACCATTAATCAAATTACAGCAAAAATCATTGCCGGTGGTGCAAATAACCAGTTGGCCAATGAGCAAAAACACGGTCAACTATTAAGAGAAAAAGGAATCGTTTATGCTCCGGATTTCTTAATCAATGCCGGTGGAATTATTAATGTGTATGCTGAGTTGGAGAATTATGGCAGACAAGAAATTATGAGAAAAACCGAAAATATTTACAACACCACACTTGAAATTCTCCAGCATGCTGACGAGAAGGATATTACCACACACCAGGCAGCTTTCAATGTGGCTCAGGCTCGCATTGATGCCAGAAAAATGGATACCAAATCATAAAATTTATAAGAACAGGCTAATTGTTTAGCCTGTTCTTTGTTTTAAATAAGTTCTAAAAAATGCTCACCAGAAGACACATCCGCGTAAAAGTCCTTCAGGCACTATATGCCTATCACAATCAAGAAAATACAACACTTGATTCTCAGCAAAAATTCCTGCTTAACAGCATGGAAAAAATGTATGACCTTTATTTGCTTATGCTGGATCTTTTTCCTGCTATCAAAACACAGGCAGAAAACTTTATGGAAGCATCCAAAAATAAACACCTTCCCACTGCAGATGACATCAAGCCAAGAAGAAATTTTGTGGATAACAAAGTGCTTCAAATGCTTGAAAGCAACAGCTTGTTGCAAAAGCAAACCGAAAAACACAAAATCAACAGCTGGCAGCTTGACAATGAATACCCTCAAATACTATTCAGGGAATTAAGGCAAAACGAAACCTATCAAAATTACCTCAACCTGATAAACCCAACATTTAATCAAGACAGGGATTTTATCATCTTCCTTTACAAAGAGGTGATAGCACCTAATGAAAAATTGTATGAATATCTTGAGGACAAACAAATCACCTGGACAGACGATTTCCCTATTGTAAATACTGCTATAGTTAAGTTGTTTGGAGAATTAAAGCCCGGAACTCCTGATCATAAATGGGTGCCAAACCTTTATAAAAATGATGATGACAAGGAATTTGCAACGTTATTGCTTCAAAAAACGGTTACTGAAGATGAAATGTTGATGGATGAAATTGAAGGGAAAACCCCAAATTGGGACAGAGAGCGAATAGCTGAACTCGATTTATTATTCATAAAAATGGCCATTACAGAATTTTTGTATTTTCCATCTGTGCCGGTAAAAGTAACTATCAATGAATATCTTGAAATAGCCAAGGAGTATTCTACACCAAAAAGTAGCTTGTTTATCAATGGCCTACTAGATAAAATGTCAAAAGAATATGCTGCAGATAATAAACTGAACAAAACCGGAAGAGGCTTACAGTAAACCATTTTTTTTTATTATTTTAGCATCCGTTAAAAATAAAAAATATACTTATGAAAAAATTAATTTTTACAGTTGCTTTAGCAATCTCTTTTATCTTTGTTTCTTGCAAAGAAAATGCTGCAGACAAGGTAAATGAAAATAATGCTGCAATAGCAAATCAGGAAATTTCAAAAGAATTATCTAATCAGGCAAGTACAGGTAAATACCCTGTAATGACTTTTGATGAGTCTGAATGGGATTTTGGAAGAATCGCTCAGGGAACAAACGTTGAGCACTTGTTCAAGTTCACTAACACAGGTGATGCTCCACTTATTGTTTCTGATGCCAAAGGAAGTTGTGGATGTACTGTACCCACATTTACAAAAGACCCAATTGCACCGGGTGAAAGAGGTGAAATGCTTGTTAAATTCAACGGTACAGGTCAAAACCAAAGAAACATAAGCATTAACATTACAGCAAATACTCAAAGAGGAACTGAAAGAGTTACTGTTAAGGCTTTTGTTGAACCAACATCATAATTGCATACAATTTTTTTAAATAAAACTATACTATGGGCGATATTTTAGGAGGCCAGTTACCCTTTATAATATTAATGTTTTTGGTGGTGTATCTGTTTATGATCAGGCCACAAATTCAAAAAACTAAAAAGGAAAAACGCTTTTCAGAGTCTTTAAAAAAGGGGGATAAGGTAATCACCGTTGGTGGAATGCATGCGAAAATCCTTGAACTTAATGATGATGGGACAGTAATCCTGGAATCAGGTGCCGGAAAGATGAAGTTTGAACGTTCAGGACTTTCGATGGAAAGAACGGAAAGACTGAATAAAGAGTCTGCTAAATAACCCATTTACGATTTATATAAAAGCCACTTTCAATATAGTGGCTTTTTTTTATTTCATATTTTCAGGTACTCGCTTATTCATTACTTTAAACCATAACGGAGGAATTAAAGCAAGCGCCATAGAAGTTGGATAACCATAAGGCAATTGCGGGCTTTCGTCATGGTGTTTCAGGGTTTGGTATTTTTTTGATGATTTGTAATGGTGGTCGCTATGTCGAGTGAGTTCATAAAGTATAATCCTGCCCAAAATATGATTTGAATTCCAGGAATGAATTGTACTCACACGTTCATACCTTCCGGAGGCTAATTTTTTTCGGCGTAAGCCATAATGCTCAATATAGTTGATGGTTTCCAGAAGCAAAAACCCAAAAACTCCTGCACCAAAAGCAACCATTAGGGATGTTGTGCCAAAGAAATAATAGACCCCGAATATATACAACAATTGAATAACTGTAAACCAAAACATATCATTCTTTAAAGAAAAAAAACTTCTGTTTTCCACGCGATTCAGTCTCATTTGTATTTGCCATGATTTGAAATAAGTTTTGAAAACAGACTGCGCCCAAAAACCAAAAATGGTCTGATTGTATCTTGCTGTTGAAGGATCTTCAGGGGTGCCCACTTCAAGATGGTGGCCGTTGTTGTGTTCAATAAAAAAATGCATATAAAAAGAGGGAAGTAAAAGCATTTTAGCCAGGAACTTTTCAAAATAATTTGAACGATGTCCCAGTTCATGACCCACATTGATACCGTTTGTGCCTAAGACCAAACCCATACATAGTGTGAGTCCAACCAATTCATAAATTTTAAGAGGCGTTGTGCTTGCGATAAAGAAAAAATAGAACAACAACCCATAAACAATCACCACATTAAAATATAACAAAGCGTCATACCAACGCGAAACCCTTATAAGGTCATACTCCTCATCTTTTAAATTGTTTTTATCTACGGGGAGCAGTGTTTCAACTATAGGAATAAGAATAAAGGAAAATACAACAGTAGCAAAGCTAAAAAAGCCCTGCAAACTGATGGCAAGAAAAGTAATTATAGGAATGCTGTATGCCCAAAGGTATCTCACTATTCATATTTTTCTGCTGTTAATTTAGCAATATTTACAATTACTTCAACAGCCTTAAGCATACTTTCCACCGGCACATATTCAAACGGACCGTGAAAATTGTGTCCACCGGCAAAAATATTTGGACAAGGCAAACCTTTGTAGCTCAATTGCGAGCCGTCTGTGCCACCTCTGATGGGTTTTATGATTGGAGTTACTCCTGCGAGTTTAATGGCTTCTTCAGCAATATCGACAATATGCATCACGGGCTCAATCTTTTCACGCATATTGTAGTATTGATCAGTTATTTTCACATCTATGAGTTGCTTTTCAAATTGTTGATTCAACTCAAAGGCTAACTTTTCAAATACTTCTTTCCTGGCTTCAAACTTTTCTTTGTCATGGTCACGAATGATATACTCCAAAATAGTTTGACCCACTTCACCATTTATTGAAGATAGATGAAAAAAGCCCTGACGGTCTTCTGTATGCTCCGGGGTTTCAAGCCGGGGAAGTGAATTGATAAAATCGGTGGTAATGTACATACTATTGATCATCTTTCCTTTGGCATAACCGGGGTGTACACTTATGCCTTTTATAGTGACAATGGCTTTGGCGGCATTGAAGTTTTCATATTCCAGTTCGCCAATTTCACTTCCGTCCATAGTGTATGCCCACTCAGCACCAAATTTTTCAACATCAAAATGATGTGCCCCTCGACCAATTTCTTCATCGGGTGTAAAGCAAATGCGTATTTTTCCGTGTTTGATTTCCGGGTGTTGTATGAGGTATTCCATTGCGGAAACAATTTCGCAAATACCTGCTTTGTCATCAGCACCCAATAAGGTTGTGCCATCTGTTGTGATGAGTGTTTGCCCTTTGTATTGCAGTAAATCCTCAAAGTATGAAGGGGAGAGGATGCTATTTTCCTTTTCGTTTAAAACGATGTCTTCACCGTTGTAATTTTCGATGATTTGAGGTTTGACATTTTTGCCGCTAAAATCAGGCGAAGTATCGATATGTGAAACAAAACCAATCGCCGGTACGTCGTGTGCAACATTAGAGGAAAGTGTTGCCATCACATAGCATTTGTTATCCAGTGTGACCTCTTCCATCCCAATGGATTTGAGTTCGTCAACCAATTTGTTGGCCAGATTCCATTGTTTTTCTGTACTCGGAGTGCTCTCATTCTCAGGGTCACTTTGAGTATCTACGGTTACGTAAGAAATAAAACGGTTGATGAGGTGTTGTTTGCTAATCACTGTATTTTGTATTTGGACTGTACATGAAAATCGGCGCAAAATTACGACTTTAAACTAACTGAATTCGTTTTTTTATTGCCTCAATTCACTATTTAGTAACGCCACTTATTAGCCAAAGCCACCAAACTCAACATAATGGGAACTTCTACCAATACACCCACTACTGTTACCAATGCGGCAGGGCTTTGAAGTCCAAATAGAGCAATGGCAACAGCTACTGCCAGTTCAAAGAAATTACTGGTACCAATCATAGCAGCCGGTGAGCATATCGCATGTGGCAATTTGAGTTTTCTCCCACCAAACCAGGTAATGAAGAAAATAAAATAAGACTGAATGATCAGGGGCACAGCTATCAATAGAATAATAAACGGGTTGTCAAGGATGTTGGTGCCTTGAAAAGCAAACAACAGGACTAGCGTAAGCAGCAGTGCTAAAATACTCATGGGCTTAAAGCGGGGCAAAAAGATGGTTTTAAACCAATCCTCCCCATGCTTCTTAACAAGTATTTTATTTGTTACTACACCCGCCACCAAAGGAACCACAACAAAAATCAACACCGAAGCGACCAAGGTATCATAAGGAACGGTCACATCAGTGATGCCCAACAATAAACCTACAAGCGGTACAAAAGCTATAAGTATAATCAGGTCATTGACCGAAACCTGAAGCAGCGTGTAATTGGGGTCTCCATCAGTGAGGTATGACCACACAAAAACCATAGCGGTACAAGGTGCTACACCAAGAAGTATGGCTCCGGCAATATATTCCCCGGCCAGGTCAGGTTCAATCCAGGCAGAGTAAAGATGTTCAAAAAAAATCCAGGCAAAAAAGGCCATAGTAAACGGCTTGATCAACCAATTGACCACCAGTGTTAATATAAGTCCTTTGGGTGCCCTGCCGGCTTTTTTAATGCTACTGAAATCAATCTGCAACATCATGGGGTAAATCATCAGCCAGATTAAAATCGCAATAGGGATATTGACATTATAGATTTCTAAATCAGCTAAAAATTGCATACCATCACCGGCAATTTGCCCGATGCCAATTCCGACAGCAATACACAAAACCACCCACAAACTCAGGTAACGTTCAAAAAATGGGATTTGTCTTTTAATTTCGGTCATTATTTAGTGATTTTTGAAAAGACATAATATAGTTCTGTAGCAATTTGCAAACTGCGTTCGCAGTATTTTTCAACTTGTTGAGGAGTGTTGTCAAAAGCTTTGGGGTCATCATAGGTAATGGGAATCCGTTTTTCGGCTCCTGCAATAAAGGGGCAACCTTCATCGGCCTGTGAGCAGGTCATAATGGCTGCAAAACCCGAAACAGGATTAAAAGGGTTGTCAAAGGTTTTTGAAAATCCAACAACAGGGTGGGAGTTTTCGTCAAAAGCGATGGCATAAACAGGATTGTTCCCCTCTGAAAGGGTTTCAATTTCAAAGCCTTGCTTTTTCAATGTCTCGCTCACAATTGAAAACATAGCAGTGGCCTCAGTTCCACCGGAATAAGAATATACTTTTGGAATATCAAAAAAGGCTGCCATAACCTGTGCCCAAACTTGTGAAAGATGACTTCTTCGGGAATTGTGCGTACAAATAAAATTTAAACGAACCTCTTCATTTTGTTGTACTTTGGATTGAATATAGTCTGTCAGAAAATGTAAAATTGCTTTTCTTTCTTCGGGAATGGAATGAATATCCAGTGACTGTATTGTTTCTCCAATTTTTGGGAAAATAGTGTTTTTCATAAATAAGCGTTTAGCAAACAGGGCAATTGGGAGGATTAAACTTGTCAAATAGTTGGTTAAACTTTTCCTTGATTTCACTCCATTTTTCGGGATTGATGCAATAGTTTACAGAAACGCCTTCCACCGTTCCCTGTATGATTCCCACATTTTTGAGTTCCTTTAAATGCTGACTGATAGTGGCCTGCGCCAGTCCAAGGTCACCAACAAGGGTGGAATTGCAGCAAGTATCAGATTTAAGTAAAAATTGTATGATTGCTATGCGTGCAGGATGCGCCAGCACTTTTGCATAGGCCGCCAGTTCATTTTGTGTGCTGTTAAATAAATCAGTTTTTGTTACGCCCATAATAATTGCTTTTAGTGTTTGTAAGCTCCATAAATACATTGCAATATTACGATTTAAAAGAATATTACAAAAGCTTAGCTAACATTTTTGATGTTAATTTCTTATTATCCTTTAACTGAAAGTGTCTAAGCGGTTTACAAACAAGAGGGAATGATAACTTACTTCCCGATACAGAAAGTAACTACTTAATGTTTACAGGCATTTAGGAATTTCGAGGTACACCAGGGGTACAAATCCAAACAAAATAAGAACAAAATTTAACAAACAAATACCTATGCAATGTTGATAAAACTTTTCAGCCTCAGAAGTATTTGAAAGAACATATTAAACAGTGGTTGATGCAAAGCTATAAAAAATTAAGGTAAGAGAGCAAAAATTTGAATATAGATAAGTGCAAAAGAACTCAAGAACTGAGAAATTTTGTATTTGTTGATTTTGAATGATTTGATAATTGAACTATAATTTTTTAAGCCAACTATTGATTGTTTCTATTAAATCTTCAAAAGGCGGCTGCCCATTATAATATAGCGCCTTAGTTTTTTGATACCTTGCTTTGAACTTGTCTTTAAGTCCTTCTTCCTCAAGTAAAAATGCCGGGTTTTCTGAAATAGGAATTTGAAAATCGGTTTTTGGAAAGCGACTTTCCTTATGTTTTAGATAATCATCCGTTCCTATAAATTGCTGGACACTTTTATCCTGAAGTAAACTATGGACATCGTAGTATTGTCGCATTAAGTTTAGGCGTTGCTTGCCATCTTCCTGTTCATTTCTGAATTTGGTGGCGATGGTTTGCAACTTCTCAACAAAGGTATATCCAGGATGGTAGCATGCGATTTCCATTGCTCGGTTATCTTTGACCTTGACATTACTTTCAATGGCTTTTTCATATGCCCATGAACTTATTGTAAGCTTGTCGTTTGGAGTGACTTTATCAAATCCTGCCTCAAGGAGAATACCTTCTTTGACTCCGTCAATAATTTCTGTAAAGCTTTTGTAATAAAGACGAATACCTCCACTCAAGTATGATTTCACATTGTCAAATTCTATGTCACGTTGAACATCTTCAATTCCTTCAATCGTTATGTTCTTTGAAAGCCAATCATAAAAAGCTCTTCTGCCAGCGACTGCACCTGCTTTTGTATTATTGGGATTTACATTGATTTTCATTTCAGACGGCGGTTTGATATGGATGTCAATATCCTCCGAAAATCGATGTATGATTCCGTATCCTTTAGATAATGAGGTTCCACCTTTTAATTCAAACTCAAATCCATTTTGCTGAAGTCCATACAGAGTATGCATAATCCAGTAATCTTTCTCGATAAGGCCGGGAAGAATGTTTCTTTCATCACCCACGATGCGCAGGAGTTCTGGAAAATCCTTATGGTTGTGGAGATAATCAGGCATGAGAAGTGGCTAAAACCTGTTCAAGTACTTTTTTTGTTTTTGCATTTCCATATTCACGCAATGCATGTTCTAATTTTTGAGGATTCATATCGCGTACCTTGCTTTTGACTTTTTGTAAAATTTCATCATGATCTTCTGCCAATTGATCCAGGTTATTGACCAAATCAACCAACAGGAATTCCAAGGTGGCTTTTTTAGGAAAGTGAGGTTTTACACGAAAAGAGAAAGTCCTGTTTCCCAATGTGAAATCACCGTGACGCTTATGATTGTAAACCGTTTGCTTGTTGTAAAGCTGTGTGGTTCCAACCCCTAATATGTTGTAAGCATTTAAGGAGGTCAGTAGGAAACGGTCGTCTTTAAGAAAACTTTTTACCAAAACTTCTTCGTTGGGAGGAGTCTTGCCAAAAGAAGATAATTCAGGATAATAATACAAGCCCTGAGAGAGCTTTTCAAGAGTACCTTCATTGACAAGTTCATCCAAGTGGCGATCAACTGAACGTGACCACTTGGATAAGTCGGATCGGCGATAAACACGCCCTCGTCTTAGATGCTTTTTAAGTTCTTGTAACTTTGCCATATGACAAAGATAATAAATATTTTTACTTGAATGAAATTTTATTGAAAATTCATTCAAAATGTGCTTCATTTGGAGCTATTAAGCCATCAAATGCAATCACTCTTAATATATTAACTAGCTACCATATGATACTCAAAGCCATGTTTTTATGCGTTATGCAGTGTTCTTTTAATTTTTTATTTATGTTACTGTCGTCGACATAATTGAACCAGTCAATAGCCCACACATCTTCAGTACCACTTGTTTGCCTTGCCTTGTAGAAATATTCACCCATGACTGAATTTTCAGGTATTTTGTTAGAATACAGAAGGTACTTATACATAAAATCTTCACTGTTCCAACGCCATTTAATTTGTCCGTTTTCACCACATACTATCATTATAGCATGATTTCCAATATTTGCAAACCTGATAGCAGTTGCAGTTACACTGGTATGGAATTGCTCAGATAAATTTTTGATAATCTCAAAGTCAAATTTCCTTTTATGAAATGACTTTATAAATCTCTCTTCTGGCATTAATAAACATGAAGCAAAGTAATCAGCTTCACGTTCGATTTTGGCATGAGAATTTTCGTTGTTTCTTGAAGGATGAGGTTTTAGTACTCCTTCCATTAACCCAATCCTATGATTGTCAATAAAATAATGACCAAGTTCGTGGGCAATGGTAAATCTTGCACGAGCCGTGTCGGGCTTATTCCCACGGAAGGAATTTATATGCATGTAAAAATCTGAATCATCATATATTGTCATCCCGTCAAATGTATCTCCATATGAATCGTAGAATAATTTAATTTCTTCCTGTTCTATGATTTTATCGATAGGAAGGATGATTTGGGGATATTCTAAAGCAATTGATTCAGCTAGGCTTTTTATCAGCATATCTGAGCTATTCCTTATCATTAGGTTTCTTTTTATGTTTACTTAGCATTTTGTCAATAACATCTTGCGGCAAATCTTGAACTCCCTTTCTAGCTACCATTTTCAATTCTTCAATATCTTTGAGGTCATTGATAAAAGGATCAATTTTGAAGTTTTTCTTTTTTAAATTTCCATTTACGATGGCATCGATATCTAAAGTAAAATCTTTCAATAAAAAATTGTAGTCGCCATAAATCTTATCGAACAAGTCTAGCTGTTCCTCATTCGTAGGAAATAGGAATCCCATGGAGCAATAGTAATGATCTAAAACATCCAAATTTATCCTAGGTTTTTTATTTTGTGCCATTCCTTGCTTTTAGGTAGTTGTCAACATGATTAATAGCTTCTTTTTTGTATACTCTTATAGTTGATTGGGTAAGCTGTAACTCTTTCTGCAGTTTTTTTAAAAGGGAGGTGGGGAGGTTTTTGCCAACTGTTTCATAAGCCTTATAAGTTAAATATATTATGCGATGCTTATCAGATAGTCCCAAAAAAGCACTATCTAAAATCGAAAGCCTTTCACGTAATTTTTTTTTGGTTTCTTCATCAAAATCGGATTTAATATCAACTAGTCCATCTATTGTTGAAATCAAGGATAGATCTTCCTCCGTGGATGGTTCAGTACAAGTATCAACTTTTTCGTATTTGACAAGTTGAGTAAACATAATCCTATTGAGCCACATCAATATGGCTTTTTCAATATTCTTTGAGCTTGATTTCTCTAACTTAAAAGTTGGGTATTTCCAGACTCTTGCAAAAGTACAATTTGCAATATCCATAGCTATCACAGTACTATAATTAAATTTCAAACAATAGATTTCAGCTTTCTCAATCATTTTTCTTTCAAAACGACTGCAAAATTCAATGAAAGCGCTTTCAGCCTCTTCCTTAAAGTCATTTTTGAAAGAAATGTATTCCAAAAGCTCAATGCTACACATATTCCCAAAATCTATTTTCTCTTTTACGCCTGTTTTCATAGATATACCAAAAGCGTTAGTAACGGTTTAAGTATATAAATGAGAAAGCACCTATATACTTTTCAAATATATAATATGATTCTCAAAAAAATAAGAAACCAATTAAATATTCACTGTAGAATGAAAGAAAAAATTGAACAAGCAAGGTACATAATATCAAGATATGATACTTATATTGAAAGTACCCAGACGAAAAGCAATCTTTACCTGGCTTTAAATACAGCAATAGTCGCTGGTATAATAACGCTGGTAGCGGCATCCAACCCAGAACAACTTGATAATCTTTACCCAGTCATCTTAGGTCTTATATCGCTATTGGCTGTTATTAGTATTGCAATAACGCTTATTGCGATAACCCCTTATCTCAAGAGTGTTTCCAAAAAGAGTGACTCTATAGTTTTTTTTAATGAAGTTTCAAGCTATACTTTTAAAGGATACGCTAAAAAGGTCGACAATATTTCAGATAAGAAACTACTAAAGGACCTGAACTGCCAAGCATATAGCTTAGCGATCGCCCTGAGAGGAAAATATCAAAAACTTTATTATGCAGGAAGGATATTACTCTTGGAATTTGCTTTACTGTTCATTTATGTAATACTATTAATAACTAAATCTATATAATTATGAATCCATTTTTTGAATACCAAAATATCATTGAAAAAGCGTTAAACAGAAATGACATCAGTAAGGGGATGAATGAGTCCTTTAAAGATGCTGCCGGATTGAATGGTCCTGCATCAGTACTTAGAAAATATACTTTCAGTGATTACAGGGCCAATAGGGCAGAACTGTCTTTCTCTTCTGATTTGGTCGGAATTGCAAATAAGATGGGAGCAGTGCCGTTCAGTAACCAGACTATTGGTCATCATCCTGATTTCAGTCATCTTAAGAATACTGGTAATATAGAAAAGCATTATATAATTTCGGCCTTCATAGATATCAAAGGCTCAACGAATCTTTTCAAGAAATATGACGAGGAAACAAATATGATAATTACCAACACTATACAGTTGGCAGCTATTAATGTCTGCCAGCTATTTGGGGGCTTCATTCAAAGAATACAAGGTGATGGATTGTTTGTTTATTTCGGCGGAAAAAACAGAGACAAAAACCAAGTTATTCAACACTGTCTTACCGCATTAAGCTTGTTCTCGTATTTTGTAAAAAATGATTTGAAGAGGGCTTTCGAGCAACATGGAATTGAGAAGATATATACAAGGATAGGAATTGATTTCGGTGGTGACGACAAGGTGCTTTGGGCTGTGGCCGGTAAAGGTAATACCAGTGAGATCACAACTTATAGCCTCCATACGAGTCTTGCTGCCAAAATGCAAGCATATGCAGGAAGCAATGAGATAGTTGTAGGGCAGAATATCAAGGATAAGGCAAATGTGGAAGACTCTCTGTTTTCAGTAGTTGAGGATAAGCGCTACATTTTTACAGATCCGGATCAGGGTTTTTATTATACTCAATATAAATTCAACTGGCTGAAGCTTTTAAGGACTTCACAGTACATTGCTACTTCTACGACAGGAGAAATAACAATTAAACCTCAGGTGGCGGCAGTTCCAAACCCTGAATTGCTAAAACAGGTAATTGGAGAAAACAGACCATATGCAAAATTCAAAGATAAATAAGGATATTGCGCAAGTTTTGGACTGTTATCCAAAACTTGCGCTTGTAAAAAAAAAGAATAGCAAGTGTTTGATTGGAGATATTGACGTTTTTGATTCCAAAGGGACATATCTCGACAGCTATGGAATTAGGGTAAACATACCCGTCAATTATCCATATTCCTTTCCGGAGCTATTTGAAACGAGTCAAAAATTCCCTCATATTGCCGACCGTCATATAAGCGATGACGGAAGCTGTTGTGTATGTTCATTGCAAGAAGCAGATATGATGGGACAGAAAGGCATTTCTATTATAGATTATTTCAGGTTATATGTAATTCCTTATTTGGCGAACCAGATTTATTTTGACCATACTGGCAAATGGGCAAACGGGGATTATGAGCATGGGATATATGGAATTTTCCAATTTTACCGCGAACTATTCAAAGTAGAGAGAATAGAAGAGGCAATAGAATTACTTTCTTTTTTAAGCACAAACAAAATGAACAGGAATGATCTATGCTTTTGTGAGTCTGGTCTCAAGTTTAAGCGATGCCATCTGGAAGCTTATAGAAAGATAAAAGGTTTTACTCCAAAACGCATATTAGTAGACTTGACCGCATTGAAACAGTTAGAAAAAGAGGATAAAGGAACTATGCAATAAATATTTCAACAACTAATAGTAATTCGCCTGATTCAAATTTTATGTTTTATCTAATAAAATGGTGCAATATTATGATGCAATATAACTTGTTAGTGAGATATGATAGAGTTCTAACCATTCATCTCATTTTAAAATATAAGTGATTTGTTCACAATTATTTTTTATTCATTTTAGTATTCTCAAACTCAAAATAACTTTTTGCATTTTCATTGAGAACAATGTAGGCGTCAAATATTTTTCCAGACCGGCTCTTCATTCCTTTAATTAGAGGAGTTTTCTTCTTTTTTATCAATGACTCTATATCACTCAAGGTCATTTGTACCCCACAAATATTTCGAAACTGAAACCAACCGCAATCCTTATCAGGGCATTTGACAATTTTATCTTTGATAATAATTTGCCGCTTTTGGCATTTTGGGCACAGCAATTTAGGCAAGTTTTCTTTTGCGATAGTTGTTTGTAACAGTTCATTCGTAATCAAAGTGGCATAGGTTTCCATTTCTTTTTGAAAAATTTCAGCATCAATTTCTTTTTTTTCAATTTTCTGTAAAGTCAATTCCCAATTGGCTGTCATTGACACATCAGCAATTTTTTTGTCCTTTACCAGAAGATAGACCTGTATTCCTTTTTCGGTTGGCACAAGGCATTTGTTTTGTCGTTTGATATACTTCCTTTTAAAGAGGGTTTCAATTATGGTAGCCCTTGTAGCCGGAGTACCGATCCCTATATTTTGTAGAGCTTTACGCTCCTTTCCATTTTCGATTTCTTTTCCCGCGTTTTCCATAGCGGATAATAATCCGGCTTCCGAATAAAGTAAAGGCGGTCTAGTTTTCTTTTCCAGCACTACTGCATTCTTGATTTTTAATTCATCACCTTTTTGAAGATTAGGTAAATCCTGGGATTCATTGCTCCCTTCTTCCGAAAAGTGCCCGTTGACTTCACGCCAACCCGGTTCTAAAATCTTGGAGCCTTTTAGTCTAAAATCATAATGTAGCACTTGAAGGGTAACGTCAATTGTTTCCCTTATACATGACGGGGAAACAGCTTCGAGCAAACGGGAAGCAATCATTTGATAAATTGCTTCTTCCTTGACAGATAAAGCAGAGGGAATACGATGTGTAATAAGAAGTCCATGATGGTCGGTCACTTTTAAATCGTTGACAATGCGTTTAATGGGTTTTACAAATTTTATTTTGTTAACATACGCTTTAAATCTGTCCTTAATTTCCAGTAATCGGATAAGTTCGGGTATTTCGTGCCATATATCATTTGGGATGTGTTTACTTCCTGTTCTGGGATAGGTGATGAATTTTTTTTCATACAGTTTTTGGGCAATCGATAATGTTTCTTCTGCGGAAAAGTTCAGTTTTTTGTTGGCATCTTTCTGTAGTCCTGTAAGATCATACAACAATGGGGGTTGTTCTGTTATTGTTTTATTTATCACTTCTTTTACCGTAACCATCTTGTTTCGAAGTATTGACTTCAATGCTTCCTCAGCCGATTTTTTATTTTGCCATTTATTTGTGGAAAGACTTTTAAAATAAAAAAAATCCTTTTGGTGCTCCAGTTGTAGTTGCCAATATTTCTGTGACTTGAAGTTGGTATGCTCAACATAGCGTTTACAAATCATAGCTAAAGTGGGCGTTTGAACCCTTCCAAGTGAATAGGTTCCATTACCTGCGGCAACACTTAATGCCTGTGAGGCATTGATACCCACCAGCCAATCAGCCCGGCTACGACTTTGGGCAGCTTGGAATAGCCCGTCAAAATCGCTACCGGGTTTCAGGTTGTCAAATCCTCGACGAATGGCCTTTTCGGTCAATGAGTTCATCCATAGACGTTGAAAAGGTTTATTGCATTTCAGGTAGGAGTAAATATAGCGGAAAATTAGTTCGCCTTCGCGCCCTGCATCTGTAGCTACGATGATGCTATCGCAAGAGTTTAGTAACTGTTCAATGATTTTGAGTTGGTTTAAGGCATTCGTACCATCCCTGTAGTTTTTACTTTTTTTGACTTTCCGTACAGTCAATAAAAAGGGATTGGGCAATACCGGTAAGGATTCTTTTTGAAATCCTGAAATACCATAATCCTCCGGCATCCCCAAGTCCACCAAATGGCCTAAGGCCCAAGTTACACAATAACCATTTCCAGTTAAGTATCCTTCCTTTTTCTCAGTAGCTCCCAACCAATAGGCTAATTCACGGGCCACGCTCGGCTTTTCTGCAATAACAGTTTTCATAGGTCTATAAAATTTGCTTAAGACATTCAACCGGAACATCCCCTCGAATTCTAATTGGGTAAGGTTTGCTATGGATGTTTCAAGAACTTATCCTGTTATACTATTACAATTTTCTACTCTTTGTTTTGGTAGCCGAAGTGGGCTTAACTTGTTTGGTATTCGTTTTTACCTTTCCGGATTGTTTTACCGGTTTTTTGGTTTGAAGATTCTCCTTTGATTTGTTCTCAGAGGAAGTTTTTATTTTCTCTTTATCATTTATTTTTTTTGTTTTACCAAAGTTAAAATCAGTTTTTCCAGTTTCTTTGTTAAATGTCAGGTAGCCTTTGTATTCTTTACCATCCTTGGAAACCAAATCATCCACATAGATTGTTTTGCCTTCCTTAAACTCTTTATATTGTGCTTCGTCCAATTCTTTTCCTCGGACATTCCGGGGAGCTTCATAAAGGGTTTCACTTTGTGTTTGTTTAAAAGTTTTCTTGTCAAATAAGAACTCGACATACCGCTTATCTGCATTAAACTGTACCTCTGCGTTGAAAGGGGTTCCTTTTTTAGATATCATCCCTTCAAGGTGGATAGGTTTTCCTTCCATTAAGCTTTGTTTCTGATCTTCGTTGAGTTTCACGCCTTTAATTACATCCGGGATTTTGATCCATTCCGCCCGCAGTGCAATTAGTTCATTGGTTAACCGGTCCACACTGACAATAGAAGGGATCGTTTCACCCGTTTTTGAATTGTATAAATCAACAATGCGACCCATATTGCCTGTTTGCTGTAAATTTTTCTTGTCCTCAGGACTGAATTCGTGTCCGAAAAAGGGGTAGTCTAACGCCGGTTCTTTGCGTATACCGTGAACGGCCATTACAATTTGCCCTTTGTCATTTGGCTGTAAGGAAAGTCTTGCGTCCGTACGTGTTATGGCTGTTCCCATATGAATACTGATTGGCACAAGGCTCGTCGTTTTGTACCCTTTCAGTAATGGATCAAGGAGGTTCATTTTTTCAAGCTTTTCTTTACTAAGCCCAAGTTCGGATATTGTTTTCCAATCAATTTGATCAACTTGATAGCGGTAGTCACTTGTTTCCGGTGTTGTTTGTGTTGTTTCCATAGTATGATGATTTTTTTGTTTATGTACATTATGTCCCGACTTTGGCTTTCTATTGTCTTTGATTGGCGATTTGATAGAATGTTCAAGTTTCTTGGTTTTTTGTAAGGCAGTAGCTTCCGGGATGATAAAAAATAAAAATCGTGTGGGGTTCTTTAATTGACTTTTGAAATTGGAAATGAAGTTGGAAAAAACATCCCCATGCTTGTCCACCCGGATAAATTGATTTTGGTTTTTTTTATCAGGAGAAACCGTTTTCAACGCTCCCTTTTTAGTTATCCCCTTTACAGCATGAATTTTTTCATTTTCCTTATCCAATACCATTAAAATATCCGAGAACTGCTCCGGGGATTTTTGTTTGGGATTTTGTTCCATAACCATATTACACTAGTTAACTTTCAATGATCGAAAATAAAATGAGCACGGCCATTTTTTCATTTGTTGTCTTTTTCGGGCTTTGTTTGTCTTTTATTGTCACGGTCTTTTTGTATTGGAGCAGAAAAACCCTCCCGGATAAAATTTTGGATATCAGACAACTTATAATAAATTTTTCCACTTATGGTGTAGTAAGGTAGCTTTCTAGAAGAGCGATACCGTTGTAGGGAACGGGGACTTACTTTTAGCATTTGAAGTAAATCCTGATTATCCAAGAGCTCTTCACCATCAATACTACTCCGCTGCTTACGGTTAGTATTGAAATTTTCACTAAGAATATCAAGCCGTTCCATTATGCGATTCATCCAGGCCATAAATTCAATTTTGTCAATATTCATAACATTCATATTTAGAGAGTGAATACAGGACAAAATTGCGTCTTATCAAACTCTTTTTTTGCCAAGGCATACCCATTGAAAAAGGGGATTTCAAAAAAATTAACAAAAATGCGTAACCAGCTAGAAGTCAATAAAAAAGAGTTAAAATCAAGAGCATACGTTGATGAATATAGAAATAAACAGATCAGTAGCCCATTGGCAGTTATTGGCAAAAGGGAGTTTGGGATAAAACCTTCATTCAAACATAATGGGGAGTTAAAGTTCTTTGTCCATATATTGTTCTATTGAAGCTTTAAGCTGATCCAAAAAAATGGTTCGGTTGCCTATTCTGGTTTTCATCCGGTGGAAAGAATGATGGACATCCCCTAGCTGGATTTTAAAAAGTACCTGAAACATCATCGTTATTTTTCGGATTCCGATTTTACCGTGAGAGATACATCCTGCAGCATACAAAGCATAGATCAACTCGATAAGGGTATTTTTGGAATCAGTCCAGAAAAATTCTTTTCCATCAGCCGGGGCATAGTTAAAGTTGCTATCTGAATCCTCCGGAGTGATTTTGGATAGGAGGTAAGAATAAAGCAGTTCATTGGCAATTATCCGGGAAATTTTATAATCATAATAGGTTGAAAACTCAGCGTCAATTTCAAAAACAAAACTATTCAATCCTATATGAAGGTTGATTTTTCCCAGTTGAAAAAAATCATGGTCCCTATCCGTTCGACCTGACCTGTAATACCGGTAGAAATCAGTATTACAAATATGTTCTTTGTATTCCTGTTTTAATTCCTGAAGTTCATTTCCAAAATATTTTTGATACATAATACCGGTGCTTACGGGGCAGGAAGTTTCAATTCGGAAAACTTTATTATAGTAGATCAACTTCCCAAGAATTTGTGGCTTGACAGTTTTAAAAAATTCAACCTCCTCATTTTCATTTATAAAACCGTGTTTTAAAACATGTGTTTTCATGTTTGATAGGAGATCCCGAAGAAAAACTATCATATTATAGGATTCTTCAATCACATGAGTGGATTCTAGGCTGATTTCCTGTTCTGCTTTTCGAATACTAAGCAACGCATCCCTGTAAATCGACTGTATCATAGGTAACATTTAGTTAAACAATGAATTCAAATGAATAGGAGTTTAGATCTGAAGTAAAAAACAAGAAGAATGTTTTAGAATTATACTTCTGTACTGAGTGTATATCCTGTTTATTTACTTTTAATTGTTCTTGAGTTAAAAGTTTAATTTTAAACGATATTCAGTGGGTGTCATAGCAGTATGTCTTTTAAAAAACTTGCTAAAAAATGAGGAGTCACTGAATTCCAATTCTTCAATTATATCAGTAATGCTCAAGTTGTCATCTTGAAGAAGTGTTTTTGCCTCTAAAACAATTGCTTCTTCAATACATTGTTTTGCGGTTTTTCCTGTAACTTCCTTCACTGTCCTGCTAAGATGGCGCCCGGTAACAAACAATAGATCTGCATAAAACGCAATTTGATGGTGTTTACGGCAATTGTTTTCCAAGAGTTTAAAAAAGCGCATTACTAGTTTTTCTTTTTTGGTATGTCGAATGCCTCCCTTATAATTAGAATGTTTAAAATACATTGCAGCTATTTCGTATATTAATAAATTGAAGCTGAACAGAACTATTTCCTTTTGAAATAAATGCTTTGAATTCTTTCTTTTTAGGTCCAAAAATTCAATCAGATTGGCTATATGTAAAGCTTCTTTTTTTTTAATGGAAATAATAGGAGGGTACCTTGTTATGAAAAATTCAAAATAACCTAAATGTGATTTTCTTATACTGTTTTTGAATGCAAACTCTGAAGTGAAAGACACTATAAACACCTGTAAATTGGTATGTACGACCAGAACTTTACAGGTAGCTTTTATAGGGATTACAATAAGCTCATATGCTGTAATTTTTTTAGTTGTTTCATTCACTACAATGCTTAATTCACCTGATATCACCAATACTAAAGAAAAACAACTGACATCCACGAGTCCTTCAGATAAATCCTCCAAAGTACATTTTTTGAAAATGTGGATTTTAAGATCCTGATTGTTGTGATATATAGGGTATTTATTTATCAAAATAATCCTCTTATTTGTTAATGATGTTATCCTATTTTACTTACTGTTTTTCAGACAGCCATCGTGATAAGATTGTAATGGAGATGAACAATAAGTTACAGGCGCCAGTCGCTAAAAACAGAAAGGCAAGTACCCTGGGATCACAACTTTTTTCCTTTCCGTTTGAGAGATAGCCAATTATTTCATCATAGCTTAAGAGGTCTATGATGAAATAAAGGCTAATCAAGTTCAGGATGATCAGAAGCAAGGAAAAGACTACTACAAGCTTCATTTCATTTATTAAAATCCTAAACATTTTTAATATTCAAAAGGGATATTTAGACTGATTCCTGTTACAAGGGAGAAATTAATTGCAGTTAACGAATCCTCTAAAGCGCCGTAAACCGCAGCGGTAATATTTCCAACAGAAACTTCCCAATCCTTGTCATTTTGGTTTCTTTCATAATAAATAGAATGTCGTGCTATGGAAGAGGTAATAAGAATTACCCGTTTGTCTTCATTGTTCAATAGGCGATTTTCAATAACCGAAGATTCATAAAAGATTATAAATTGATATATATCTTCATATTCTTCGTCTTGTAAGAGCAATAGGGAATCGATAAAATCTGTAAGGTTTGATTTTGCTTCATTTGTCAGATGTGAGTTTGAAATGATAGTATTAAGACTGCTTTCCGGCGAGTTCATAATATCAATTATCTGGTCAACAACTAAATGCGTCGGGATACTATTGAATAACCCTGTTCCAACAAAAATAAGAGACTGTATTTCATCATTGACTTCTTCAATCGATGTATGATTGTGGTTTGCCGATAAATAAATATCGAGCAAATGATTTTGTAATATTCCTATACTGTCATATTCATTGGCATTGTTTTGAGGGATTAGCTCAGAGTTCTTTAATAGAACTTCATTTAATTTTGTTATAACTTCGGTTTCTTCTGTTATTTCATCAGGAATGCTACAAGAAATTAATAAGACAGGGAATGAGAATAGGATAACCCATAATGATACTTTTTTCATGATTAAAATGTTTTAAAATGTTACTGATTACTTTTTTTCGTCAGTTCATTTTACCCGGGAAAGTAGAACTAAAGATTAGCACGAGGCTAAACTTTTTACTTTTGAATTCGGTTCAAAACTATGGGCTAAAACATTATAAAACAAAGCATTATGTGTTGATTTTCATTATTTACGATATGGATTTAATGGAAATCCACATAGTTATTTTCTGTTAAATTGTTACCCTTTATCATTGGTTTCCTTTAAATTTGAGAGAACAATGAATTTTGTAATAGTCTTAAACTAAAACAGTTGTGTGTGATTAAGAATAAGACTTTATATCCCCTTTTTTACCTACTATAATGATTAAAAAGTATTTTTTAATAGTATGTCTGTCTTTAGGACAACACTTCTATGCCAGAGGAGAAATAGTTTACCAGATTCCCGATACACTACTTTATAAAAATTATGATTACCTCTTTAATAGGGTAGAGGAACATCAAAATGATTCCGTCAAGCAAGCACAATACCTAAGGGCGTACCTAACAAATGCCAGAAATGAAGAAAATTGGCAAGAAATTGTAAATGGTTTTAAAAACTACCTTCATCATTCCCCTGATCATCTAAAGTTAATATATGCAGATAGTATGATTTATATGGCAAAGGCCTCAAAAGATACGGCTTTGATTGGCTCTGCATACCTTTCAAAAGGGATTGTGTTTTATGGTCAGAAAAAACATATGGAGGCATTGGACAATTACCTGATTGCCCATGATTTCATTTCCAAGACCAATGACCAGTATCAAAAATATAAAGCACAATACAATCTTGCGCACGTGAAGTATTATTTGGGATTTTATGATGAAGCAATTACCCTGTTTGAAGAGTGCTTAGACTACTTCAAAAAGGAAAACACTAGGGCTTATCTCAATACCATTCACTCTATCGCATTGTGTTATAACAGGATTGGTGATTTTGGCTTAAGTACTGAAATGAATGAATTGGGATTGACCGAAGGCAACAGGCTTTCAAATAACGCGATGGAACCTTATTTTATCCATTTGGAAGGCATCAATCACTATTTTAAAAACAATTTCGCTACGGCCATAGAAAAAATAACCCGTTCATTACCTGCCATACAACAGAATAAGGACTTTGCAAATGAAGCCGTTGGGAATTTTTATATAGGAAAAAGTTATTGGGATCTTAGAAAACACGAGAAGGCTGTAACTTATTTCAAGAAAGTAGATCAAGTATTTGAGGAAAAAGACTATATCCGCCCAGATCTGAGGGAGAATTTTGAATTGCTCATTGAATATTATAAAAATAAAGACAACCCTAAAGCCAAGTTACATTACATTAAAAAGCTTCTTAAAGCAGATAGCATCTTAAGTGTGAACTATAGGTATTTGTCCGGAAGAATCCATAAAGAATATGACACAAGAGAATTGGTCAATGAAAGAGACCGTATTCAAAACCTCTTAGATAAAAGAAAAAGAAACACGATCATACTTATTTCAATTATTTTCCTTTTGTTCTTTTTATTACTATTTCTTGCTTATCGGTACTTAAGGAACAAAAAGCTTTACAGGCAACGATATGAGGAATTAATGAAAAAGAATGAAAAGGCTCAAGCTGCTGTCGAAGCAAAAAAGACCAATAAAACAGATTTGGATATAAACCCTGAGGCAGTTGCAACAGTCCTGAAACAGCTTGAAAAGTTTGAACGGGATAAAAAATTTCTTGAAAAAAACTGGACCTTGGTAAAGCTGTCAGCGGCCTTTAATTCCAATACAAATTATCTTTCAAAGATAGTGTCATACCATAGAGGAAAAAAAATTGTAGAATACTTGAACGATTTAAAGATTGACCATATCATTGAGTTATTAAAGAACGATAAGAAAATCAGAAATTATACGAATGGGGCATTGGCAGAAGAAGCAGGATTCAGCAGTACCCAGCGTTTTACCAATGCATTTATTTCAAGAACCGGGATATCACCTTCTTATTTTATTCAGGAGCTAAAAAAAGAAAAGGAGTAAGGCAAGGAGGTATGGGCACTTATCGTCTTAAATTAATAATCGCCTTTATATTTCTTATAATTATCATTATCTTTCCAAAAAGAATAACACTCTTTCATCCGCTCCAACTCAAAATTTGGGTCAGCTTTTAGGGTTTTCCAGTCTTCACCATAAATTTCACCACAAAGCTTATAGTAGCCATCACCTTGTTCCCTGTCACTGGACTTATGAATAATCAAAGAACTCAATAATGGTCTTCCTTTTTTATATTCATGCAAAGAAATCTCACCAAGCCATTCCCCAATTAAATCCCTGTCATAGCCATTCTTGAAGTTAAACCCCAACAATAATTGCTCATTTAATTGCGAATAGCTCCACGGGGTTTTAAGCCTGGCCAGTTCAATCAATTTGTACCTTATTTCTTTTGTCATAGTGGTTGGTTATTGTAAATTAAATAACTTTTTCTTTTGAAGTATGCATGGTTAATTACTAATAGCTGCGGAGGAATCCCCCAGGTTCAAACCCCAGTTGATTCCGAATATCGTCAAGAGATTATCCCCTAACTGAAAGTCCTTTCCAAAACCTCCTGTAATACTAATGTTTTTATCCAAAGCAAAACTTATATTACCTACAGACCTTTCACTCGTAATAGTTCCGTGGCGCTTAAGATATTCATAACCCAGTGTAAATTTTCCAAGTTCAAAACTTATTTTGCCTCCATAATCACGATAATAATTTGTTGTGAAGGTATCTTGGGTTTCTGAATTAAACTCGTCCTCAATATAACGTGCAATAAATAAAAGGTTGACATAATTATTAGTGGCACTTTCTTCATCCCCTTCATTTAGAATCAAGCTAAATTCACTGGTCAACCAAGAGCCAAAACGATTTACAGTTTTTGCATAAATGGAATTGTCGACGAAAAGGCTACTATATGCAACAGCTCCGTCAAGTTTGAAAATGGGTTTAATGGTTTTTTGAAACGGTTTAAAGCGCTCATCAATTTTTTGTTGTTCAATATAGAATTTTTTTTCTGCTTCATCTTTTTCTGGCCCCTCCTGCATGTCTAAGATTTCTTCAGGAAGCAACAAATTTGGATCTGATAATATATTTAAAACACTCTCCGCATTTTTATGTATTTTTTCTTTATTAAAAAAACGCAATAATGTAGTTCTTGCCCCAATTGAAAAGGTCTTATGTTCATCATCATTAGCAATAGTTTCAAAATCTTTTTTTAAATATGCAAATGATAAGGTAGTTGTATTAAGTCCGCTGAAAGGATTCTGTTTTAAAACATTATTTTCTTTTGTAACACCAATGTATTTGTAATAGGTTCGATTTTTACTCTTGGTATTGATGAAAAAATAAGGTGCTACTTCTATAGCCATACTCTCCCCAAAATTATTTTGAACATGAAGAGCTAAGGCTTTTACATTTTCGGGAGTATAAATATCAGTTACAGTCTCTTCCAATAACTGAAAGGCTGGACTCGTGATGTTGGACATTTGATACTCACTTAAGCTGACATTTTTTTGTGCATGGAAATACCAAGGATTGCATACCAGGAATATTAATAAATAACTCTTTTTCATTTATTTATAATTTTGTAAATTTTACGTAAGCATAGACAGTGAAAAAATCATCTGTTCTTTTTTTCTTTTGAATTGAGAGTTCTTGACTTTCCCCATCATATGAAATTTTAAAAATCACATGGGTAGCATTCATTATTTGGTTAATATTATCATCTGACACATAAAAATTTGCCCCTATGGTCATTTTACTGTTTTCCAATTCTGAAATGTTTCCTAGATCCTTGGTGAAATTGTATTGTTTGCTAGAAGTAATTGTTTTTCCTATACGTATATTAGTAGCAACAAGTGCATCAGAGCTTATTGCCACTTGTAATTTAACCTGAGCCCCGTCAGGTATGTTTATTGTTTCCATAATATTAGATTTTAGTTGGTTATCCTGATAAAACTACAACATATATCATTGATTGTCAATGCGGGTTTTCCCGTATTTTGGCTTTCTGAAATAGGCACAGAATATTTTATTAAGTATCCTCAAACATGAGATTTTAAAACAATTGATTACGTTTAGAATAAGGGAGTGGAATAGAATAAAAAATAAAAGTATTATAAATAAACATACACCTGTTTTGGCTATAGCTCATAAATTTCTAAAAGGAAATCAAACTTAATATAGTATAGGTAAGGTTTATAGTAGAACGGTTATTGTTTATACTTGTCAAGTAAATAGTGGAAAATACTTGACAAATATTGTTTTAAATGATTATCTTTGTACTATTGGAATTATGAATATAACAACATCCATAAAAACAAAAGTAGCTCGTATAGATACTGGAGAGGTATTTACATATGATACTTTGTCTATTCCTCAAAGTGAATTTTCTGCTGCTGCAAAAGCTTTAAGCAGATTGGTTGCCAACGGTGTCATCAAAAGATATAAAAATGGGATGTACTATAAACCCAAACAAACTGCGTTTGGTGAACTAAAACCAAGAGAGGACGAATTGCTTAAAAATTATCTCTTTGAAAACAATAAGCAAATTGCATACATAACAGGGGTTCGATTATACAATCAATTTGGGCTGACCACTCAAGTCCCAAATGTAGTGAGGTTGGCAAGCAGGGATAAAGAGATAAAAACGAAGGTAGGAAACCTTGTTATTAAACCCGCAAAGAGTTATGTGCCTATTACCAGAAAGAATGTGCCTTTATTGCAACTATTGGATGTAATGAAGGATTTTAAGAACATTCCGGATATGGATAAAAAGAAAGGGATTGATTTTCTAAAGGGAAAAATAGAAAACCTTTCGGATGAGGATAAGGACAAATTGACCAATATAGCAAAAGCATATCCACCAAAGGTTAGGGCTTTATTGGGAGCAATACTTGAGGTCCTTTCGCTCTATGAGTTGAGCGAATTACTTAAGGAAACCATTAATTATTTAAGCAGTTATGATTTTGGAATACCTGAAACTACATTACCCACCATCACAAACTGGAACATTTCCTAATGAAATTACATCACTACAAAGATGCCTTTGAAGGTGCAATTGTTGCAACCGCCCAACACTTCAAAATTGCCGAAATCTATGTTGAAAAAGACTATTGGGTAACTTTTGCCCTCAAACAGATTTTTACAGATGCCAATTCCAAGAGTATTGCTGTTTTTAAAGGAGGCACGTCCCTTTCCAAATGTTTTAGGATCATTGAGCGTTTTTCAGAAGACATTGATATAGTCGTTATTAAGGAAGAGGGGGAAAGTGACAATTCATTAAAACGAAAGCTTAAAAAAGTGACATCTGTATTGGATGCTGTTATGACTGTCGTTCCAAACCACCTTTTGGAAAACAAGCGTGGAAAAATCCGGAAAGTAGTCTATGGTTATGACAAGGTTGGGGTCAAAGGGGTGTTTGGCCAGGTACGTGACCAAATTGTATTGGAAGTCTCAAGTTTGGGTAATTCGCATCCTTCTGAAATTGTAAGCATTCACTCTATGGTTACTGAGTTTATTGCCACAACCAATAACCCGGACCTTATCAAAGAATATCAACTTGAACCATTTAAGGTAACGGTAATCAGCGTTGAGCGAACATTTTGTGAAAAAATAATAAGCCTGGTTAGGTTTTCATATACTCAAAATCCTTTAGAGGATTTGACCAATAAAGTGCGCCATACCTACGACTTGCACCAATTGTTACAAATAGACAGAATTTCCACTTTTTTGAAATCAGATGATTTTGAAAGAATGCTTTTACAAGTGGGAAAAGATGATGATAAAGCCATTCCCAACGATAAGGAATGGTTGTGCAAACATCCATCAGAATCCTTAATTTTTAACAAAACAGAGAAAGTTTGGGAAACGTTGAGCAAAACCTATGTTGGTCCTTTTAAGGGGTTGATAACGGGGGAACTTCCTGAGGAAAAGGATGTGCTTGAGTCACTAATGACCATTGGAAAAAGATTGAAGCCAATAGATTGGAAGGTATAAATTAATTTTTTAGCTATTGAAATACTACTTAAATTGAAATGTATTTCAACAAGTATAAAAAATTAAAATAATGATTGTTTTATCTTCATTTTTAGGCTAATATCAATTTGGCAATTTCTTTTAGATCAGTATCTTGATGAGGTTTGTTTTTTAAAAACGCATCTTTTTTTTTCTGAAAGGTTTTATTTTTAATGTCCAAATTGTAAATAAGATCTTTGTATTTAGACTTATCAATTGTCTCTAATATTATTTCGCCACAGTCTTGATAATTTGATAATCCGTTTATAGCTACTTTCAACAAGTCTGGATAATTAAATATTAAATGCTTGTTAGTTTTTATCGATAATAAAGTCAGCATTTTATTCATATTTAAATATGCTTTATCAAGCTTTTGTCCGTCATTTAATTTTACTGCGAACCTTAAGAAAGCCCACTTCTCGAACTCTTGCAGATTAGCATTTGTGTTGTAAAGCCCATTTACGTATTTAATGTCTTCTTGTTTAATATTGTATCCTTTTATGAACAGATTACAAATATGCGATTGAAAAAATATTTCATAAGTAAAGAAAAATTTCATTGCCAATTTCATAAATACTGTAGAATTTAGTCTGTCGTAACTATTTACTTCATAATCTAGTTGTGGGTATCTTAGAAGGTAAAATGTTAGATTATCATTTTTGGGGTTCTGCAGTAATTCGTGTATTAAATCTTTCTTGGGGTAGCCACAAATTTTATGAATTTCTAGTATTTTATTAAGATAGATAATTTCTTCTTGATTCAAAGTACTAGGCAAAGTCAAACCTGGAAAAGTGTCAGCAGAACAGTCTATTGAAAATTTGGTAAATTCATTAATGAAGTCATTAATTTTTTGCTTTCGATTTTCAGTCATTTGCTATTTCTTATGATGATTTTTCTAGATTTTTTTTTCAGTTCTAATAATCGCTAAAACTTAGTGTTTTAAAAACTATAATTTCAGGTGTCCCTGTCGAATAAGCAACACAAATAGATGGATCAGGGTATGAGCTCCGTGTTCCTTTCTTAATTTGACCAGCTCTTTTTCAACCATACTTAAACTGTTGGGGGTAATCTCTCTTTTTTTTAAATATTGAGCAACTTCCGGTTGCGTGTAACCGTCGGCCATTTTCTTTATGATGATTTTTTGGATTTTGTTCATAATACAAAAGTATAAAACTTTAATGTAGATTACGGAATACCGTATTATTATGAAGGTATGGATTTTATTAAACCTTTTCAGGCAATACAAAATAAAGTGCGTCATTAACGGGCCTTATTCAATGGATGACATCCCAAGCTTAATCCAATATATTGGTATAGGAAAAGTACAAAAGTAAAGTCGTGGTCAAACTAAATTAGAATCAATAGATATATAGTAACCTTTGCAGTTCAGTCGATTGAGGCCATAAATATATATTGGAAAGGAGAAATAAAAAGTGCTGTTATCCTGTAACTTTATATGATGAAAAGGTATATTTGTGATGATACAACACATTAGCGATTTTAAGACAACATTCACCAACATAAGCGATGATTAAAAATAGAGCCGTTCTTAATTCAGACACAATAAACCGATATGGTTATCGCTTTACAGTCGGAGCATTAGAAGACGCTTTGGAGCAAAAAGCTTTGGAAGGTGTTCCTACTTGCTTAGGACACGATATGCACAAACCTTTAGGGTGGACAGTTCCTTTTGGTTTGTATTTTGAACCTGGAATGTGCCGTTTAGTCGGAAATCAAATGATTGCCGTAACTGACGAAGAACAAAAGTTTATAAATAAAGCTCACTTATCAGCGTTAAAAAAAAGATACTACGATCAATGTTCACCTCATATTGACGAGTTGAAAACTCTTTTAGGAGAACTTTTAACTGAGAATGCAAATTATCTTTATGCAGGTTGTGTGTGTTATCTTGACGAAAATATTGTTGAGCGAGTTTACCCTAAGATATTTGAAAAACAAGACAAAGACGGACTGATTTATTTATCAGATTTACTTCAACAATTTACATACAAAGGGCACGGAGTTTTTAAGGATAATAACTCTGAATTTGCTGTAATTGCTCATCAATTTTTCCGAAAATCATTATCATTACATAACAACCTCAATTACTTCTTGATTGATGAGTTAGTTAAGCAAGCTAAAAACGACAAAATTAAAGTTAGAATTTCACTTGACAGAAATCTGATTGGTCTTGCGAAAACCTATTATGACACCATTGAATTAGAGTATTGGCGAGGACCTAAATTCAATAATGATGTTTCAAAAATAAAATCAGGCGTTACTGTTTATGGTAGTAGCGAATATCAAAAATTTTACTACGGTATAAGTCAGACAGAATTTTGGTGGAAGCACGAAGAAGGAAAACAGACGTTAGAAGTGGAAGAAATAAAAGAGCATCCGTCTGACGGAATTGATATTGATAACTACGGTTGCCGTTATGTTCACTCTATTTTTGACGAAGCGACAAATTCATTTGAGCATTTTGACGGTGCTATTCGAATGTATGATACAGAAAAAATGCTGATTAGAATTGACAATGACATTAAAAGTGCAGGAAAGCAATCAAAATATACAAAGCTATTTAGAGTTGACGGAGAACTACCCATTGAAGATTGGAAAACTATGGTTTGTCATTATTTTCAAGCAAATCCCTTAATTCACGAATACTTTGATGAAGCAAAAGGGGAAGAAGCAAACGAACCGTACATTATTGAAGAAAAAACAAAATCAATTTTTGAGGAACTCGTTCCTTATTCAATAAACGTAGGAGATGGAATACGCTTATTGGTTTCCTATCACGAAATTCAGAAACGAGAAGATGACACTCAAACAGAAAGATACATTTCAGGATATGACGTGCTATCTATTGGAGAAAGAAGCCTTAGAGTAATGGAAACTGATATTCTTGAAGTTGTAAAATCACTAAATAGATTAGGTGAAAAATTAGATTTACCAAAAAATGTATCTCTTGCGTGTTCAGAAGATATGTATTGGAACATTCCAACAATAAATCACGGAATGAATGAAAATACATTATCTAATGTTTCCAAAACTTTACAAGCGTTAGAAACAATTTTTGAAGCCAAGGTTTCAAAAAACCAAAATACTGTTGCTGCTTTCACATTGAGTTGGGAAAGGCAAGATGAAAAGCAAGTTTCGGTTTCTGTAATGGGACACTCCGTTGATATTTTAAAATGGTTAACTGAAAATAAGACAATCCCTATTGACAAAACTGAATTTAAGGGTTGGCTTGAAAAGCAAAGTGTCTTTATCAACAAATATCCTGTAAAAGAAGACAAACCACCACTTTTTGAAATGGTTTATGTGGACGGAGTACAATATATAAGAAGAAGAGGAATTGCACCTGAAATTAAATATCAATTAAAGACAGAGGCTAACGGACTTACTATTGGTTTTGCCTTTACAAAAGACCAATATGATTTAGCAATGGCTTACCAAGACCGTAAAATAGACGTTGCTTGTGGTTATTTGCATAAAAAGCTAATTTGCTCAAAATGCAATAAAGACTACGTTACTTGCGAACACTCCATAACTTTAGACAACGATGTTTCTGTAACAGTTGCAGATTTTGAATTGATAAACATTACGTGGACAGACAGAAAAGCATAATTTAAAAAAAGGGCTAAAAAGACACTGATAAAAATGACAACGAAACGACAAGAAAAAAAACGAACCGTCAACACTCGTTTGGTTTAATAGCGGGGGATGATATGGTTAAGTCAAGTGCTTCTATTGTACATGTGTGCAGACTGACAGTTTCGTGCTTTTAATTCCGCCACTGCGCCAGCGCCAAAACGTCAAACTGTCTAAAAACCTCATTAGATTGTTATATCCCTTTCTTACAACACTAACCCCTACTTTAATAATCACCCCTCCCTAACCACCTTCCCCGGCGTCATACCAAACTTTTTCTTGAATGCCTCATTAAAGCCCGATTTGGTATTATAGCCAACGGAATAAGCTACTTCTTCAATACTCAGATGTGATTTTTTGAGCAGTTCCATAGCCCGGTCCAGTTTCTTGTTTATATAAAAGGCATAAGGAGTCTGGTTATAGAATTTTTTAAAATACTGCTTTAATTTTTTTTCATTGATGCCAAAATTCCGGGAAATGGTTTTCATATCGGTTAAGGAGCCGTCCAGGTGTTGCTCAAAGTACAGGATAATTTCGAGCATCAGGACTTTGATTTTATCTTCTTCTGATAAATGGGGTAGGGGCTTTCCCTTTTGTTTTGGCGGGGCTATACCCAATCGTTCCATAACAGCCTTCAAGGTATGTGTTTTAGCCTTGTGTGTGGAGATGTATATACTGTTATCGGGTAGTCTCGAAAAATAACAGAAGCAATCATAATGTATGGAGGAATTTACTTTAAAGAAAATCCTGCAACCGGAGCTCGGCATATTGTAGTAAGTAAGATTACGCTTTATATTGGACCAGGCTTGTAGAGATTCCAAGGTAATCAGTTTTTCAAAAGGCTTGCCTTTCAGTTCTTCCGGGGTTTTATTCAGTATTTTTGATAGGCTTTCGCTATTGGATTTAACCTTGAAATTTTCGTAAAGGTGGAGGTTTATTTCTGTAAAAGCTTCTATCTCCTCGTTATGGGACAATAATTCAGAGAGGTACATCATTCCCATTTCTCCAATAAGGTTGAGATAGGTGACCAGCATTTCATAATCATCGCCTTCGTCTGTAAATTCCAATCGGTAATTCAGGTTGCCTAGTGAAAGCTCATTGAGCACCCGGCAGATGTTGGTAAATTGTTCGTTAGTGAAATAGTGCATAACAAAATAACAAGCTAAAGGCTTAAATAATAAAGCTTTGAATTATAAATATACAAAATTGTTTACAAAACACACAAAACGTTTATTTTCATAAACATTGTTGTGGTAAGGTGCTGTAAATGTTTTTATGAATTCCAAATAAGCGGACTCCGTTCACGATTTCGGATTGGGAATGAAGTGTTCCTTCCCAGAGCATCGGGAAGGATTAACGAAATGGAAAGGAGAAATTGGGAATGGTGTCCAAGACTTTTTAGGGAAGCTCTTTTCCCGGAATGCAGCTTTTCGCGAAATGGAGGGGAATGTGCTGAACCCCTAAAACAGATTAGCTAAATCGAAGCCTGAAATTATTGTTTGTTAATTCCAAATCCATTAAAATCTTTTAAGGAATAATCGGAATTACTAGATTGTAAGGGATTTTTGAAATATCCAAGTTCTTGCTGAATCTCTTTAGCGTGCTTAACAAAATCATCAGAAATCTCAGGAAAATAGTGATAGCAAATATCATAGACGCTCTCTTCTTTTCCGTTTGTTCCAATGCCTAGTCCAATAACTGTATTCACAGAGGGGTTTAAGTATCGGGCAACAATACATCTCAATTCTAGTTCTTTCTCCTTTCCTTCCCAATTTTTTTGGGTTAAAGGCATAAAGACATACATATGTGTGGCACCTTTCTGTGGAAGCAACATTCTGCCTTTTGACTTCTTATTTATTGCATTATCAAGAGTCAGCCCTAATTCAGTCCTATATATTCTATCTTCTTGGTTTATTATCCGAATTGCATTCTCTAAATCCCGAATCTGTTCATTATTTGTTTCGTCTTTTATGTGGTAGGCGTGTAACTGTTTTATCATATAATCCCAAATAAAACTAGGTATAATCTGTTTTCTCCAATCGCTATAATCCTTTGACTGAATGTAACTTTCCCAAAGTCCCCCAGAACCAGCAACTAAATCAATAGGATGATCAAACTCAAGACCCGTTTGAATATATAGTGCCAAAAAATCAGTTTCTTCCGGAAGTAACAAATGATTTGAAACAAGAAAATTTTCTTTGGCTGTTAAATATCTTGTAAAATCAGTTATTGTATCAAGTTCGCTTATAATGGTCGCTGTTGACTTTTCGTCAAATACGTGCACAAAACCTCTATCGCCAAATCCCATTGGCAATGGAAAGTCATTATCACTTCCAAATGCAATTGCAATCCTATAAATAATTCGCGATTTTTTACTTGGTAGAGCAACCTTTGTAACACGGTTTTTTAGTTTAATTTCATCAACATTCTTTAAAAACCTTTCTGCACCGTAAAGCTGTTGAATTGAGTCATCCACAGCCTTTTTAACCCACCTATCGTATTGAATCCTTTTATCGTTGTGGTTTGAAACTTTAATATCTTTTACGGAAATCAAGATAATTGTATTACCACATACAACGAGTACATCGCATAGTTCTTTTTCTTTCTTGCCTAAAGGGTTTGGGAAGCTCCAAAATGGTAAAAAGGAATTTTTACATAAATCGGCTACATATTTTTCTGATGGTGTCATTATATTTTAATCAATCCTCTGCCCGAAGTTTCCTGTTTAGTTAAGGGGAAGGTTACAATCTTACTTCCTTTTCGTAAATCCTTCTCAGTATTTAGGTATCATCTTTTCTGGTATGAATCTCATTTGATTTATATTTCTTTTTTTATAAGAACCTTATATTTCAACAAAACTAAAAGTATTGATTTCTGTTGGTTTTTTTAATTGATAAGCTTTTACGTGTGGGTAATTTTGTTTAATAATTCCAGACGCTTTCTCTATATATTCAATATCTGTGTTATATCCGAATATCACATTTCTAAGAGCTTCTTTTTTAAATTGTGCTTTTCCTTGAAAGTTTTTGATAAGCCGAACCTC
>ERZ869909.52-NODE-52-length-167750-cov-26.557216_pt1 | contig 167750 bp, 125 predicted proteins | sample MGYA00520892_ERZ869909 | MGnify/ENA primary metagenome ERZ869909 (study PRJEB32215, sample SAMEA104723947) | bioreactor metagenome | biome: bioreactor; feature: anaerobic bioreactor; material: water | place: China | collected 2015-03-12 ... | reverse complement strand
CAAATTCCGATAGCTATCGGAACAAAATCCAAAATAAATCCAAATTCCGATAGCTATCGGAACAAAACTCAAAAAAAGTCCGAAACCCTTCTTCCGCATCACTGCATCACTGCATCACTGCGTCACAAAAAAACCGACAATCCCGTATGTACGGGAGTTGGTTTCACTCCCTAAGCGCCTAAGGGGAACTTATTAATCTAAATCTTTTGTGTTTTTTTGGGGCCTTGGTGTCTTTGTGGCATCATCTCATCTCTTTACTTCTCGAAACAATCAAAATTTATGAAAGACAAAATTAAGGTTTTTATTGTGTACGCTGCTGAAAAAACAAGCGCGCATCAATTAAGTTTAAACGATACTCCCCCAATTGAGGCAATTTTTTTAACCAGGTCGCTGCAATCCACCTTGTATTTGGGGGCATTCAGGTTTATGGCAAGTTTTTCAGCCGGGTCAAACACCCTGAGTGTGAGCTTGCAATTGCCTTTGTTCTGTTTGATAAGTTTGTAAAGCTGCTCCACTTTCTCATGGTTAATATTCTCAAGCGTAAACTGCAAAGTCAGTTCGCTGGTAAATTTCTCAATTACCTCGGCCAGCAGGCAGATGTAGCTGATCTTCAGCTCCAACCGCTCTTCCTGCTTAAAATGTGGCTGCATCTTGCCCTTGACAAAAAGCGCGGTGCCTTCAATCAGAAAATGCTTGTATTTTAGATAGTCCTCTGAAAAAAGCATGATACTGAACTGGTCGTCGAAATCTTCCAGTGTAAAGGTGGAGAAAGGTTTGCCGTTTTTGGCGATCTTATGTGCCACGCCGGTTACAATGCCGGCAAATGCCAGGTCTTTGTTTTTCAGGTAGGCGGCTGAATTCTTCAGGTCGGCGAATTTAACATTGCAGAATGTTTCCATCTCAAGTTTATATTCGTCAAGCGGATGCCCTGACATATAAAACCCGGTGACCTCTTTCTCGTGTTTCAGTTGTTCGATTTTCCCCCAGGGTTCGCAAACCGGAAGTTCAATTTCGGGCATCTGCACCGCCTGGTCGTCGCCAAAAAGGCTTTGCTGGGCGGCATTGCTGCGAACCTGGTAATTGGATGCGTACCGGATGATCTTTTCAAGGAAAATGGTGTCGTCGTTTGAATCGCGGTAGAAATACTGGGCGCGGTGTGTGTTTTCAAAACCATCAAAAGCGCCTGCATAGGCCAGGGCTTCGAAGTTACGGCGGTTCACGGTGCGCAGGTTCACCCGTTTGGCAAGGTCAAACACATCTTTAAAGAGTCCGTTGGCATTGCGTTCTTCAATCACGCTGGCCACCGCGTTTTCGCCCACGCCTTTGATGGCAGCCAGGCCAAACCTGATGCCGCCTTTATCGGTAACGGTAAAATCCTCGTCGCTTTCGTTGATATCGGGCCCCAGAACAGGCAGTTGCTGGCGCAGGCATTCGTCAATAAAAAAGGTGATTTTCTTGATGTCGCTCAGGTTGTGTGTAAGCACCGCCGCCATATATTCTGCAGGATAGTGGGCTTTGAGGTAGGCCGTTTGGTATGCAATCAGCGAATAGGCTGCGGCATGCGAACGGTTAAAACCATATTTGGCAAAGTCCTGCATCACATCAAAGAGCTTTTTGGCGTCTTCTTCCTCATAACCGCTCTGCACGGCGCCTTCTATAAAATCCTTACGCAGCGCCGGCACGTCTTCCAGGGTTTTCTTTCCCATCACCTTGCGCAGGTGATCGGCTTTGGCCATGCTGAAGCCGCCCACTTTCTGTGCAATCTGCATGATCTGTTCCTGATACACCATGATGCCGTAGGTGTAATCCAGGATGTTCTCCAGAACCGGCAGCGGATAGGAAACATCCTCCTTGCCGTGCTTGCGCTTGATGTAATTGGTAATAAAATCCATGGGACCCGGGCGGTAAAGGGCATTCATGGCGATAAGATCCTCAAAATGCGTTGGTTTCAGATCGCGCAGGTACATGCGCATGCCTTCCGACTCAAACTGGAATGTGCCGATGGTGTCGCCGCGCCGGTACAGCTCAAATGTTTTCTCATCGTCGAGCGGGATATTGTCAATATCAATGCTGACGCCATGCCTTTTTTTGATGTTCCGGATGGCATCCTTCATGATGCTGAGGGTTTTAAGGCCCAGAAAATCCATTTTCAGCAAGCCGATGCTTTCGATGATGCTTCCTTCGTATTGTGTTACGGGCAGATCGCTGTCTTTGGCGGTGCTGATCGGAACATAATTGATCAGGTCGTCGGGCCCGATGATCACACCGCAGGCATGGGTTCCGGTATGCCGGTTCGAACCTTCCAGGGTGAGGGCGTTTTCGATTGTTTTTCTTACCAGCTCATTGTCGCCGGTGAGCATTTCTTTGAGTTCGGGAACCGATTTAATGGCCTGCGCCAGCGTGGTACCGGGCTTGTCGGGAATAAGTTTGGCAATTTTGTCGGCATCGGGCAGTGGCAGTTCCAGCACGCGGGCAACGTCCCTGATTGCCAGGCGCGCCGCCATGGTGCCGAAGGTTACGATCTGGGCCACCCTGGCCGATCCGTATTTTTCCACCACATACTTCAGTACCTTGTCGCGGCCTTCGTCGTCAAAGTCAACATCAATATCCGGCATGCTGATGCGTTCGGGGTTCAGAAAGCGTTCAAACAGCAGGTTGTAGCGGATCGGGTCAATCCTGGTGATCCCAAGACAATAAGAAACAATGGAACCGGCTGCCGAGCCGCGTCCCGGGCCAACAATCACGCCCATTTCGCGGGCTTTGGCAATAAAATCCTGAACAATCAGAAAGTAACCGCTGAAACCCATGCGTTTGATCATCGCCAGCTCGTAATCAATGCGCTCCTGAATTTCAGGGGTCAGATCGCTGTAAAGCCTGACCGCCCCCGAATTGGTAAGATGGGCCAGGTAGTCGTCTTCATCGGTGAAATTTTCGGGCAGGGGATAGTGCGGAAGCAGGGGTTTCTTGCTTTCAAGGGTATAGTCTTCAATTTTGTCAACAATTTCCATGGTATTGCTGACCGCTTCGGGAACAGCGGCAAATATGGCAGCCATTTGCCCGGGCGACTTGAGAAATTCCTGCCCGGAATAATGCAGACCGTGGTCGTCGTCGCCATCCTTACCGGTATTCAGCCTGATGAGGATTTTATGCGCTTCAAAATCGTTTTCGTTGATAAAATGCACATCGTTGGTGGCAATCAGCTTCACCCCCGTTCTTTCGGAGAGGCGCACCAGCACTTCGTTAACCTTTTTCTGCTCTTCCAGGCCGTGGTCCATCAATTCGAGGTAGTAATCATCGCCGAATATTTCTTTGTATTCGGAAATGAGTTCATATGCTTTTTCCTCACCGTGCTGCATAATGGTTTGGGGAAGTTCGCCGCCAAGGCAGGCAGAGGAAGCGATCAGACCGTCGCTGTATTGCCGCAGCAGCTCCTTGTCGATGCGGGGGGTATAGTAAAAACCTTCGGTAAACCCTTTTGAACAAAGGATGGACAGGTTGCGGTAGCCTTGTATGTTTTTTGCCAGTAAAATCAAATGGTGGCCACTGCGGTCGTGGCGGCCATGTTTGTCGAACCGGCTGGTTCGGGATACATAAATTTCGCATCCGATGATGGGTTTGATTTTTTGTTCCCGGGCATTTTTAAAGAACTCCAGGGTTCCGTACATATTGCCGTGGTCGGTGATGGCCAGGGCCTTCATTCCCAGTTCGCCGGTGCGTTTGAGCAAAGCCGGGATCGCAGCAGCGCCGTCAAGGATGGAATATTGTGTATGAACATGTAAATGAGCAAATTCGGTCATTAGAAATACATATAAATAAGTTACAGGTGTTCTGTAAAATTACACACTTCCTGAACATCCGTTGTTCGTTGTTGATAAATTGTTGAAAACACATTTTGGCCTGTTCCGACCTAAGGATCGGGGAATATTCATGTTGAAACAAATATCGGGTCTGCTCCGCTAAATAAAAAATGTAAAATACCACGCCTGACAGCCATCGGCAGAGCCCTTGCAGTTATAAAAGGTTTTTTGAATGGACTCAAACTTAATGTGATTAACATCACATACGGCTCTATGAATCCAGAGGTTTCAGGTGCATATGCCATTTTTCTATTGGCAGATTAGAGAAAGCCAGGGACTTCATAAAAACTCTATTTTCCTGACAAACTATTTGCCCGTAACAAACAATTGCTATTTTAGCCGAATAAAACAAAACACCCCATTATGGAACCAACCCGCATTTTTGACCTGCCCGACAGGTATCTCAACCTTTTCCCCGATGCAGATGTTTTTGCCGCCAAAGTGGAAGGACATTGGATCAAATACAATGCGCAGGATTACCACAATTTTGCCCGCTGGTTTGCCCTTGGGCTTCTGGAACTTGGCTTCAAAAAGGGCGATAAAATAGCCAGTGTAAGCAACAACCGTCCCGAATGGAACTTCATTGACGTGGGAATGACCATGATCGGCGTTGTTCATGTGCCGGTTTATACCTCTTTGAGCAGTGATGAATACCTGTATGTTCTTGAGCATTCCGATGCCAGGATGGTCATACTATCCGACAGTAAGTTTTTCGATAGCATTAAACCTGTTTGCGATAGACTTGGTAAGGTAGAATGGGTTTATACATTTAATAAAACCGATCGTTCAAAACATTGGCTGGAATTGGTTGAAAAAGGCAAGCATTGCCAGCCCGACACCATTGAAAAACTGGAAAAGATAAAAAACGGGATCAGTCCTTCTGATCCTGCCGTATTGATTTACACATCAGGAACAACCGGTACATCCAAAGGCGTTTTGCTTTCGCATGATAACCTGGTAAGCAATTTCAAGGCTGCCGCGAAAGTGTTTAACCTTGGCCCAAGCGACCGCTATCTGAATATATTGCCGCTTTGCCACGTAGGCGGACGTATGGGAAACTACCAGACCCAGTATTCAGGAGCATGTATTTACTATGCTGAGAATATGGGTACCATAGCCATAAACCTCAAAGAAATAAAAGCAACCGGATTTGATGCCGTTCCCCGCATACTCGAAAAAGTTTTCGATAATGTAATGGCCAAAGGAAGAAGCCTGAAGGGAATTAAGAAAATACTATTTTTCCGGGCCGTAAAACTTGGTCTCAGGTATAAACCCTTTGGCGAAAACGGTTGGTTTTATGAGTTCAAACTGAAAATTGCCGACAAGTTGATTTTTAGTAAATGGCGTGCTGCCCTGGGCGGCTGCGTGCGCATTGTGGGCTGTGGCGGCGCCAGTTTGCAGCCCCGGCTCGAAAGGGTTTTCTGGGCAGCGGGCATTAAAATTCTCAATATGTACGGGCTTACCGAAACATCTCCCATCATTACCATCAACCGGCAGGAAAAACCACTTTGCAAGCTGGGGACAGTGGGCGCACTCATTGATGGCGTGGAAGTAAAAATCAATGATGATGGTGAAATCCTTACACGGGGCAGGAATTTAATGATCGGTTATTATAAGGATGAAGCGCTCACCAAATCAGTAATTGATGAGGAAGGCTGGTTTCACACCGGCGACGTGGGCAACTGGGTGGATGGGAAGTTTCTCAATATTACCGACAGGGTCAAAGAGATATTCAAGCTGTCCAGCGGCAAGTTTGTGGCTCCGCAACCCATTGAGAACAAGCTGAAGGAATCGCCTTTTATTGATCAGGTAATGGTGGTGGGCGAACACCAGAAGTTTGCCAGCGCTTTGGTTATTCCCGACTTTAAATACCTGAAAGAGTGGTGCGGAGAAAACCAGGTTACTGTTACACCGTGTCATGCAGAACTAATCAAATTGCCGGGAGTAAAGCAGGCCATGAATGATGAAATAAGCAGCCTGAACAAAACACTGTCAGAATCTGAAAAAATCTTGCGGTTCAGGTTATTGTCTGATGAATGGTCTCCCACATCGGGCGAACTATCCGCCACGCTTAAACTGAAAAGGAAGGTAATAGAATCGAAATACGAAGCGGTCCTTGACGGAATTTACAGCAGATAACCACAATAAACCAACGGAAAAACCGGTATATGAAGATAAGAGAAGTAAATAGCCGGCGCACAAGAAAGGCTTTCCATGATGTGGCACGTTTCATTTATAAGGACGATGACACCTGGGTTTGTCCGCTCGATAAAGAAATTGAATCCATTTTCGAACCCGGTAAGAATGTATTTTTCAATCACGGCGAAGCCACCCGATGGCTGCTTTACAATGATAAAAACCAGCTAATTGGCCGGGTAGCCGCATTTATTGACCGCAATACAGCTTACAAGCAGGATCAACCCACCGGGGGAATGGGTTTCTTTGAATGCATCAACGACAAACAGGCTGCTTTCCTGCTTTTTGATACAGCCCGGGAATGGCTGAAGAACAAAGGAATGGAAGCCATGGATGGCCCCATAAATTTTGGCGAAACCGACAAATACTGGGGCCTTCTGGTTGACGGATTCACCCACCCATCTTACGAAATTGCCTACAACCACCCCTACTACCAGGAGCTTTTCGAATCCTATGGTTTTCAAACCTATTATAAGCAGGAAGGCTTTCATCTGGATGTAAAAAAGGAACTTCCCGCCAGATTTCTGAAGATTGCGAAATGGATCGCAGCCAAGCCCGATTACAGTTTCAAACATTTTGAATGGAAAAAAGCCGATGAGTTTAGCAATGATTTTTGCCAGGTATTCAATACGGCATGGGTCACATTCAAAGAAAATTTTAAACCGCTGGAAACCGGATACATTAAAAAGACCCTGAAAAAAGCAAAAGCCATCATTGACGAGGAATTTATCTGGATTGCCTATCACAAAGATGAGCCAATTGCCATTTACCTCATGTACCCCGATGTGAACCAGATCCTGAAAAAACTGAACGGAAAGCTGAACCTGTTTTCCATGTTAAAATTTCTTTATCTGAAAAAAAAGAAAACCATGACCCGTGCCCGCGGTGTGCTTATGGGGGTGATTCCAAAATTTCAGGGAATGGGAGTGGAATCGGGGATCATACTCAACATTGCAGCAGCAATGGCCCGGAAACCCCATTACACCGAAATCGAATTTTCGTGGGTGGCCGACTTCAATCCCAAAATGCGCAAGATTTTTATGGCTGTGGAAAGTGTTTCGGCAAAGCACTATATAACTTACCGGTATTTGTTCGATCGCAACAAACCTTTTAAACGCTATCCCATTCCTGAGCAATAATCATTGGTTGTATTGACAAACCCTTATAACAAAACCCTTCTGTTATGAACTACGATATTATCATCATTGGTGCCGGACTTGGAGGCCTTACTGCCGGCGCAAAATTGGCAAAACAAGGGAAAAAAATCCTGCTGATTGAGCAGCACGACCGTCCCGGAGGCTGCGCCACCACCTTCAACCGCAAAGACTTTACCTTTGAAGTGGGCCTGCATGAAATGGACGGCCCGGGCCCCAGGGACCTGAAAGTTAAAATATTCCGGGATCTGGGTCTGAATGAGAAAGTTACCTTGCTGGATGTGCCTGAATTTTATCGCTTCGTAAACGACAGATATGATGTAGTAGTTCCTCATAATCCCGAAGAAGCCCAGGCCAGACTGACAAAACTCTTTCCTGATGATGAGGAAGGCATAAAAACCTATTTTTACTATTTGCTGAATTCCAGGAAAGTTCTGGCAGAAGAGAATTTGGATCCGGGCAAAAGCCTCGGAGAATTTCTCGACGAGCATATCCAAAATGATGATCTCAAGCTGATACTACTTGGCAACCTCGGATACTTCCATGACGATCCCTATTCAATTTCACTCATTTATTACATGATTGCCCAGGGGAGTTATTACGGCGGGAAGGCCAGTTTTATCAAGGGCGGATCGCAGAAACTTTCCAATGCACTGGTAGAAGTAATTGAAGAAAATGGAGGCAACGTTCAGCTCAACCATCTTGTTGTCGAAATTATATTTGAAAACGGCCGGCCTGCAGGCGTTCGTTATGAAAGTGCCACAGGAAGAACTAAGAAAGAGATAACCGCCTATGCCAGTGAGATTGTTGTGAATGCATCCGTTCCGGCTCTTACAGAAAAACTGCTTCCTGCAAACCATGGTAAAGAACTTTCGGGTAAAATTGAAGGTTTAAAAATCGGGGCTTCACTGTTAACCGTCTATTTCGGCTTTCGAATGTCATTGAAGGAGATTGGAAACACACACTATTCTACCTTCATTTTTGATCCGGCCATAAAAACCCAGAAGGATATTTTACCCAACAACCATTCTGGTTTTGAAACCCGGGGTTTCACGCTGGTTGACTACAGCCAGATTGATTCTGAGCTCGCCCCCGCAGGAAAAGGAGTTGGGGCGGTGTGCTGTATTGATTATGCTTCGGACTGGGAAGGCCTTGACCGGGAAGCTTACCTCAGGAAAAAGGATTATGTGGCTGAAACCATTATCGCCAGGTGCGAAAAGCTAATTCCCGGATTTCGCGACGCCATTGTATATGCTGAGGTGGGAACCCCTTTAACGGTAAAAAGATACACCCTCAACCCGGCAGGCGCAGTTTACGGCTTTGCGCAAAATCCCGGAAAGTCCACGGATTATCTGTCTGCTTTGCCCGACAACATTTACATTGCTTCTGCCTGGGGAAAATTCGGAGGTGGTTTTTCAGGCTCCATTTACAGCGGTTATATGACCGCCCTCGACATTTTGAGGAAAAGATAACAGGCTAAACTTCAGATGGAGAAAATATTACCAGACTTTTCAGTTAATCCGATCAGGTTATTTCTTCTGTATCCACTTCACAACCTTTAAAACCAGGCTTCGTGGAGAAACGCGCAGCGAGGCAACCATGAGCCGGTTCATGAAACCGTGAATGGCAACTGCCCTGCCCTTCATCATGGCTCTGTAGCCGTAATTTGCAACAACCCCGGACGAAGGCATTTTAAACGTCTCAAGCAATTTAATGCCTTTCATATCGGCTGCATCCTGAAAGCCGCTTGCCGTGGGGCCGGGACAAAGCGCAGTAACCGTTACACCCTTACCGCGAACCTCGGCATTAATGGCTTCTGAAAAACTCAATACATAAGCTTTGGTTGCATAGTAAACGGCCATCAGCGGGCCGGGCATAAAAGATGCCACCGAGCCCACGTTCATGATTTTTCCACTGCCCCGCTCAAGCATGGCCGGTAAGAATAATTTTGTGAAATGGGTTAGCGCAGTGATATTAAGCTGAATCATCTGCTCTTCCTTTTCCCATGAATTAGTGGCAAACTCACCCAGTTGGCCGAAACCGGCATTGTTGACCAGGTACTCAACCTCAATGCCATTCCTTTTCAGCTCATCAAAAACAGACAGTGCAGCGTCTTTCTCCGACAGGTCTTTACCAATGGTGTGAACGCTGACCTGATATTGCTTCTCAATCTCAACTTTCAGTTCGTCGAGTTTCTTTTTGTTGCGGGCCACCAAAACAAGATTATCGCCCTGGCGGGCGTGTATCCGTGCCAGTTCAAGTCCGATCCCGTTTGAAGCGCCTGTAATAAGTGCAGTTTTATTCATTTTTTAGTCGTACCCGGTTTAATTAAGCGTAAGCGTACAACAAACAAGAAAAGTGAAAAATTGTTTTTGTATTGCCATGCTATGCAGGTCTTCTATTCTTTGTAACAATGTTTCTTCATCATCAATGTCCGGTAACACGGCTGGCGGATTTTAAGTAATTTTGCAGACTTTTTAACATTCAGGCATTCATGACAGGGGAAACGCAGTCCTTACATATTACACAGCAGGCAAGCTCCGGAGGAGAATACATTGAGGTGCTTGGCGCCCGTGTGCACAATCTCAGGAATGTTGACGTTTCCATCCCCCGCAACAAGCTTGTTGTGATCACTGGCCTGAGCGGCAGCGGTAAATCGTCCCTGGCTTTCGATACCATTTACGCCGAAGGCCAGCGCCGGTATATGGAAACCTTTTCAGCCTATGCACGGCAGTTTATCGGCAACCTCGAGCGCCCCGATGTGGACCAGATCAGCGGTTTAAGCCCCGTGGTGGCCATTGAACAGAAATCCACCGGAAGAAATCCACGTTCCACTGTCGGAACCATCACCGAGATTTACGACTTCTTCCGTTTGCTGTATGCACGTGTTGCCGACGCCTATTCCCACATTACGGGCGAACCCATGATCCGCTACACCGAGGAACAGATCATTCAACTTATCAGCCAAAAATACCATCATCAAAACATTATGATGCTGGCCCCGCTGGTGAAAGGCCGCAAGGGTCATTACCGCGAATTGCTGGACAATATGCGCCGCCAGGGTTTCCTGAAAGTACGCATTGATGGGGAAGTCAGGGAGTTAAGCTTCGGGATGCAGTTAGACCGCTATAAAATTCATGATATTGAATTGCTGATTGACCGCCTTAAAATCAGTGAAAGCACCTTAAAAAGGCTCACACAATCGGTTCAGACCGCAATGAAGCACGGAAGGGGATCCTTGCTTGTGATGAGCGAAGCAGACAAGCAGGTGCAGTATTTCAGCCGCTCGCTGATGGATCCGGTTTCCGGAATCAGTTATGATGAACCGGAACCCAACAGTTTTTCCTTCAACTCCCCTTACGGAGCCTGCCCGAAGTGCAACGGGCTGGGTGTGATCTCACAGGCCGACCTCAGCCGCATTCTTCCCGATCCCAAACGCAGCATCCGCAAAGGCGGACTTGCCCCCCTGGGCGAGTTCAAACCCACCTGGATTTTCAAACAGGTGGAAGGCATACTGCTGAAACACGGCTATAACCTCGATACCCCGGTTGGCGAACTCAGCCAGGAAACCCTCGACACCCTGTTTTACGGAACCCATGAACTCATCAAGGTCAAAAATGATTACCTTGGCGTTACCAGCACCTACAACCTGAATTTCGACGGCATCATCAACTTTATTGTGAACCAGGATGCCATGTCGAACTCTGCCGGGATTAAAAAATGGGCTTCAGGCTTCATGAACAAGGTCAGTTGCCCCGAATGCAAGGGAACCCGGCTCAAAAAAGAAAGCCTGCATTTCAGGATAGCCGGAGACTCAATCGGCGATTTGATTGATCTTGATTTTAACTGCCTGGCAAAATGGGTTGACAATGTACCGGAAAAGATTGATGAACGCAAACGGATGGTGGCTTATGAAATTCTGCGTGAGATCAGAAACCGTATCGGTTTCCTGCTTGAAGTCGGGTTGGGCTATCTGACCCTGAACCGGCCGGCAGCCAGCCTGAGCGGGGGAGAGTCGCAACGCATCAGGCTGGCAACGCAAATCGGGTCGCAACTGGTTGGCGTGCTGTATATTCTGGATGAGCCCAGTATCGGCCTTCATCAGCGCGACAACCAGCGGCTGATCAAGGCGCTGCAGGACCTGAGGGATATTGGAAACAGTGTAATTGTGGTGGAGCACGACAAAGATATGATCCTGGCCGCTGATCATGTGGTGGATATCGGACCGGGAGCAGGCAAACTTGGCGGCAGGATAGTGGGGCAGGGAACGCCAGCCGAAATGCACAATTGCAACACCATTACCTGCCAGTACCTCAGCGGAAAAAAATCTATTCAGATACCGAAAAAACGCCGGATTCCAAACGGGCAGCACATCATTCTTACAGGCGCCACAGGGCACAACCTCAGGAATGTTGACCTTCGTGTCCCGCTGGGATTGTTCATTTGTGTAACAGGCGTGTCGGGCAGCGGGAAATCGTCGCTTATCAATGAAACGCTATTCCCCATTCTGAACCGGCACTTCTACCGTTCGGAACAGGAGCCGCTGCCTTATAAAGAAATCGAAGGGATCAAAAACATTGATAAGATTATTGAGATTGATCAGTCGCCTATCGGAAAAACGCCCCGCTCCAATCCGGCCACCTATACAGGCCTGTTTGACGAGATACGAAAACTTTACACCCAGCTTCCCGAGGCAAAGATCAGAGGTTATAAACCCGGCCGTTTTTCGTTCAATGTAAAGGGAGGCCGCTGCGAAGCCTGCAAAGGCGCCGGGGTGAAGGTTATTGAAATGAATTTTCTTCCCGATGTGCATGTGCTTTGCGATACCTGTTATGGTAAACGCTATAACCGCGAAACACTGGAAGTAAGATACAAAGGCAAATCCATCAGCGATGTGCTGGACATGAGCATCAACCAGGGCGTGGAGTTTTTTGAGAACATCCCTCCTATCCTGCAAAAACTAAAAACCATTCAGGAAGTGGGTCTTGGGTATATTACCCTGGGGCAGCAAAGCACCACGCTTTCGGGCGGCGAAGCACAGCGCGTGAAGCTTTCCACAGAGCTTTCGCGCAGGGACACAGGCAAAACCCTCTACATTCTTGACGAACCCACCACAGGCCTGCATTTTGAAGATGTAAAAGTGTTGCTTGATGTACTGAACCGGCTGGTAGATAAAGGCAACACCATTATTATGATCGAACACAATATGGAAGTGATCAAAACCGCCGATTTCATTATTGACCTGGGCCCCGACGGAGGCAATGCAGGCGGTGAAATCGTGGCCCAGGGCACCCCCGAAGAAATCATTCAGCAAAATAAAGGGTATACGGCAGAATTTTTAAGAGCAGAGCTAAAAAACTGATTGTCTGAATAATAACTCATTATTACAGACTTTATAGAATTTCGCTATTTTTGCACTCTGAAGCAACCAGCAAGCCGCCATTATCCCACGGGCCAGAGTTTTTGGCGGGCAGGCAGGCAACAAACAACCTGATTAAAAACCGTCGCTTCGGCAAGCTCAGCGACCAGAAAACTAAAAACTAAAACGTAAAACCTCATGAACCACACTGAATTCAACTCCGAAGACCGCATCAGGGCGGCGTTTAAGCAGAAAGACTGGAACGAGATCAAAACCCATGATTCATGGTCGGTTTTCAAGATCATGGCCGAATTTGTTGACGGTTATGAAACCATGGCACGTATAGGGCCCTGTGTTTCCATATTCGGTTCAGCACGTACCAAACCAGGGCATCATTATTACAAGATGGCCGAAGAAATTGCTTACCTGCTTACCAAGAAAGGTTTTGGGATCATTACCGGCGGAGGCCCGGGAATTATGGAAGCAGCCAACAAAGGCGCTCATTTTGGAGGCGGAAAATCAGTGGGATTAAACATCGTACTGCCGCATGAGCAATCTGCAAACCCCTTTATTGACCCCGATAAGCTCATCAATTTCGATTACTTTTTTGTTCGCAAGGTAATGTTTATGCGCTACGCCCAGGGCTACATCGTATTGCCCGGCGGGTTCGGCACCCTGGACGAGCTCTTTGAAGCCATTACGCTTATCCAGACCCATAAACTGATCAGTTTCCCGATCATTCTGGTGGGCAAAAACTTCTGGGAAGGGCTGATTGAATGGATCAAAGACCGCCTGCTGGAAGAAAAGAAAATCAGTCCGCAGGACATGGATTTGTTTTCGCTGGTTGACACTCCGGAGGAAGCCGTTCAGAAAATTGAAGAGTTTTACGAAAAATATGCCCTCAAGCCCAACTTCTGATCCTGCCCTACCGGCTGATGACGGCTTTTCTGCGCTCAGTTACCCGATCGCCGTATTGGTATAAAAACTCTACTGTTACCATGTAAATTCCCTTGCTCCAGCCCACGGTATTTATTACCGTTTCGGGCTGGTTTAAATGGTCAATGGCATAGATAACACGTCCTGTAAAATCAAAGACCTGGAGGCGGGCATTGCTGAAATCAGAATCGCCGATTGCAACACGGATCAATTCTGCGGCAGGGATAGGAAAAATCTTCATTGCAGGCACTTTTCTTTCAATGCTGCCAATACCAATCGGCCCGGGGGAAACGCCCTGATAAAAAGAAAGCCCGCCGCTGTAATTCCCGATGAGCAAGTCAGGGTAATCGTTGCCTGTAAGAAAGGCAGTGGCAGGGGCTGAATAAATCCCTTCGTTTACGTTTAACAGCCGCTCCTCGGCCAGCGTAAAGCTTCCTTCGAGGTTACCGTCAATATCCCTGTAATACAATACGCGACCCGATTCCGAACCGGCAAATAATCTGAGCCTGTTACCGGTATCGCGGAAAAAGTGCGGTATGCAATGTCCGGTATATGAATTCATGGGGTCGGTTACATTCACACTGCCCATTTCATCGCTTCGCCTGACAAACAGGGGATTGCCGGCGCTGCCCTGGTTCTCATAATACCTGATCTTACCGTCCTCGCCTCCTACAACCAGATCGGGCAGGCCGTTGCCGTTCAGGTCTATCAGTTGTGGGGCGCTGAAAGCTCCGGCATGAATTTGCTGATAATTGTCGTCAATAAGCTCATAATCAGGATTGCCTTTAAGGTTTGATCTGTCGCGGAACAAAAGCAGGTTGCCCGCTTCGTTGCCAATCAGCATTTCGGGTTTGCCATCGTTGAACAAATCGCCAAAAGCAGGATAAATCCCACGCAGCCCCAGCGCAGATAAACCGGCAAAATCGTTGGTAACAAGGGTAAATTCCGGGTTTCCGGGGGCGCCGGTATTTTTGTAATACGCCAGCGAGGAGGTATATTTACATCGTAAAACCTTAAACTGATCAAGGAAACAGGTATCGTTGTAGCCGTAATTTCCGATAAAAAGATCGGGAAGTCCATCGTGGTCAATATCAACAAAAACCGGCTTCGCAGCCGAACCCACATCAATCATCCGGTGCTGGAACAAGTCTTCGCGTTCGAACTCAAATACAGGCATTTCGTTCGAACCTGTATTGCGGTAAAACCACACACTTTCATGGTGTTTCGATCGCCTCAGGCCGGATTCAAAAGGGGAAACAACAAGATCGTTTATGCCATTGTTGGTGATGTCAACATAATGGGCTGAGGGCATGGAATAAAGATGAACAGGGCGCGTGTTGGAAGGGAATAGGGTATCAACATCAGCAATATAAGCCGACTCAGGCGTGCCATCGTTTTTCAGAAGAAACAAACCCGGAAAATCCGTATCTCCGAGGATCAGGTCTTTCAGGCCATTGCCGGTGATATCGGCCAGCAGCAGAGTGCTGCCGGCATGCCGGTAGGTGTCTTCAGGATACGGAACTGCAAGCTTTTCACTGATTTTATAGTTTACACAAGTATCCAGGGTAATCATGTTTGATTCTTCGCTTTCGGCAAAATAGCCCCAGCAGTACTCTGTTTTTTCATAAATCAATGAATCGCTGTGCCCGTAAGTTTCCATTGATTTGTTGCTGTGTTTTTCCACAAAAGTTGTGAGCACCCAAAAGGTAATAACATCAAGATCGCCGTCCCCGTCAGCATCAACTATGGCTGGGTAATCCACATCGGTCACAAACAGATTGGTTTGGATATTCCCGATTTGAGTTCTCAGAAATGGAAAGGTGACTTGTTCAAACCTGATTACGGAATCGGAAATATTCCTGAACACCTTAATCCCACCGGTGGTGTAAGTAAAAATATCTTTTTTGCCATTGTTGTTATAATCTATAAACTGAACCCAGGCCCGCATTTCCGGGAAGTGATGAATATATTCAGGGGCAAAGGAAAAAGCATATTCCCCTTCCGATCCGTCGTTCAGGAAAGTAAGCAGGCGGTTTCCATGCCTGTCGAACACTATCAGGTCTTCAATTCCGTTGAAATTGAGGTCGAACCTGGCAAACTGACAGGAATTCAATCCGCCTGACCAGGCAAGGTCCAGTTTGTTTGATGCGATATCATAAACCGGTACATTTATTCTGCGGTGAAAGCCAAAATCATGAAAATCCTGAGCGCTCACACTTAGAACAGTTTGCAGATTCAGAAAAACAAGGAATCCCCAGATAATATGGGCCGGCTTCAAAAATACGGGATAAACAATTGATAAACAACGAATCACAACAAGTTTGGATTAGGTATCAGAACAAAACGGTTTCGGTTTTCGGAGCGATAAAATTTTCAGGTTTGAATAAATTGTTAATTAACAGCTATAATTCTATCTTTGCACCCTCAAAAAAACAAAGGTAGTCATTTCAGATATTTTTTAAACTAATAAACAAATGCAAAGTAAAGGAGCCATTAAATTTTTCGCCATCGCATTTGCCTTGGTATGTCTTTATCAGTTGTCATTCACCTTTATCAGCGGCAGGGTTGAAAGGAAAGCAAAAGAATACGCCCACAACGAACAAGCTCAGTTGTTAGCCGCAAGGCTTGCCGGCGACGACGAACTGTTACAGACATTTCTCTTTGATTCAATTGTAAAAGCCCGCCAGAGGTATTTCCTCGATTCTATGGCCAATCAGGTGGTTTACAATATCGGAATCAGAAAGTATACTTACCTGGAAACCAAAGAACGTGAAATAAATCTGGGCCTCGACCTCAGGGGCGGTATGAACGTTACCCTGGAGATTTCTGTGGTGGACATCATCAGGTCGCTGTCGGGCCATAGCCGTAACCCGGCTTTTTTGCAGGCAATTGACCTGGCCATCGAAAAAGAAAAGCGGAGTGCAACCGATTTTGTGACCCTCTTCGCCGAATCTTTTCAGGAAGTGGACCCCAATGCCAGCCTCGCAGCCATTTTTATCAATGCGCCCGAATTTAAAGACCGTATCCGCTTCAATTCAAGCAATTCGGAAGTTGTTTCACTGATACGCCGCGAAGTTGACGACGCCATTGACCGTTCGTTCAACATTCTGCGCACACGTATCGACCGCTTTGGCGTTGCCCAGCCAAACATCCAGAAGCTACAGGCATCGGGCAGAATTCTGGTTGAGCTTCCCGGTATAAAAGAGCCTGACCGTGTAAGAAAACTTTTGCAGGGAACAGCCCAGCTCGAATTCTGGGAAACATACCAGTTCAATGAAATATCACAGTATTTTACCGAAACCAATACCCGTTTGCGCTCCATTCAGGAACGCGAAACCTTAAGCAGCAGGAACGAAAAACCCGAAGCTGAAAAAGCAACCGAAGTTTCTGAGCGCGAAACCACAGAACCGGAAGCTGAACGTGAGCAAACCCTTGAAGACATGCTTGCAGCCGACACCACTGAAACAGATCCGCTTGCAGATCCCACCAGGGAAGAATGGGCAAAAGAAAATCCGCTTTTCAATATTCTTCAGCCAAACTTTTTCCAGGGCAGGGATGGAATGATCTACCCGGGCGAGAATGCCACCGTTGGTTTTGCCGCCATTAAAGACACTGCCAGGGTAAACCGGATGCTGAGAAGTGTAAACGAAGTTTTCCCCCGCAACCTGAAGCTTGCCTGGACGGTAAAACCTGAAAGATCAACCCCCGATGCACTGGAACTTGTAGCCCTCAGAATCACCACCCGCGACAACCAGGCTCCCCTTACCGGCGAAGTCATTGTTGACGCACGCCAGGATTACAACCAGATGGGGAATGTTGAAGTCAGCATGGTTATGAATGCTGAAGGTGCCAGGGTGTGGCGCAGGCTCACCGGTGATAACATCGGACGACAGATTGCCATCGTTCTTGACGGCTATGTTTATTCCGCTCCACGCGTAAACGACGAAATCCCCAGCGGACGTTCGTCAATTACCGGAAACTTTTCCATTCAGGAAGGGCAAGACCTTGCCAACATTCTGAAATCGGGTAAGATGCCGGCTCCTGCACGCATTGTTCAGGAAGAAATTGTAGGCCCCTCACTGGGTCGTGAAGCCATTTCATCGGGTCTTACATCCTTTGTCATCGCTTTCATCATCGTTCTTGTTTACATGCTGTTTTACTACAGCAAAGCCGGTTACGTTGCCAATCTTGCCCTCATAACAAATATCTTTTTCATTTTTGGCGTACTTGCCTCCCTGGGTGCTGTTCTTACGCTTCCCGGTATTGCGGGTATCCTTCTTACAATAGGTATTGCCGTTGACGCCAACGTTATTATCTATGAAAGGATCCGTGAAGAGCTGCGCGCCGGCAAAGGCCTCAAGCTTGCCATTACTGATGGGTATAAGAATGCCTATTCTGCAATCATTGACGGTAACGTTACCACACTGCTTACAGGTATTGTTCTGTATGTGTTTGGAACCGGTCCGGTACAGGGCTTTGCCACCACACTGATCATCGGTATCTGCTCATCGCTTTTCACCGCCATCCTGATCTCAAGGCTCATATTCAACTGGCAGCTCGATCACAACCGCAAGCTTACTTTTGATACCAGTCTCACCCGCACGCTATTTACAGGAACCAATTTCGACTTCCTGAAGCAAAGAAAATACACCTATATTATATCTGCGAGTATTATCCTTATCGGCATTGCCTCCCTCACATTCAGAGGACTAAATTATGGTGTTGACTTCACCGGAGGCCGCACTTATGTGGTCAGGTTCGACCAGAACGTACGCACTGTTGATATCCGTGCAGCCCTGATTGACGAATTAGGCGAAGCGCCTGAAGTTAAAACTTTTGGCCCCGCCAATCAGGTTAAGATCACTACCAAGTATTTGATTGATGACAATACGCCCGAAGCAGATTCCATTGTTGAAATCCATTTATACAATGGCATCTCAGCTTTCTTCGGTACGCCTGTAAGCTTCGCGGATTTCACCTCCGATGATGACGACAAGATTATCGGCCGCCTGAGTTCTCAAAAAGTCGGGCCAACGATTGCACGCGATATCAAACAAGCCGCCATCATCGCCGTTACCATTGCACTCATCATCATTTTTGCCTACATTGCCTTCAGGTTCAAGCGTTGGCAGTTCGGACTGGGTGCGGTTGCAGGACTTTTCCACGACACACTGATCGTTATTTCGCTATTCTCAATCTTTTATGGCATATTACCGTTCAGCCTCGAAATCGATCAGGCATTCATTGCGGCAATCCTTACCATCATCGGATACTCGGTAAACAATACTGTGATCATTTTCGACCGTATCCGTGAAAACATGATGCTTCATCCCAAGCGTGAACTGGACAGCAACATCAACAATGCCATCAATGTAACACTGGGCCGTACAATCAATACGGCAGGAACCACTCTTGTTGTTTTGATCACCGTGTTCATTTTTGGCGGCGAAGTAATCAGAGGTTTCTCTTTTGCATTGCTGGCCGGCGTAATGGTGGGAACCTATTCATCGTGGTTCGCAGCAACACCCATTGCCTATGACATGATCATGCGTAAAAAACCCGCTGCAACCGCCATAAAAAAATAAAATACGATTATCCTCATGATAGAAACGCCCTGATTCAAGGGCGTTTTTTTATTGTTTCCGTTTCATCAAATAATTCTATTTTTGTAGACAATACAGGCGATATGACTTCCTGGTTCACCATCTTGTTTTTCAATATCAGCGGCGGGGAAATTTTTATTATCCTCCTCATTGTCTTTTTGGTCTTCGGGCCCTCAAAAATTCCTGAAATTGCGCGCTCGCTTGGCCGAATGATGAACGAAGTTAAAAAAGCCTCAAGCGACATTTCCAGGGAGTTCAGAAAAGAAACTTCATCCATTGAAAGAGCAATAGATAAGTCAACCGAAGACCTCAGTGATAATTTTAAAGGATTGGAAAACGACCCGGTTCCCCGAACAAAAACGGCAAGCCCGGAACCAGAGGGTTCGGAAATCCCTGAGGCATACCTGAAAAGCAGCGATCAGGAGGCAAAACTACCTGAAAAGGAAAAGGATGAACCAGATCAAAAAAGAGAAAAACCTATACAATAATTAAACCAACAATCGTTTATTTCATTGAACAACCACTTCGGTTAAACCTATACATTAATGAACCTATTCAAAGGACTGATCATACTCCTTGTTTTTTTGTTTGCCATTCCCGAAGACGGCTACTCACAGCGCCGCTATAACCGCCGCATGGCCGCCGCCGAAGAGGCCTTCAACAACTACCAGTTCAACCACGCCCTGAACCGGTACAAAAAAGCCTATTCACGCACCCGCGACCGGGACAACAGGAATTACATCATCTATCAGATGGCTGAATGCTACCGCATGATGAACGATACACGCCGGGCAGAGGTGAATTACAGACGGCTTTTACGCGCAAATTATGAGGAAAGGGAGCCCCTGCTGATGCTTCATTACGGCAACATGCTTCGCAGCAACGAAAAACTCGACCTTGCCGAAGAAGCCTTCCTGGCATACATTGAACTCGTTCCCGATGATCCTCGCGGACATACCGGGCTGGAGTCGGTGCAGCTATCGCGCGAATGGCTCAGCAACCCTACAAAATACGAGGTTGCGAACGAAAGGCGCATCAACACACGCGACGATGATTTTGCCCCCGAATATGCCGACCGCAATTTTAATTCAATCATATTTACTTCAAACCGCGACGGGGTCACAGGAACCGGAAAGGACGACTGGACCGATGCAAATTACACGGATCTTTTCTTTGCCCGCCGCGACCCAAAAGGCGACTGGGCCACACCCATTCTGGCCGACAATCAGGAAGTAGTCAATACAGGATCGCACGAAGGCGTGGCAACTTTCACCCAGCGTTTCACAAACATGTACTTTACACGCTGCTACAGCCAGAAAACCGAAGAACAACGCGGTGAAGGCTGCCAGATTTATATGGCCACACGTGAAGGAAATTCCTTCAGCGAACCGGTAAAACTTGATCTGGGCGGCGACAGCACCAATGTGGTGGGACATCCAACACTGAGTTCCGATGAACTGATGATTATTTTTTCAGCAGATTTTGAAGGCAGTGTGGGTGGCAAGGATCTGTGGGTTGCCCGGCGTGAGTCAAATACCGCAAGCTTCGGGCCTGCAAGAAACCTGGGCGAACTGATTAATACCCCGGGCGACGAAATGTTCCCCTTTCTGCGCGACGATTCCATATTATACTTCAGTTCAAACGGACATCCCGGCATGGGAGGCCTGGATATTTTCAGGTCATCACTTGTTGACGGGGAATGGCAAAAGCCCGTTAATATGCAATACCCGATCAATTCACCCGGCGACGATTTCGGTATCACATTCAAACCGGGCGAAGAAAAAGGTTTTTTCAGCTCCAACCGCAGGGGCGGCCGGGGTGGCGACGACATTTACTCTTTTGTGAAGCCCCCGCTGGTGTTTACCCTGCAGGGCAATATACGCAACGAAGCAAACCTCCAGCCTGTGCAGGCTGCCTCGGTTCGTATGCTGGGAACCGACGGTTCATCTGTAGAAGCCCGAACCGATTCAAAAGGATTTTACAGTTTTGCATCTTCCCAGTTAAAACCCAACACCACTTACGAGCTTACGGTAAATGAAGAAAACTACTTCATTTCCAAAGGCAGGATCACCACTGTGGATGTAATGACAAACAAAGACTTTGTGGTGAACTTCATGCTCGAACCCATCCCTGATAAAGCCATTCCGCTGCCAGAAATACGTTACGAACTGGCAAAATGGGATTTGTTGCCCCAATACCAGGATTCATTGCAGGGTTTAATCACCATTCTGAACCAGAACCCAACCATTGTGGTTGAACTGGCGGCGCATACCGATTCAAGAAACACATTCGAATTCAACGACATTCTGTCGCAGCGCAGGGCCGAATCGGTTGTAAATTACCTGATTGAAAGAGGTATCGCTACCGACCGTATGATTGCGCGTGGATATGGAAAACGCGTACCCCGCACCCTCGAAAATAATATCACTGTAGATGGCTACACCTTTAAAGCCGGCACCTTGCTTGACGATGCTTTTATCGAATCCCTGCCCACCACATCGCAAAGAGAAGCAGCGCATCAGCTTAACCGCAGAACAGAATTCCGGGTACTGAGCCGCGACTATGTTCCCAGGGCTGCCTCCAGAAGGCCCTCAGAAATACAGGTGGTTGTCAACCCCGATGAAAATGTGGTGAATTACAGAGGCGGAGATCAGGGCGAAATTTATGTTCCCTGCATTCTGAACGGCTATAATGTGATTTTTTCGCTCGATACCCGCGACAGAGGCTTATTGCAGGTTTCGCTAGAACAAGCCCTGAAACTGCTGACTGATGGCGCCATCAACCGAAACGATTTTGAAGGCGATGCCGAAAGAATTCTGGGAGCAGGAACCATTGCAAACAGGGCCGAATTCAATATACGCGAGCTGCGTATCGGCAACAAAACGGTAAATAACCTTAAAGCTACAGTTATCCACCGCCAGACTGAACCCATAACCATCGGAGAGAATATTCTCAGGGAATTCGGCGAGTTTACCATCAACAGGGAAAAGCGGCAGATCATATTCAAATAAGACATGAAGCAGGATTCACGTTATCAGAAACGGGGCGTTTCGGCTTCAAAGGAAGACGTTCATAAAGCTATTAAACACGCCGACCGTGGCCTTTTCCCAAATGCATTCTGCAAAATTGTTCCTGACCACCTGGGAGGAGACCCGGAGTATTGCAACATTGTTCATGCCGACGGCGCCGGCACCAAGTCATCCCTGGCCTACCTCTACTGGAAAGAAACCGGCGACTTGAGCGTTTGGAAAGGAATAGCACAGGATGCCATAGTCATGAACCTCGACGACCTGCTCTGTGTAGGCATTTGCAATAACATGCTCATTTCCTCCACCATAGGCCGAAACAAAAACCTTGTGCCAGGAGAAGTAATCTCAGCCCTGATACAAGGCACCGAGGAATTTCTGGAGCATATGCGCAGCCTGGGAATCGGTATCTGGAGCACAGGCGGCGAAACAGCCGATGTAGGCGACCTGGTTCGCACCATTATTGTTGATTCCACCATGGTGGCCAGAACCCGCCGCAGCGAGGTCATAGTCAATGCAATCAGGCCGGGCGATGTGATTGTCGGGCTTGCATCGTTCGGAAAAGCAAGTTATGAGTCCGAATACAACGGGGGTATCGGCAGCAATGGCCTTACTTCGGCACGACACGACCTGCTCGATAAAATATATGCAAACCTCTACCCCGAATCCTTCGACCCCAGGGTTCCCCCTGACCTGGTTTATTCAGGTTCGCTGAAACTGAACAGCCATACTGAAATACCAGAACTGGACGCCGGCAAACTTCTGCTTTCGCCAACCCGAACCTACGCCCCGGTTATCAGGGAAATTTTGAAAAATTTCAGGAGCCGGATACACGGAATGGTTCATTGCAGTGGGGGCGCCCAAACCAAAGTACTGCATTTTATCGGGCCGGTTCATGTAATTAAAGACAACCTTTTTCCGATACCGCCATTGTTCAGGATGATACAGGAACAATCGGGCGCCAATTGGCATGAGATGTATCAGGTTTTTAATATGGGTCACAGGATGGAGCTATATCTGCCTGAATCCATTGCAAATGATGTGATTGCCATCGCTGCAGGATTTAATGTGGAAGCCAGAATAATCGGGCGCTGCGAAACCTCGGACACTAAAAGATTAACCATACGCTCACAATCAGGCTCTTTTACATATAGTTAGCAGATTTTACAGGTGCCGCCCGCCAAAACGGGTTTCATAAACCGTTTCGTTGTGTAGATCCGGAATCAATACATCTCCTGAACGGTGATAAGTGAATCAGTGTTATGAAGAAAATTTTCACATTTCTCATTATTATTCCACACTTGTTGTCAGGCCAGTCAGTTCAGGATTTTCTGACATTCCAGGCTTCGGCAGGATTGAATTACACAAAACTTGTTTATAAAGACGCGAATTTTGAACGTATGGTTCAGCCCTTTCTGGGTGTGAACACTCAGTTGTTGCCAAACAGCAACTTTGGCATCAAAGCTTCAGTGCACTACTCCATATGGAGCTCCCAATCATTGTCGCCGCATTACTGGCACCGTAACAATTATGCCGAATTCAAATTCATGCCCTGCTACAGGATCCCTGAGTTCCTGTCTTTAAACCTGGGTATAGCTGCATCCATGCTCACAAAATCAAGGATCTTAACTCTTGATGGCAGCACCGGTTCAGGAAAAAAGTCAGAGCCGTTGAGTGGATACAACTCTATATATCATCCTGTTGCAGGATTTGATCTTCAATTAAGCGACCGCCTGATCCTGGGAGTAAACTACTTTATTCCTCTTGACAAACAATCCGGAAAAAATTTCCAGGTAGGGTTGCAGATACCATTGGGCGCTGCTTCGCAAACAAAAACCCCGGCAAGGGCCATGACCTGTAAAAGGGCCAAAGAACAAATCCATGATCTCAAACATGGTATTCTCCTGGTAAGGCTGCCAGTTTATGAAAACACCATCCACGCCCTCAGGGGTGCCGGACATCATGATAAAGCTGACAAAACAGAAAAAGCAAGGGATATCGAAAACCAAAAGATAATGGCCGCCTTTGTCAATCATTTTGATTTCTGCGAAGTATTCTTTTTCAACAATACACATATTTCTCAGGTTAAAAATTCTGAATATGACGGTATCCTGTTCAATTCAGGCCATGAAATTATTGATCCGGAAAAGTATGGGTTTAGCCATAAGCAAGTGTTTATATCTGCTTTCATGATCCTTCCCGGTGATACAACCAAAAGGTTTTCCGACTACGAACTGCGTGTAAATCCTGACGGAAGCGGTTGGGAAAAAAGAGTGTATTATCATACCGAACCAGCCTTTGGCTTTGATGCCCTGGTAATTACAGATCAGCAGCTATATCCACTGCGCAAACCATTCCCATATTACGTGCGGCTTTTGGGAAAATCCCTGAGTACACATCCTGAGCAAGCGCCTTTTCTTGCCCCCATTCTTCCTTTCCAGCAATACTCTTACAATACAGCAGTTTCAAGACTGAACAGACAACTTTCGCGCTTTTTCGAGAAAAACAGATAGCAGGTCTTTTTGATTGACAAACTTTGAACAACGATTTCAATTGCTCACTACCCTGTCTGGTTGTCTGGTTCAGCGGATTCTTACCGAATAAAACATTCATCTGTACTAATCCTTAATCGTCAATCGTAATTCGTAAATTGTCATTCGTCATTCGTAAATATCTCAAAACTCTTTCTGCCTATACAGCGCCAATTACATTACCTTTGCAGCCGCAAAAAAAATCAAAAATGCCACTACACTGCGGAATCGTTGGACTGCCAAACTCAGGAAAGAGTACATTATTTAACTGTGTGTCAAACACAAAGGCGCAAACCAGCCCGTTTGCCTATACCAGTAACAAATCAAACATCGGGGTGGTGAGGGTGCCAGACCCAAGGCTGTTTGAAATTGACAAGATCATTAAAGCTGCAAAGGTTGTACCTACAACCATCGAAATCGTAGATATTCCCGGCCTGGCCAGGGGATCAAGCCGCGGCGAAGGCGTTGGCAACAGCTTTTTATCCGATATACGCAACGCCGATGCATTGATTCACATTGTGAGATGCTTTGAGGACGAAAACATGCCCCACCTTGACGGATCAGTTGACCCTGTGCGCGATAAAGAAGCCCTGGAGCTGGAATTACAGGTAAAAGACATTGACTCCATTGACCGCAAAATCCTGCGCCTGGAAAAACTGGCAAAATCAGGCGATAAGCTGCTCAGGCGGCAAATAGAGATACTTCAGGTATACAAGCAACACCTTGAATCATTCGGCATGGCGCGAAATGCTCCGGTAGACGAAAATGACACTTATGTAATTGACGATCTTTTTCTGCTCACCGAAAAACCTGTAATATACGTTTGCAATGTGGATAACGCCTCGGCAGTGAAAGGCAACAAACACAGCCAGGCATTTCAGGCAGCCTTGAATGGAGAAAACACCCAGGTGCTTGTTATTGCTGCTGAAGCCGAGGCAGAAATTGCCGAACTTGACAGCGAAGAAGACCGTGAGGTATTTCTTCAGGACATGGGACTGGAAGAACCTGGAGTAAACAAACTTATACGTGCGGCCTACGAACTGCTTGAACTGGAAACATTTTTCACAGCCGGGCCAAAAGAAGTGAGGGCATGGACAATCCGTAAAGGTACACTGGCTCCTCAGGCTGCAGGTGTGATCCACAGCGACCTTGAGCGGGGCTTTATCAGGGCTGAAGTAATGAAATACCACGATTTTATCACCCTGGGTTCGGAACATGCCTGCCGCGAAGCCGGCAAATTCGCTATCGAAGGAAAAAATTACTTGGTAAAGGATGGCGATATCCTGCACATCAGGTTTAACGTGTAGGAATTGATTCTGTAACCGACAGGGCTTGGTTTTGCAATTACATCAAAGCAGAAATAATGCCTAATCGCACGTGCGCACCCGTTCAAACATTCCAGGCCGGCCCAGCACGTATGCCTTTTTAAAATCTTCACAGGCGCCTTCCCTATCATACCAGAAAAGCCTGACCCTTCCGCGGAAGTCGTAAGGTTCTGCATAGGTTGGATCAATCTCTATTGCCTTTGTGTAATCATCATAGGCGCCTTCCCAATCGCCGAGATCAAACTTTGCACTTCCACGAAAAGTGTATGCCTGCGCATAATCCGGCAATAGCTTGATGGCCCGGGTATACAGCCTGATAGCTTCATGGTGTTGTCCGCCAGCCACTTTTGCGGTGCCTTCGCGCAGTAACTCCTGGGCTTTCTGTTCCCGTGGTTTGCACGAGTATGTAATGAAGAGAGATAATAACAGAAGGGTAATAAATCCTTTTTGCATCATAATATCTTGAGTTGAATCAGAGGTATAACGGATGAAACCTGAATTTCTTGTTAGCGTCAAGCTCAATAGCCGGAAAAGGGATTCTGATAAAACCAAAAGCCTTAAGAAGCAGGCCAAGGGAAGAATTTCTTGTTTCGATGCGGGTCAGGTCAATGTCAAACGATAAGAAATAGCGTCGGGTTCGCTCGTATTCAGGAATATATATTCCATTGTGATAACCGCTGATGTTTTCCGAACCACCGGTCATGCCGGTGGCGCCATAGCCAACTGACAGATTGAGCCATTTGGGAAACTGATTCGCCCCGAAGGAATGCGGATTTACTGACAACCAAACTGTTATTCCATTGTAATCCTTAAACATCCTTTCCAGGTGATTCGACCCCAGAACATCCGGCCTGTAATCAGCAAATTTTGTAGGCCAATATGAATATTTTAAAAGAACCCGTTGTTCGTTCCATAAAAGTTGCTGCGATACAAACATTGCGGAGCCAAGGGTGTTGGCTGCTACGTCGCTCAGCGAGGCGCCCCATCCGGCTGAAAAGCCGTCAAGAATTTCTATGGTAGCGAGGTAAACGGTGCCGAAAGTCCCTCCAAGCCATGTTGCCGTTGTATTGTCAACACCGGCCCAGCGCAACGATTCGTAACCAAGCAATCCGATATAGTAGGAGGAAACCAGGTGTCCGGCTTTGTCCATCTGCAACCAGTCGTGCAGGTCATCATGAAAATGGAAGGAGGTGAGCGGGTGATCTTTGTACCATGCATAATACAAGCCTCCCATAGTTCCGGCAACCAGGACAGAACCTCCGGAAACCACAGCCCACAAGCGAGGTTTTATAACTCCGGAGGTATCGCTTTGGGTGGTTATTGGGGAACCAGCATTGTCTTCAGCCGCCATCACAGGAAACAGGATGAGCGCAAAAAGGACAATGAGTATGCTGCGAATTGCCGGCATAAAGTTTCAGTTATCAATAAAAATCACCCACCGAATCTTCCAACAATCTCCCTTACTTCTTTCAGTTTTTGTTCAAGCACTTCAGCGCTTTGGGCTTCGGCCAGGAACCGGAGGTAAGGCTCGGTATTGGAGGGGCGTACATTAAACCACCAATCGTCAAATTCGATCCGGTAGCCGTCAAAATCAAGAAACCTTCTTACTGAGCCGGTTTTGGCGAAGTGCTCTTTCATCGCTTCCATAGTTTCAGACTTCCTTTCAATCTTAAAATTGATTTCACCGCTATTGGCCCAGCTGCCATTCAGTTGATCAACCCAGGCTGATAGCTTTACCCCATTTGCGTGTTTCTCTGATATCACATCCAAAAGATACATCACGGCCAGAAATGCTGAGTCGCTGAAAAAGAAGTCTTTGAAATAATAATGCCCGGCCAGTTCGCCTCCAAAAACAGCGTCCAGTTCACGTAGTTTCAGCGCGGCAAACGCCCGCCCCACTTTCCATAAATGTGTTTTAAAACCCAACTTTTCGAGGTATTTCCCTACCCTCTTTGACGACCGGATATCCATCACGACCTGTCCGGTTCGTTTGTGTTTCCTAAAATAATCGCCAAGCAGGGCAATCATAATATCGGGCCGGATAAACCTTCCTTTATCATCAACAAACATCACGCGGTCGGCGTCACCGTCAAAGATAATGCCCACATCGCATGATTCCTTCACAACCAATTTCTTAAGATCCTCAACATTCTCTTCTTCAAGCGGATTGGGCTCATGATTAGGGAAACTGCCATCAGGCTCGTCGTAAATATAAAGAATATCGGGTCCCAGCAATTGCCTTGCAAACAGCGAAGCCATTCCGTTTGAACAATCAACGGCTATTTTCAGATTGCTGTAATCCGGTTTATGTTTGAGAATGAACATCAGATATTCATCGCTGATATCAAAGGGATAGATTACTCCTTTGTGCTGAACAGGAATAACCGGAGAGGATTCAATCATGGCTTCCAGTTGGTTCAGGCCGGTTTCATACCCAACCGGCAATGCGCCTTTGCGGCTAATCTTGAGCCCGTTGTATTCTTTGGGATTATGCGAAGCCGTTATCTGAACCGAGGCCTCAAAATCAAACCTTGCAGTGGCCCAGTAAACCATTGGTGTGGTGGTAAGACCCAGCTCCCATACACTGGCGCCGGAATCGGTAATGCCATGGGCCAGGGCATTGAAGATATCATCAGAGGAAGCCCTGATATCGCGCCCAACAAGCACCCTTTCCGTATCAAGCAACTGTGGAAGGAAAAAACCGATCTTGTAAACATCTTCCAGGTTAAAATCGCGGCCAAAAACCCCGCGTATGTCATAGGCCTTAAATGCTTTCTTCATCGCTAATTATTCATTGTTCATTTCCCGATAGCTATCGGCACATTATTCATTATTCATTTTTCATTGCTCATTACTCACAGCCCTATACTCATCTGATATTATTCTCATTCAGCGCCCTGTGATAGCGTCGTGCATTGGCAAGATGCTGCTGGTAGGTTCGGGCAAAATTATGATAACCTGAAAAATCCTCCCGTGCCGCAAAATAGAAATAATCATGTTTTTCATAATTGAGCACTGCATCAATGGAGGAAACAGATGGGAACGAAATCGGGCCGGGCGGCAAGCCCGCATATTTATAAGTATTATAGGGAGAGTCAATTTGTTTGTGACGGTTCAGTACGCGGCGAATTTTGAAATCGCCGTGTGCAAAAACAAGGGTGGGATCGGCCTGAAGGCGCATTCCAATCCTGAGCCGGTTCATATACACTCCTGCTATTCTTTCTTTTTCATCATTTTTGTTTGTTTCCATCTCGATGATGGAAGCCAGGGTGGCAACTTCAGCTTTTGATATTCCGATCTGCTCAAGGCGTTCCAGTCTATGCTCATTCCAGAAGGCCAGAAACTCGCGGTGCATACGCTGTACAAAACCTTCGGCAGAAGTATTCCAGAAAAACTCATAAGTGTTCGGAATAAACATCATGGCAATCTGATGCTCCGGAATGCCGTATTGCTGGAAAAAGCTGTCGCTTAGAATTTCTGTAATCAATGAGAGGGAATCAGCTTCAATCTGGCGGGCAATACGTCCGGCAAGTTGCTGCGGTGTACGGATGTGGTTAAAGATTACCTTAACCGGATCCTGTCTGCCAATTCTCAGGTGATTCACTAGGTGAATGTTGCCCATACCGGATTCAATCCTGAACCGGCCGGGTCTGACCATTGCGGGATATTTTTTCAACTCAGCCACACGCCTGAATATGGATGGATAGCGCAATAAGCCTTCTTCTTCAAGCATGTTCATGGTTTCATCAAAACCCCAGCCTGTTTGAATGAATATGTGCTTGTGCTCACCTTCGGGTATAAGTACTGAGGGAGAATATACTAATTTGTAACCTGCTATAAGCACACTTATGCCGGTGAGCATTACTAACAGAATAACAATGCCTGCTATTTTTTTTCCTTTAGAAACTTTCATCGCCATTAAACCGGAAAAAGAAAAAATCATTTGTTAACACTGAAAAGCTGCAGGAAATATTCATCCAGCCATTGCTTTTCTTTTCTTACCCATTGCAGCCTGGTTCCGGTAATATTGAACCCCTGTTTTTTAAAAACACTCAGGCTTTCAACATTGTCAGTGCATATTCCGCAATAAAGCTGATGCAGGTGAAGGGTGTTAAAAGCATAGTCAACCAGCAGGCTGAGGGCCTCAGTTGCCAGGCCCTTTTTTTGCCATTCCTGCTTAACCAAAATTCCGACCCCAGCCCTCATATTCACCGGGTCAAAATCAAACAGATCAATGGTGCCAATGGTTTGTGGCGGCTCATTACCCGTGAATTCTATCATTAACCGCAATTGTTTGCTTGAATAAATATCAAGATGCGAATTCATGATATATTGCTCCAGAACAAAACGCGAAAAAGGGCTGACCGTGTTGCTCAGATGCCACCAATCGACCTTGTTTTCCAGTTCGTAAAGCAATTCAAGATCGTCGGGTTCAACCGCTCTCAGGCTGACTTTTTTACCAATCATTTAAGTTTTCAATTTCTCCGTGAAACAAAAAGCGGGCAGGTCCTTCGAGTATGATATTTCCGAAACCCTGGCCATCAAAATCGGATGACACCATTAACTCCCCACCCCGTGTATAAATTTTCCATTTGCTTTGATTAGCGCCCGAGTGAAGAAATGCGGCAATCGCGGAAGCTGTTACGCCGGTTCCGCATGACAGGGTTTCATCCTCCACTCCTCTTTCATAGGTTCTTACTGCAATAGCGGATTCCTGGAAACTCACAAAATTCACATTCGCCCCATAAGGTTGAAAACGCTCATCATACCTGAGCTGTCGCCCCATGCCGACCACATCCATCTGTTCGGCCTCACTGGTGAAAACCACAAAGTGTGGCGATCCTGTGTGGATGAAGTATCCGTCAGTCAATTTTTCAAATTCAAAAACATCGGAAATACTCAGCTTAACCTGGTAAAGCCCATTCCCATGATCATTAACTTCCGCCTTATGAAGCCCGTCAGCAGCTTCAAACACAAAGTTTTTAAATCCCGGATCCATGTTGTTCACCCATGCCGCCACACATCGACCTCCGTTTCCACACATTCCAGCCTCAATGCCGTCTGAATTGTAATAACGCATCTTTATAAATCCAACCTCTGATTCTTCGATCATGATCAATCCATCAGCGCCAATACCAAAACGGCGATGACACAGGGAAGCTACCTGCTTTTCAGAAAGTTGAACCAGTAGCATACGATTATCAATGATGATGAAATCATTGCCCGTTCCGTGATATTTGCTGAAGCGGATTCTCATGGCCAAATTTTCACCTGACATCGGTCGGATTTTCAACAAAATTAGGAAAAACGCATGTCATAAACTGGTATTGCCTGACGATTAACTTTTTTTAACAATGCCGCCAATACTGCTGAAATCCATTGTAACGTTTGTGTTCTTCAACATTCTGCAGCTTATATATCCGGATTGTTTCAATAAATGAGGAATGATTTTTGCAGTTTGAAGGCTTTGTGTTTTGAGACTTAGTATTTTAAGGCATCTCAAAGCAGCACAGATGAAAACAAAAGCTTATAATAAATTGTTGTAATTAAAGGAGGTAATATTATGAAGAGAGTACTTGGATTTCTGATGATAGGCATAACAGGAGGCCTGATTGGTGCTTCGGTGTTTTTTCTTGCAGCAGGCAGCAACAAAGAAACAGAAACGATTCATGCACAGCCGGTTGAAAGATCATTTACCGTACCTGCACATTATGCAAGGCTTACGTCCAACACTACTGCGGCGGCCCTGGTTCCTGACTTTACCGATGCCGCTGAGCTCACAGTGAACGCTGTGGTTCATATCCGCACCGAGTATACCCGAAAAAGCTCTGTATACGATCATTTTTTCTTTGATTTTTATGATTTCTTTGGCGACCGCCGCAGACGCACCACTCCGCAATCAAGGCCCATAGTTGCAACCGGAAGCGGTGTGATCATTTCCGACGATGGCTACATTGTGACCAACAACCATGTGGTTCAGGAAGCCGAGTTTATTGAAGTAACCCTCAACGACCGCCGGACTTATGAAGCCCGCATCATCGGAACCGACCCAACCACCGACCTGGCTGTCATAAAAATTGAAACATCCGGTTTACCTTACATACTGTACGGAAACTCCGATGATGTTCGGGTAGGCGAATGGGTTTTGGCGGTAGGCAACCCTTTTAACCTCACTTCAACAGTAACTGCCGGCATTGTGAGTGCAAAGGCAAGAAATATCAATATCCTTCACAATCCCGACGGAACCACCATTGAGTCATTCATCCAAACCGATGCCGCAGTGAACCGCGGGAACTCAGGCGGCGCCCTGGTGAACCTCAGGGGCGAACTGATCGGAATCAATGCCGCAATTGCCAGCGGAACGGGATATTACACAGGCTATTCATTTGCCATTCCGGTAAACATCGTAAAAAAAGTGGTGGATGACTTTTTGCTCTATGGCACAATACAAAGGGCTTTTATAGGGGTTTCGATACGGGAAATTGACAGCAGGTTTGCCCGTGAAGAGGGTATTGCTGAAATCCGCGGCGTGTATGTTGCCGGTATTTCCGACAACGGCGCTGCAAAAGCCGCCGGCATTAAAGAAGGCGACATCATTCTATCAATAAACGGGACTAGCGTAAACACCACCAGCGAGTTACTTGAGATTGTGGGCATACACCGGCCAGGCGACAAATTGGATTTAAACGTACGAAGGAGCAACAAAGACAGGTTGGTTCAGGTAGTGCTGCGCAACCGCGATGGCAACACGACACTTGTTCAAAAGGAAGAACGCCAGGTAATGCAGGTTCTGGGAGCCACTCTTGAACCCGCATCCCAGGAGTTGATGGACGAATTGGGAATATCGAATGGCGTTCAGGTAAAGAAACTGAACCGTGGCGTACTAAGAGATGCCGGTGTTCGCGAAGGCTTCGTTATCACCAGGGTTGACAACAAAGCCGTGAGCACCCCAAATGATGTTGAAGATATCCTGAAAAACAAAAAAGGCGGCGTTCTCGTTGAAGGCATCTATCCAAACAAGATGAAGGCATATTATGGATTTGGAATGTAAAACGAAACGCACTAAATAATTCCGGTTTTTCTGCGTTAAATAACCGGAGATTCATATCGGGTTAAAACCACCGGTTCGCTTTGCAAACAAAACAGCTTGCCGGATGTTTTGATCAAACAACAAATAATAATAACACCATGAGGCAGTTAAAGATCACGAAATCCATCACAAACCGGGAAACAGCCTCTCTTGATAAATATCTGCAGGAGATAGGCCGCGAAGAGCTTATCACTGCTGATCAGGAAGTGCAACTAGCCCAACGAATAAAAATGGGCGATCAGGATGCGCTGGAGAAACTTGTGAAAGCCAATCTGCGCTTTGTTGTATCGGTTGCCAAACAATATCAGAACCAGGGTCTTAGCTTACCCGACCTGATAAACGAAGGAAACCTTGGCCTGATTAAGGCTGCACAGCGTTTTGACGAAACCCGCGGGTTTAAGTTTATTTCTTATGCTGTATGGTGGATTCGCCAATCTATCCTTCAGGCGCTGGCCGAGCAATCCAGGATTATCCGTTTGCCTTTGAACCAGGTGGGTTCGCTGAGTAAGATCAAAAAAGAATCGAGTCGCCTTGAGCAGCAATATGAGCGTCCGCCATCGGCTGATGAGATTGCCACGGCACTGGAAGTACCGCAACATAAAATAGATGCCGCACTAAAGATAACCACAAGGTATATTTCAATGGATGCGCCGCTTACCGAAGACGAAGACACCAAATATATTGATGTTTTTGTCAGCGAAGATGCCGAAGGAACCGATGACAGCCTGATCAAGGAATCGCTGCTGAAAGAGATACACCGTTCGCTTTCAACGCTCACCGAGAAAGAACGTCAGGTGTTGTATCTGTATTTTGGCATTGGTATGAACCACGGCCTGACACTGGAAGAAATCGGCCTGAAGTTTGACCTCACCCGCGAAAGGGTAAGACAGATCAAGGAAAGGGCAATCAGAAGACTGAAACAATCTTCGCGAAGCAAACTCCTGAAGTTTTATCTGGGTTAAAAAACCCGTCGGGGTTTACAAAACCCGACGGTGTTTTCATATTACCCGAATGTGTTTTAACAACCCGTCGGGGTTTACAAAACCCGACGGTGTTTTTAAATTACCCGACGGTGTTTTCAAGTCCCGACGGTGTTTTCAAAAAAACGCCAATATACAAATCGTAAAACACAAACAAATTCAAAATACGGCCAATGTGAAGGCTTTGGCTATGAGTTGCTCAAAATCTCAATACACAGCTTAAAACCAACAAACCCTTCAGCGACGATTTATTTTGGACTTGCCACGCCGCAAGCGAATTTTGGGTTACTCGAATTTTGAATTTGCCTGTAATTTGGAATTTGTGATTTGAATTTTCAATCCCTTTGGGATTTTCGAAACTACTCCACCACCAGCTTCCCTGCCCCCAATATTCCATTCTCATTTGCGATCCGGTAAAAATAAAGTCCCGGTTTTAACTGCTGAAGGTTGATTTGGGTGGTGGCTTCCGTTAGCACGAATTCTTTCATCAAGCTGCCCATAGTATTAAAGATTTCAATTCTTGCAGGCAGGGCTGTTTCACTGAGCTGAACATGCATGAATTCCCTGGCCGGGTTGGGGTAGACTCTTACATTCTTTGAAATCCTTTGTTCATCCATTCCAGCAATCACCAAAGGTGTTCCCCATTCTTCAGCGCCTTTTTTGTAGTAAACGAGGCTGCGATAATTTGCTGTGTGCCACCAGCACCAAAGGTATGGTCCGCCAAGTCCTTTGTAATAGGCATAATCTGATACGCAAGCATCAATAATTATTGGAAACCAGCAAGTGTCGCCATAATTATAAAACCAATACGTTTCTTCCGGGATTATTTTGGCAAGATGAGTGCCGGAATACATTTTTAGCGCGTAGGTGATCAAATCCGAACCATTAGTAATTGTATCAGTCACAACTTCTCCCGGTAATTTATCGAAAATCGGATTAGCATGGATAATCTCAGGAATGGTATCATGAATAAAAGTATAGGTGTAATTGCCCCCATTGTTGTAGTCCCTGCTGAAAATCCGCTCTGCATAATATACAATCGAATCAGGATAGTCAGTCCGCTCCAGATATCGCAAAATCAGTAGCTGTATGTCAGTCTCGGGCATGGTTTGACTCCAAACGCGTTTCACATGAATCTCATCTCCCGGCTGAAAATCAAAAATATCCATCCAGTAAAAGTCCTGGATACCGGCAACAGGATCGGATAATCCTGAGATATCCCGCTCAATTACCTGTTGGGCCTGAAGTGGCTTTCCATCAGGGAAAATGGAGAAATTCAAGGTTCTGACGAGGCCATGATTCTTGCTTAACCTGATCGTAAGACCGTTGATTAGATGGCTCACAGGGTTCATGATTTCGTTATAAGCCTGAAAGCCTATTGTTTTTACGGAGTCTTGCAATCCAAGAAAGCTCATGGTATCATGGCTTATTACAGTTGAAATGATGGATAATTCACCGGGCCGGTGAAAGGCCGTCCAACTGTCGTTCAACGAAGCTGCTGTATTGATGTAAATGCTGTCACTGTCCTGATTGATGAAAACATTCATGCCATCATCGCGTATGATGATCTTATCGCCAATCCAGTGCGCCCCATCAGGAATAAAGCAGTTATAGTCAATTTCCTGGATATTCCGGAATGGGATCAGAATTGAGTCATTTTCAAAAGCAACAGAATCTATCTTCACAAAGCCATGATCACCCCAGTATTCGAAAGAGGCAATCCTTGCTGAATTGACAGTTTGATAATCCTGAGCCACAGTTTGCAGAACCATGACCGGAAAAATTAGCCATAAGAGAATTTGCTTTATCATAATGTGGGTGTTGATGGTGATTTATATGCATTTAATTCCTTAAAACTATTCCAAAATGAGTTTCCCTGATCCCAGCGCCCCGTTTTCATTTGAGACCCGGTAAAAATAAAGTCCCGGAGCTAAATCTTGCAGTCTGATCTGCTGCGTGGCTTCCGTTAGCAAGAATTCTTTCATCAAACCGCCCAAGGCATTGAACATTTCAATTCTTGCAGGCAGGGCTGTTTCACTTAGCTGAATATGCATGAATTCCCTGGCCGGGTTGGGGTAGACTCTGACATTCTGTGAAATCCTCTGTTCATCCACACCAACGATAACCAAAGGCGTTCCCCATTCTTCATCGCCTTTCTTGTAATAAACCAGCGAGCGTTCAATTTCACCACCCATATAATAGCATTGATGATATGGGCCGCTCAAACCTTTGTGCCAATAGTAATCTGATAAACATCCGCTGAAGAGGTAATAAATCCAGCATTCGTCTCCATCCGGAAAGAGCCAGGAATTTGGTGATGGTTTGATCTTGGACTTCTGCCATTCATTTTCCATCCTGTAATAAAACGCACCATATAAAGATTCATCATCCATAACCACTTCACCGGGTAGTTTGTCAAAATCTTCATTCGGGGTGTAGGTTTCAGTAATGGTATCGTGCACAAACTCAAAAGTGCTTCCCTGATGGTTTTCAAAAAATCTTGATTTGATTCTTTCAACCGTATATGTCACAGAATCAGAAAAATCCTCACGGATAAGATATTTATATATCAATTGCTGGATTTCAGTTGAAAACTGTGGGATCAGATATGCATAATAGTAAACATGTATTTCATCACCCGGCTGGAAATCATGCACTTCTAACCAGGTGAGGTTTTGGGTTCCAACCATGGGCTCTGACATGCCTGCAATTTCAAACTCATGAAGGCCGTCCCAATCATTCCCAATGTACTGTATGATATCAGGAAACAATGCAAAGTTCAATGTACGGACCAGGCCATAATTTTTACTTATTGCGATTGTCATGGCATTCACGGGATGGGTGATGGCCTGCATCAAATGGTCGTAAGCCTGGAAACTTATGGTTTTCACAGAATCCTGGATTCCAAGAAAAGTCAAGGTGTTATGACCGGTAACATTGGCAGTGATGATCAGTTCGCCGGGCCGTTCAAAAGCCGTCCAGTTCTCGCCAAGGGTTGCGCCGGTATTAATCGGAACCGTTTCACCTTCAGCCGTAACAAACAGGTTCCAGCCATTGTCCTGTATGATGATCTCTTTTCCGATCCAGTGGGCGCCGTCAACGAGGTAGCACATCATATATTCAACTTCCTGGAAGCTGCCAAAAGGTATCAACACCGAATCGGTTTGGTACGAAACCGAATCAATTCGCAGAAACCTTACATCATTCCATTGGTTTTCAAAAGAAACTATCCTGCCGGAATGAACGGTTTGATAATTCTGTGAATTAACCTGAGCAAAAAGAAAAGTAAGAAAGATGGAAAACAAAACAGGCTTGATCATGATGGTGTGTTTTTATTGGTTGTAAAGATACATTAGATTTTCATAAATCAGCTCAAAAAAAAAAAAAACAAGTCTGTACAACACTATATATCAACACCATAATGTGAGTGGATAGAAAAATTCAGACTTTCTGTTTTGCAAATCAAAGATCAAAAGCACCCCGGCTGAGCGAAATCATCACCGAACAGCAGATTTCCGCAAAACTGAAAAATGTATAATTCCCCAAATCTGAAAGGCTCATACCATGCAGTTTTGTGCATTTATTAGCTGAATAAAATCTTTTTTATTTCCTCAATGAATCTCTGTGATAAAGGATATAGGCGAAGAACTGTTTCCTCGTCGTAATCGTAAAAATCATTATAATCTCCTTTATGTCTTTTTTCAGCTAATTCAGTAAAGTGCTTTGCCAATTCTCTATCAACCAAGCCGGTTTTTACAAAATGTTCACCAAATTTCTGACGGACTCCCGAGTGACTGAGAACTTCTATCCTGTATTTGGCCAACAAAGCATTAACAGCATAGAAACACGCATAATACATCCTGTTAATAGCTGTGTTCCAGAATCCGTTTTCGATGTGTATGAGTACTTCCTCCAGGGTTTCTGTCGCCCTGTCAATCCGGTATCTGATGTAATCTTCAGGTGTAAAATCTGTCATAAAAGCCTACCCTCCTTCATTACATTTTGATAGAAAGGAGTAACCCAATATTTTGAATTCCACTCTTTTTCGCTGTATATCACCGGACTAATTATCTCTCCGGTGTCAAACTCAAGATCGAAAAGTGGATGTGTAATTCTATGTTCTATTTCTGAAGAGATGCTGTCTCTGTTAAGCAAAATCAGCAAATCCCAATCAGAATCATCCTTTGCAGTACCACGTGAGCGCGAGCCATAAAGATAAATCTTTGCCGAAGGTTCTTTATCTTTGACAATCTTCTTTATTTGCTCTAAAAAATTACTCGCAGAAGTTTTCATGCTTCAAAAATAATCAAAAAGCATGAATTTCTAAATAAACTGATTGTTTTTCAGCAAATGACCCGTGGCCTTGTCATTTTGTCAGCGCAAGGGTAATGGCACATGCTTTGCTAAGGTGCAGCACATAATCATAAAAGCAATTACACTATGGAAAAAGGTACAATCAATGTTCAAACCGAAAACATCTTTCCGATTATTAAGAAATTCCTCTATTCCGATCACGAAATCTTTTTGCGTGAGCTGATCTCCAATGCCGTGGATGCTACAAAGAAAATCCAGACCATAGCATCGGCAGGCGAATACAAGGAAGAACTTGGCGACCTAAACATTGAAGTGATCCTTGACAAAAAGAAGAAAACCCTTACCGTACGTGACAAAGGCCTGGGTATGACAGCCGCCGAAGTAGAACAATACATCAACCAAATTGCTTTTTCAAGCGCCGAGGAGTTTGTTGAAAAATACAAGGGCAAAGGCGATGCCGAGGTACTGATCGGCCACTTCGGATTAGGATTTTACTCCTCTTTCATGGTTTCCGACAAAGTGGAGATCTTTACAAAATCATACAAAAGCGGCGAGGATGCACATCCGGTGCATTGGGCATGCGACGGCAGCCCGCAATATACCCTCGACAAAACCGACAAAAACACCCGTGGCACCGATATCGTGCTCCACATCAACAAGGATTCAGAAGAATTTCTTGAGGACCACCGTGTGATGGAGCTACTCAACAAATATTGCAAATTCCTGCCCGTACCCATCCAGTTTGGCACCGAAAAGGAAACAGAAACCATTGAAGGCGAAACAGATAAAGACGGAAATCCCAAAACAAAGGAAGTAGAGAAACCGCGCATCATCAACAATACCCTTCCGCTTTGGAAACGCAAACCCGCCGAGCTGAAAGACGAAGACTACAAGACCTTCTACCGCGAACTGTATCCGGCAACATTTGACGAACCCCTGTTCAACATCCACCTGAATGTGGACTATCCGTTCAACCTGACTGGAGTACTTTATTTTCCCAAAGTAAAACAGAATTATGAATTGCAGCGTAACAAAATCCAGCTTTACTGCAATCAGGTGTTTGTCACCGATTCAGTGGAAGGGATTGTACCCGATTTTCTGACCCTGCTGCATGGCGTAATTGATTCGCCCGATATTCCGTTGAATGTTTCGCGATCCTATCTCCAGAGCGATCCCAACGTGAAGAAAATATCAAACCACATCATGAAAAAGGTGGCCGATAAACTTGAAGATCTTTTTAAAAACGACCGGGCTGCTTTTGAAAAAAAATGGGACGACATCAAAATATTTATTGAATACGGCATTGTGTCTGAGCCCAAATTCTATGAGCGTGCCGGGAAGTTTTGCCTGCTAAAGAACACTGAAGGGAAATATTTCACCTTTGATGAATACAGTAAAATGGTGAAACCTGCCCAAACCGACAAGAACAAACGCCTGGTTTACCTCTATGCTTCAGATGTGGAGGAACAGCATGCTTTCATACACACTGCCAAAGAACGCGGTTATGATGTGCTGGTATTGGGTGGCCCCATTGACACACATTTTATCAGCGCCCTGGAACAGAAATTCAGCGATACTACTTTTTCACGTGTTGACAGCGACCTGATTGACAAACTCATTCCCAAAGAAGACCCCTTGCCTTCGCTGCTCAGTGAAGACCAGAAAACAAGAATAAAAGAGTTGTTCGAAAAACAGATTGACACTGCCAGGTTCCACATTCAGATGGAAAGCATAGGCCCGGAGGAACAACCTGTTGTGATCACCAGGCCGGAATTTATGCGTCGTATGAAAGACATGGCTGCCGTGGGCGGCGGCTACGGTTTCATGGGAGAAATGCCCGAAAGCTACAACCTTGTAGTAAACCTGAACCACAAACTAATCACAAGGCTTACTGATGATACCGAAAAAGAGGAAAACAAACTACCGGTTGTAAAACAGATGATTGACCTTGCCATGCTTTCGCAAAATATGCTCAAAGGCCAGGCCCTCACAGAATTTATCAAGCGCAGTGTTGACATCATCAGGTAAGCAGTAATTTTACAAACACGAACAAATCACGTAAAAATTCGATTATGGAAAAATTGAATAAATGGATCAAACCAGCCGTTATCGTGCTGGTAATTGTGACCGCAATTGCATGGGCAGCCGGGTCGTACAACTCACTTGTTGCACTCCAGGAACGGGTGGAATCGCAGTGGGCACAGGTTGAGAATGTTTACCAGCGCCGTACTGACCTGATTCCCAACCTGGTGGCAACTGTTCGCGGTTATGCCGATTTTGAAAGGCAAACCCTTAACGATGTGGTTGAGGCCCGCGCAAAAGCTACTTCAGTCAATATCAATCCACAAAACCTGGACGAAAACAGCCTGAGCCAGTTTCAGGCGGCCCAGGGCGAACTAAGCAGCGCCCTTTCGCGGCTGATGGTTGTGGTGGAGCGCTATCCGGATCTGAAAGCCAATCAGAATTTCCTTGAACTGCAATCGCAACTTGAGGGAACCGAAAACCGGATCAGCACCGAACGAAACCGTTTCAATGAAACTGCCAGGCAATACAACACCATGATACGCCGCTTTCCGCGCAATTTGTTTGCTTCGGCATTCGGATTTGAACGTAAACCTTACTTTGAAGCAGTACAAGGAGCAGCAGAAGCGCCAAAAGTAGAATTCTGATATGGGAAATTCAGCCAGAAATTTCTTTGACAAAAACCAGCAGCAGGAAATCCTGAATGCAATCAGGGCTGCTGAGCTGAACACCAGCGGAGAAATCCGAGTTCACATCGAAAACAAATGCCCCGGCGATGTGCTTGACCGCGCCGCTCAGGTTTTCGACAAATTGCAAATGCAAAAGACCAGGCTGCGCAATGGGGTTCTGTTTTATCTTTCAACTGAGAACCGGAAATTTGCCATACTTGGGGATGCAGGCATCAATGCCCTTGTACCTGAGAATTTCTGGGACGAGATCAAAGAATGGATGACACAGCAATTCCGTGAAGGCAGGTTTACCGAAGGCCTTGCCGGAGCTATACTACGCGCCGGCGAACAGCTCAAAATGCATTTCCCTTTCCAAAGCGATGATGTAAACGAACTTCCGGATGAGATTTCATTCGGGAAAAACGAATAAAAATATCAAGATGAGAAAAAATATCATTCTGATACTGAGCATACTCATAATCATTCCTTTTGCCGGTTTTTCCCAGAATATACCCACCAGGCCCTTCCCTCCCCGTTTGGTCAATGACCTTGCCAATGTGCTTTCAGGGTCCGAAGCAGAACGTCTTGAAGCAAAGCTGGTTGAGTTCAACACAAAAACATCCACCCAGATTGCTGTTGTAATCGTTCGTTCACTTGAGGGATACGACCGCTCGGAATTTGCAACCCAAATCGGGCACAGTTGGGGTGTAGGGCAGCAAGGTTTTGATAACGGAGTGGTAGTATTAATTAAGCCCCGATCGGGCAACCAACGCGGAGAAGCATTTATCGCAGTTGGCTACGGACTTGAACCTGTAATCACCGACGCCGTAAGCCGCAGGATCATTGAAAATGAGATGATCCCTTATTTTCGCGAAAACAGATATTATGAAGGCCTTAATGCGGCAACCGGCATTCTTATGGGTTTAGCCTCTCAGGAGTTTTCAGCCGATGATTACCTGCCGGCAGTCAGCCCGGCCCAGTTATTGCTTGCACTTTTACCACTTCTCATTATTGTTGCTTTTATTGTCATATTGGTCCGATCCGGCTCTCATCAGAAAACAATTGGGGGAAAGAACACCTCACTCTGGACCACATTATTTTTGCTAAGCGCCATGTCCAGTTCACGGGGAAGTTATGGCAACTTTTCCAGTGGACGCGGCAGTTTTGGCGGCGGTGGATTCGGTGGTGGAAGCAGCTTTGGTGGTTTTGGCGGCGGACGTTTTGGCGGCGGGGGCGCCGGCGGAAGCTGGTAAATCTGCATTTTTCCTGGTCTGAAATACAACTTTCAGAAATATTCTTCTCTTATCAGGGGTTACTTTTCCCGCTTACCCGGATTAATATTCAGCAACATGCTGCTTTCCGGTGAACTGTCGTGGCTTAGTTACCGGTTCTTTAAGATATCTTTAAAAGCCGGATAAATCGTGTAAGCAGCCTGTTCAGTATTCTGCGCAAAAGCAAAAACCCTGTGATGATCAAAACAAGGCTGCTACTGTTTCTGGCTTTACTGTTCTGGTACGATTTGTCCGGGCAGTATCATGCTGGAATATCCGGAAGTAATTACCAGGCTTTGCAAAATGCGGTTGTGAACCCATCATCTCTATCAAACTCAAAAAAGTCTTTTGACATTCAGCTTATTGGCGGACATCTTGGCTTTCAGAACAATTACATTTTTATTCCAAAAGCTGACAACAGGTTCGGCAATAAAATAAATCTTGCTGCAAATGCATTTCAGCTTGAGTTTCCGGGTTTTTTCGACGAAGACTACATCTTCGATGACCGGATTACACCATCACCAAAATACGGAAACCTGAACCTGCGCATTTCCGGCCCCGGGTTCATGTATTCATGGGGAAACAGCAAAATTGCGCTAAGTTTCTCCAGCCGTTTGGTGATCTCAGGAAAGAACATTCCATACGATGTAGCCAAATTCGCTTACGAACGCCGGCATTACCCTTCGCTACATCAAACCAGGCATGATCATAACGGAAGCATTAGCTTGGCTACGGCATCGTGGATGGAGATTGGAATTACCTATTCGGCAATCAAAGACCTCAACCGCAATTTTCAATTCGCTGCCGGTTTCGGAATCAGACGTTTGTTTGGCTTACATGGAATTGTGATGCAAAGCAACAATCTATCATATACAATGATAAACAGCGACTCATTGCATGTTTACAGGTTGAAAGGCAGCCTCGGGATAGCCTTGCCCATTGACTATGACAACAACCGTTTTCTGGATCCGGCCAATGCAGTTCAGGGTAAAGGATTTGCCGTTGATGCAGGAATTACGGTCATAAAAACAGCATCAAACAGCCGCTACAAGCTCACTGCACCCGCAGGCGCTTACACTGATTATGAGTATCGCATTGGTATTTCGTTGCTGGATATCGGATTGATTCATTACAATGGCAATTCAGGGATGATGCATTTCGACGGTGTGAGCGGTTTGTGGCCAGGTCTTGATTCCCTGAAAACAAACTCAGTGAACAAACTCAAAGAAGAGATCCGTTCTGTTTTCTCCGAATCCGGAAACATAAGCGAGACCAATGCTTTCAACCTTTGGCTCCCATCGGCGCTGGGGTTGAAGTTCGACTATTATATCGGGCGCAATCTTTATGTGAATGCCTTATGGATCCAAAACCTGAGCATAAATGACATTCAGCTTGCCCAGCCATCTGTTATCAGCATCACTCCCCGCTTTGAAAGCAGTTTTTTTGAGATGGCCCTGCCCCTTTCATTGAGGCATTACCACGAAGTTCATCTGGGACTGGTTTTGCGAGCAGGCATCCTCACAATTGGCACAAACCGGATCGGTGGATTTTTAGGGTTCAATGATTTTGAAGGTTTTGACTTCTTTTTTTCTGTCTCGGCAGGGCTTTGCAAGCTGCGATATCAAAGGAATTATAATCGCTTTGGCAACTGCTATCCTTTCTTCTAGCTGTTAATATTTTGTGATTGCAAAATAAACCGGTGCTTAAAAAGGTTACTATACGGAACAATCTTACTTTTTGTGGGTTCTTAAACAAAAAGTTCGTCCTGTACAGTATATCTTTTTGATTGCTCTATTTTGAAAAAACTCTTTTTGCTAAAGATACTTATATTGCACACAATCAGTGCATTGCCTCAGGACATGAGTGCGGCAGTCAGCAGCGATTATTCCGGTTTGGCACTTTCATTCATAAACCCTGCATCAATGCTGCATTCCAGGAAATACCTGGATATTTACCTTGCCGGTGGCAGCTTTTTTGCCTACAACAATTACCTGTACATTCCCGGAAGCGACTATAGCCCCGGCAGACTGCGCAGTTTCGACTTTCCAGCTGATCCAGAATCAGGCCGCCGGTTTCTTGATAATTACAACCAGACCGACAAAAATGCTTTTGTGAACCTGCGGGCTACCGGCCCTTCCGTTATGCTGAATGTGAACAGGCATTCCTTCGCCTTCCAGCATAATTACAGGTTGGTACTATCAGTAGATCACCTGCCGTTTGATGCAGCCAAATTTATGCTCGAAGGCCTGGGCTACGAGCCACAACAAAACATACGTTTTACAAACAGCAACGACATTACTATTGGTTCTTTAGGCTGGGCAGAAGCTGGAATCAGCTATTCCTATATGCTTTATAGGTTCAACGATGTGAATATTTCGGCAGGCATCACCCTGAAACGATTATGGGCCTACCATGGGCTATTGCTGAAATCCACCCATGCCGATTATATGACTCCCGACAGCGATACGCTGATCATTTACCGTCTTGACGCGAAAGGAGGGTTTTCATTGCCTGTTAATTATGGCAACAACGAATTCCAGGGTTTCTCCGATCCTTTCAGGGGAAAAGGATTTGCATTCGACATCGGCTTCTCATGGGTAAGAACGCAGGAAACACAAAGCACAAGGGTTTATCGCAAACTATGTGAATATCCCTATGAACCTTATCTCTACCGCATTGGTCTTTCCTTCCTTGATATTGGCCGCATCGCATTTGACCAGAACCGCCAAACCATGGTATTCAGTAATATTGACACAGTGTGGACAGGGATCAGCTCCCTGACTTTTGAAAGCCTTGATGCACTTTTGGGTGAGATCAGCGCCAGCCTCAGCGGAAGCCCCGAAGCCTTGCGAAGCGATGAAGCCCTGCGCATTGCCTTACCTTCTGCAATCAGCTTACAGTTCGATTACAATTTTAACAACAATTTTATCATAAACACCCTGGTTGTTCAGGACCTGCCTTTGCTGAACAACCGCATTGCGCGGCCATCTTATATCAGCATTTCGCCACGATATTCCACAAGGCTTTATGAGGTTTCACTTCCCTTTTCGTTATACCGCTACCGTGAGCCAAGGCTGGGGGCTGCTTTCCGCTTCATGTTCCTTACCGTTGGAACTGAAAACCTGGGCGGATTTCTCGGGTTCAGCGATTTTTACGGGCTTGATTTCTATTTTGCAGTTCAGATTGGTCTCTTCAAAGGCAATTGTGGCCGGCGGTTTGGTGGTATTGAACAATGCCCCTCGTTTAACTGAGTGTTCACTCTCATTTGATATCCCTGCTATTGGCAATAGCTTGTCGGATTTATGTTAAAAAAGAAATTATGCGATTGTGATCGCAAAAATAACGTTATTGTTGCGATTACAATCGCAAAACTATAAACATCGTACTCGCTTAAGACTCTCATCAAATTATTGATTGTGGCCTGACCATAAGACTAATTTGCGGATTTTTTATAAATTCCCTTAAATTGATATTGAGGGTTTAACAAGTCTACTCTCCCTGCACCGTTCCATCAGGAAAAACAGCCGGTTTTGAGAATGCCGGATTCGTCAGGAATTCATCATCCCTCAGGGTTCTGATAAATGCCAGAAGCTGTTGTTTTTCAATGGGTGTAAGCTGAACCCCTCCACGATGCGCATGATGCATAAGCGGATGGGTATAATCAGACAATTTCACATCATGCGAATAAAAATCAATTACTTCTTCGAGGGTGGCAAAACGGCCATCGTGCATATAGGGTGCAGTAAGTTCAATGTTTCGCAGGCTTGGCGCCCTGTATGCACCTTTATCCTTTGGGTTGCCTGTAATAGAATAACGATCGCGGGGATCATTGAAAACGATATCTTTTCCGTTGTTATAAAAAAGATTGGTAGTAAACAACGGCACACCTCCTCCACCGTGGCAATGAAAGCAATCGGCGCCTTCTTCGGTCATAAACAGCACATAGCCGGCCAGTTCCTTTTCGCTGAGTTGCTCTTCGCCACGTAAATAGCGGTCGAACTTTGAATTGGCGGATATCAGTGTCCTGACGAATTGGGCAATGGCTTTTCCGATATTTTCCATGGTAACGGTTTCCGATCCAAATGCCCTGAAAAAATGCTCCGGATAGCCGGGAATGCTTTGGATAAGTGCAACTGTCCGGTTTGTGTCACCGTGCATTTCATGGGGGGCAACCACACCCATCCATGCCAGGTCTTCAAGCCGCCTGCGCGAAGAATCGGGGTTGCTTTCATGGATCATTCCGTTCCACAAATAACCGTTATGATTGAAAACCATATTTATGAGAGGCATCATGTTGTGTGGCGTCGGAATACCTGTAATCCCGAATGTTTGACCACCGGTAAACTTCGGATGGTCAATTCCGCATACAAAACTGCGCGATTGCAGGTGACAGGTTCCGCAACTCATCAGGGAATCGGTATGTGTCCGGCCCGAAAGCCGGCCATCATAGAACAAATAACGTCCAAGCTCAACACCCTCTGCTGTCATTGGGTTATCAGCCGGGATATTAAGTTTTGTGGGAAAGAACCTCGGTATCTCAATCTTGTAAGGGGTTGGATCAAACGCAGGTGGATCAGCTTTGTCCTTGCTGCACAGAGAAAACAGAATGATAAACAACACCATTACTAATATCAGAAACCATTGTTTGCCGGGCATTTTTCAACTGTTACAATTAACTGGCTTAATGTCAATTAATCAGCAATAGCCTGGATCTGAACCAGACGTTATTGATTAATTATCGCAAAGATAAGCTTTATCAGGCAATCCGGGGGTTCTCTTTTCTTACTGTAGCCCCCAGAACGATTCCGGCGCTGATGATCACCAGGTTTTTGATAATGTATTGCCCTTCGAGTGTTGGCGCATAGGGAACTTTGGTAAACACCTCGGCGGGGAAAAGAAAAACAGGCGTCATGGTTCCTACCATTTGCAAAAAAAGAAGCAGCAGAGTTGCCCGCATATATACCCCGGTTAACAGTCCGATACCAATGAGTGTTTCCCAGGTGGCCAGCAGATAGATCGAAATACTTTCAGGAACCAGCCCAAATGCAAGCATGTCAATGGTTCGGATGGCAAGGCCTTGTGCAGGACTGAGGCCGGGAATAAACTTCAGAATCCCGAACCAGAAGAATACAATCCCAACGCTCAGCCGCAGCAGCAAAAGACCATATTTTGACATCCATGCAGTAATACGCTTGTCGTAACGATTGAAAAGAAAATGTAAATCCTGCATGGGATTGATGTTTTGTAATCTCACAACAAGACAGCCCTGGCTTTTGTTCAGGAGATCTTCCGGAGATTCGCTATCTGAAAAATAATTTGAATCATTCAGTCTGCCGGATACAAGCAATAATGCCTAATTTTGAGCAGAAAAAAACGGCTTAAAATGAAGGTTCCGCATAATAAACTCACAGAACTCGCTTCCAAACTCAAAGGCGAGTTGTATACCGATTATCCCTCACGATTGCTTTATGCCACCGATGCCTCGGTATATCGCGAAGTGCCGTTAGCCGTGGCCCGGCCAAAAGACAAAGAGGATATCAGCCAGCTAATTCACTTTGCGCGTAAATTCAACGCCTCGCTGATCCCCCGTACAGCCGGCACCTCGCTTGCCGGGCAGGTGGTCGGGGATGGCATTGTGGTGGATGTTTCCCGGCACATGACCAAAGTGCTGGAAATAAATAAGGAAGAAAAATGGGTAAGGGTTGAACCGGGTGTGATCCTGGATGAACTGAACATGATGCTGGAACCATCAGGATTGTTTTTCGGACCCGAAACATCCACTTCAAACCGCTGTATGATAGGCGGTATGGTTGGAAACAATTCATGCGGAGCACATTCTCTGATTTATGGCAGCACACGCGATCACACCCTTTCAGTCAAAGCAATTTTGTATGATGGAACAGAGGTGGAGTTTGCTGCGCTCAACCTGACAGAGTTCGAGGAAAAATGCCAGGGTGATAAGCTCGAAAACAAACTTTACCGGCACATTCGTGCCTTGCTGAGCGATGCTGTTAACCAGGAAGAGATCAGAAAAGAATTCCCCGATCCCGTGATCAAACGGCGCAACACCGGATATGCCATAGATCTGCTGCTGCAATGCCAGCCATTCACCGATAAAGGCCCCGACTTCAACTTCAGCCGTTTACTGGCAGGCTCAGAGGGAACACTGGCTTTTTTTACCGAGATCAAACTCAATCTGGTTTCGCTTCCCCCGAAAGAAAAAGCCCTGTTATGCGTGCATTGCGGAACGCTCGAAGAAGCCTTCAAAGGAAATCTTGTGGCGCTGAAACATGGCCCGGTGGCTATCGAGCTGATGGATCATGTGATTATTGAACAAACCGCCAACAACATCGGGCAAAGCCGGAACCGCTTTTTTATTCAGGGAGAACCGGCAGCCATCCTCATCATTGAGTTTGCTTGTGAAACAACACAGGAATTGATGGAAAAGATCACAGCAACTGAAGCAGCCATGCGCGAACAAGGCTATGGCTATCATTTTCCTGTAATCCGCGGCAGCGACATCGGCAAGGTTTGGGCGTTGCGCAAAGCGGGCCTCGGATTGCTTTCAAACATACCCGGAGATGCCAAACCGGTTGCAGTAATCGAAGATACGGCAGTAAACCCCGCGTTCCTGCCCGAGTATATGGCTGAGTTTCAGGAGTTGCTTAAAAAGTTAAATCTGGATTGTGTTTATTATGCACACATCGCTACAGGAGAACTACACCTTCGTCCTGTCCTGAACCTGAAAGATCCTGAACATGTGGAACTTTTCCGTAAGGTGGCTTATGAAACCGCCCTGCTGGTAAAGAAATTCAAAGGCTCCCTCAGCGGTGAACACGGCGATGGCAGGCTTCGCGGTGAATTTATACCGCTCATGATAGGCGAGCACAACTTCAAACTGGTTCAATCCGTAAAAGAAGCCTGGGATCCGCACAGCATCTTCAACCCGAAGAAGATCGTTGAAACCCCACCCATGAACACATTTCTTCGATACGAACCCGGCCAGGATGTGAAAGAGCCGGAAACCATTTTTGATTTTTCCTCTACCATGGGAATCCTGCGTGCTGCCGAACAGTGCAACGGATCGGGCGATTGCCGAAAAACGGAAGTGATTGGCGGTACAATGTGCCCAAGCTATATGGGAACACGCGATGAAGATACCACCACCCGCGCAAGGGCAAACATTCTCCGGGAATTTCTTACGCATTCTTCAAAGACAAATCCGTTCAACCACCGGGAGATTTACGATATTATGGATTTGTGCCTTTCTTGTAAGGGATGCAAGGCCGAATGTCCGTCGAATGTGGATATTGCCAAATACAAAGCCGAATTTCTGCAGCATTGGCATGATGCAAACGGTATTCCCCTCAGAACCCGTGCCATCGCCTATATTACCTCACTGAACCGGCTGGGGATGATTGCCCCCGGATTATATAACAGCTTTGTCATGAACAAATTCCTTTCAGGACTGCTGAAAAAAATACTGGGTTTTGCAAAAGAGCGCAGCATACCCCGGCTCGGGAAGACTACCCTCAGAAGCTGGGCCGGGAAAAACACGCCTGCGCCCGGCAATCCCATTGGCAAGGTTTATCTTTATGCCGATGAATTCACAAACTACAACGATGTTGAAACGGGGAAAGCAGCCATAAAGCTTCTGAGTTTGCTGGGTTATGAAGTGGTGATTCCACAACATGAGGAAAGCGGACGCACTTTTCTTAGCAAGGGACTTTTACGCAGTGCCAGGAAGAAAGCAGTTGCCAATGTGAACCTGCTAAAACACCTGATAAGTGAGGAAACGCCGCTGGTAGGCATAGAACCTTCGGCTATTTTAACCTTCCGCGATGAATATCCCGATCTGCTTAAAGGTGATCTCAAAGAACAAGCCAGAACATTGGCCAGAAACGCCCTGATGTTTGACGAATGGATCATACGGGAACATGAAAAAGGGAGAATTGATAAAAGCATTTTTACTACCGAAGCCAGGCACATCAGGTTGCACGGCCATTGCCACCAAAAAGCCCTGACAACAACAGGGCCCACCAAAGCCATGTTATCCCTTCCATCAAATTATACGGTTGAAGAGCTGAAAACTGGTTGTTGCGGTATGGCGGGTTCGTTCGGTTTCGAAAAAGAACATTACGATCTTTCCATGAAAATAGGCGAACTGGTGTTACTCCCCGAAGTAAGAAAAACTGCCGAAGATGTGATCATAGCCGCACCCGGAACCAGTTGCCGCCACCAGATCAAAGACGGAACAGGAAAAACCGCCTTGCACCCGATTGAAGTATTGTTGCAGGCTGTGAACGCAACCTGACAGTATTACTCTATCTCAAAGCAGGCGCCTTCGGTGGCCAGAAAAGTGTTCGGAAAAACACTCCGGGCTTCAGCCAGCAGAGGCTTAAGATCGTCGTAACGGGCTGAATAATGGCCTATAATCAGTTTTTTTGCATTGGCTTTCAGGGCAAGCGTAGCAGCTTCAATGGTGGTGGAATGGAACTTTTCATGAGCCATTTCAATACGGTCGTGCATAAACGAAGCCTCATGGTAGAGCAGGTCGGCGTTTTTTACAATCTCAGCCACAGGTTCCTGATAAATGGTATCGGAACAGAATGCATAAATGCGTGGAGGAGGCGGTTCCAGCGTGATTTCTGTATTTTGGTATAATTTCCCATTGGAATCGTTATAATCCTGCCCTTTTTTAATTGACCCGATCAAATCCACGGGAATTTGCAGTTTATTAACGATCCCAGGCTTCATTTTCCTGTCCCTGGGCTTTTCCCTGAAAAGATAGCCACAGGTTGGTACACGGTGTATCATTGGAATGGTTGTGATCTCAAGCAAATCGTCCTCATACACCGCTGAAGGGGTTTCTGTGTCCACAACATGAATATGCAAGGGGTAAACAAGCCGGGTTTGAGAGGCTTTTAGCTGTATGTCAATGATATCGCGTATGCCTTCGGGGCCATAAATATGCAAGGGTTGTTCGCGGCCAAAAAGGTGATAGGTCATCACAAGGCCTATCAGTCCGTAGAAATGATCGCCGTGCAGATGGCTGATAAGGATATGGTTAATTTTCCCGAACCTTATATTTTGCTTTTTAAGCTGCATTTGCGTGCCTTCGCCGCAATCAGCAAGAAACAAGCGATGCTGGTGATTGATCAGTTGCGAGGTGGGGTGGCGGCCCGGCGTGGGAGTAGCCGAGTTACTTCCAAGTATCGTTACAGAAAAAATCATAGTATTTACAAGTTATACCGTAGCCGCAAAGATAAGGGTTTTGAAAGGCAATCAAAAAAAAACCGTTCCCGGAAAGAGAACGGTTTTGGTAATTTTGGATCAGAAGATGACTATTCTTCAGTATTCTCGTCATCCTGAGGCGCTATATTGGCTTTTTGCTTTTTACCGGCTTTTTCCGACTCTTCCATATCAGATTTCAGATTGGCCAATGCTTCAATATCGCCCAGGGTGGTTTTTTCAATACTGTCTTTAATCCGTTTCACCGTGCGACGTGTTGATTCTTCTTCTCCTTTGGCCTGGGCCTTCTCTTTCGAGCGCTCAGCGGCAGAGGCATCCTGGTGAATGCGGCTGTGAGAAAGAATGATCTTCTTATTTTCTTTTGAAAACTCAATCACTTTAAAATCAAGGGTTTCATCAAGCTTTGGCATGGTGTTGTCTTCCTTTTGCAGGTGACGTGATGGAGCAAATCCTTCTACACCATATGGCAATGCAACTATCATCCCTTTATCGGCCTGGTTCATAATGGTACCTTTGTGAACGGAACCGGGTGTGAAAACGGTTTCAAACACATCCCACGGATTTTCCTCAAGCTGTTTATGACCAAGGCTTAAGCGGCGGTTTTCAGCATCAACGTCAAGAACGATTACGTCAATTTCTTCGCCAATCTTGGTAAACTCAGCGGGATGTTTGATCTTTTTCGACCACGACAGGTCGCTGATGTGGATCAGGCCGTCAACGCCTTCTTCGAGTTCAACAAAAATTCCGAAGTTGGTGAAATTACGCACAACTGCTTTATGCTTTGAGTTCAAAGGATATTTGGCCTGGATATTTTCCCATGGATCAGGAATCAATTGCTTGATACCCAGCGACATTTTGCGCTCTTCACGGTCGAGTGTAAGGATCACGGCTTCCACCTCATCGCCTACTTTCAGGAAATCCTGAGCAGTGCGCAGGTGCTGCGACCATGACATTTCAGAAACGTGGATCAAACCTTCGACACCGATGGCAATCTCAACGAATGCACCGTAATCGGCCAGAACCACTACTTTGCCTTTCACACTATCGCCAACTTTCAGTTCGGCATCGAGGGAATCCCATGGATGTGGTGTAAGCTGCTTGAGGCCAAGGGCAATACGCTTCTTATTTTCATCAAAATCGAGGATGGCAACCTTGATTTTCTGATCAAGCTCAACAATCTCGTTCGGATGGTTAATGCGGCCCCATGAAAGGTCAGTAATGTGGATCAAACCGTCAACTCCGCCGAGGTCAACAAAAACGCCATAGGAGGTTATGTTTTTCACCAAACCTTCGAGAACCTGGCCTTTTTCGAGTCTTGCAATGATTTCAGTTCTTTGCTGCTCAAGTTCATCTTCAATGAGGGCTTTGTGCGACACCACAACGTTCTTGTATTCATGGTTGATTTTCACAACTTTGAATTCCATCACCTTGTCAACATAAACATCGTAGTCGCGTATGGGCTTCACATCAATTTGCGATCCGGGCAGGAATGCTTCAATACCGAAAACATCAACGATCAAACCGCCTTTTGTGCGGCTCTTCACGTAACCCTTTATGATTTCGTCATTTTCGTAGGCGGCGTTTACACGTTCCCATGAACGCAGAATACGTGCCTTCTTATGCGATAACAAAAGTTGTCCGGTTGTATCTTCCTGGCTGTCAACATAAACTTCGATGGGGTCTCCAATTTTCAGATCAGGGTTGTAGCGAACTTCATTCAAAGGAATAACGCCGTCGCTCTTGTATCCGATGTTGACCACAACTTCGCGGTTGCTGATTGAAACCACTGTTCCGTCAATCACTTCATGCTCAACGATTGAACTAAGGGTTTTATCATAAATACCTGCAAGCCTTTCGCGTTCTTCCCTGGAGTAGGATTCGTGCTTTTTGCTGCTGATGTCCCAGTCGAATGCCGGGGGTTCGGGTGATTTTTTGGTTTCGGCCTGCGCTTCGGCCACAGCTTGCTCATGCATTTGATCAATCTCTGCGTCAGTAGTTTCATCTGACTCAATCCGGGCCTCAGCTTCTTCAGCAGCAGGAGATTCTTCTTCCTGTGCGGAGATTTCTTCTTCTACAGGCTCCTCAACAGTGGTTTCCGGGTTTTCAGTTGATTCTTCTATTTCCGGTGTTTCTTCTTTTTCTTCCGGAGTTTCGGGGGTTACGGCAACATCGGCTTGTTCTTCAACTGGTTCAGAAATGTTTTCGCCTGTTACCTTTTGTTCGTCTGATGCCTGGTTGTCCAGTTCATCATTGACGTTTTTTTCTTCAGTCATTCAATAAAACTTTGTGGTTGCTTTAGGCAACCGGGTGAATACTAAGGTTAATTATCGGATTACAAGACATAAAGGGCGAACCCGTGCTCTTGTAAAAAATGGGTGCAAAGGTAGCACTTTCTTTTATCCATTTGCTACCTTTTATGAAAATAAAACAATGTTATCAGCGCTTGCCGGGTTTGTAACCACGCTGTTTGGCCATCTCCTCAAGTCGTTTCTGGAATTTCGACACCTTTACCGGTTTCTTTTTGTTCTCCATGATCTTCTTCCGGATCTTGTCCTCGTCAATTACCCTTCTGATCAAAAACATCTGGGCAAAAGTGATGAGGTTGGTGAGCATGTAATAATAACTCAGACCCGATGAATAGCTGTTAAAGAATCCAAGGAACATGATAGGCATCATATACATCATCATTTTCATCCCCGGCATCTGGTTGGCGCCAGTATCCATCATCTTGCTGTTTACGTAGGTATAAGCCATTGTGGAAATGGCCATGAGGAGTGTAAACAAACTCACATGATCGCCGTAGAAAGGAATGGTAAAGGGAAGGTCAAGCACAGAATCGTAAGTGGAAAGATCATGCGCCCAAAGGAATGATTGCTGCCTCAGCTCAATAGATGACGGAAAAAACCTGAACAGGGCAATGAGTATCGGAAGTTGTATGACCATGGGCACACATCCTGACATGGGATTAACGCCTGCTTTCTTATACAATGCCATCAAAGCCTGTTGTTTCTTCATGGCATCTTCCTTTTTGGGAAATTTCTTGTTCAGCTCTTCCACTTCGGGTTTGAGCACTCGCATTCTGGCCTGTGAAATATATGTTTTGTAGGTAAGCGGAAACAGGACAAGCTTGAGCAGAATGGTGAGAATCAGAATGATAATACCATAATTAAAATTAAAGCCTTCAAGGAAATTGAAAACCGGAATCACTGCATAGCGGTTAAGTCCCTGCAAGAGGAAAAAGCCCCATCCAAGTGGTATCTGGCGTTCGAGCCTGAGTTGGTATTGACGCAGCAAGCTGTATTTGGTAGGGCCCAGGTAAAAATTTAAAGGCACCGTGTATTGCGAAGTTGCCTGGTACGGGATGCTGATATCGGCCTCCATGGATTTCAGGTAGCGGCTGTTTTCAGTCAGACCTTCGTCAATATAGGAGCTTATTTCTGCGCTGATAAAGTTTTCACGTGCAATCAGTGTTGTGGTGAAAAACTGTTGTTTGAAGCCTATCCATCTGACCCTGGTTTTCAGTGATTCAGCGGCGTTTTTGGTTTCTGACAGATATCCCATGTCATCGCTAATATAACGATAGTGTATGGTGCTGTTGTTCTGTTCATTTTTGAGGTTTTTCTCTTGACGGAGCAACTGGTTATTCCAATTAAGGGCAAGGTAATTAACATTGTCGTCGAGAACATCGTGCATGCCATGAAAATTGATGTCTAATCCGATCATATAATCACTGCCTTCCACGGTATACCTGAACTCAATGTATTTCTGCTTTTCATCGCTCCCTGGCAGAGCTGAAGCATACAGGCGCATTCCGAATTCAACAACATCTTTGCCGCTGACTTTCATTTTCTTTTCTCCATGAAAGCGGTTATCATGCCAGTATGGCTCAAAGTAAAGCGCTTCTGTTGAAATGATGCGGTTGCTTGAAAAGAACTCAAGACCGAAAGCCGAAGTTTCCTGTTTGATCAGGTAAAGAGGCAGGGTATCCCAGGTTTGAAACTCCTTGAGTTCGGCCGAAACGATTCTTCCGCCCCTGGTAGAAATGCCCAATCTGATCAGTTCGCTTTCCAGATAATATATTTCTTCAACACCTTCTGCTGCGCCTGCAAACCTGCCATAACGATCAGCCAGTTTGAGCCTTGAAGCGTCAATGTCTTCTCCGGTTTCTTCCTCCATTTTTGTGGCGGGCGCTTCGAGCGATCTTGCCTGGGCATCAAAGCGGAGTGAGTCGAGTGTTCTCTGATGAACCTGTGCAACGGAATCCTGAACGCGTTTTCTTTCTTCTATTTCATCCTGCGAAGGGGTCATCCAGATGCTGTAAGCAATAAGCAAGGCAAAAATGAGTACAAGCCCTATAATGTTCTCTTTGTTCATTTAAGATGGTTTACAAGTAAATAAAATCATTCAGGCCGCAAAGATAGAAGAAATGGACAAACGATGTAACAGTTGCTTACGGGCAAATGTGGATTAAATAGCTATTTTGTAAGGCCGGATTGTACTACACAGGCCTCTACGAAACTCACAAACAAAGGATGCGGCCGGTCAACAGCACTCCTGTATTCCGGATGAAATTGTATTCCGATAAACCAGGGGTGATTTTTCAGTTCAATTATTTCTACCAGGTTGTCTTTTGGGTTAATGCCACTAGCCAACATACCGGCTATGTCAAAATCATTGAGATATTTGTTGTTGAACTCAAAACGGTGGCGATGACGTTCTGAAATCTGATCAATCCTGTAGATTTTTTTAACCTTTGATCCTTCGGCAAGATTACACGGATACACCCCCAGCCGCATTGTTCCTCCTTTGGCACAAATGGTTTTTTGGTCTTTCATCAGGTCAATTACCGGATGGCGGGTATCAGGATCCATTTCCGTTGAGTTAGCATTGTCATAGCCAAGCACATTGCGGGCAAATTCAACCACAGCACATTGCATTCCAAGGCATATGCCCAGAAAAGGAATATTGTTTTCACGGGCATATCGGATAGCCTTGATCTTGCCTTCAAAACCACGCTCGCCAAAGCCGGGGGCCACAAGTATCCCGCTTAACCCGCCAAGCAATTCCTCAACACCTTTATCGCAAAGTGTTTCAGCATGGATCATCCTGAGTTTAACCCTGGTCTTAATTTCAGCGCCTGCATGCACAAAGGATTCGATGATGGATTTGTATGAATCTTTAAGCTCAACATATTTCCCGATTAACCCGATGTGTACCTCTTTTTCAGGATTCTTGAGGCGGTATATAAATTCCTCCCACTTTTCAAGATTCGACGGATTGTCTGATGGCATCAGCATCTTTTCCAGCACAACCTGATCCAGCTTTTCTTCACGCATCAGCAATGGAACGTCGTAAATGGTTTCCGCATCAATGGCTTCAATAACGGCATGAGGAAGTACATTGCAGAATAGAGCAATCTTATTTTTAATTGCCTGGTTCAAAGGATGCTCGGTGCGGCACACAATAATATCGGGTTGCACCCCCGATTCGAGCAGTGTTTTTACCGAATGCTGTGTTGGTTTAGTTTTCAGTTCACCGGTGGTTGATAAAAACGGAACCAGCGTAAGATGAACAACCAGACAGTTACTCCCCATTTCCCAGCGCATCTGCCTCACGGCTTCTATGTATGGTAAAGATTCGATGTCGCCCACAGTGCCGCCGATTTCGGTGATCACAAAATCGTATTCGCCTGTATTTCCCAGCAATTTAATTCTTGACTGTATTTCATCAGTGATATGAGGAATCACCTGCACAGTTTCTCCAAGATAATCGCCTCGTCTTTCTTTGCGGATAACTGACTGATAAATGCTACCGGTAGTAACGTTGTTTGCCTGTGATGTGGGAACATTAAGAAACCTTTCGTAATGACCCAGGTCAAGGTCGGTTTCCGCCCCATCATCCGTAACATAACACTCCCCGTGCTCATATGGATTGAGTGTTCCGGGGTCAACATTGATATAAGGATCAAGTTTCTGGATGGTGACACTGAAGCCCCTGGATTGCAGCAGCTTTGCAAGCGATGCTGAAATGATCCCTTTTCCCAACGATGAAGTAACACCGCCTGTTACAAAAATATATCTGGCCAGTTTCATAGTAAACAATAATACTTTTTGAAGCCGCAAAATAACGATTAATAAACTTTATAATGGCCGCATCAACCAAATTATTATTCCATTTTGCGGAACCCGACTTAATTTCGCTGTTATAACATGCTAATAATATGCCACTTGGAACAGCAGCATTCGCAGAAGAAAATCAATATGCCGGTTCTGTCAACCAGTAGCCTGGCAAGATTCTGTTACCGCATCGTAGATATCCTTGCGTGTAAAAGGCTTGGAAATAAAACCATTCATTCCGGCCTTTATCGTTTCCTCACGATAACATTCCTCTGTGTAGGCTGTAACGGCAATGATGGGTATGGATTTATTGTAGTGCCTGATTTCTTTGGTGGCTTCAATTCCATCCAGAACAGGCATGTTCAGATCCATAAAAATCAGGTCGAATTCATCGGTCTGACTGGCTTCCACAGCCTCTTTGCCATTGCTGACAACTTTACACTCCCAATGCCTCAGCCGGATCATTGCCTCAAGAATCTGCTGATTGATAGGGTTATCTTCTGCTACAAGAATTTTCATAGAATCAATTTGATACATCGGGTAGAAGATTAGAACTGATCAGATACACATATCCTATCTATATATCCTGAAAATGCCAAAAAGTAACCTGATTTTTGAGTGTTTTTTTAAAATATTTTCTACCCTCGCAAAAACACCAACACAAAGCATTGATAATATGGAGTATAACGAAATCAACTCCTATTAACAGATTCCTTTTAAAATGAAGAAGAATGAGTGGGGAAGGATTATTTCCACACAAGATGCAATACAAGACTTGCTGAAACCGGCATCAAGCTAATTCAGGACTACTTTGTGGTTGGATGTCTGTCCGTTGGTTGTAACCCTGAACAGATACACCGCATTTCTGTGCAGACCTTTAACCTGTATTTCATTGCTACCACCGGTTGTAACTGTTTTGACGATCCGACCCGACAGATCATAAATTTCAATAATCGTCTGCCCAGGATCACTAACCAAAACCGTTACAACTCCATTAAATGTTCTGATTACGCTTTGTGAGGGTTCTGGTAAAACAATTCCGGTTGAAGTTGAAACAGTAATGTTCAGCACAATTTCAATTTCCGGTTGCTGCGGATCGTTGCTTTGAACAAAAATGGATGCAGTATGCAGTTCTTCGGCCATTCCTTTGGTGTTAACAACAAAAGGTACCTCATGCACCAATCCCGCAGACAGCAATCTCTCATTCCAGTTAATATAAACCCATTCGGGAAGGCCATCTTCAATCTGATAGAGGGCGCCACTTAGGGCGGTCCACCACAAATCGGTGCCATCATGAGAAAGTGAATAGCTAAGATTGGCAGGGCTGTTAAATTCTCCGATCAGCATAAAAGCGTCGTTTGTTTCTTTAAGATGCCTGATTTTTCCGGTGCCGTTGGCCCAAAGAGGCCCCAAAGTATGCTGAGGCACCCAGGCCAACTGGGTTATTCTTCCTTCCACATTTGTTTCCAGGGTTTGAACGATGTTGCCTTCAGGGTCGAGGCGGTGGATAAATGGATTGTTCATGCCAACCAGATTGGTCAGAAAAGATTCGCCATCCCAGGCAAGTGTGTAGATTTCGCTTGTGGGCAGATTAAAAGCTGATTCTCCGGGGGTTCCATCTAAATAATATGACTGAACAACACCGCTGTTGTTTCCGATCCATAACATTTCTCCATCATAAGCAATACTGAACGGGCTTGAATGAATATTGTAGCTATGTGTAATGCTTGCTGTAAGGGTATCATAAATACTTAAAGTACCCTGCGACATGCTTACGATATAAAGCTGACCATTGGCCCAGGTCATGCCGCTGTGCCCGTTTGGCATGCCGGAATAAGTTTGCATTACCGTTCCGACTTCTGCATTATTTGATAATGAATACTCCTGCTGCAGATCATATCTCAGCCACGTATCGCCCTGATTTGCAATGGTAAAAGAATCGCTATGGGTTGTATTGGGTTCAAGTGTGAGATTAAAAATCAATGGCTGAACCTCAGCAACCGGAGTGCCTACGATGATCAAATCAGTTCGGGTAAGGGTATCAACACTTTTATCGTTTGCCGCAATCAGGGTTACATCATACATTCCGTTATTAAGATACTGAACCTGTGGGTATTGTTCATTGGAATAAGCTGGAGTACCACCTTCAAAGAACCATTCCCAGCTAATTGGATCATTGGTTGAAAGATCAGTAAAATTCACCGGATTGCCTGCAGGCACGGTGGTTGCGCTGACTTCAAAATCAGCAAAAACCTCGTAGCCCATCAAAATATCAAAAGAGATGGTGTTACCGGCAGCTGTGATGTTGAAGATATTTAATCCACCAGGGCTGCCATTTTGGAGAAAACTACTTGGGTTGGTTTCGTCGTTGATAGCCGTACGGTTAAGCGTAGCCGTAAAATGAGCCATTCCCAAAGATCCGTTAATGTTGGGTGTTCCGTTTGGCCGGTATATGTAAACTTCATCCGGAGGACCGCCTGCATTGCCATCTCCGGCGCTGGGGTCAATACGGTAAACCAGCAGGCCTTCTCCAGGTACGTTCATTTCATATACACCTTCTTTCTTCCGGTACTCTACAATAAAGTATTCGTGATTGGAATTTGGAGAAGGGATTCTGTATGCGTTATTATCGGGTGAGGTTAGTGGATTTAAGGTGTAGGTTCCTGCTGTTGTAATCTCAGGTATATCAGTAATCCACTTCTGATTCGCGTACTTCCATTTCATGAATGCTCCCATATGAACAAATCCGCTGGCCATCAAATCCCACGAACCTACAGGGGTAATCGTAGAATTATAGTAACGGTAGAGATCAGGTGCGCCCAGTACATGGAACATCTCATGACAAAGTGTATAGGTGTCGTTCTGTGATTCTGGCTGAAAAGTATAATCCCATACTCTTTTACCATGTATAAATACCTCCTGTGAATAGAGAACCCACCGATGCGCCCATAGCAGACTTGCCCAGGCGCCATTTCCTCCGCGAATGATAAAACAAACATTGTCAACCAGTCCGTCGTTGTCGGCATCAATGTTCATATCAGCCGGAACTTCAGGAGCAATAAAAGCTATGGCATTGGCAAGAAGGGTATGCTCACGATTGGTCCTTTGGGTGTTGTTCTGGTATCCGATAGGGTTATTTACAGGGTGGTATTCCTCATAATAAGCCCGTGGATGAGAATCCTGGTAGGAAAGATTTGTTGTAAGGTCACAAATAGGATAGTGATGGCTCTCAATAACCAGGTTACCATAAGAAACCTCATAAAAATAGTGCTTTTGTGAAGCATTTACCGGATCGTTGAATCTTGCGTCATATACAGTTCGAGGAGTGGTAAATTCTGTTTGGTCGCTGAAACGGATATATACCACAAGGCTGTTCATGTCGCCGGTGTGAGGCGCAGTTACTCCTTTGGTAATATGGCTCAGAAATTCATTTTTTATTTTTCTGTAATGCTCGGCAGATATATTCACCCGGGGCTCAAGCCCAACCAGAAAGGGATCAACAGAGTTTACCATGTATCCTGAAGCAACAGGAAAATCATCCTGCAAAATTGCGTAATAGTAAAAACCATCATCGCCGACAATGATTGTGAATCCATTTTCATCATGAAGCCAGTTGTGAAATTCATCCCCGCTTACATAACATTCAATAATACTGCCGTCGGGTTGCACCACAGTATAAGGAAGATTATCGAACCATGCGGCTTTCAGGGATACCTGGAAACAGAAAAAAATGACAAACAGGTTCAAAACAGCAACAGAACCTTTTCTGTGAAAATCTGACATACGGGAAATAATTTAAGATGAGTGTTGAAAATTAAATAATGGCGGCAAAATTACAAACAATTCAAATAACCCAATATAAACACAAGGAAGTAAACGCTAAAAAACTCAATATCAAGGCTTAGAACATTCAATAATTTTCTTTTTTAGTTTCCAGCATGTCATTTGTCTCGTTCTATAAACCTCAGCAAGCTTGTAAGTAGAAATGTCAGGCTGGCAACAAACCTCAAAGGCTATCCTGAAAGCCAGGTCCAGCGGCATACGGCAACCATGAAAAGGGGTATGGGCTGTGGCGGATTCATCATGTTTGCAACGGGTGCATCTGCGGGAAGATGGGGTTTTGCCGGCACAATAATTCTCATGACCGCATTTTCTGCAAGAAAAACCATCGCTCCATTTAACAGAAGCAAGAAAAGCAAGGCAGTCTCCTTCTGATGAAAACCTCTTTGCGAAACCACTGGTATCAATACCTGTAAATAAATTTTTGAGTTGCATAAGGAAAATTATTCTTCAGATCAAACAATTTTGACTGGCTCGCGTTTAGAATGCAAAGATAGTGATATTAATGCGATTTAATCATTTTTATTACTTTTGCAAAAAATTTTAAAATGAAGCACATGAAAAACATCATCTTAACAGTTTTACTCAGTGTACTGGTGTTCACAGCAGGATGCGCCGGCCAGGGAAGCGACAACAGGCAGGCATCAAAGGTAAATGACATCACTGAAGGCAAAGCGATAAAAATAAACAAACAGCAGTTTTTTGAATTGGTATACAACTATGAGCAAAACCCGAACGATTGGGTTTTTGAAGGGGATTTACCTGCCATTGTTGATTTTTATGCCGATTGGTGTGCCCCTTGTCGTATCATTGCTCCAATACTTGACGAGCTTGCCGAAGAATATAAAGGAAAGATCAGAATCTATAAAGTTGATACAGACAAAGAAAAAGATCTGGCACGCGCTTTTAACATTCGCAGCATTCCAACAATGCTCTTCATTCCAGCCGAAGGCAGGCCTCAAATGAGCCAGGGTGCATTACCAAAAGAAACTCTTAAACAGGTTATTGACAACTTTATGTTAGGTGAATCAACGAATTAACAGAAAACTAACAATTAATTTATTAACAATGGAACATCTTACAAAAGCGACTTTTTTAGAAAAAGTCTTTAACTACGAACAGAACAAAGAATGGAAGTTTGAAGGCAAATTGCCGGCACTTATTGATTTTTATGCCGACTGGTGTGGTCCCTGTAAAATGGTGGCGCCCATTCTTGAGGAGCTTTCGAAAGAATATGATGGCAAGATAAACATCTATAAGATTGATACAGAAACAGAACAGGAACTTGCGGGCGTATTTGGCATCCGGAGTATTCCCTCACTGTTGTTCTGTCCGGTTGGCGATCAGCCTCAGATGGCAGCCGGTGCATTACCAAAAGATGCACTTAAACAGGCTATTAATGAGATTTTGCTGAAGCAAAGTCCCGGATCAAATTAATTTTCATAAGGATTGCTTTTATTGTGTGGGCGCGGCTTCGCCGCGCCCACCTTTTTTTATCTTTGCCGCAAATCGTACAATCCGCCGTGGAAAAACAAATCCTGCTCTCAACAGCCTACCTGCCACCAATCTCTTGGTTTGCAGCTGCACTTACCGGCAAAACCATACTGATTGAAGCCCACGAAACTTATTTCAAACAAAGCTATCGCAACAGGTGTATTATTTCCGGGCCAAATGGAGTTCAGGCGCTCACCGCCCCCATCAGTAAACCAAATGGAAACAGAAGCCTGGTGAGTGAAGTAACCCTGAGTTTTGATCAAAATTGGAAGAAAAACCATTGGCGTACGATTGAGACAGCCTACAACACCTCCCCTTTTTTCCTGTATTACCGCGACCGCATTGAAAAAGTTCTGCTGAACAACCACAAAACCTTATTTGCCCTGAACCATGAGCTTCTTGAACTGGCATTGTCTATTTTGACCCTAAGCGTACACATCACATCCACAAATCAATACATCAAAGACGCAAGCGATTATATTGATCTGCGAAACATAATTCACCCCAAGATCATCCATCTGTCAGTTCAAAATTTCCCAGAATACCCGCAGGTTTTCAACGATCGTCATCCCTTCGCACCAGATTTAAGCATCATTGACCTGATTTTCAACGAAGGGCCGGCCAGCATCAGCTATCTTCGTAAAATTGCGGAAATCCGCTATGCAACCTGATCACGTTTGGTCATCGCTGAATTTAATTTTCTTACTTTTGCCACCTAAGCTTATTCGCAATATGGCACTCGACACTGTTATTGAACTCAGCAACGTCTCGATTTTTCAAAAAAACATACTTGTGCTTGCACGGGTTACACTCACCGTTGAAAAGGGCGAGTTCGTTTACCTTATTGGAAAAACAGGCACCGGCAAAAGCAGCCTTTTAAAAGTATTGTACGCCGATTTGCCGGTGGCAGAAGGCTACGTTCAGGTGGCCGGCTACGACCTTGTGGGCCTTAAACGCCGGGAAATCCCTAAATTGAGAAGAAAACTGGGAATCGTATTCCAGGATTTTCAATTGCTTACGGATCGCACTGTGAATGAGAACCTGATTTTTGTGATGAAAGCTACCGGATGGAAGGATAAGAGAGGTATGGAGCAACGGCTGAACGATGTGCTGAATAAAGTAGGACTGGGCACCAAGGGCTTCAAAATGCCTCATCAATTGTCAGGTGGCGAACAACAAAGGGTAGCCATAGCCCGGGCGCTGATCAACGATCCGGAAATAATCCTCGCAGATGAACCAACCGGAAACCTTGACCCGGAAACCTCGGAAGGCATCATGGATTTGCTATTTGAAATCAGCCGATCCGGAAGGGCGGTTCTTATGGCAACACACAACTATGCCCTGATCAACAAATATCCTTCGCGCACTTTAAGATGTGAGAATGGAAGGGTTGGTTCAACCGCCGAAAATGTATTCAATTAGTTTGTTTACATTATTCTTGTTGGAGTAGTTGCCGTTCAGGAGCCTGCTGCGGTGCGCGAGTTCATTCTGGTTAAAATCTTTTCCAAACAACTCTTCAGTGCTCTTACGGATATCATCGGCTGTTTCTTTTACCGTACATAATTCATCGAGGCCGGTTCCGTTCAAGATTGTCTTATTTACAATCACATGCCTGCCATTGTATAAGGTGTTCAGCAGTTTGAGCTTTAATCCGGTTCCTTGAAAAGTTACCAATACATTGACCTGTGCATTTCTGATCAGATCAAACATTTCATCATCGCTGGGATTTGCAATAAGCTGAATATTACCTCCGTTGCCGGCTATCTTTCTAAGCGATTCAGGTGGGTTCAAACCAGCCATAACCAAAGGGATTTTTGTACCTGAAAAAACTTCCCGGGCCAAAAACTCCGCTGCTACTGTATTCTCGGGCACAGAAAGATTGCCGTGATATAAAACATAATTACCCTTGCCCGTTAGGATATTGAAGTCATCGCTTGGATGAAAACTTGGCAGGTGAATGATTCTTTTATGCGGGAAGTGCTCCTGCAGATAACGGGTGTCGGCTTTGGATACGGTGAGCATGAGTTGTGCATGCTCAAGAACCTTCTGATAGCGTTTAAGTTTAATACTGGCTCCCCAGAAGTAGAATTTCTTCAACAAATTACGCTCGACTTTGGCAAGATTGAAATAATAATCGTGTTCAATATTGCTTTCACGGTATACTTTAAAACGATCTTTTAATTTCGGATGGTCAATATAGTAGCAACTGTGAAGCCCTTCGAAAAGGATGGGATAATCATCTTTTAACAGGTTGTTGAGCAATTGGTCTGAACGGCGGCTGGCAACAATATAAGGTTTCATGCTCATGGCTGCTAATGGACCGGTACGGCGTTTATAGTAATATACTTTGTGGCACACCGAGGCCAGCTTTCCGTTGCCATCCCTGTCGTATTTAAAACAATGAAGATGCACCTTCACGCCTTGTTTGTGCAGGGCTTTCAACTTATAGAAAACATCAATTACCCCACCATAGTTGGCTGGATAAGGAATGTTAAATGAAACGATATGCAGGTGCTTCTCAGACATATTGGCTATAAAGTTCAGTAAGTACTTTTTTCTCAGATTCCCAGTTAAGCTCGGCGGCTGCGATTTTCAGGTTGTGCTTCCATGCCTGCTGCGCTTTTTCATCACCAAGCATCTGCTTCATTTTTTCGGCAATATGGCCGGGTTCGTGACTGCTGATCAGGGAGCCAACCTGGTATTTCTCCACAATCCTTTTTACTTCAACCAGGTCACTGGCCAATACCGGTACTCCTGCATGGATGTAGTCAAAAACCTTGTTTGGCAAACTGTAGCGATAGTTAATATTGTTATTTTTATCAATGGATAACCCGATGTCGGCTTTGGTGGTGTATTCGTATAATTGTTCGGGAACCTGACGCGGGATAAATTTCACTTTTTCCTGTAGCTTTTGCGTTTTAACTTGTTGCTTCAGTTTTTCAACTACATCGCCGTCGCCCAGGATCACCAGCAAAGCATTGTCAACAAAACGCATGGCTTCGATGGCCTCTTCAGCGCCCCGGTCAATATTGATACCAGCCCCTTGAAGCAGAATAATTTTTTTGTCTTCGGGCAAGCCCAGATCCGAACGTCGTGTTGAAGGTACCCGAAGCAACTTTTCAGGAATATTTCTTACTACCAGGATTTCATTGCCATATTCTTCCCGGTAGAGCCGGGCAATGCTTTCGTTAACTGTGATCACATGCCTGAGTTTTGGGAAAATCCAACGCTCAATTCGCTTCCAGAAATTGCGGATAACAGGTTTATTTACCAGTTCCGGCACTCCTGTAAAATATTCATGGGTGTCATAAACCAGAGGAATGCCTTTGATCCTGTGAACCAGGAAATTTGGCAAGAGCGTATCAAGATCATTGGAAACCAACAACTTAGATTTACTAAAAAGCAGAAAAAAGAACAGCCTGATATTATATTCGGCATAAAAAAGAAAGCCCCGTCTGAAAACCAGATGTATGCGATGGGTATGATATGCCCTGCCACTCAGAGGAAGGCTGTTTTGATATCTGCGGCCTAATAAGCTAACACTGAAACCCATTTCACATAATGTATTGCATACCCTGTCAACACGGCGGTCGCTTACAAGATCGTTGGTCACAGAAACAATTACCTTTTTCTTCAAAACAAGTTATTTTTCAACGCATTGTAAACTAAAAAGCATTCATTCCATGATACAACCACCGTATAAAGAAACCTTATACCTATCTTTGATGCGATTTAATCATGAAAGGTTGCATGGAGGTATTGAATAACGTTTCATTAAAGAATTATAATACATTTGGACTGGATGTAAAAGCAGCCTTTTTTACGCTTGCCGAAAACCCGGCACAATTGCAGGAAGTTCTGGCAACAGACGCTTACGGCGGAATGCCGCTTTTATTGCTGGGCGGTGGAAGCAATATCCTCTTTACGCGTGATTTTAACGGGCTGGTTGTAAAGGTAGGTTTCAGGGGTGTGAAACACGAGATGCATGAAACCGGAAAAGTGCTGGTTACCGCCGGTGCCGGTGAAAACTGGGATAAGCTTGTGCAGCATTGTGTTGAGCAGGGATGGGGAGGACTTGAAAACCTTTCGCTGATACCCGGAACAGTTGGCGCATCGCCCATCCAGAACATAGGCGCCTATGGCGTTGAGATCACAGACGTTTTCAGCCACCTCAGCGCGATTGAACTAAAAACATACGAGGAACGGATTTTCAATCATAAGGATTGCAGGTTCGCTTATCGAAGCAGTATATTCAAGAATGAGCTCAGGGGTAAATATTTGATATCTTACGTCAGTTTCCTTCTTTCCACAAATTCAGAACCTAATCTGAGTTATGCCGCCCTTCGGCAGGAGTTTGAGAAAAGTGGTGAGATACCCGGTATCAGATCCGTTGCTGACGCTGTGATCAGAATTCGGCGCAGCAAATTACCCGATCCTGACGAATTGGGTAATGCCGGAAGTTTCTTTAAAAATCCGGAAATTGACCAAAAAGCTTTCGATCACCTTCTGAATCACAACCCTGCCCTGCCCTTTCATCTTCAGAAAAACGGCAGATTTAAAATTCCGGCTGCATGGCTTATAGAACAATGTGGCTGGAAAGGATACCGCAACGGTGATGCCGGTGTTCATAAACTGCAACCTTTGGTGCTTGTTAACTATGGCTCTGCAAGCGGGATTGAAATTCTTGAGTTGGCCAAAAGGATCATGGGATCGGTATCTGAAAGGTTTGGGATCACCCTCGAGCCTGAAGTAAACATTCTTTAAGCGGCAACACAGTACTTTTAAATCGGTTTTGGGAACCAGGATCGGTTTTGGAATTAATTTTCCTGAACCCACAAGCTTTCATTTCCAGGGCTGAGCCTGAATTATTCATAGTTTTGCATCCGGAATTTTCCGGTAACTATTTAATATTCTCAGTTTATGGAGTTTTGCTATCAGAATCGCAGTGTATCTGAAACCATTTTTCAGAAAATAAACAAGGTCGCGGAAAAATACAGGGATTATACGGCTGGCAACCTATCCAGACTTGTTAAAATTAAGTCGCTCAGTTCACAGGAAAAAGACGTACAACTTGAGTTAAAACGTCAAATGGAAGAGGCAGGCTTTGATGAAGTAAAAATTGACGGTCTTGGCAATGTTCTTGGCCGTATCGGAAATGGATCCAGGGTTCTTGCCATTGACGGACATATGGATACCGTTGACATCGGACGGCCCGATAACTGGGATTTCGATCCACTGGGCGGCGAAATTACAGATGGCTTTGTGCATGGCCGGGGATCGGTTGACCAGAAAGGCGGACCGGCGGCTTTTGTAACTTCAGGCAGAATATTGAAAGAACTTGGTTTCGATAAAGACCTCACAATATGGTTTGTTGGAAGTGTGATGGAAGAAGACTGCGATGGCCTTTGCTGGAAGTATATCGTGGAGGAAAGCGGGATCAGACCCGATTTTGCCATCAGTACCGAACCCACTAATCTTGGAATCTATCGCGGCCAGCGTGGACGTATGGAAATGCACGTGCATTTTAACGGCCTGTCTTCACATGGTTCAGCACCGGAAAGAGGAAAGAATGCCATTTATATGGCTTCGAAGATTGCACTGGAGATTGAAAAACTAAACGAAACACTCCGGGAAGACGAATTTCTTGGCAAAGGAAGCATTACCATTTCGGAGATCATAAGCGGAAGCCCTTCTCTTTGTGCTGTTGCCGACTATGCCCGCATTCATCTTGACCGCCGGCTTACCTGGGGCGAAACCAAAGAATCTGCAATAAAAGAAATAGAAGCGCTAATAGCAGGCATGGATGCGCGCGTTGAACTGCTTCATTACGAAGAACTTGCTTATACCGGATTGAAATACGGGATGGAAAAATATTATCCCACATGGAAACTTCCCGAAAACCATGAAATTGTTCAGGCCGGGGTAAAAACATTCCAGCAACTATTTAACAAACATCCAAGGGTTGACAAATGGACTTTTTCCACTAACGGTGTCACGATCAATGGCCTTTATGGAATCCCGGTTATCGGATTTGGCCCCGGCAACGAGATCCTTGCCCACGCCCCCAACGAAAAAGTTCCGGTGGATGATCTGGTAGCCGCCTCGGCGTTTTATGCCGCTTTTGCTTATGTCATTTAATTTAAGATTTTCATGAAAGAACAAATCAATTTATTAAACCAACTCTCAACCAGCCTTTTTGGCAAGGACTTTCTTCTTACCTGGGAAAAAACACAGGACGATCTGTTGATGATCCTTGAACTTGCCGACATTTTGAAACAAATGCGACAGCAGAACATTTCGCCACGGGTATTTGATTCAGGACTGGCAATATCCATTTTCAGGGATCAATCCACCCGCACCCGTTTTTCATATGCTTCGGCAGCCAACTTGCTTGGCCTGGCGGTTCAGGACATGGATGAGGAAAAATCGCAGATCGCACACGGTGAAACCGTAAGGGAAACCGCACAAATGATATCTTTTCTCACCGATTTTATCGGTATCCGCGACGACATTTTTCTCGGCGAAGGAAACAAGTATATGCGCGAAGTAGCCGCATCGCTTGATGAAGGTTATGAAAAAGGCGTGCTTCCTGTTCGCCCCGGAATTGTAAACCTGCAGTGCGATATGGATCATCCTACACAAAGCATGGCCGATATTCTCTTTTTGAAAAACCATTTCGGATCGCTCGAAAACCTGAAAGGCAAAAAACTGGTTATGAGCTGGGCGTACTCTCCAAGTTATGGCAAGCCACTTTCGGTTCCGCAGGGAATTATCGCATTAATGACCCGCTTTGGTATGCAGGTTCAGCTTGCCTATCCCGAAGGTTATGGTCTGATCCCTGAAATCGTTGAGATTGCAAAAATAAATGCAGAAAATCATGGCGGAAGCTTCGGAATCGCTCATTCTATGCACGATGCTTTCAAAGATGCCGATATTGTTTACCCGAAAAGCTGGGCGCCTTTTCATGTTATGGAGCAAAGAACCGAACTGCTGAAAGCGGCCGACAAACCAGGTTTGAAGGAGCTGGAGCAGCATTGCCTTGCCCACAACGAGAAATTCCGCAACTGGGAATGCAATGAAGAAATGATGAATCGAACACACAATGGCAAAGCGCTATATATGCATTGCCTGCCTGCCGACATTTCCGGTGTTTCCTGCAAAAACGGGGAAGTAAGCGCCGGCGTTTTTGAAGCTTATCGCTTGCTCACCTACAAAGAAGCAGGATACAAACCTTATATCATTGCTGCTATGATGCTTGCCAACCGTTTCAAAAACCCTGGAGAATTAATTGAGGCTATGCTGACCCGCAATAAAGGAAGGCAAACATTTTAGATTAACAAGCCGGATTAGAGCAGAGTTAACAGGATTATGTTTGCAAATCAAGGCAATACACATACACTTATATAGATGCTTAACTTTTTGATCCAAAAGCACTTCTCATAATAATTCTCGCCCGGATGGCTTGTATTTAAGAAATTAATCCTAATTTAGCATGCTTTGAAAGCACTTTTAATATCACGCTAAAAATTCTATATTATGGTAAATTTCGATTGGGGCAAATTGCCTTTTGGTTATCAGAAAACCGACTACAACGTACGATGCTATTATCGCAATGGCGAATGGGGACAGCTTGAAATCACCTCATCAGAATTCATCAGTGTTCATATGGCAGCCACAGCCCTGCACTATGGCCAGGAAGCTTTTGAGGGAATGAAAGCCTATAAAGGCCGCGATGGCCGTATCCGCCTTTTTCGCTGGGATGAGAATGCAAAGCGCATGCAAAGCTCCGCTTATGGCATCATGATGCAGGAACCACCGGTTGAACTGTTCAAAGAAGCTGTTTTTAAAGTTGTTCAGCTTAATAAGCCTTTTGTTCCGCCTCATGGAACAGGCGCTGCATTATACCTGCGGCCCCTGCTGTTTGGATCAGGGCCCAAAGTAGGCGTTAAACCTGCCGATGAATATTTGTTCATGGTTTTTGTAACTCCTGTTGGCCCCTACTTCAAAGAAGGCTTTAATCCGGTTACCATCCAGATTGCCCGCGACTACGATCGTACAGCGCCCAAAGGTACCGGACAATATAAAGTTGGCGGGAACTATGCAGCCAGCTTACGTGCCGGCGAACGCGCTGCCAAAGAAGGCTTTGCCTCTGTTCTGTTTATTGACGCCAAGGAAAAGAAATACATTGACGAAGCCGGTCCTGCCAATTTCTTCGGCATCAAAGGCAATAAATACATTACCCCACTTTCCGATACCATACTGCCTTCCATTACCAATAAAAGCCTGATGGCACTGGCTGCCGATATGGGCATGGAAGTGGAGCGCCGCCCCGTTGCAATAGAAGAACTTGCCGAATTTGAAGAAGTGGGCGCCTGCGGTACCGCCGCTGTGATCTCACCTATCGGAAAAATTGTAGACCGCGAAACCGGAACTGTATACAATTATTGCAAAGAAGGAAAAGCCGGTCCTGTGTCCACAAAGCTCTACAAAAGGCTTACCGGAATACAGTTTGGCGATGAAGAAGACAAATTTGGATGGATCAGCTTTGTTGAATAAACTGTATCGGTTCAATAAAAAACCTGACAGGCTCTGCTGAATCTGTCAGGTTTTTATTTTAAGAGATTCCTCATTTCCTGCTGCATCAATTGGGCTTCGCTCCGGGCTTTTTCCGCAAAATCCTTTTCTCTTGATGCATAAATAATACTACGCGACGCATTTACAATTAAGCCTATCTGACTGTTCATTCCATAACGCGCCACCTCGGCAAGGCTTCCGCCCTGGGCGCCAACACCGGGAACCAGCAAAAAATGATCGGGAACAATTTTCCTGATTCCGGCCAGCATGGGCGCCTGGGTTGCACCTACAACATACATCAGATTACCGGCGCTGCCCCATTGCATACTGGTGCGCAACACCTGCTCGAACAAGGTTTCCCCGCCGTTCAGGGTTTTTGTCTGAAAATCGTTTGCGCCCTGGTTTGATGTGAGCGCCAGAAGAATGGCCCATTTCCCCTGATATTGCAGAAAGGGCGTAACGGAATCTGAACCCATGTAAGGAGCCACGGTAATGGCATCAAACCCGAAACCATCCGTATCGTCAAGAAAGGCTTTTGCATATTGAAGCGAAGTATTGCCAATGTCGCCGCGCTTGGCATCGGCAATGGTAAAAACATCGGGGTAGGTTTCGTTCAGATATGCGATCGTTTTTGCGAAGCTGTTCCATCCTCTGATGCCCTGGCTTTCATAAAATGCAAGATTAGGTTTGTATGCAAGGGTCAGATCATGCGTAGCATCAATAATCTGTTTGTTGAACTCAAATACAGGATCATCAAATTCTAAAAGATGTTGCGGGATTTTTCCCGGATCAGTATCAAGGCCGATGCACAGGAATGATTGCTTTTCCCTGATTTGTGAAACCAATTCTTCTCGTGTCATAAGTTTATTCAAATTTTGGGGTTTGAGATTCAGCCGTTAACATACTTTATGCAACTGCCGCTTTCATTTTCTCTGCGTTCTCAGCAAGCTGCAGCGCATCAATCATTTCCTGAATATCGCCGTCCATGAACACAGGCAAATTATATACAGATTTCCCGATTCGGTGATCGGTTACCCGTCCCTGAGCATAATTGTATGTGCGTATTTTGGCAGACCGGTCGCCGGTTGAAACCATTGTTCTGCGTTTCGAGGTAATTTCGTCAAGATATTTCTGGTATTCCATCTCATAAATCCTGGTCCGCAATACCGAGAGTGCCTTCTCGTAGTTCTTGATCTGAGATTTCTGATCCTGGCATTGAACCACAATGCCTGTGGGTATGTGGGTCAGTCTGACTGCCGAATAAGTGGTGTTAACCGATTGCCCTCCAGGTCCCGATGAACAATAGGTGTCTTTACGGATATCTTCGTTCTTCACATCCACATCAAATTCATCGGCTTCGGGTAAAACAGCAACTGTGGCAGCAGAAGTATGCACACGACCCTGTGTTTCGGTTTGCGGAACCCTTTGCACACGGTGCACTCCCGATTCGTATTTCAATTGTCCATAGACTTTTTCGCCACTTACGTTGGCAATTATTTCCTTGTAGCCACCCACTGTCCCTTCGGCATAATCAACCAGTTCAATCTTCCATCCTTTTGTTTCACAGTATTTTGTGTACATCCGAAACAGGTCGCCGGCAAAAATACTTGCTTCGTCGCCACCGGTTCCGGCACGAATTTCGAGCACAGCATTTTTGCTGTCCTGTGGATCAGCCGGAAGCAATAACACCTGTATTTCTTCATCCAGCGCTTCCTTTGCTTCATTGAGCATATTCAGCTCTTCCTTTGCCATCGCCCTGAAGTCTTCATCCTTTTCTTTGTAGAGAACTTCCTTCGCGGAAGCAATGTCGCTGTCAATTTTCCTGTAGCGTAAATATGCATCCACAACCGGCTGCAAATCTTTATAATCGCGGTTTAGCTTCACATAGCGCTTCATATCGCTCATCACACCGGGGTCGTTAAGCTGATTTTCAATTTCTTTCCAGCGATTGTATAATGCTTCTAATTTTTCCAACATAGTTTGCTGATCTTAAAATCGGCTGCAAAGTTAGCGGTTTTTAGGTATGGTTCGTAAAGCAGGCAATTTAATACCCATCCACCTTATGCTGAGTAAAATCCTGACAAATTGTTAAATATGGAATAATCTTTATAGAATTGTTCGTAGTTTTGCCTATTCATCCATTAAAACCTTTTCCAATGAAAAAGACATTACTACTCATCCCATTGTTATTCATTGTTGCTTATTTTGCTGTGGCCCAGCAAGTGCCCCGCAACCTGGTGGTTCTTGAGATTGGCACAGGAACCTGGTGCCAGTTCTGCCCGGCTGCCTCCAACGGCGCCGATGATTTGCTTGAAAATGGATACAGTGTAGCCGTTATCAAATATCATTCTGGAGATGAATTTACAAATGCGTATTCAAGTTCCCGTGTTTCATATTATAACATTTCAGGTTTCCCTACAGCTTTTTTTGATGGCCTTAATCCGGTTGTAGGCGGAGGTAATGCTTCCCAAAGTATGTTTCCGCAATATTCAGCAAAGGTGAACCAGAGAATGGCCATACCTTCATCCTTCACCATAGCTATGGAAGGAACCCATTCCTGCCTCACTGATTTTACGGCCAATATCACCGTGAACAAGGTAGCAACCAATAACAGCAGCAACCTTCGCCTGCATGCCGTGCTTACTGAGAAGCATATTCCCAAATCATGGCAAGGAATGTCGGAAGTGAACCATGCCTGCCGGTTGATGATACCCAACCAGTTTGGAACCAGCGTAAGCTTTGGAAGCGGGAACACGCAGCAATACAGCCTGCAATTTTCACTTGACCCAAGCTGGTTTTTTGAAAACCTTGAACTGGTCGTATTTCTTCAGGATCAGTCCACCAGAGAAATATTCCAGGGCGTAAAAGCCATGCTTTCCGATTTCCTGCCCGAAAAATCATTTGATGTGGGCGTAAACAAAATTGACAACCTTCCCGAAGCAAGTTGTAACGGTGTAGTTGAGCCAAGGGTAAGGATACGCAATTATGGCAGTGAAACCATCAATTCTTTGGACATTGTTTATCATGTAAACAACGGCACACCAATCACTTATCCCTGGACAGGATCATTAAACTACCTGGACAGCGATCTCATCACCCTGCCGCCAATTGATTTTGAAGTAGCCGAAGAAAATGAACTCTTTGTTTATACAATGAATCCCAACGGATTCGGTGATGAATGCCCCAATAACGACGAAATGACATCAGTGATTCCCGGAGCCATGCAGACCCCGCTTACCGTCAGGTTGTTTCTGCGCACAGATGCCAATCCGCATGAAACTACATGGGAACTTAAAAATTCATCAGATGAAGTCCTTTTCTCAGGAGGCCCTTACAGCGTGAGCGGCCAGACAATCCAGCAAATATTTGACCTGGAAGATGATGACTGTTATACTTTCACGATATACGACAGCGGCGGCGACGGATTGCAATCACCCGGCATTGTGATGCTGTTTTATGGTAATAACAATATCATTTATCAGGGAAGGGGCTTTGGCGAATCAGCCACGGTTGAATTTCAGGCCGGCGATCTGACCGGAATATCCGGTACGCCTTTTGAAAACCTGTTAAGCATTTACCCAAACCCGGTGACAGATTATGGGTTTATTTCACTTAATCTTGCATCTGATGCCAATATTGAGGTTTTTATAACCAATCTTGCCGGACAAAAAGTAATGCAGGTAACCAATAAAGATTACTCAGCCGGTTCTCACAAGTTTGCTCTCCCGGCATCGGAACTTGATGCGGGTGTGTATATTGTGTCAGTACGGTCCAACGAGATCCTTCTCAACCGGAAGATTGTTGTATTGCGGTAAGAAAACTGAACAGGTTTATTATTAGTTTTTAGCAAACTCCTCTTTATAATATTTCAAAGGAGCCACCAAAAAACCATAATTCCGGTGCTGGTGTGGCCTGTGATGATCCATATGGGCCTTGATGGTTGCATTCAGGTAGCGGTTTCTGAAATTTGAAAGCATTTTCAGCCTCTGGTGAACCAATACATCATGAAATATGAAGTAAGCCAGCCCGTAGAGCGCGATGCCAAGACCAATATAGAAACGATAATCGAAAGCATTCAACACGCCGAGAATGATCAGGATAATGCTTGGGATGGCAAACATGAATGCAAACAAATCGTTGAATTCCCATTTGCGACCGTCCCGGATGTGATGGTCTTTGTGCAGCGACCACAAAAATCCGTGCATAATATACTTATGGCTGAACCAGGCCCAGAATTCCATGAAGAGGAAAGCGGCTAAAACGATGAGGGTTGCAAAATACCAGGTCATAATGAGTAATATTTTTGTAAATACAACAGTGAATTCAGTTAAATGTTTAGGGATTTTGCTTCAGTGCCTAAACAGAATGACCTCGGATTTAAATTCATTTTTATGAGGCCAAAACCTCTCGCTTTACTTAATCCGATTGCCGTTGGCTTAAGCCAACGGCAATGTAACTTTTCATTTACTCACTCCACAATTATCTCATCTACAAATATCCACGCCTGACCTCCTGCGCCTAAATGCCAGTCGGGTATATTGCCGAAATTGGTGGCTTGTACTTTAACGAAACGGCCTATGGTGCTGACTTTTGCGCCGAAGTCTTTTATTTGTTCGGTGTAGTCGTCAATGGGAACGGTGTTTTTGATGTGAGCCATTTGTTTGAAGTGTTGGCCATCGTCAGAAACATAGAAGGTTACATCTTTTGGCATCCAAATCCATGAGCGGATTTCCTGGAGGAATCCGGCAGCCACATAATTGATTTGCTGCACTTTGCCAAGATCAACCACCGCTTCAAAGTCTATGCCCCAGTAGCCGTGCCACCCGCCAAGGCGGAAGTTTTGTGCGCCCCGCAAGCCGTCAATCAGGGCTTCGGGGCCGCCACCATGGTAGTTGGCATCTAATGGCGGCGTGATTTCAATGCTGCGGTTGATGTCAATTTTGATAAACTTTCCTTCAATGGGATTGCTGAAGCCATAGCCCTCTTTCCAGGCGCGGGCAGTCAGGGTGGTGGTTTGGTCAAGCCAGATGGGTACGGAATAAAAAGGGGAATTATTATTGGGAACCGTTCCATCTAGTGTATAGAAGATTCTGCAGTCAGGTACAACGGTTTCAATGGCCACCTGTATAGGTTCACGGATAATGGAACTTTCAGCTACCAGGAAAGGAACGGGAAGTATCAGTTCTTCGGCGATATGCGTGACCGGGATGTCTTCATCACGGCTGCCCCAGGTTTTGTTGGGGCGGCTGCCCATCTCAAAATGCAGATGGCCGCCGTTCATGATATCATAATGCGAGATCCATGACCTGGTGTAGTTCTCTCCGTTGAGGGTGGCTGACTGGATGTAGAAATTCCGTTTGGAAACATTGTTGGCTGTGATTTTAAAAACATTGCCATTTTCAAGGTAGATTTCCATTTCAGGGAACCAGGGCGTTCCGATTGCATATTCAGGCACACCTGGTGTTACTGGATAAAATCCCATGGCGCTCATCACCAGCCATGCCGACATCTGCCCGCAATCCTCGTTGCCGCTGAGGCCATCGGGCTTGTGCGTGTAAAGTTCATCCATGATCTGACGGGCGCGCTGCTGGGTTTTCCAGGGCTGGTTCACAAAATTATACAGGTAGGCCATGTGGTGGCTTGGCTCGTTGCCCTGGGCATACTGCCCTATCAGCCCAGTGATGTCTTTCATATCGCGGCCGGTGATGGGGTCGTCGGTTTCAAACAATTCGTCAATGCGTGCGGCCAGGTTTTCTTTTCCTCCATGAAATTCGATGAAGCCGCTGATATCCTGTGGAACATAAAAACTATAATGCCACGAATTGGCCTCGGTAAAATGCCAGTCAACGGTGGTAGGATCGAAAGGTGTGAGCCAGGAACCGTTCAGCCGGGGGCGCATGAAGCGGGTTTCGGGGTCGAAAATGTTTTTCCAGGATTGTGCACGGCGGATGTATTCACGAAAAATGTCTTCGTGGCCCAGATCGCGCGCCATCACTGCGATGCACCAGTCGTTGTAGGCGTACTCAAGCGTTTTTGAGATAGATTCATGCTCCTTATCGCCGGGAATATAGCCGTGTTTGCGATAAACATCCAGCCCGAAGTGGTCGCGGGTGGCGCTGTGCAGCATGGCTTCAAGCGCATGGTCGCCGTCAAAATCGCGCAGCCCCTTCATCCATGCATCCACAATCACCGAAATGCTGTGGTTGCCGATCATGCAATAGGTTTCGTTGGCGGCAAGTTCCCAGATGGGCAGCAGTCCGCCTTTTTCGTACATATCAAGCATCACGCGGATAAAATCGCGGGTGCGTTCCTGCTCAATGATGGTCATCAGCGGGTGCCAGGTGCGGTAGGTATCCCAGAGCGAAAAAACGGTATAATTTGTAAAATCTTCTGCTGTGTGAACCTGCCTGTCCATGCCCCGGTAGCGGCGGTCAACATCCATGAAGGTGTTGGGTTGCAGGAAGGTGCGGTACAAAGCGGTGTAAAACACGATGTTCTGTTCGCGGGTTCCGCCTTTGACTTTGATTTTGCTCAATTCCCGGTTCCAGGCATCAAAAGCATTTTTCCTTACTTCCGTGAAACCCCATCCCGGAATTTCGGCCATGAGGTTTTTATAGGCGCCTTCGGCATCCACCGCTGAGAGGCCGACTTTCACCTCAATCACTTCATCTTTTTCGGTTTCGAACCCAACGAAGGCTTTGATGTTCTGGCCTTCTGCACGAAAAAAGCCAGGATCAAGCACTTCATCAACGGCAATACCGCTGCGCACGAAGGGTTTGGAAAATTCCATGTGGAAGTACCACAGCATGTCCTCAGCCCAGTTTTTTGAGCGCCTCATGCCGCGTATTTCGGTATCGCTCACAATTTCGATCCACGATTCCAGCACATAGTCGCGGTGTTTGAGATCAATGATGAAATTTGCGTTCTCACTTGCCGGGAAAGTGTAGCGGTGATAGCCTGCGCGTGTGGTGGCGGTCATTTCGGCAAGCACGCCGGGCTTATCCAGAAACACTCTGTAATAACCCGCTTCGGCGTGTTCGTTTTTTTTCCTGAATGGGGAACTGTATTCTGTGTTGTTAAAAACAGGTTGGCCGATCACCGGCATCACCAGGATATCGCCGTAATCGCTCACGCCGGTGCCGCTCAGGGCGGTGTGCGCGAAGCCGTAGAGGATGCTGTCAGTGTAATGATAGCCTGAGCAGCCGTCCCAGCCGTCAAGCCTGGTTTGCGGGCTGAGCTGTACCATCCCGAAAGGTGTTGCCGCTCCGGGATAAGTATGCCCATGCGCATCGGTTCCGATGAAAGGTTCAACATACTCAGCAGGGTTTTCAACCATCGTTGCCCTTTCGCAGGCAATGGCTAAAAGTGCGAGGCTTAATGCAAGAATTTGGATTTTTAATTTCATGGTGTTTTATTATTGGAACGCGGATGATGCGGACTATGCGGATTTGCACGGATTACTATTATCATTTTTACTAAGTGGTTAGGCTGCACGTGATAACTGTTGTCACATTTATCAGCGATAATCTGTAAAAATCCGCGTGATGAGCGTTCTATTCATAAGTGTTTTAACCTTAACTGTTTCTTAAATTGTTCAAGCGATAAATCGGTTTTACAAAATATTGTAATTTCCTCATTTGGAAATAGATTCACAAAGTTGTCGCTAAACCAGGCATGGCTCTCAGCAAGATATAACTGAACATGGGCAGCGAAGGCATCTGAAGTCAGGGTGATGTTGTATCCATCCTCAACAGGATTAATCTTTTTTGTGATGTTTGCCTCCGGTATTTTCAGATTGCCGTAGGCCGTGAGAAACTTTTGGTTCACATAGCGTTTGCCTTCATCATCTGTAAAAATGGCTTCAACGAGCGACTGCTCTTTATTTATGCCGGCAAGAAAATCATTGGAATTTTCTGAGATGGCCGGCATTGATGTATTCGCAAAAGCAGTAATGTTATCTAAAAAAAGTGTTGTACGATTTCCCTGGAAATCAACAATGTTCACTTCCAGTTTGCCATTTGCATTCTTCAACCTGTCGGAAACCACATGCACCTCAAACCTGCCTTTGTGGTCAATTACTGTTACCAGGATATCTTTAAAAAGTTCTCTGACCCTGTATTGCAGGGCTTTCCAATTGCCAAATACATCCGTTCCACTCCAGCTTGTTACCGGCCAGCAATCGTTCAACTGCCAGTAGAGCGTTCCCATACAGTAAGGCATGGCGCGGCGGTGCGCCTCAATGGCCAGGCCGATTCCCCTGGCTTGGACAAGCTGGCTTTTGTAGATCAGGTCTTCGAGGTTCTCAGCCCTCAGGTTCTCCATTGCCAGGTAGGCATTGATGTTTTCGTAGCCGGTGGGATGCTTCTGGTGGCATTTGAGCGGTTCAGAGAAAAGAATATCATCATCCTCAACTTGAAAAGCACGTATAGTTGACAAAGCGGGTAATGCCTGAAGTCCATATTCGCTCATCAGGCGGGGAACTTTTTCGAGGTACATTTCAGGTGGTTGCACACCCCACCAAACGCCCCAATAGTGGGCGCTGCCGTGGGTGAGGCTTTTTTCCCGGCCCCAGCCGTAAAGTGGTGATGTTGAAATGTAGAACCGCTGCGGGTCGTGCGCTTTTACAACCTCAGGCAGGATTTCATGGAAAACCCGCTTGTAGCCTTGCCAGATTGTGGCAGAATCTTTCTCTGAGAGATTATGAATCCTTTGCCAGCCCCAGTTGTGCCAGCCCTCATCCACTTCGTTGTTGCCGCACCACAGGGCAATGTTGGAATGATTGCGCAGCCGCTGCACCTGCTGTATGGCCTCATGCCTCACATTTTCAACATAATCATCATCGCCGGGATACATGGCGCAGGCAAACATAAAATCCTGCCAAATCATGATGCCGTTGCGGTTGCAAAGCTCATAAAAGATGTCCTGCTCATAAATTCCGCCACCCCAAACTCGTAGCATGTTCATGTTCGACTCAACGGCCATTCCCACGATGTCAAGGTAGTTTTGCTCAGTAATTTCGGTGATAAAGGAATGTTGGGGGATGTAATTTGCACCCTTGAGAAAAACCTTCACCCCGTTAAGCTCAACATACAAAGCCTGCCCGTGTTCATCGTCCTCCAGCACTGCCCTCAGGGTTTTGATCCCAAAAGGAATTTCCCTGGTATGCTTGAAGCCTGAAGCGGTTGTGAGTTCTATGATCAGATCGTAAATATGTGGTTCGCCCAAACCATTGCTCCACCAGAGTTTTGGGTTTTTAACATTAAAATTTATGACGTATTCATTGTTTCCGGCAATCAGGTTGATGGGTTGGTTGGTCAGTACCTTCTGGTTTTTTTTATGGATAACTCTCAGGCTTGCTTTGTCATCTGTGTTTGATTCTATGCTGTACGAAAGTTCAATGGTTGCGGCCTTATCGGTGATTTCCTTTGTTTGAATATGAAAACCTGTGGGGCGCTGATGGTTCCATATTTCAAGATAAACGGGCTTGTGGATTCCCGCGGTTATGAAGCGTGGGCCCCAATCCCAGCCAAAGTGATAGGCAGCTTTGCGGGCAAACACCCAGCGCCCGCCGGGAAGCGGATATCCCAGCGCAGTTGAATCTTCAATGAATTTATTCAGAGCCGAATGGAAATAAATCTCAAGGCTGTTGTTGCCAACTTGCAACAGTTCCCTGCAGCCAACTTCCCATTTGCGGTGCATGTTGTTGGCCTGCAATATATTTTCTCCGTTAAGGAAAACATCGGCATAGGTGTCCAGCCCTTCGAAAACGATGTTTATTTGCTCATTGCTTAAAGTGTTTTCGTCAATGTTAAATTCTGCTTTAAAGATCCAATCGCGTTCGCCAATCCATTGCAAATCTTTTTCATTGCAGCCATAAAAGGGATCGGGGATCAGGTCATTTTTAAGCAGATCGGTGTGAACCGTGCCAGGAACTGTTGCAGGAAACCATTCCGCTTCACCAGATTGCCTGAATTCCCAGCCATGGTTTAACAAAATCTTTTCTGCCAATGGCTTTTCGTCAGCCGAGCAGGAGGCCAAAACAAATAGCAAAAAATAAACCAAGCGTCTCATAAGTAAGAATTTTATATGCTAAAAGGCCTCCAAGAACCACTTAGTCATTTTGAGTTTGATTCATGCTTTTTGAAATTTAGCAATCTGGTATCTTCCTGGCCGTAATATAAAATATGGTTATTTAGTTAAAGATTTCAGAGCTACAAAAAGCACATAGATGATACACCCTGCCGGCACCAAAAACCCCAACAGCACATTTACATCGGCCACGGCGCCTGTAATTGGTGGTATGACTGCCCCGCCAACGATCGCTGTAACCATAAGCCCGCTTAACTCATTGGCACGATCGGGCAGGGCATCAACCGTGATGGAAAAAATCAGCGGGAAAATATTGGCAAACCCAAGGCCTACCATAAAAATACCGGCAAAAGCAAAATACTGGCTGCCAAAAAACAACATCAACATGCCTGCTATCGAAACTCCCACAGTAACGATCAGGAACTTTCCGGCCCTGACGGTTCTTAAAATAAAAGCCCCTGCCAGGCGGCCAAGAAAAATGGGCAGGAAAAACAGCCCCCATGCCAGCCATAAGCCAAAGTTGCTGAATCCGTATACTTTATCCATCAAAATTGGAATCTGAGCACTCATTGAGACCTCGGCGCCCACGTAGAGGAAAATACCGGCAACCATCATCAGAACGAATGGGTTTTTTAACAAAGCAAGGCTCGAACCCAATGTTGCCGGTTTGGCTTCAAGGTTTTTCTTCTCAACAATCCTGATGGATTGCACCCAGATAAAGGTGATTACAATAATTACAGCAAACAGGGGGAACAGTATTGTCCATTCCATTCCGAACCAAATGGCCACTGCCGGCGGAACAAGAAATCCAAGTGATGAACCTATGGCTTTAATGGATTGACCCAGCGAGAGATTACTCGAATAACGGCCATCAGCGCTTACGTCGCGCATAATGGGGTTGCCTGCTACCTGCAGGGTTGTGGCGCCGGCGCCAAGCAGGAAAATGCTGACAAACAATGCATAAAGCTTCACACTTGAGCCTGGTTCAATATGTACGGCCGGTCCGTACATCCCAAACAAAACAGGGATCAGCAAACCAAACAAAGCAATAAGCAATCCCAGAGAAAGGATGTATTTTTTGCCGCGAGAATCCTGGAGGACCCCAAGCGGGATGGATAGCACGCCAAACATCAGGAATCCGCTGGTGGTCATCAGCGAAGCTATGAAATTGGAAACCTGGAAAGTATCCTTTACCAGCGATACCAGTGGCCCTACCACATCGCCAAAGCCCATGGCAAGGAAGGCGAGGAAAATCGGAAAGGTTTTGTTTCTGTTCATAAATATAATGGTTTTACTGAAGATTCTCTGATTCTGATTTCCACCGGCAAACATACGGAGCGTTCCTCATACGGAATTTCCTGTTTCTCGATTTGCCTGAACAACAAGTCGAATGTATGCTCACAAATTTTGTCAATGGGCTGGGCTATGGCAGAAACGGATGGCCGGGCGAACCCAAAGTAGCTCACGTCATCATAACCAATCAAAGCTATATCGTCAGGTACGCCAATTGAAAGCGTACGCAAATGTTTTAGACACAGCGTTGTAAGATTGTTGTTTAAAGTGAAGATTGCTTCAGGCAGGTTTCCCGAATGAACAATTCCGGATATCCCATCCCGGACCGCTTCCTCAATACTGCCAAAAGGAGCCCTGATAGCCCATTCTGGTGGAATGGAAATACCCGCTTCTGCCAGTGCCGATTCAAATCCCATGATGCGGTCGCGGATGGTGGAGATATGCTCGGGCGATATGCTTATCATCCCGATTTTTCGTATCCCCTGTTCAATCAGATGATTGGCAGCTGTTTTTGCACCATTAAAATTATCAACCGACACGCTGGGAGATTGCATTCCCTCAAAGGTCCGGTCAATCAATACATGCGGTATTCCGGATGCGTTTAGTTCGTTCAGGAAGTCAGCATTCTCCTGTGATGAGGATATTATCAGACCGTCAACCTTGCGATCGCGAAGCAGACGAATCTGTTCCACTTCCTTCTCTATAATTTCATCGGTACTGCAAATCACCACACTGTGCCCATACTCCCAGGCGTAATCCTCAATTTTTCGGGCAATACGGGCATAAAATCTGTTTGAAATATCCGAAACAATCAGCCCGATAGTATTTGTTTTCCCGATCCTGAAACCTCTTGCCAGTACATCGGGCTTATAATTCAGCTCCCTTATTTTCTCCCTGACTTTCTTCTGTGTTTCCGGACTAATCCCATGTGCATCGCCTTTGTTGTTGATCACAAGCGATACCAGTGTTTTTGAAACCCCCAGGCTTTTGGCGATATCGGCAAGCTGTGTTTTTCTGGCCATAGCGAGAATAATGAAAGGCAAAGATATAGTATTTGCTAAAACGATTTAGCTAAGCAATCAAAAAACATAGGTCAGGAAGCCATGCAAACGCTTTCGAAAATTGTCTGGTTGAAACCATGGTGGAATTTATGCCCATTCATGTGAATTGCTACCTCACTGCAATTTCGCTTAGAAACAACCAGGATTTCTCACCTTCACCGCTGTGACCCGGAGGGCAGGTTCCGGGGTTTTTCATGCTGATGCGGATTGCAGTGATATTTTGAGCGGATTGGGAAGTAATGAAATGACGGATCAGTTTGCCCTTTTCGTTTTGCGGAACATCATTGGCGATCTCATCCAACTTACGAAAGACCTGGCCATCCTCTGAAACTTCAAAAATCACCTTCTCAGGAAAAAATATCCAGGAAGCATAATTTTGCAGGGCATCCACTTCAATCGAAGAAATGGCAGTAGGCTCAGGAAAATGGATGGTCGCAATCATATCATCACCCAAAAAACCTTTCCAGAAACCATCACCAAAATGTTCACTGCCGTGTATGCCATCAACCAGGCTGTAAACTCCGGAGCCGTCGTATTTTGGGCTATTCGGATTTTGCAGCGTAATTTCAGCGGCGAAAGCTTTATGCAAGTCAAATGAACGCTCCAATACCTGACCCGAACTTTCAGCATTGATAAATACTGCTGCTTTCAGGGTTGAACTCTGACGGATTTGAACCGGCTGTGAATAAACAGGCGATTCAGGGCCGGGAGTGCTGCCATCAAGTGTATAGCGGATTTCAGGAAAGTGCACTTCCGTATTAAGCCCGACTGCCAGGCTGCGGCTTGCAGGATTAACCTCCGCATTTACACTCACCCGAAATGCGCTTCGTGAATAGTTGATGCCAAGCCTTTCATAGCGAATGTATTGCTGCTGCATTCTTCTGGAGAAATCAGCCCAGTCGCGGTTTTCCGCAGGCGACCAAACCACTTCAGCCAGCGCTGCCAGACGAGGGAAAACCATATATTCAACATGCTCAGGCACAGACATGTATTCTGTCCACACATTGGCCTGGGCGCCAAGAACCAGCCTGGCTTCCTCAACAGTAAGCTCAGTCGGGATGGGTTCATAGTGGTAAACCTTTTTCAGCGTGGTAAGTCCTCCAAATGCAAGTGGTTCAACGGAAGGGTCACCCTGATAATGATCGAAATAGCAGTGGCTGCCGGGTGTCATCACAACATGATGACCCATTTTAGCGGCTTCAATTCCACCTTGTTCGCCACGCCACGACATTACGCTTGCATTAGGAGCCAATCCGCCTTCCAGGATTTCGTCCCAGCCTATGATCTTACGGCCATGTGCGTTCAGGAAGCGTTCAATTCTATGAATGAAATAGCTTTGCAGGGCATCTTCACCGGTCAGACCTTCATTTTTGATACGGGCCTGGCATTTCGGGCAGGAGCGCCAATTTGTTTTGTCGGCTTCATCACCACCGATATGAATAAATTCAGATGGAAAGATTTCCATTACCTCCTGAAGTACATTCTCAAGAAAAATGAAAGTTTCGTCTTTTCCAGCGCAATAAATATGGGTGATTGGCCACACACCTCCAGGCGGAACGCCGAGATTTTCGCCGGTGCAGGAAAATTCAGGATAAGCTGCGAGGGCCGACATCACATGGGCTGGCATTTCAATTTCGGGCATAACGCTAATGTTGCGATCAGCCGCATAAGCCACTAGCGCCTTAACTTCTTCCTGTGTATAAAACCCGCCATAAGTTGCGTTATCCGGGTCGTTGATTAATGGCCTTTCATTCCAGTGAAGGTGCGACATATCCACACGCCAGGCGCCCACTTCAGTGAGTTTTGGATATTTATTGATTTCGAGCCGCCAGCCCTGGTCGTCAATCAGGTGCCAGTGAAGCACATTGAGCTTGTGCATGGCCATATAATCCATCATCTTATAAATGAACTCAATGGGCATAAAGTGGCGTGAAACATCCAGATGCATACCACGCCAGGCAAAACGCGGATAATCTTTGATAAGGCATGATGGCAACACACCAGTATTTTGTGTATCCATCAGTTGGGTGATGGTTTGAATGCCATAAAGAATACCGGCTGCCGTATTGGCCGAAAGAACTGCTTTTTCCGGCTTTATTTCCAGGATATACCCTTCATCACCGATTTCAGGTTTCACATTCTCCAATAAATTGAGAATAATGGAGTTATTGCCCTCAAAGCTATTTACTTGCTCAACTTCAAGTTTGTAACCCAGCAAAGGCTCCCAGATTTTTACTGCATATCGGGCCGGGAAACTCAGGCTTTCATCCAGGAAGATTAATTTTGTGCCAGGATCAATAATATAGCTACCTTTATGGTAAGCGATTTCAACAGGATTGGGAATGATACTGCTTTGGAAACAAGGTTTATGTTTTTCACAACCCATTAATATTGCAGCAATTAAACACAATAAAATAATCTGCATATTTCTGTGATGACCAAATTGATTATATTGCCATGTCAATGACTCTTTTGGATGTTTGTAAGTTTGATCTAATTTTTTTTCTTTGGAATGCGGAGAGTGGGCCATAAACATGAATTGTTACTTAAGGGCAGATTTAATTCTTAAACCGTTACTCGTGAGAACAGAAAACTTATGTTCCAACTCATAAAAATGGCTTACTATAGTGCTGACAACCAGCTCAATGCGATCCCTACGTGGCAGGTCGCTTAGCCTGACTAATAAAATACCGTTGTGATTTTGTTTCAGGCGATGCGTTAACTCCCCGAAATCTTTATCTTCAGTTAACAGAATTGAGTGGTTTTGAGAGGCAATCCCAATCACCTGATCATCGCTGATGCCATGACATTCTTCTGCAATTGAAAACACAGAGAAACCTGATTTTCGCAGGTTAATGATTACACCAAAATCTACATTTTCATCGGCAGTAATCTTCATTATCAGGATGCTTTTGGCAGGAACACTTCGGTTTTTACTGCTTCTGCAGCGAATAAAAGACAGGCTGCCAGATCGTCTTTGGTTAAACCTGGATATGCTTCCAGTAATTCTTCATTAGTATCGCCGGCAGCAAGTTTTTCAAGTAATAAATCAACCGGAATCCTGGTATTGATAATTACTGGCTTGCCATAAAGCCTTGAAGAATCTGATTCGATATGTTTTGTCCAGTCAATCATGATCGTTTACGTTTTTGCAAAGATAACCCAAACAGGCATTTCTGGCAATACAAACATCTCATTGGCTGATTCTTTCTTTGAAATCTTCAGGGCTCCAATTCCCTTACGGCATGCATCCTTTTCCTATAAAAGTCTGCCCGGCACTAAAATTATACCGGGCAAGACTTCTGGTTATCTCTTTTTATTATAGATAACATGGAAAATAAAATACCGAGAAAATCACATACGACCTAAGCAACATGACTTTAAGAGCCTTGTTTGATTGCCGGTTTTCCTCTTTTGTAAAGTAAAGCGAGATAAGCAAAATAAGGATTGCCGTCAAATTAAGCGCCATATTCACAGTCATAAGAATTTCAGTGCCCGGGTATGCATTTGCACAGAAAATTGCAGCAATGAAAACAAACGAATGCAACCAACCTAGCAACCAGCTTGCCACAGAAAGTTTTTGGGATAGATCGCCATAAAGCTTTCTGTTCAGAACCAGGTAAAACATTGACATGATCATAATCAGGATCATAGAAATGATATCAAAATAAGCAATTCTTCCGTTAAAGAACAATGCAATTGCTGTAAGTGGCACCATGATCCTTTCAAACCAGATTAAATACTTATTATTCATAATAATTGTTTTTGAGTAGAATAAAAAAACTCAATCGTAGGTAGTATTAAGAACACTACCTACGATTATTAAAAATGTAATATTACTCAACAGCAAAATGTGTGTCATATACACAAGCTCCGACCGTTAGAAAGAAACTAAGAGGTGGATTAAGTAAAAATCCAAATGTTAGGACTGGATTTGAAAAAGTATCACCAAGCCTTCTTTTCATGCAGTCATCAAAAGTTGTAGGAGCATCTGGATAATAGGTATACCACTCTTCACATTGCGATAGATAAAATAGAAAATACCTATACGACGCAAGAAAAAGTAATAACCTTTCCTTTTGATCATTGCTAAACTCCGTTGAATTTAATACTTGATTCTCTACACTAACTAACTCTAATATAAAATAATAGGTTGAGAGTGTTGATTGTGCTAAAATTAGATCTCTTATTAAATTTGACTCAGTTAATGATAGAGAATCTGTAGATAATTCATTATGATGGAAAGTGTAACCCATAATTGAATCAAAAAAATCATCATAGGAAATATTCTTCATGCCAAGCAAACTGTTCAAATACCTCATTGACTCGATGATTTGATTATCAATTGTGTCAAACGGATTGTTTGGATTGGTATAATAATAATCACTTTTAATCAGCATATTATTATAATCAATAGGTCTAAGGAAATCATTTTGATTTTTCTCACAAGAAATCAAAACAAGTGCTAACGCAATGGTTATAACTGTTATATCACTAATTTTCTTCATGATAATTATTTTAAAAAATTTAGTAATTGATATTAACAATAGGGTAGTTGAGTTTTGCAGACTCATGGGGGGTGGTCGAATATAATAAAGCTCAAATCGTCTCTTTTTAGGACGATCATTTAATATATATATATATATTATCATAATATTATTTTTTTAACATTGATAAATATACATAATATTTTGTGATTGTCTTAAAATTGTAAAAAAATTATTAATTAATTAGCAGTATGTAAATAATACACTGTTTAATTATTCAATTCACTACATGTGTATTATGTCAGATAACACGGAAACTGAAAAAGTGAAAGGATCAGAAAAGTTCTGAGAAGCATGGCCTTATGTGCCTTGTTTGATTGCAGGTACTCCTCCTTCCCAAAATCATGTGTAATAAGCAAAACAATGAATGCAGGCCCGTTAAGAGCCAGATTCACAATCATCAGGGATTCAGCGCCCGGCCATGCATTTGAACAGAAAATGGCTGTTACAAAAACCAGTGCATGAAGCGCTCCCAGTAAATAAGAGACAAATGTTAATTTCCGGGATAAATCGACATACAGTTTCCTGTTCAGAACCAGGTAAAACATTGACATGATCATAATCAGGATCATAGAAATGGTATCAAAATAAGCAATTCTTCCGTTAAAGAACAATGCAATTGCTGTAAGTGGCACCATGATTTTTTCAAACCAGGCTAAAGTTTTTCGTGACATGTTAATGATGTTTGTTTGTATGTGCAAATATAAAATTTTTAAGGATTAAACCCCATTGTGTAATTATCAATCCTGAAAGTCCATGCATCGTGCCCGGGCATTTCGCTGTAGCGAACCGTGCTGGTGTCAATAAAAAGCTTACCGTTTTCATACTTCCATGGCAGATTTCCGGGCCTGCCAAGCAAACTGATGGCAGTTCCGGGAGCCGGAGCCGGAATGGGTAAAGCCAGTTGTTGCTCAGGCCACTCAAAGCAAACAACATATAAGTTGCCATGATTAACTGTGTATGCAATATGCTGACGCATAGAACCGTAAGTAGCGTTCAGACTATTACCCGCATCAGTATCCATTGATTTAAAGAGATTTTTCTGTGGAACCACTTCCCGCTTTTGTGATGGGCTTTCCCAAAACAGGTGAATATGTGCGTTCTGTAAGGCTTCGTAGTATTCAACCCTGATGGGATATTTCCTGCCTTTTTCCAGCATGATCTTTCCTGAAGCCTTACCATCACCTTCCTCGCGCATGGCTTCCGAATCAGTGCCTTCGGTTCCGGGTTCCCACATATCAAGCAGCAGGCGTTCATCAATAAAAAGCCTCATACCATCGTCAACACGGGCTGAGAAGGTGTATTCTTCGCTGAAGTCCGGCACAATGTAACCGGTCCAGGTGGCTGTAAAATGGTCTTCTGTGATGGGATATCCGGGAGAATTCCGCACCCAGTTAAAGTCAATCTGCTGATCCACTCTCTGAAAGGCAACTTCTTTTTCCTCACCGGGTCTGACCCATTTTTCAGAACCATAAATGGCTTCTTCGTTGATGCGGATCCATTCACCCAACTTCCAAATCCTTTCCTGTTGTAAAAGCGGTATTTTGCCGTCGGCAGCGGGTCCCACATTGATGGTGAGTCCGCCGCCATGAGAAACGGTTCGCACGAAAAGATGGATTAACTCGCGGGCTGTCTTGTAGGCATCAAGTTTTTCGTTGCGGTTCAGGCCAAAGGAGCGCCCCAGCCCCCGCACTTCAGCCCATGGGCGGTCGGTTTCGATGCCGCCGGAGCTGTATTCCGGGGTAATGTAGCCGATGTCGCTGCCATGTCCCCAGCGATCGTTTACAATGGCATCGTCGCCAATCAGATCATAATACCAGGCGATCAGTTCGCGGGCATGCCAGTCTTCGGCTGTGTTGAACCATTCTCCGTCGGTAAACAACAAATCGGGTTTGTAGGTTCCTATCAATTCTTTGAACTGCGGGATCATATGCTGCTCTACATAAGTGTGGATTGAGTCATGCGGATCGGTGTACCAGCGGTGAAGCGGGTGGTTCCACTCGGCCAGGGAGTAATAAAGCCCCAGGCGGATGCCTTTGTCCCTGACAGCTTCGGCCAGTTCGCCAACAATATCGCGTTTGGGGCCCACGTCTATACTGTTCCAGCCAGGGGCGTACTTGCTTGGCCACAGGCAAAATCCGTCGTGATGTTTTGAAACCAGGATGATGTATTTTGCTCCGGCTTTCTCAAAAATTTCTGCCCATTCGTTTGGGTCGAACAGTTCCGCTTTCCAGAGCGGGGCAAAATCTTCGTATTCAAAATCTTCACCGAAATTGTTTTTCATGAAGTCAATCCGGTTTTGCGCACCGGCCTGCAAACCCCTTAAATACCATTCGGCGTATGATTCAGGGCCGCCATAGGATGGAACCGAATAAACGCCCCAGTGAATAAAAACCCCGAGTTTGGCATCTTTGAACCATTGCGGATAAGGGCGGGAGCGGAGAGATTCCCAGGTAATAGTATTCTGAATTTCAAGCTCATTGTGTTGAGCCAAAGCTGGAAAACTCAAAATAAGAATAACCATAAGGCAGGATAAAATGAAGGCTTCAGAGTTTTTACTGAAATTTATGGACGCAGGACTAAAGGGATCCAAGCCTTGACCGAAGGGAGAGGATTGAAGCCCTTGGGTGTTTCGTGGCTTCAGGGCTTGTTTCTTTTCGGAGGTCAAAGGGATCCAGGCCTTGACCGAAGGGAGAGGATTGAAGCCCTGGATTCTCAAATCGCATTTCAGGGCTTCAATCCCCTCGTGCCTCGGGGCTTGTATCCCTTTCTTTGCCGCTGGGATCCAAGCCTTGACTGAAAGGAAAGGATTGAAGCCCTTGAATCTTGTATTTTTCTTGTAGTTATTCATCTTCAAAGGTTAACTTTTTTATTGATTCTGAGTCATGTAAATAATTATGGTATTCGATAAAACCATTCCATCCATCAAACCATGAGAATACTTCCTCCCTGGCTAGATTGCTTGGTTTTTCGGACATAAAAATACGATACGAACTGAATTTATATGTTTTAAAATCATCGGTTATCTCATGTTTCTCCGGATTGTAATTGATATAATAAACAAGGCGTTTCAGGTATTCTTCATTCACTATCCTGATTCTCCTGAAATGGGGTAAGAACAGATTACCGTTTCTCTTTTCCCTGAAGTTTATTTTATTTGTGTAGCTGAGGATCAGTTTTAAAAATTGTCTGTTGAATTCGCTTTGTTTGAGATTTTCGTTGACCCTTAAAAGTAAGTGGTAATGATTTGGCAGAAGGGCAAAGGCAAATATTGAGCAATAACTTAGCAGGTACATTTTGATTTTTTCCAGGAACAGAAGGTAGTCATTTTCTCCAAAGAAAACATTCTGATAGTTGTTACCGCGGTTGTAAATATGATATGTTGCACCGGGTTCAACAATTTCTCTGATTTTCTTTGAGGGCATGATTGGGTACAATTTTGGTAAAAATAATCATTCTATAGATTTCGGGGGTTGTTTCTCTACGAGGGCATAGGGATCCAAGCCTTGACCGAAGGGAGAGGATTGAAGCCCTGGATTCTCAGATCGCATTTCAGGGCTTCAATCCCCTCGTGCCTCGGGGCTTGTATCCCTTCCAAGGCCAAAGGGAGCCAAGCCTTGACCGGAGGGAAAGGATTGAAGCCCTTGAGATAATTCTCTGATTTTCATTGTTAGCATGACTGGGGATAATTTTGATAAAAATAATCATAAAAATATAACTCCAGGGCTTCAATCTCCGCCTGCCTTTTGGTTCGCAAAAATAATTGGGTTGGCGTAAGCATGGGTTGCTTATTTTTGTTTGCTCAATTTAACGAACGCAAAATAGCAAAGAATTTCGAAACCATGAGAAGAATAACGCTTTTATTGCTGCATGTCACACTCATTTTGGCCCAAACCCTGTTTGCCCAGCGCACCGGTAATATCGTTGAGATATTCGGCAAAGAGAAAATTGAAACCATTGCAGAAGGCATCATACTGCATGAGTTTACCGAAGGCCTGGCCCTGCGTAATGCCATGAAGCCCGGTATGCTTACAGGAACCCAGGACATTGTTTTCTGGCTGATTGCTACAGGACAATTTAAAAGGCCACTGGAAGGAACAAGCCTCAATCAAAGATATAACGACGATCCGGAAAATAGAATCTTAACCTGGGACGCCATTACCGCTGATAGCTCCGGCGTTTTCCGCGGCGATTTGAACCGGGCTTATGTTTATACCGAATTCGATTCACCGGAAGAAACAGTTGCCCTGCTGGATGCCACCGGCCACACAAGGGTTTTCGTGAACGGAATGCCCCGCGAAGGCGATCATTATGATTATGGGTACACCTTAATTCCTTTTAAACTGCAGAAAGGCCTGAACCAGTTTGTATACACTTATGGCCGCTTTAGCCGTGTAAGTTCCAGGATTATTTTGCCTGAAAAACCCGTCCAATTTACACCCCGTGACCTTACGCTTCCATCTGTCATACGAGGCGAAAATCATGACCGCCGGGGATCGGTAAGGGTGATCAACGCTACGGAAGAAAGTATCGGCGGTTACAGCATTGTTTGCCAGCTTGAAACCGGCGAACAGGCAGTTAGTGAAATGGATCACATCATCAGCCTGGGCACCCGAAAAGTGAAGTTTAAAATACCATTTCCGTTACGCAATATAACGGCTGACTCAATTATGGCCACTTTGATACTGAAAAACGAAAAGAATCAGGAAATTGACCGCTTACAGATCAAACTGAACGTGATGAATGCCAACCGACACCACGAGCGAACCTTTGTCAGTGGCATTGACGGCAGCATTCAATATTTCAGTGTTGCACCCTCCGCAACGGATAAACCGGCGCAGGCCCTGGTTTTGTCGGTGCACGGCGCTTCTGTTGAAGCAACCAACCAAACCCGCGCTTATAAGCAAAAAGACTGGGCGCATATTGTTGCCCCCACCAACCGGCGCCCTTTTGGGTTTAACTGGGAAGAATGGGGAAGGCTGGATGCACTGGAAGTGTTGCATGAGGCCCGAAAAACATTTCATACGGATACGGCTCAAACTTACCTCACCGGCCATTCCATGGGCGGGCACGGAACCTGGTTTCTGGGCGCTACTTATCCCGATAAATGGGCAGCTATTGCCCCGGCTGCCGGTTATCCCGACATCATTGGCTATCGCCGCACAGGTGTGGATTCAGCCATGTTTGAGGCGCCGCATTTCGGGATGATTTACCGCGGGGCCCGCGCCGGAAGGGTCGTGGATCTGGCTCAAAACTACCTGCAATCAGGCGTGTACGTCCTGCACGGAAGCGCCGATGCCGTAGTGCCGGTGGAGCAAGCCAGATTGATGCGCGAAGTGCTGGGCAAATTCCACAACAACTTCGCTTATTATGAATATCCCGGCGGTTCGCACTGGTATGGCGATCACAGCATGGACTGGCCACCACTCTTTGAATTTCTTCGTCAGAACACTATTCCGAAGCTGAATGAAGTTGACAGCATTGGGTTTCAAACTGCCTCGCCCGGAGTTTCGGCTTCTAATTACTGGCTTAGCATCAACCAGCAAATCCGGCTCTATGAAATTTCGCAGGTGAAAGTCGTAAAAAGCGGCGACACCATCCGCTTAGAAACCGATAATGTGGCTTCTGTGAGTTTCCTGATTTCTCAACTTGAATTTAAGGGCAAGCCTGTTATTCGGGTTCAGGAAAATTATATCAGGACAGAAACCGGCAAGGACATCACCCTGAAATTCAACCAGGGGCATTGGCAGTTAAGTGATGGGGCATCCCACCGGGAGAAAAACCCACAGCGTTATGGCGGATTTAAACTGGCTTTTACCAACCACATGGTTTTTGTGTATGCCACACAGGGCAGCACGGAAGAAAACGAATGGTATAAAAACAAAGCCCGCTTCGACGCCGAAACATTCTGGTACCGCGGTAACGGCAGCATTGACATTATCCCCGATACTGATTTTACACCCGAAAAGTATTCCGAACGCAATGTGATCATCTATGGAAACGCCGACAACAACCTGGCCTGGAAACAGTTGCTGGGCAATTGCCCGGTTCAGGTAAAAAACGGAAGCATTGCTTTCGGCGACAGGGTATTTGATTGCGAATCGCTGGGGGCATTTTTTATTTATCCGCGACCCGACAGCCAGACTGCAAGCGTTGGTGTGGTTGCCGGTTCAGGAACCGAAGGGATGAAAGCGCTATATCCCAATGATTATTTCTCAGGCATCACCGGCTTTCCCGATCTGCTGATCTTTGATGTGGACTGGATCAAGGAAAATCTGGGCAGTGTGATTGTTTCAGGCTTTTTCGGGAACGACTGGAGCATAAGCCAGGGAGATTTCGTTTACTAAAATCGAAGCTTCCTGCCAATCAATCAAAATCATGTGGTTATAGCTTCTGCGTTTGAACAGGGCATCAAACAATGGTTCAGCAAAAACTGTTAAATAACCGGCGAATGAATCATGTAAGCCCATCTTTGTATAATTTTGCACGCGAAAAACAACCGAAACATGAATAAACGGCATATCCTGTCAAAAGCCTTCCTGCTTGCGCTGATACCGCTTACCATGCTTCTTTTTCATAATCAGTTGTCGAACTGGCACTACCATATGCTCAGCAACGGCATGATGGTAAAACATGCCCATCCCTATAACAAAGCCGAAAACCCCGGTTCACCCTTAAGCAACCACACGCATAGCGATTTTGAGTTTTTGCTTTTCGGACAACTAAGCAACATTTCGCTGATTCTTTTTTTTCTTCTTTTTACCTTATTTTCTGCCGGAATCTTTAGCAGAAAACTGCTTATCAGCAAATATCCTTTCCCTTTCCTTACGCAGTGCTATCTGAGCCTGAATTTTCTGCGGGCGCCACCCTGTAATTCCTTGGCCGCGTAAATTGATCCGAACCGCTGCAGCAACCGATTATGATGTATCAGTTCAACTGATTCATGTGCTGCTATTGTTTGGGTCAGCAATATTAAAACCTACTGAAAAACTACAAACAAAATAATTTTACTTATATGAATATCAGAATAATACATGTATTTATACTGCTGTTTTCCGGGTTGGAAATTTCAGCATCTGAACCTGTAACACCCCAAAGACCCGGCACCGATGCCAATATCTTCGGCCACGTACTGGATGCCGAAACCGGAGAACATATGCCTTTTGTAAGCATTGGCATCAGAGGCACAACGGTTGGAACCGTTACCGATCAAACCGGGCATTATAAACTGATTAATGCGCCTATTGGAATTTATATTTTGCAAGCCAGTTTTACCGGCTATAAAACGAGTGAAATCCTGATAACCACCGAAAAGGGACGCACTATAGAAGTTGACTTTGAACTGGAGCGCGATGTATTGCGGCTTGATGAAGTGGTGATTTCAGCCGGGCGCTATGCACAGCGCCGCTCTGAATCGGCATTGGTTACAAGCAGCCTGACACCAAAACTCTTCTCGAACGTACAGGCGCTGGTACTGAGCGAAGGCCTCAGTTTTACACCTGGTTTGAGGATGGAAACCAATTGCTCGAATTGCGGGTTCAACCAAATCAGAATCAATGGCCTGGAAGGCCCTTATTCGCAGATACTTATCAATGGAAGGCCAATTTTCAGTGGTCTGGCCGCTGTGTATGGCCTGGAGTTGATCCCGGCTAACATGATTGACCGCGTGGAAGTAATCCGGAGCGGAAGCTCAGTGCTATATGGCAGCAATGCGATAGCCGGTACCATTAACCTGCGTTTGAAAGACCCTGTGAGGAATACCTATGAGGCAGGTTCTGATCTCGGACTAGCAGGTATCGGCCTTTCGGGTTCAGGCGGGCCGGCTGTTGACAGAAGCCTGAACGCAAATGTATCAGTGGTTTCCGACGACGGAAAATCAGGGATATCCATCTTCGGATTTTCAAGAACCCGCGATGCTTTTGATGCCAACAACGATGGTTTCACTGAAATGGTGCAGCTTAAAAACACCACATTTGGCTCCCGGATTTATCAGCGGATGAGCATCAGGAGCAAGCTCACAGTAGACTTCTTCAGGATCAACGAAGACCGCAGGGGTGGAAACCGCCTCGATTACCCTGAGCACGAGAGTGATATTGCAGAGTCTCTATCACACCGCATCACTACTGCCGGGCTCACATTTGAACAGTTTTTACGTGAAACCGATATGCTTTCGGTTTTTGCTTCAGCACAAAATGTTGAACGCAATTCCTATTACGGCGCCAACCGCGCCCTGGATGGATACGGAAGCACCGACGACATCACATTGAACGCCGGCGCCAGCTATAAAGCAGAAAACGGAGATGGAACCTTGGTTTTTGGTACAGATTTCACTTACGGCAGCCTGAACGATAAAAAGCTTGGTTATGCCGATTTTGAAAATGCAGTTTTCCTGCCCGACTCCACACTCTTCTTTCCCCTTCAGGAAAGCGTAGTTGCTGCACGTCAGCGTATTGCAACCGGCGGCTTGTTTGCACAGTACGAATATAAGCTCAAACAATGGAGGTTCAACCTGGGGGCGCGTTTCGATCATTACAATATCACTGACAAAGTAAGCCCCGAAAGCGACAAAACAGGAAGTGTTTTTGTGCCCAGGGCAAGCCTTCTTTATAATTTCAGCCCTTACATGCAGGGGCGGTTAAGCTATTCGCGCGGATACCGTGCACCGCAGATATTCGACGAAGACCTGCACATTGAGGCTTCCGGATCGCGGAAAGTGATTCACCAGAACGCTCCTGATCTTAAACAGGAAAACAGCAACAGCATTATGACCTCACTCGATTACAACCGTATGCTGGGTCGCACAAGTTTTGGTATTCTGGTGGAAGGTTTCTACACACGCCTGGAAAATCCGTTTGCACTGGAGTTTGGCGAACCCGATGAAACCGGTACGGTTATTTACACCCGCAGCAACTCCGACGAAGCGGCATTTGTCAGGGGCATTAACATAGAGCTGAACATGAACCCGCGTCAGTTGATGAATCTGTCAGCAGGCTTCACCATTCAGGAAAGCCGTTTTGAGGAAGAACAGGAATTTGATGAAAAGCGATTTCTGAGAACCCCCGGAAATTATGGGTTTGTCACAATAGACACTAAACTGGGCAAAAACTGGTCGCTATCGGCCAATGGCAATTATACCGGGAAAATGCTTGTACCTTATTTCGGGCCCCTTCTGGATGATCCGGAAGCAGGCGAACTACGCACCAGCAAAGCTTTTTTCGATGCCGGACTGAAAGTGAATTACAACATCAAATTCACTGTTTCCAAAATGAGCATATATGCCGGTGTGAAGAATATTTTCAATTCTTACCAAAAAGATTTCGATACCGGAGTGGAGCGCGACCCGGGCTATGTTTACGGACCTGCTAGCCCGAGAATGATCTACATTGGTTTGAAGTTTGGCAATATGTTGTTTTAGGCGGAATTCAGGCGAATCGTGCCGGTTAGATCCATGCATATAAAGTTGAGGAAAATCAGCCCAACCATTGCTAAGACAGAAACGGGAAGAATGATCTGAATTAATTATTCAGGACTCCTGTGGAGATCAGATGCATGAGCTTTGTTTTATTAACAGGTTTTTCTATGTATTCGTTACAACCTGCCGCCAGGGCTTTGGCTTTATAGTCGTCAATGGCATTTGCCGTTTGCGCGATGATGAAAACCTTTTGGTTAAACTCCCTGATTTGCTTCACAGCCTCCATGCCATCCAGTTCGGGCATTCTGGAATCCATCAGGATGATATTGGTATCGGGGTTGTTTTTGGCCAGCTCAATGGCTTCAAAACCAGTGGTGGCATGCAGTATATCGGCCGAAAATCCGTTCAGGATACATTTCAGGAAAAAGAATGAGGTTTTATCATCCTCGGCCACAATCACTTTTAAACCGGGCGGAATCACCGGTTTCATATTTAACGGGGCTTTCACGGGCTTTGCCTTCGGTGGCTCAACCGGAATCTGGTTGGGTATCTGAACGAAGAAAGTGGAACCCTTGCCAGGTTCGGATTCAAGCCGGATGTCTCCGTTAAGCATTCTTGCGTATTCCCTGCAAATGGATAAGCCTAATCCTGAACCTTCGAAACGGCTCGAGATGGTTGAATCGGCCTGAACAAAATGGTTGAATACCGCTGCGTGTTTTTCTTTTTCAATGCCAATACCGGTATCGGAAACGTAAAAACTGAACATTTCATCGTTAATGGAATAGCCGATTTTTACATGACCTTCCAAAGTGAACTTTAAAGCATTCTTGATCAGGTTGGTGATGATGGAATTCAGTTTGTAACTGTCAGAATAAAAATACCCGGAATTGCTCACCTCATTCTTTTCAATAAGCAGTTCTATCCCTTTTCTTCTGGCTTCCGGTTCGAAGAAAAGAAACAAATCCCTGATGGTTTTCTCAGGACTTGTTTCTCTGATCACTACCGATTCCAGGCCCGACTCTATTTTGGATATCTCAATAAGGTTATTGATCGTATTAAGCATCCGTTCGCCGCTTTGCTGAATGATTTCGATGAATTGCTTTTGTTCATCTGCCGAATAATCGTGCGTTTTCAGCAGTTCGGTGAAACCCATAATCCCGTTCATGGGTGTGCGTATTTCATGGCTCATGTTGGCCAGGAAAGTGGATTTCATTTTGTCGCTCTCTTCGGCTTTTATTTTCTGCTTTTCAAGTTCTCTGGCGATTTTTGTATTCAATTCGAGCTGAAGCTGCAAGTCCCTTGTTTTCTTACGAACCCTGGTTTGCAGAATGTAGCTGAAGATCAACAAGATCAGAATTACCGACACAAGCAGTATCCCGGCCATTTTTAAATATCTGATCAGATACGACCAGTTGCTTCCCCGGGAATTATAATCTTCTATCCAGCGGTCGTATATTTTCTGATACTCCCCGTTCGACATAATCACTTCAAGGCCATTGTTCAGCATTTGGGTAAGCTGGGGCGCTTCTTTTGAAACCTTGAAGCCCATATTCCGTTCAAGAAACACTTCATTTCCGGCCCTTATATAAGGCCTTCGCATATTCACTGCCTGATAAATGCCCGAAATTTTCTGGGCCAGGGCGCAGGTTACATCACTTCGCTCAAGTTCCTTGAGCAGGTCTTCGTAATTGTCAACAAAAATGAAGCGGGCGTTGGGATTGATTGATCGTATGTAATGGATGAGAACGTCGTTATGCCAGAGCACAATGAGTGGGTTTGGTTCTGTACGGATTAAGTCGGACGAAATGTTTTTCCGAAACTTCCTGTTGTACAAAAAGCTGTGAGTAGTCCGGATTACCGAGTGTGTGTAATCGTAATCGCTGTTTGGTATTCCCGGGTAATGAGCGCCGGCCAGCGCCTGTATCTTCCCTTCATCAAGCAGGTGGTTAATGGTTTCCCAGTCCTCTCCTACTATTTGTATATCAACATCATACAATTTCTTTATGGCTTTCAGGATATCTATGTTAAAGCCTTCCAGTTCTCCCTGTACGTTCAGGTAATTGTATGGAGGATAATCGGTGCTCACCATCACCTGATATTGCGCAGGGGCATAGGAATGGAGAAAAACCAGAAAAGCAACCAGCAACAATTTAGTCTTCATAGCGCGCAAAATCGGCTGCAAAGCTAAGAAAGTTTCTTCAATTGCTAGAATTTCAGAGATATGGCATAAAAAAACATATACAAGATACAAAGGAGCGGCATATATCAGTCCGATCCGGGATTTCAAGAGTTGAGGTTAGCGGGGCTGGTGGTTTTTTTCAACTGTAAGCGGGAGTGGTTTGTTGGATTACAAATTCAATCCCGATGGTTATCGGGATTCCAAGCGGCATTGCAAATGCCTCTTAGCGGGGTCAATATTTTCGCCTTTCTTTTCGCATTTTCGTCATTCGTTCGCGCATGCCGCCTTTTTCAAGAAAATCTTCGCCAAGGCTTTTCAGTTGCCGGTGAAGCATGTAATCGTTTTGTTTGATGAGGCAAATGGCAATATTGGCAATGGTTTCGGGTGGGCGCACTTTCACCAGCGGCATCCAATAGGAGGATTCGTTATGTTTACGGCCAAGTTCCCGCATTTTTTCCAACTCCACCGAACCATCTTCCCATTGCCGGTGCCCACGGTTCCGGAGGTAGTCCTCATAATCAAGCAGCAACTCCTGGGCGCTGGCTTTGGCTACATTTACCAGTTTTATTTCCATTTCTTTTGAGGTAGACGAAAAAACACAGCCTTCAGCAATATTTTGCTTTCCGGAACGGGCCGCCTGCACCATCTGGCCTATGGTGCGATCGCCACGCCGGAGGTAGTTCTCGCAAAAATAGAAAGTAATGTCAAAAATTGCTTCCGCCTTTTGAAAAGTAAACAGCTTGCGGTAATTACCCCCAACCGGCAATAATGCTTCATTATTATCCGCCTTCTTGTTCATAGCAGTGGGTTTCTAGGGCTTTGGCTGGTTTCATTTGTTGCAAAGCTAATCTTTATTTTGGGTTTGGTGCATTATTTTTGTTTTGCATTTCTCAGTCAGGGGTGGGGCATTTCTTCCGGGAAAGCCTTTAATGACCTTAAGGTCTACCCGACAGCACCAGCCCCCACCCCCGAAACCAACCCTGCGAAAGCCGAACCCAAGAAAATGTGCCGCAGTTTTTAATAACAAAAATTTCATCTTTGCACCACTTTTATAACTACCACCCCCATCTTATCCAATCCCTCCGGTATCAATACATAATCCTTTCCTCTTTGCCTCTTAACTTCCAGCTTCCCGGCACATCCCAGCAAATTTACAAAATCCCCCTCTTTCACAAACCCCACCGGCAATTCAAGCATTTCCGGTAAAGTTTCGTCTTCGTCTTTCAGGTAGAAGGCGTAGCGGGTTTGGCCGTCTTTGCTTTGGGTGAAGCACCATTTGCCTTGGTGGTAAGGGGCCAGCGGTTTGGTTTCGTAAATAGCCTGGGAGTTTATTTTCATCCATTGGCCTATGGCTTCGAGGCGTTCGTAAACTTCTGGAGGCATGGCGCCGGTGTGGTCGGGGCCAATGCCCAGCAGAAGGTTGCCGCCCTTGGCAACAATCTTCACCAGGGTTTGTATGGCCCAGGTAGCGCTTTTGTAACGTTCGCGGGGGCCGGTGTGGTACCAGCTATCGCCAAGCGTGATGCAGCTTTCCCAGGGATAGGCAGGAATTTCAACGGGGATTTGCTGCTCGGGGGTGCGGTAGTTCTCAAATTCGCCGTGCACGGTGCGGTCAACAATAAGCAGGCCGGGCTGGCGGCTGCGGGCCATGGCGGCAATGGCGGGCATATCAATGTCTTGCACCCATTGGTTTTTGCCCAACCAGGGACGGGTTTCTTCCGTAAGGGTTCCGGCAGGGCGCACCCAGCCGCCGTCCAACCAGAGAATGTCCACATCGCCGTAATCCGTCATCAGTTCTTGCAGTTGGCTGAAGGTAAATTCCCGGAAGCGCTGCCAGCGTTCGGGGTATTTTTGGGGGTCATAGTTCACGTTGCGGTCGAACACCGGGAAATAAGGCCACCAGTAATCATCGCTGTGCCAGTCGGCCTTGCTGAAATACACACCAACGCCCATGCCCTTATCCCGGAAGGCATTGAACACCTCAGCCGTTATGTTGCTGCGGGGATGAGTGGAGAAAATGCTTTCGCGGCCGGTGATCTTGTAATCGGTGTAGCGTGAGTCGTACATGCAAAAGCCGTCGTGGTGTTTGGTGGTGAACACCAGGTACTTCATGCCGGCACTGGCGCAGGCTTCGGCCCATTGTTGCGGGTCGAACTGCTGCGGGTTGAAAGTATGCCTGATCTTTTCGTACTCGCGCACATAGGTGCAGTGATCATCCGCATAAGGGCCGCGGCGTTCGCACCAGGGCTCGTCTTCGGGGCAGAGGCTCCAGCTTTCTACAATGCCCCACTCGCTGTAAGGCCCCCAGTGAATGATGACACCGAATTTCCAGTCCTGCCAGGCTTCAAGCTTTGCGCTTACTTCCGGATCGGAAGGCCAGTGATAAGCTTCTTCAGCTTCATGAACTTGGGTAGGATTGCAACTTATGATCGCGACAAGGATCAATGCAGCTAAAAACGTAACAAAATGTTTCATCTGTTAATGTTTATTTAATTGTTGTATACCAGGCTTATATGCATTAGTTTTTTTGAACGCGGATAAACGCAGATGCTTCGCAGCGCGGATTATCGCAAGATAAAAGTCCGTGAAAATCCGCGTTCCCGAAGCTTCGGGATCCGCGTCACCGCGTTCCATGTATTTAAGTTTTGGTTAATCAATTACGTCCAGTATAATCCGCTGCCGGATGTCTTTTGAGGAAGCGCCGATCATAATCCGGAAATCGCCCGGCTCCACCACTTTGTTCATGTCGCGGTCGTACATTGAGAGCATTTCAGGGTCAATATCAAAACTTACGGCCTGGCACTCACCGGGCTTCAAATGAATGCGCCTGAATGCCTTTAGTTCCCTCAGCGGCCTGGCCACAGATGCCAGTTCATCGCGGAGGTAAAGCTGCACCACTTCATCGCCGGCCACATCGCCGGTATTCTTAACCGTAACGCTTACCTGCGTTGAGCCGGCTTTGCTGATCGTGCGATCCGAAAGTGCAATGCCGGAATACTCAAACGTGGTGTAGCTCAGCCCGAATCCAAAGGGGAAAAGCGGCTGACCGGTGAGGTTCATATAATCGTCGCCGCGGCCGGTAGGTTTGTGGTTGTACACCAGCGGCAACTGCCCTTCAAAAACAGGCCAGGTGATGGGCAGGCGGCCTGCGGGGTTGTAATCGCCAAACAGCACTTCAGCAACAGCCTGTCCGCCTGCTTCGCCAGGATACCAAACATTGACGATGGAGGATACTTTATCTATCCAGTTGTTCATGGTGATGGCGCTGCCACCAACCAGCAACACAACGACGGGAGTTCCTGTTTCAGCCACCCGTAGTATTAGTTCTTCCTGCCTTCCGGGAAGGTTCAGATAAGCCCGATCGAGAAATTCGCCTTCTTCTATACCTACGGCCAACACTGCCAGGTCGCTGTTGCGGGCAAGTTCAACAGCTTTGTCTATTTCCTGGGTTTGCGTATCCTCAATCCCAACATTCCAGACCAGGTTGAACCAGGCATTGCCCACAGGTTCATAAAACACGATGAGCAGGTCATATTCACGGTTTTCCTCAAAAAAGAATTCCGTAAGAACCGTTTGCCTGCTTCGTTTGATCCAGTTGTCAATCAGTAATTGGCCGTCTAAATAAAGACGGTAGCCGTCGTTGCCGTCAATGCCGATGTTGAAAGTTCCGGTCTCCGGGGCTTCAAGCTTTCCGCTCCAGCGCACCGACCAGAAATCGTAGTTGAGCTTTTCTGGATCGGGGCCAAACAAAGTCCATTGAAACTGAATTTGTTTGTCGTTCCTGATAAAAACAGGTTCACCTGAAAACGTAACATTGCTAAAATATTCTCCTTTGAGACCCGATAGCTTTTGGCCATCTATTTCGCAACTCAGGAATTCTGCGGGAACGGTCTTGTATTCAATATTTTCGCGATCGCAACCCAAAGCGTAATTTACCTTAATCTCAGCACCGGCGCGGGTTTTAACGCCTTCCAGGATGCTGATTTTTTGATTTCCCGGGCCGCTGTAACCACCCAGGCGTGCTTCGGCTGCATCGGGGCCAATCACGGCAATGGATTTTATTTTTTTTGAGATGGGAAGGATTTGTTTTTCATTTTTCAGCAGCACGATGGATCCCCTGGCAGCCTGTAGCGCAAGATTCCGGTGGTTTGGATGTCCGTTCCAATGGGCGGCTTCTTCGGGGTCAACGTAAGGGTTCTCAAACAAACCCAGCTCAAACTTCAGTTTCAGCACCCGCGCAACGGCTGCGTCAATAATTTCCGGTTCAATGCCTCCATCGTAAAATGGCGGGGAAAACAACGTTTGGTGGTCGTAGCTGGTCTGGAAAATCACATCCAGCCCGACTTCCAGCGATTTCATGGTGGCATCGGGATAATCGGCGGCGGTAAAGTGCAACACATTGGTGCCCCCGGTTCCGCCTGCATCGGAAATAACGAAACCATCAAACCCCCATTCTTCTTTCAGCAAAGTGTTCAGCAGCCAGTGGTTTGCGTGGCATGGCGAACCATCATAAGAGTTATAGGCCGCCATCACCGAGCGTGAGCCACCACGTTTAAAACATGCCTCAAAAGGTAGCAGGTGGATTTCGCGCATCAGGCGCTCGTTCCAGTGAATGGGGTAGCTGTCGCGGCCTCCGTCGCCTACATTGGCCACAAAATGTTTGGGTGTAGTGATTACGCCCATATTTTCAAAAGCCGAAACAAAGGCAACGCCCATTTCAGCAGCAAGGAAGGGGCATTCGCCGTATGTTTCTTCGGTGCGGCCCCAGCGCACATCGCTGGCAATGTTCACCACCGGCGAAAGCACCTGCCTGATTCCCCGCGATTTACATTCAAGCGCGATGGCTGTGGCCACTTCGTGCATCAGTTTGGTGTTAAAAGTAGCGGCCAGGCCTATGGCTTGCGGAAAGGCTGTGGCACGGGTTCTCACCAGCCCGTGTAGCGCTTCATCAAATGGAATGATGGGAATGCCGAGGCGGGATTCTTCAATAAAAAAACGCTGCATTTCATTGATTTTTTCTGCGGCTTCACGGGCGGCATATCCCGGAATATAACTGAGCATTTGCCCGCTTGCGTCAGTATTCCGGCCCATTGTGCTCACCTGGAATCCAAAAATTCCGTGCTTGTATTTTTCCCGTTCCTCGTCCAGGTCGCCGGGAATCATAAAGAGTTGCCAGAATTTTTCTTCGGGCGTCATGCGCGACAAGAGATCGTAGACGCGTTCGTCAACCGGTAGCACCGGGTTTTTGTAGGGCTGGCTGAAAGAAACCGCCGATAAGAAAATAAACAAAAAAACAAAAGACAACCTCAGAAACTCTCTCTTAAAAGCCTGAAAGCCATGTGTTCCTGCTATAAAACGATATCGAAGCATGATTTAAGTGAGTTATTCTATATTTAAACTATGTGCATTCTATGTGCCCTATGTGGCTATGTGGTTAATTTCCTGCTATTTAATGAACCCTTACTTCACCACAATCTCATCCACAAACACCCAGGAGCCGCCGCCTGCCGAGGGGTGCCAGTCAAAAAGTCGCAGCGTTCCTTTGATCTCAAATTTTACAAAGCGGAATTTTTCATTTTGAACCTGAAAACTGAAAAGCCGGTTGACTTCCTCACTTCTCTGATCGCCTGCCACGCTTTGTTTTTCAATGATCCGGAAATTGATTCCATTTTCTGAAACCAGGCAGGTAACGAATGCAGGGTGCAAAATCCAGCTTTTGGGGTCGTATAAAGTACTGATTTCAATTGTTCCTGTTTCAATAATTTTGTCGAGATCAAGAACCAGGGAAAAATCTTTGGTTTCCCAACCCAGCCAGTGCACCTTGAAATCGTTGGCGCCCCGCACGCCATTGGTAAGCAGGGCCAGATCGCCGTTGCTGTATTTCTCGGCAGGCATGGGATTAGCGACTACAGTTTTCCGAAACGCATGGTTTCCATGCACCTGCACATCAATAAACCTCCTGGTTGAATGGTAATACTGCTCCACCGTCAGGCCTGATTCATTTACGAATGCAGCATTGCTTTCCAGTCCGTTTTGATAAAACTTTTCAAGGGTTTCGATCATATTTTTGCGCGGGATAAAGTCATCGGCAGTTTCCTCGTACCAGCCACGCGGCCCGAACATATCAGCCTTGCCGATTTCCATGATGGCATATTGCAGTGCCATGCGGGCAGTGCGTATATGAAGCAGAAAATCAGGCATGCCGGCGACGGCTTTTTCTGCTTCATCAAAATAGAAGTCGTACTGCTCAACATGTGCTGCCGACAGAAATGTGAGCTGATGGTTGTTTGGGGGGCCGTAAATATCCAGCCACTCGCCGGTTTTCAGTATTTCATCTTCCAGGTGTTCGAGGTATTTCCTGATCCAAACGCCGGCCGGGCCGTAAAAACCATCGGTAAACTCATGAATTAACGCATGTACGTCTGCATTGGGGTTCCAAAGCAGTTTGGCCAGCAGCCAGGATTTAAGTTCGGAAAATTCATGTCCGACCCCGGTGTTCGATTGCTGAAAATGTTCATTTACATTGTTGCCGGAAAACAATTGAATGTTCGGCTGCAAAGTATGTATATTGGGAAACGGGCTGATGTGGTGGGCAAAATTCATCGTGTAATCCCACAGAAAAATATGATTGCTGATCCTGCCCCATTCCTCGAGATCGGATAAAAATGAACTGCTGCGCGGATCTTCGGCAATGGCCTGGCTGCGGTTCAGTTCGATGGTGCAAAGCATGATCTGAACGTTTTCAAGGGGTTTTGTTTTGGCAGGAGCCTGGCGGCTGTATTGGTAAGCGAGGGTAGAAATGATCTTATCGGGAAAACGTTCGGCAACCTGGTTCACAAAACGGATGATCGGGCCGCAGGCGCTTTTTTCTTCTGAGATGATCTTCATGCAGTTTTCGCACTGGCAATATGAAAAATTATCGTCCTGGCTTAGTGACCACACCTGCTTATCGGGTTGCAATTGAATCTCGCTATCCAGTTTTTCCACTACCAGTTGAAAGACTTCCTCATTCGTAAGGCAAAGCTGGTCAATGATGTGTTTGCCGTTCATGAAAGCGAAATACTCCGGGTTCGAATGGAAGTACTCCTGCCAGGGAACTAAGCGGTGAAACGTGTGCACAAAATAGCCATCAGCAAACATATCGCCAATATCGTGCAAACGATGAAAGTCTTTGTAATTCAAGTCTTTTATAAAATCCCCGTTCACGTTTCGGTAAGTATTTGGTGAAGATCCGTAAATATTCAGTGCCGGGATCGCAATGTTTTTTGACTCCGGGATCTCAACAAAATGTGGACTGTAATATTTTACGCCCAGATAATGCTCAAGCAGTTCGCTGACGCCGTAAATGCAACCTCTGGCCGGCCCGCCTTCAATGAATAGGGAGCCCTGGCTTGTGTAAAGTCTAAACTCGTCACCCTCCGGAATAGCAAGACCCCTCCGGATGTAAATAGCCGGTTTGGAAATGGTTTCGTCCGTGCGGGCCAGAGGTAATGTATGGCCTGAAATTTTCAGGATATGTTCCTGGAGAAAAAGCGCAGCCCTTTCTTCTTCCGGTGATGCCGCTAAAGGAATAACAATGAAGAACTTGCTTTTGTCGTTTTCAATGAGATGAATATAACCTGAATTGTTCGGGGAGCATGCTGATAAGATTAAGGCAATTATCAGCAAGAGGATCGCATGTTTCATGAGGCAGTTTTCGGATGGGAAAATGATTGAATCTAATTTCGAGGCTAACTTACGGATTTTTTTGTTCCGGAAGAGCATGTGAGTGCAATAGAATAACAGACAAAGTTTAAGGGGATGCAAACCCCGAAGCAGGACGGGATGGCGCCCATGATTTCTCTTAGCAAAATACCTCGTATTTTTGAACTTTGAAAGAGGAAGATTGTATGACTGATTCAACCCAAATTTTAATCGAAGTTGCCGCATTTACACCCAATGCCGCCCTGACGGCTTATAAGGCAGGCGCACACCGGATTGAGCTTTGCTCAGGCTATGCCGAGGGAGGTTTGTCGCCTTCGGCGGCTACCATTTTGTGGGTCAGGGAGAAAGTGCCGCTGCAGATACATGTGATGGTGCGGCCGCGCATCGGTGATTTTGTTTACAACGAAACGGAAAAGGAGATCATGCTGCGCGATATCTTGTTTTGTAAAGAGCACAGAGTGGGTGGGATCGTAGCCGGTGCTTTGACCCAAGAAGGAGAAATTGATGAAGATTTTGTAGCTGAAATGGTACAGGCGGCTTATCCTATGTCTTTTACCTTCCACCGGGCCTTTGACGTGTGCAGGGATCTTCCGGCTGTGCTTGAAAGCCTGATCAGATGCGGGGTTCACAGGGTTCTTACAAGCGGAGGGAAAGCAAACTGCATAGCAGGTTTGCAAACAATTTCCGGGCTTTTGAAACAAGCCAAAGGCAGGATCATCATTTTACCGGGCGGTGGCATAAACCCCGAAAATGTAAATGAAATTGTCGGGCTAAAGGGAATAAACGAGATTCATCTTTCCGGGAAAAAACTGGTTCAGAGCAAGATGACGAAACATAGTCCGGTTACTTTTACCAGTAAGGACGTAGTGGATGATTATCGCTGGTTTGAATGCGAGCCAGTGATAATTGAAACCCTGAGAAAGAAACTGAAATCCTAAGCTGATAAATCGCTCAGCCAGGCAAGGGTATTGCCTAAAACCATACTTTTCTTATTTTCGCCGCGCAAACAGCCCATCTCAACCGGGCGCCATCATTAACAAACTTCATTTATCTCATAAAACACTATTAACCCCATTATTATGGAAGAAAACACCATTTTGACCATCGTTGTAGCGGTGGCAGGAATTGTCATCCTTGTCGTTGCAGGATATCAGATTGCCCGTTTACTGCGCGGTACAATAAAACTGTTAATGCCTCAAACCGCTTTTGATCCGGGGACGGCATTAACAGGAAGCTTCGAACTCAAAACGCGCAAAGCCATTGAAGGAAAAAAACTCATTGTCAGCCTGATAGGCTATGAAATTATTGAATCACGCAGAGACGGCAAAACCGAAACCCGCCAGCAGGAAGTTTACAGAAACGAAAAGATCATTGAGGATGCAAGGGCATATCAGGCCGGCTATAACAAACTTTATGATTTTGAAATTCCCGCGCCAAAATCCTCATCGCCGGAGTTTTTAAATACGGACTTAGGCAAAACACTTGCCACTGCCGCCAGTTTGCTTACAAACCGCCGCTCCCGGATGAAATGGAAACTCGAGGCACGACTGGTTGCCAAAGGCATTGACCTGTTCGGGTCGAAGAAAATCTCAATCAATCCTGAGTAAAATCTTTGTGAAGTATCAAGACCTGCTCAACCTGATGGCATTTGGGTTTGTGCACCTTGTCAATGCAATTTGAGCACCTCTGGGAGTTGCAACCCAACCAGGAGGTCTGCTATATTTTAGTATAGTCAGATCTCAGGATTCTGGCGAAGTGATTGCAAGCAAATCCCCCTTGCCCCCTTTTTCTTCCGATAGCTATCGGAAGGGGGACTCGCTCTTTGCAACTTATTCACACACTGCATAACAGCATCCGCCAGCCAAACGCACCAGCCCTTGCTTTCGGCGGACAAGTCACAGTATCACAACATTACTGCACCACCAGCTTCTTCACTTCATGCATTTCAGGGGTCTGAACCATCAGCAGATACATCCCTTTTGGGAAAGCAGTCAGGTTCAGTTGCAGGGGGTCGCCGCTCCATTCAAATTGTTTTAGCATTAACCCGGTCATACTATAAATTTTAACCGATGCTGCCTGCATTTCAGCCGGGCCTGTAAAAGAAAGTTCAAACACTCCGTTGCTGGGATTGGGTTTCACTGTTAATTTCTGATCCACCTTCCTGCTTTGCACTCCGACAAAGAAGTCGTTTGAAAAAACCACCAGGTTGCAGGCCACCTCAAGGTTTGGGTTAAAACCATCATTGCAATTGGAACAGGTAACGCCAGTGATGCAATCCGGATGGTTTGGATGGCAGAAATCAACATACTGTTCATAAAAAACATATTTCAGATTCACCGATCCGTTTGCTATAAACTGGGTCATATTAAAATCGAACCAGGGAGCAATTGCGCCCGGGCACCAGCCAGCCCGGTTATGGTACCATGTTCCGTTCTGCGGCTGGCAGCCGTCGGGGTTCGGATTGCAGATATTCCAGTTGTGCTGCGAAAAAGTTTGGGATCCATTAACCCAGATATGATGTGTGGCGTTATAGAACTCGGCAGCATTGCCGGTATTCAGGTTCCCCCAGCCATGCCCGGTTGAAACAAGTTTCAGGGTAGACGCCAGGGCATTATCAGGGTATTGAAAATTCCATTCCTCAACAGGCTGCAGGTTTGCATAATCGCCAAACCAGTAGTTGTCCTTCCACACTTCGTAAACCGTACTGTAGAGATAGGTTGGAGTCCCTTTCCGGTAATTAAATGATAGCTTGTATTGAAAACCGTTGTCAAAGGTCACGCAATTAAAACGAAAGTTCACCTTGCCTTGCAGAAGCGATGCATAATCAGTCAGATCAATGGAGTGTGAACATGCCACGCCATAGGGTGTGATGTAGCGGATAATTTCGAACCATTTTCCATCGTGACCTTTTACATCAATGCTGGCCAGGCGGTCCCATGCTCCGCATCCGCCCGGTGGACAGGTGACCTCAAGGTGAGCAGTGATCCGATCAAATGCACCCAAAAACGATGGCAGCTCCGACTCAACAACCACGCTTGCGATGGCTGTATTCAGCCAAACACCTTCGGCGGCAATCACTTCCACATCGTTGGCAGGTTCAAGAATGTTAATGTTAATATTCTGGCTCGCGCTCGCCCCGAAATTGTTTTCAGCAACAATGGTAATGGTATGATTTCCATAGGATGCCGGCATCCACCATGCAGTATAATGGCCATTGCCATAGGGATCGTTTGCAGGGATGGTTTGGCCGCCGGCGATAAAATTAACGCTCTGCACATTAAACAGTTCAGGATATTCAATGGTTGAAATGGCTGAGAGCCTGACCTCTGAAAGCGCTGAAACAAAAACATTTCCCGGCAGGGGATGCCGCGCATCAATTACCGGAAAATGGGTATATGGATCAATCACCTGGAAATGATTTACCACAGGAGCCGCCGGATCATACTGGTCATTGCCAGGCTGTGTGGCCTGGATGCTTACCTGACCAGGCTGGCCGCTTAAAGTCACCAGGGTGCCATCAATGGTGGCCGGTCCGGAAATCACCTCAAAAAACACAGGCAGTCCCGATGTAGCCGTTGCTTCAATTTCGAAAGGCGTGTCAATGGTGAGTTTATGGGGAATCTGAGGGAAGGAAATGGCCTGATATCCCGGGTCGAGGGTTCCGTTAAAATTGGAGGTTTCGCCGGTGAGGGCAAAATTCAGCAACTCACCGTCGCGTTCACCGTTTCCGATTTCGCAGATCAGATGAGTAATGGTTGTGTTGTTTCCGCCCGGTTCGCCCTGATTAAACTTATAGTAAAGTTCCAGGCCGCTTTCGTTGCCGGTGAGTTCATTATTGATGATGCCCTGTATTTCTGCCTGGGTAAGCGCTTTGTTCCATACGTTTACCTCATCAATGCGTCCGCCGAAATAAAAGTTCAGGTTGCTGAGGATGCTTCTGCCAATGGCAAAAGGAACATTTTCACCCTGAAAAATCCCTGAAGCCGGCGAGCTGCCTATAAGCGCACCATTGATGTACAGTCGTACAATATTAACATCGAAAACCCAGGCAACATGCTGCCAAACCTGTGGAATAGCTGTATTTGCCGGGGATACATATTCCCATAAGCCTGTGGTGGTTTTCAAACGACATTCCAGCACTCCGTTGTTGAGCTGGATGATATAAAACTCTGCGTTTCCCGAACCGATTCTGAAACCGAAGTAACCCTGTCCGTAAGCCAGTTGGTCGCAGTAAAACCAGCCGGTCATACTAAGCTGGTTGGTTCCTGAGAAATACTGTGAACCATTTTGAAGAATTACATGATCATTTACCCCATCGAAATGCAGGTATTGATTCGACTGCGAAAAAAGCAGCCCAGCCTGTAAGCTGAAAATCAGCACAAGTAGTAAACGGAATGTGAAGTGGTTTTTTTTCATAACGGTTTTATTGGATTAGATTATGTTGTATGTTGCTTGTTGCTTGTTGCTGTTTACTGGTTACTGTCCCGATTTCGCAGGCTCATCGGGATTTCGCTGCGCTAAAGTTGCTGGTTGCTGGTTGCCTCATTTTTTGAATCTTGAATTTTGAATTTCCCTACGGAACCCACCATATTTTCACGCCGCTTGCATCGCCACCCTGCCGTGTTACAGCATCTGCCCAGTTGGCTGAATTGATCTCCGATTCCGAGGTAGGATAAGGCAAACGGAAATGATCAATTGGATTTCCTTCGCGCGGAGTTTTGCCCGTACGCCTTGCCAGCGCATACGCCTCGGCCGGTTGTCTGAAGGCATCAATCCAGCGCTGTGCATAAATAAATTCCAGTTTTTCCTCCTCAGAGCCGGCATTCCAGAAACCATAGCGAAATTGCACGCTGGCAGCATTCAGATGGCCCGGAATCGTTATTTTTTCCGGGAAGGTCAATCCGGATAGAGGCAGGCGGGAGTTTTCAGCCACTCCCATCCACCACGAAACCGAGGAGTTGATTCCATTCAGATATTCAATTTCGCTCTGCATCTTATCCTGCTCAACGCCGATTCCCCGGAAATAAGCCTCAGCCTTGATAAAATGAACTTCGGCTCCGGTGATAATGATAATGGGCATAAAATCCTCGTCGCGGATCAAAAAATAGTTGAACGGCGAATAAATGCAGGCTTCCCCTTTGATGTTAAATGCACCGGGATTGTCACGGTGCGAACCATAAGGTATGCCGCCGGAAGAAGGCGTGGTAGCGTCGGTAAGCTGCGGAAAGGGAATCCAGCGATTGGTATTGTCGCCCTCAAAGAAAATGTACGCCCTTGGGTCAAAAATGCCGCTTCCGTCAACGTTGTCATTGGCCGAAAGGTATTGCCATATCTTCGAACCCATTCGCAGGTTGTTGTGCTCCCTGAACGACCAGTTCAGGCTTTCGTTTTTAAATCCCATGGCAGAGGGCCATAATGCTGCGCTTTCAAGCTTTGGGGTAATGAAATCATAGCCATTAAAAACCGGCCTCTCGTTTTCAATGATCTCCTTAATGATCGCCCCCGCAATTTCAGGTTCCTTCTCCGACATGCGCAGGGCATGGCGCAATCGCAAAGAATTGGCCAGTTTTTTCCATTTAAGCATATCGCCGTTAAAAAGCAGGTCGAAACTTCTGAATGTCGTAAAAGGCGGATCCGCTTCAGCCAGTTCATCTATGTTTTCGTCCGCCCATTTCAGATCGTCAAGCAGTGCAAGGTAAATATCCCGCTGGCTGTCATATCCGGGTCTCAGCAAAGAGAGGTCATGGAATCCATAACCGGCTTCGGAAAATGGAATATCGCCGAAAAAGTCGGTTACTTTGAAAGTTTTTAAAGCCAGTATGATTTTCAGCATGGCTTTCATGTTGATCACCGAGGGCGTTTCTTCATATTCGCGGAAGCGTTTTTCAAGTTCCCTGATTTCGGGCAGCGCCCGGTAATGGGTTTTCCATATGTCTTCGGTTCCCTGCGCAAAATTTCCCCAGGCTTCATTTGTGAGCGCCGCAAGCTGGGTTTGCTTATAAAGAATTTCGTTGTTGATGTAAAACTGCTCATGCCCGCCTGGTACAAGCGACTTGATTATATTGTTGAACAGCGCTCCGTCGCCGGCGGTGGTAAAACCATGCGGATTGGTATTGATTTCTTCAAAATCCTTTGTGCAAGAACCAAGCAGCAATGCCGCAAACAGAACAATTAATAGACGAAGGTGTTTTATTTTATTCATTGTTGTTATTTGTTCAGGGCCACCTGATTTACGAATTACGATCCCGAATCGTCCCGATAGCTATCGGGACTCTCGGGATTTCCGCTTCGCTCCAATTTACGATTAACGATTGTGGATTTTTCATTATTCATTATTCATTTAAAATGCAGCGCTGATCCCAATAATAAAACTTCTTGTTCCAGGAAACGAAGCCCATTCAAATCCTTGCGCATTCCCAGATCCCATAATTCCCTCAGGATTTATTTTATCGGGCAGGGTTGAATAAATATAAAAAAGGTCGCGCCCGGTCAGTGTCAGGGTTAGATTCTGGAAAACCCTGGTGCGTTCAGCTAGCTTGTGGGGCAAGGAGTACGATAAGGTTATTTCCCTCATTTTCACCCAGGTGTTTTCAATAATGCCGGGGGTGGAAATAATCTTACCCCACCCACCGGCATTTGGCAGGTACTTGTAGTAATAGTGAACCACAGTAGTATTGGGAGTCCCATCCTCATGAACCCCTTCGAGAATTATGCCAATATTGCTTGTATTTCCATCCGGATCGGTATAGGGCAATCCCCCGCCCTGACGTTCCTTCAGTGTTTCGGGGCTTTGGCCGGTTTGCAGTCCGATCACATACGAACCGCAATAGATGTCGCCTCCCCATTTGGTGTCAATCAACATTCCGATCCTGAAATTCTTGTAGCTGATCTGGGTATTCCATCCGGCAATAAAATCAGGCGAGGCATTGCCAATCGGAACGCGCGTGTCTGTTATCAGGTATTTGGTTCCCTCATCGTTCACAATACGGTTGCCGTGGTCATCATACACATAATCATACCCGCTGATGGTGCCAAAGTCATCGCCTTCTTTCAGGATCATCGCCGGTCCGTCAAACCCCCAGATATGGGCCAGCATATAGGTATCGGCCGCGCTTCCAAGGCTTACCACCTTGTTGCGGTTGCGTGCCAGGTTGATGCCGGTTCGAACAGTAAAATTATTTTGTCTTACCGGAACGGTGTTCAGAATGACTTCAAATCCACGGTTCGTCAATATGCCCGCGTTGGTCATGATACTGTATGCTCCTGAAGAAACCGGCACTGGCAGGTTGGGTATGATCTGGTCAAACGAATAGAAGTAGTAATAAGTAAAATCCATATCAATGCGGTTATCCAGAAATCCAAGTGTAAGGCCGGCTTCATAAGCATTCACACGTTGCGGTTTCAGATCCAGCGGCGGTATTATTTCGGGAAATCCTGAGGCTTGCTGGCCGCCAAACAGGCCGGTTGTATAATAGAAATTTCTTAAATATGCGGATGCGTCGGTGGCTGATTGTGCGATCCCACCTCGGATTTTCATAAAATTGAACCAGGGATGCCTGCTTGTAATATTAAATGCCTCGGTTGCAATAAAGCTAAGCGAAACAGAAGGGTAGAAATAGGAATAGTTTGCCGGAGGCAGAGTTGACGACCAGTCGTTGCGCCCGGTGAGTTCAAGGTAAAGATAATTATCGTAAGACAGGTTCAGGAAAGAATAAACTGAGTTGATTCTTTTACGCAAAACACCTTCGCCCGGCACCATTGATCCGGCTGAATTCCCAATACGGTCAACAATTGTTGTATTGGTGTTTGGGTCGGTAATGTAAGTGGTTTCAGTAAAGTTGAAAAAGGTGTACATATTGGGATAATACCAGATGCCCGAGTGCCCATTGATGAAGTAATAATCCTGGTTCCAGCGGGTTGCACCAGCCGTAAGGCGAACGTCAAACCTGGAGTTGAGAAAGCCATCCTTAAATGCTGTGAGGGTAAAATCGTAATTGTCGCCGATGTTTCGTGAGAGCCCGTTGCTGTAAAAACCTTTTTCCAGGCCTATGGGATCAATGGGTTTGTGACGGGTTTCAAACTGTTCAATGGTGAAATCCCTGCTCAGTCTTCCAAGGGCATTCAGCCATGGTGCAATGTCATAAATCAGGGTGAGTGCAGCGGTATATTTATCGCGGTCGAGGGTAGTGTTGTTGTTGTAGTAATCCCACCAAAGCGTACGGCTCACGTATTGGAAAGGAATTCCTTCCTGTGGGTTTTGCGAGCCATCGGGGTTGGCATAATTTTCTTTGTCAATACCCTTGTAGCTCCTGGGCCATTCATAAAGCAGGCCTTTGTTGAAGGAGTTAAAGTCTTCGCCTATCATCGGACTGTTCAGGCGTTGAAAATTAATAAATGAGATCACCAGGTCGGTTCGCAGCTTATCGCTGATGTTCAGGTTTGCACCCAGGTTGAGGGTGGTGCGGTTGAACTGGCTGTTTTCAACAATGGGTTTATTGTCGAGCCTGGTAATGGATACGCGCAGCGTTCCCTTTTCGTTGCCTCCGCTTGCCGAAATGTTATGTGTTGTGGTGTATCCGGTTTGATAAGGAAGCTTCAGGTTATCGGGTTGTGGCGACCATGGCCGCATCTGCCCGTCCCACCATTTCACCATCTGGCCTTCCATTTTCGGGCCCCATGATACAGCAGTTCCGTAATAGCCAAACTCTGCAGCAGTGCTTGATGTTTCACCATCCTGGTTCAGGATCAGATTGCTGTTTCCATAGATACCCGGATAAAGCAAAGTGTCGCCCGACATGGGGAAGCTTGGTGGAGTGAAGGATATCGGGCCGCCGTGCCCGTAAACATTCTGCACTTCCCTGTAGAGATATGGAACCGTGATGCGATGATCCACATTATAGGTTACGCCTATCCCCTTTTGTTTGAAGCCGCGCTTTGTGGTGATGAACAGCACACCGTTGGCGCCTCTTGAACCGTATAATGCCGATGCAGCGCCGCCTTTCATCAATGTAATGCTTTCAATGTCGAAAGCATTCAGGTCGTTTATTGCGCTGCCCCAGTCAACGCCGCGGCCGATATCGGTGAGGCCCGGGATGTTTTCCATCGGAATGTTATCAACCACAATCAGGGGTTGGTTATCAGTGCCGATGTTGTTGTTTCCTCTGATCACAATACGTGTGGAACCGCCTTCCACCCCATCGCCCTGCGAAATCTGCACCCCTGCCGACCGGCCGGCAAGGGCATTCAGCACATTGGGCGCCCGGGCTTCAATAAGTGTATTGGCTCCAATGGTCTCGGTAGAGTAGCCGATTTCGCGCTTTTGCCGTGTAATGCCAAGAGCCGTCACCACAACTTCTTCCAGTTCGCTTACTGCCAGATGCATTTGGATATCAAACGTACTTCTGTCCCCAACGGCAAGTTCCATGGTTTTGTATCCGACAAAGCTGAAAACAAGAGTAGTTTCGGGAGAAATCCCCTGAAGGTAAAATCTGCCGTTAACATCAGTAACAGCGCCCGTTATGGTTCCCTTTACCTGAACAGTGACTCCGATAAGAGGCTGGCCATCACTGACATCCTTTACTGTTCCCGAGATGTTTCTTTCCTGTGCAGATGCTGCTTTGCATAAAACCAGAAATACGAAGAGAAAGCAGAGTGTTCTTGTCATAACCCGGTAATGAATAGATTTAACAAGGACAAAACTACAAAAAACCTAAATCGGTTTAGTTTTTTTAAAAATATTTTAGAAGGTTCTTTGGTCTTTGATTTTCAAACGATTCAAAACAATGAGGAAACCAATCTGCTTTTATTAAAAACCCAATTGCCAGTTCATTTCAACAGGCAAAATAAGAGGTTTGTTAAGGCAGTAATACTTACAGGCAGGTTGTTGCATGGCAGCGCAGAGTAAGTATTTCACAATCAAACCGGATATAATTTTCAGAAAGACTTGTTCTCAAACATTTTTTGCAGGGCTATCCTGAACCAAACCGTGTAATCGCCCGGGTTTTTCCTGACATCAGCCAACAGAGAATCCATTTTTACCCACTTCCAGGCCTCTACCTCGTCGCGGTTTATGATTGGTTTGTGGTCGTAAGTGCCAAAAAACACATGATCAAATTCATGTTCGGTGAGGCCGTTATCAAAAGGCGCTTTGTAAATAAATGAAAACTTCCATTGTAATTCACAATCGAAGCCCATTTCTTCCTGCAGCCGGCGGTGGGCGGCATCCAGGGTTTCTTCTCCCGGGCGGGGATGGCTGCAGCAGGTGTTCGTCCACAAACCAGGCGAGTGGTATTTATGCAAGGCACGCTGCTGAAGCATCAGTTCGCCATTTTTGTTGAAAACAAAAACGGAAAATGCCCGGTGCAGCAGTGCAAGTTCGTGGGCTTTTATTTTTTCTTCGGTTCCAACCGCCAGGTCGTTGCGGTCAACAAGGATTACTTCTTCCATAGTATTAATTCAGATAACCCAGCTTGTATTTAAGCAATGAGGTAATAAGCAACCGGTATTTGGCCGGATCGCTGATACGAACCCTTTCATTCAGGATACGTTTGGCAGGCAAACGCCTGATCTTCTTCAAAAGTGCATAAAAATAAACATATGCCACATAAACCCCGAATTTTGCCCCCTTCGGAAGCTGTTTAATGCCGATCAGCGCTTCGTCAAAATCTTTCTGGATATCATCCTCAATCTTTTTCTTTTCCACATCATCAAATTGCTGCATGTTCACTCCGGGGAAATAGCTTCGACCCAAACCGTAGTGGTCGGCTTTCAGGTCGCGCAGGAAATTGATTTTCTGGAATGCCGAACCCAGGCTCATTGCCCGTGGCTTCAACTCCTGGTATTTGTCTTCGTTGCCTTCGCAGAAAACACGCAGGCACATCAACCCCACTACATCTGCTGAACCCAGAATGTATTCCTTGTATTCATCGGTGGATTCGTAAACCTTTTTTGTGAGATCCATTTCCATGCTTTTCAGGAACAGGTCTATCAGTTCGCGATCAATCCTGTATTTGTTAACGGTTGCCTGAAAATTGTTCAGAATCGGATTCAGGCTGATGCCTTCTTCAATGGCCAGGTAAGTATCTTTGGTAAATCGCTCCAGCAAGGTGGATTTGTCGAACCCATGAAATGAATCTACTATTTCATCGGCAAAACGCACAAATCCGTAAATGGCGTAAATGGGATCATGAAATTTTTTACTGAAGAATTTAATACCAAGCGAAAACGACGTACTGTAGGTGGTGGTCGTCATTTTGCTCGATTCCCGCGAAATCATGTCGAAGAGTTCTTTCATAGTTTTAAGATCAAAGTCAAAAGCTCAAAGTCCAAAATCCAAAGCATAAAATTCAAAATTGGCGGTTGGCAAATTTTTAAAAAACACTTTAACACATTAACACCATAATACTGAATTGCTGCATCACATTATCCGACATCCAAACGCACCGGCCCGTGCTTTAGGCGGACAAATCACTGCATCACCGCATCACTGTATCACTGTATCACTGCATCACCGCATCACTGTATCACTGCATCACTGTATCACCGCATCACAACTTCAAAATTTCCTCCGCAGCAATCTTCCCCGACATGATGGCCGGCGGCACACCTGGCCCGGGAACGGTTAACTGTCCGCTAAAATACAGGTTTTTCAGCTTCCTGCTTTTCAACCTGGGTTTTAAAAAGGCCGTTTGCATAAGTGTGTTCGCAAGTCCGTAGGCATTACCTTTGAAAGCGTGGTAATCGCTGATAAAATCATTGTGTGCATACGAACGCTTATAAACCACATGCTCCCTGATTCCCTGCCCGCTGATGTTTTCCAGGCGGTTCATCACCACATCAAAATAGTGTTCACGCATTTCTTCCGTGTCATCCAAACCGGTTGCCACAGGAATCAGCACCATCAGGTTCTCCTGGCCTTCGGGTGCAGCACTGGGATCGGTTTTTGAGGTTACGCTCACATACAAGGCCGGATCGGAAGGCCAGCGGGGGTTTTTATAGATTTCAGCAGCATGGGTGTCGAAATTGGTATCAAATAACAAAGTGTGGTGCCTGAAACCTTCAAGCCGTTTATCCAGTCCGATATAAAAAATCAGCGAACCGGGCGACATTACCCGTTTTTTCCAGTACGATTCCGTATACATCCGGTATTTTTCGGGAACCAGATTCTGCTCAATAAAATGATAATCGCCGGCGCCAATTACATAATCGGCTTCAAAGCGACCCTTATCGGTGATGACGGCTTTTACTTCTCCATGATTGATTTCAAATTCTTTGGCTTCGGTTTCGAAGTGGAAAACGGCACCCATTTCAATGGCTAATTTGTGCATGGCATCCACCAGTTCATACATGCCGCCCATTGGATACCAGGTTCCCAGTTTCAGATCGCCGTAATTCATCAGGCTGTAAAGCGCCGGGGTGGTTTCGCCGGTTCCACCGAGAAATAAGATCGGGAATTCAAGCAACCGGTGAAGGCGGGGGTTCTTAAAATAACGTGCCACATGGCTGTGGAATGAGCGGAACAAATGCATGGCAAACAGGTGTTTAACCAATCGCCACTCCATAAATTCCATAATCGAGTGCGAAGGCTTGGTGGCAAATTCATTGATGCCGATCACATACTTTTTTTCTGCTTCCTTCAGGAACTGTTCGAGTTTGGTACCGGCCCCTTTTTCGATGCTTTCAAACAAGGCTATCGTTTCATCAGGGTTCGAGGGAATTTCAACAAAATCATCTTTTCCGAAATAAACCCTGTAAGAAGGATCAAGGCGTTGAAGCCCAAAATAATCGCTGGTTTTTCGCCCAAAGGCAGCAAAGAAGTTGTCCATCACATCGGGCATCCAGTACCAGCTTGGGCCCATGTCGAATGTAAAGCCTTTTGCTGAAAATTTGCGTGCCCGTCCTCCGGGTGTTGAATTTTTCTCCAACACACTAACTTCAAAACCTTCACGTGCAAGGAAGGCTGCTGCTGAAAGACCTGAAAATCCAGCTCCGATAATTACTACGCGTTTGTTCATGATGGGTTGTGGTTAATTTTATTCTTCTGTTTATTACTATGCCGAATAAACACGCAAAATGCAGTATTGTTTCATGAAAACACAGTAGCGTTAAACAAAATAGTATTGATTTATCGAAAAATATTACCAGGTCTAGAATCTTCAGGTGATTAGGAATGAGTGTCTTAAAACACTCTCAACATCCAAAGCCTGAATACCGGATCAAGGTAGGTTATTTCACCGGAAGAAATGTCAATAATTTCCTTATTTACAAGCGCTTTCTTTATCTTGCTTACATTACCCGATGTGCCAAGTCCATAATTCTGAATTACTTCTTTTGAATTCAGGTTCTTGGCATTCTCTGCCAATGCAACAAGAAAGCTGACCTGTGTGTTGCTGAGTTCGTTTAAAATTTCCTGGTAAAGAATAGTGTTTTGATCTAGTAGCTCGTTTACAGCGTATTCTAGCAGGTCATCGCCAACTTCTTTCTCAGTGTTTACCCAGAGCACGTGAGCCAGTTGCTGTGTAAAATATGGGTGGGCTTCAACCCGGTCAACGAGCTTTTCTGCTAATCCTTCACTTATTGACTTGCCAGTATTGCTGAATGAATCAGTGATAAATCTCACAAAATGATGTTTTTCTATTTTTTGCAGAAACATCAAATCGCCAAACTTGTAAAACGGCATGGATTGCTTCTCAAAGAGTTCAAGCATCATGTGTCTTTTACTGCCATACAAACAATAACTTACATGTTCATGATACTGCCACACCGACCGCAGCAGTTGCTGAAATTCGAGGCTTCCGGAATAATTGCCTATGTTTTGAAACTCATCAATGCAAATAACGATGTGCTTCTTTTTTCTGGCTGCCAGTTTCTCAGGAAGATTAAGGATTTCTTCTTTATCAAACTCTCCGTTGCTGACACTAAAACTCAGTTTAAAATCATTCATGGGGTCCGTTCCGAAAGTAATGCTTGGCGATAATCTGCCGAGAAAATCTTTCACCGTTCTGATCCATTCGTCCATCCTCCCCGAACTTGATTTTACAACATGAGCAGCGTATTGTTTGTAGAACTCTTCCTCAGTCCTTATCCTGAAAAGGTCAACAAAACAAAACATGATCTCCGTGTTTTTTTTACCGGTCTGTGAAACAGATTCTTTAACCAATGATGATTTACCCCATCTCCGTGGCGATATCAGGATGGTGTTAACATGGTTAATGAAATTGCTTTTCAGCCTGGAAATTTCATCTATGCGGTTGATGAATGCCTTTCCTGTAACAACTTTTCCAAAAATAAATGGTGATTTCATGGCGCAAAGATACAAAACTAATTTACATGATACCAAATGGTATGATACCAAATGGTAGCTTACCAAATGGTAGCTTACATTTTTGCAAGTTGCTATGTTTATCAGCGCCATGGACCGGCCTTCCGGTGCGAAAGCCCAAGTATAGGCTGGCAGGAAAGCCTTTCGGGGAAAAGCTGGTAAAAAAAATCCAAATCAAAAATCCCAAAACCCAAATAAATCCCAAATCTGAAATCTGAAACCCTTCTACTGCATCACTGCTTCTTGAGCGCAGCGAAATCCCGCACCGAGTTTGCGAGGTCGGGAACTGTATCACTGCACCCGCCACCAGCCCACAGTCCAGTGCTTACGGCGGGCAAGTCACTGTATCACAAAAAAACATCCTACTCACACAGTCGCACCAATTACAAAATATCATTAACAAACTGTCAGCTTTGATTTTTCTACTCCTCCGCAAGCTTCCTGAAATTTGTTTGTCAAACAAATGACTTTTCCGCGTGTTCATAACAAAAAAGCTAACATCAGTTCCGGAAGGCTTATTACTGCTGTACCTGAATTTTGATCGTGAACACCATAGCTGCCAATTATAATTTTTAGCGGAAGCTTTTCAACCTGCACCAGTTTGCAAACATGCCGGAAAAGAGTTTAACTATCTTTGCCATAAATTTAAACGATTAATAGTTAATAATGAAACAATTATTCAGAAGAATCCTGCTCATATCATTTGTATTGCTTGTGTTGCTCTTCCTGCTTGGCCGCCGGCTTGGATGGTTTGATCTCGAACGGCAAGAATCTGTATCCCAGTCTGCAAGGCCTGCCGGCCTTCCGGTTCGTGCCATAGTGGTCAATCCCGCCGACCTGGATAACCGCATCCTCACCAGCGGAACCATACTGCCCGATGAATCGGTTGAACTGTCGAGCGAGGCTTCCGGAAAAATTACAGCCATCTATTTTCGGGAAGGAGAACGCGTGAAGAAAGGCGACCTTCTGCTAACCATAAACGATGCTGATCTGCAGGCCCAGCTTCAGCGCCTGAAATATCAGGAAACGCTATTGGTGGAACGCGAATTCCGTCAGCGGAGGCTGCTGGAAAAAGAAGCGGTAAGCCAGGAGGTTTACGACCGTGCGCTGGCCGATCTGAACACCAACCGCGCTGAGATGCAGATGCTGGAAGCACAAATTGCCAAAACCCGGGTTAAAGCCCCTTTCGATGGCATCATCGGCCTGAGGCTGGTAAGCGAAGGCAGTTATATTACACCCAATATGCGCATAGCATCGCTGGTGAAGATGCAGCCGGTAAAAATCGAGTTTTCAATACCTGAACGCTACGCATCAGATGTAAACACCGGCAACACCATCAGTTTCACCATTGGCAATTCTGCCAAAACCTTTACTGCCGGTGTTTATGCCATTGAGCCCATGATTGATCAGGCAACCAGAACACTCAGGATGCGCGCCTTGTACGCAAACAGCAACCTGGATGTGATCCCTGGTTCATTTGCAACCATTGAACTGGTTCTGCGAACCTATTATGAAGCGCTTTCCATACCCACTGAGGCCCTGGTACCTATGCTGGGTACACAAACAGTTTATCTTTATAAAAACGGAGTAGCGGAACCGGTAAATGTGGAAACCGGAATCCGCACAGCCGATATGATCCAGATTACAGCCGGTCTGAACTCCGGTGACACTTTGATTACTACAGGTATTCTTCAACTCAGGAAAGGAATGCCAGTGGTTTTGAGTGAGGTGAGATAATGGCTAATTATTTGTTAAACAATAAGTAACTAGTCGGATTATCCCAAATCCCAAATCCCAAATTCGAATCCCGAAAGTTATCGGGACGAAGCACGAAACAAATTAAATGTTTAAAATTTTTAAATACAAAACAACTAATATCCACTTTCATAGTCAATTAAATGGCAATTGTATCACTTTATAAACAAACTGCATCACTGTAACACAGCTTCACAGCATCACTGCACCCGCCACCAGCCCACAGTCCAGTGCTTACGGCGGGCAAGTCACTGCATCACAATAAAATCGTAAATCTAAAATCTGAAATCTGAAATTCAAAAAATGGGTTTATCATCAATAAGCATACGTCGTCCGGTTCTGGCCACAGTCATGTCAATTGTGATTGTGATATTCGGCATTATCGGACTTAATTTTCTCGGAATCAGGGAATATCCCAGCGTTGATCCGCCGATTATTCATGTGAGTACTACTTATGTGGGCGCCAATGCCGACGTAATCGAATCACAAATTACCGAACCTCTGGAAGAATCCATCAACGGCATTGCCGGAATCAGAACACTGACGTCAACCAGCCGCGACGGACGAAGCGGGATACGGGTTGAGTTTGACCTTGGCGTTGATCTTGAGGCAGCAGCCAACGATGTGCGCGACCGCGTTTCGCGTGTGATCCGCAGGCTTCCGGCAGATGCCGACCCGCCTGTTGTTTCCAAAGCCGATGCCGATTCAAGGCCCATTCTTCTGTTAAACGTATCCAGCGATTCACGCTCACTGCTTGAACTTACCGATTTTGCCGACAGGATCTTCAAAGAGCGGCTGCAAACCATTCCCGGTGTAAGCCAGGTGGCTATCTGGGGCGCCAAACACTATTCCATGCGCTTATGGATGGATCCGCTGAAACTGGCTGCCTACGGTCTTACCCCTCTTGATGTGCAGGTGGCGCTTACCAGGGAAAATATCGAACTGCCTTCAGGAAGGATTGAGGGCAATTCCACCGAACTAACCGTAAGAACACTCAGCAGGCTGGAAACACCCGAAGAATTCGGCGACCTCATTATCAGGGAAGTCAACAATGCCAAGATACGCTTCAGGGACATCGGGGTAGCTGAGCTGGGTCCGGAAAATGAACGCACCGTCCTGCGCCGCGATGGCATACCTATGGTCAGCACGGCTGTGATCCCGCTGCCGGGTTCGAACCACATTGAAATTGCCGATGAGTTTTATCGCAGGCTCGAACAGATACAAAGAGACCTTCCGGCCGATATTAAAACCGGAATAGGGTTCGACACCACACAATACATCCGCAATTCAATCAACGAAGTGCAGCAGTCCATTTTTATTGCTTTTTTCCTGGTGGTTCTTATCATTTTCTTCTTCCTCCGCGACTGGCGAACTACCATCATCCCTGTTATTGTGATTCCCATTAGTCTGATCGGAGCATTCTTTATCATGTATGTGGCAGGTTTTTCCATCAATGTTCTTACCTTGCTCGGGATCGTGCTGGCCATTGGCCTGGTGGTGGACGACGCCATTGTGGTGCTTGAAAATGTTTACACCAAAATTGAAAATGGCTTATCACCCGTTCAGGCCGGTATACAGGGTTCTGCCGAGATCTTTTTCGCCATCATTGCCACAACTGTCGCCCTGGTGGCCGTATTCATGCCTGTGATCTTTCTGGAAGGCATTACGGGCCGTTTGTTCCGCGAATTTGGCATGGTGCTGGCAGGATCTGTGATCATTTCCAGCTTTGTTGCACTTACCCTCACCCCTATGCTTTCCACCCGCATCCTGAAGAAAAGGGAAAAACACAATTGGCTGTATAAGGTTACCGAACCATTTTTTATCAACCTCAGCAATGCATATCGTAATTCCCTGAATTCGTTTATGAAACGCAGGTGGATGGCTTTCATCATCATCATTATTTCATTGATCATGATAGGAGGGATTATCACCCTTATACCATCAGAACTGGCTCCGCTTGAGGATCGCTCTGGTATGCAGATTACAGCCACTGCACCAGAAGGTACCACCTTTGACTATATGGACCGCTACATGACCGAGCTTACTGAACTGATCCAGCGTGAAGTACCTGAAACTGAAGCCCTGGTTACCATTACCAGTCCCGGATGGGGTGCAAGCGGTTCGGTCAATTCCGGTTTTGCACGTGTTCGCCTGGTGGAGCCAACAGAAAGAAACAGGTCGCAGCAGGAGATTGCGGCTTCACTCTCTGAGAGCGTTAAAGCCTTATCCGCTGCCCGTGTTTTTGTGGCACAGGATCAGTCAATTGGCGGACAAGGCGGCGGCCTGCCGGTTCAATATGTTATTCAGGCGCCTAATTTTGAGACCCTGCGCGATATTGTTCCCCTATTTATGGAAGAAGTGAATGCCAGCCCGGTATTTCAGTTTGCCGATCTGAACCTCCGCTTCAACAAACCCGAGATCAGTATCAGCATTGACCGTGTAAAAGCCCGCAACCTGGGCGTTTCGGCCATGGACATTGCCCAAACACTTTCGCTGGCTTTCAGCGGGCAACGTTTTGGGTATTTTGTAATGAACGGGAAACAATATCAGGTGATTGGCCAAATGAACCGCGAAAGCCGCAACAAACCCCTCGATCTCAAATCATTGTATGTGCGTAATAACAGGGGGGAAATGATTCAACTTGACAATGTTGTCAGCCTACGCGAAGAGACCAATCCACCCCAGCTTTACCGCTATAACCGCTTTGTTTCAGCAACTGTTTCGGCCAATCCGCAGCCGGGAGTTACCATCGGTCAAGGCATTCAGGAAATGGACCGGATTGCCGGCAAAGTGCTTGACGAACGTTTCAGCACTGCGCTTGCCGGACCTTCAAAAGATTTTGAGGAAAGTTCATCCAGCCTGGTTTTCGCCTTTGTTTTTGCCCTGATCCTGATTTACCTGGTGCTTGCAGCACAGTTTGAAAGCTTCCGCGATCCGCTCATCATCATGTTCACCGTTCCGCTTGCACTTGCCGGCGCCATTTTAACGACCTGGTATTTTGAAAACACTATGAACATTTTCAGCCAGATCGGGATGATTATGCTCATCGGACTGGTAGCTAAAAACGGCATCCTGATCGTGGAGTTTGCGAACCAGCGGAAAGCACAGGGATTACAGAAAATGGAGGCCATCAAAGATGCTGCCGTGGCCAGGTTCAGGCCGATATTGATGACAAGCCTTTCAACCGTGCTTGGCGTAACACCCATCGCACTCGCACTTGGAGCCGGCGCTGAAAGCCGCACCTCAATGGGAACCGCCATCATCGGAGGCCTGCTGTTTGCTACCATATTGACTTTATACGTAATTCCGGCGGTTTATTCTTATGTTTCTGAAAAAAGCAAAGATGTTTCCAATGTAGAAGCTGCGTAGTATGAAGTCTCAAATTCAAAGTCCAAAATCCAAAGTCTTAAGAAGAGACAAGGAGAGCTGGAGAAGGGAAGACATGGAGAAAAACACCACTCCATCACTCCATGCTTCGATCCCGAATCGTTCCTCACGGGACAAGCAACTCAGCCGCCAGAAAAAAATACTACATTACTGCATCCGCCAGCCAGCCCACAAGCCCGCGCTTTCGGCGAACAAGTCACTGCATCACTGCATCTTGAGCGAAGCGATTCCGATAGCTATCGGAACCCGCACCGATCCCGATAGCTATCGGAAGAGGTCGGGAACTACATCACTGCATCACAGCAACACAGCATCACTGCATCACAGCAACACAGCATCACTGCATCACTGCATCACTGCATCACAGCAACACTGCATCACTGCATCACAAATAAATAACTATGCTTTCAAAATTTAAACCATTCCTCACCACCCTTGCCTGCATCCCGCTATTGGGTTTATCGCAGGAATTGCTTACGCCAGATCAGGCCGTTGCGATCGCCCTTGAAAATAATTATTCCATCCGTATTGCCCGAAATCAGGCTGAAATGGCAGCCAACAATGTCACTTATGGCAATGCCGGTTTTCTGCCCGGAATAGATGTTAGCGCATCGCAAAGCAACAACATCCAGAACTCACGCCAGGAGTTTCTTACCGGACAGGTAAATGAACGCGAAGGCGCCCGGTCAAACTCAATCAACCTGAACACTGCCCTCAACTGGACGCTTTTCGACGGGCTTGCCATGTTCATCAATTATGACAAGCTCAAGGAGTTTGAAGATATGGGCGAACTGGTCGCCCGTGCCACCATCGAACGTACTGTGGCCCGTGTATTGTTGTCGTATTACGACCTTGTCAGACAAAAACAACGTTTACAGGTAATTGACAAATCCATTGCCATTTCTGAAGAAAGGATCAGGCTGGCTGAGGAAAAATTTCAACTTGGCGCTGCTTCTCGCCTGGATATTTTACAAGCACAGGTTGACTACAGCGCCGACCGTTCTGACCAGCTCAACAGCCTGGAAGCTTTCAGGACCTCTAAAATAATGCTTAATAATCTGATGGCAAGAGAGATAGGTGTTTTGTTTGAGGTTTCTGACCAGATTGATCCGGTTTCGCTTCCCGAGTGGAACCAGTTGTATGAGACCACTATGGCCAACAACACCTATCTAATGATCAACCTGGCAGGCCAGCGTATCTCCTCCCTTGAGCTTCGCGAAATCCAGGCCCGGCGATATCCCCGGCTAAACGTCGGTTTGGGTTACACATTTGTGCAATCCGAATCCGAAGCGGGTTTTATGGCCAAAAACCGCACTTCAGGGATCAATTACGGCGTTTCGGTTGGCTGGAATGTTTTCAACGGGCTTAACCTTAACCGGCAGATTGCCAATGCCCGTATCATGGTGGAAACCTCCGAAATTGAAATGATGGATTTTCGCTCCGGTCTCGAAGCCGACCTTACAGCCATCTACCTCAGCATGGAAAGCAAGATCCAATTGGTTGATTTTGAAGAGAAAAATCTCGAAGTTGCCAGCCTGAACCTTGAAATTGCCATGGAGCGCTTCCGCCTGGGCGAACTCTCCGGCCTTGAACTCCGCGAAGCCCAGAAAAACTACCTCGCCGCCGAAGGCCGTCTCATCACCGCCCGCTACCAGGCGAAGATCGTGGAAGTGGGGTTGAGGGAGATAAGCGGGGAAATTTTAGTTGGTAAGTTGGATTAGATATTCTCTGGATTGGTAAATGGATTGAATATTCTTAAGCGCCCTTCAATTAATTGCTTATCTTGAAGATCTTCGGAATATAAAATTGTGCAATTTGCTTCGAGGTCTGAAGCAATGATAAGCGAATCATATATAGAGTAATTATATTTCTCCCGGATCCTCCAACTCAGCTTTATTGTTGATAAAGTGATCGTATATAAATCTACTTCGGGTATCAAATGTTCTAAAGATTCACGGATCACATTTTCAGGAATATGATTCTTAATCATCACACTGTAAAACTCATTAACAACTTGAGTGCTGATAATGATCCTGTCGGTATTGCCTCTAAGGAATGTCAATGCAATCTGATGCTTAAGGCTATCTGGCTTGGTAACCTTAGCATAGATCCATATATTCGTGTCAACAAATACTCTGGCGCTCATTTCTTTCTTCCCGGTTAAACATCTTAAAATGATCTGATTTGATTGATTTTGAGATAAAACCATCAAACCTGCCTTGTTGCATAGCCCTGGGCTTGGTATCCTTTTTCTTATATTTAAAAATCAGATACTCATAAAAGGACTCCAGTTCCTTTCTGGCTTTATCAGGAAGATCATGAATATTGATAAAAGCAGTGAAATCCATAACATCAATTTTTTACAAAAATAAACAATATTTTTCAGGAGGTTACTAAGCCAATCCGGAAAGTTAATTTATGCTGACAAAACCAGGATAATTGCTGAGTTAATTTTACTGACTGAAGGCCAATGCCCATATCATGGTGGAGAACTCCGAAATTGAAATGATGGATTTTCGCTCCGGTCTCGAAGCCGACCTTACGGCCACCCACCTCAGCTTGGAAAGCAAGATCCAATTGGTTGATTTTGAAGAGAAAAATCTCGAAGTTGCCAGCCTGAACCTTGACATCGCCATGGAGCGTTTCCGCCTGGGCGAACTCTCCGGTCTGGAACTCCGCGAAGCCCAGATAAACTACCTCGCCGCCGAAGGCCGCCTCATCACCGCCCGCTACCAGGCCAAGATCGTGGAAGTGGGGTTGAGGGAGATTAGTGGGGGTTTGATCAATTGATCTAAAATACCTTCGCAATATTCCATCCCCAAACCCCAACGATAACAGCAATCAAAACAAGAAAATACGGCCATTTCATCTTTTGGGTCAAAAGCGGAAGCAGGGTTTCCTTTCCTTTGAAAAGGTCAAGTATTAGCCAGATAACTGCAACCGAAGCCGCAAAGGCAAAAGGAATAGCCAGCGGGTGCATTAAAAAGGCGCTGTATAACTCTCCCTGCGACAAGAGTACGCTCGCCCTTCCCATTCCGCAACCGGGGCATGGGATACGCGTAAGAGAGCGAAACATGCAAAATCCCCTGATGCCGCCAATGTTAAAAAACTGCGGAAGCAGATACAGGGCATACCCGCCAAGTATTGCAAAAATGGCGGCAAGGTTGCGGAAATAAAAGTTCTTGAGGAGGCTAACCGGCAACTTGCATGAATTTGTTGAAATTATAATCGCGGGTCAGACCCATGATCAGGAACCAATCCACTATGGTCCAAATACCCAGGCCGCCGCAGGTTATCAATTTTACAACGCCCGTTCCGGTTTGTTCCAGCAAGAAGCGGTCAATTCCAAAATGCCCGACCAGCACTGAAAGCACGAGCATTAGAGTAGGATCTTTGTACTGCTGAGTCTGGATCCTGAAAAACTTGTCATCGTTGATTTTCTCAAGATAATCGCGGATAATTGGCAGGTGTTCGGGATGAAATTTGGCTGCCTGGGTGGCAAGGAATAGCTCAATCTTACTTTTGTCCATGTTGATATGAATTACATGTGGTTAATATATGGGCTGTAAATGTATGAATCTTTTTGCCGTGCTGAACAATCGCCTTCATTTTAATGCGGTTTCATCAAAAAATAAAAAAATCATCAATATGCTTTGTTATTCCGGGAAGAAATCATAATTTTGCACCCCGTTTTACAGAAAGAATATAAAGCTATAGAAAACAAGGATATGTACCTTACCAAAGAAACTAAACAGAATTTTTTTAAAGAGTACGGCAAATCAGAATTCGATACCGGCTCACCCGAAGGACAGGTAGCATTGTTCACACACAGGATCAAACACCTGACCGAGCACCTTAAATCCAACAAGAAAGACAAAGCAACCGAACGCGCCCTGGTACGGCTTGTTGGAAAAAGAAGGCGACTGCTTGATTACCTGAAAGAAAAAGACATTACCCGGTACCGCGAAATCATCAAGAAGCTGGGTATCAGAAAATAACATTTTTGTGCACCTGAAAGAAAAGGCAATTTCCTGATTGCCTTTTTTTGTATTGTTTACACAGGTCTTGCCTGATCAGAAACAAAGGTGCACAGATGCAAAACATTGAAAATTTGACATTATAACCAAACCAATATGAAAATAGTTACTAAATCCTTCGATCTTGGCGATGGAAGGACCATCAGCATCGAAACCGGAAAACTGGCCAAACAGGCCGACGGTTCGGTAATTGTGAAAATGGGCAATACCATGTTGCTCGCAACTGTGGTGGCCAGAAAGGAAGCCGCCGAAAATGCGGACTTTCTTCCCCTTACGGTCGAATACCGCGAAAAATACGCTTCAAGCGGCAGATTCCCCGGTGGGTTCTTCAAAAGGGAAGCCCGTCCGAGCGATCACGAAATCCTGATCTCCCGCCTCATTGACAGGGCCATCCGCCCGTTGTTTCCCGATGACTATCATTCCGAGGTGCAATTGCTTGTTACCTTGATATCGAGCGACAACAACATTATGCCCGATGCGCTTGCCGGCCTGGCTGCTTCATCGGCGCTTTCTGTTTCCGATATTCCTTTTCAGGGACCCATCTCAGAAGTGCGTGTAGGCAGGCTGAACGGCAAATTTGTCATCAACCCCTCGGTAAAAGAACTTCCCGAACTTGATATTGACGTGATCGTTGCGGCCACCGAAGATAACATCATGATGGTGGAAGGCGAAATGAACGAGGTTTCGGAAGAAGATATGATCGAAACCCTGAAAGTAGCACACGAAGCCATTAAAATACAATGCAGGGCGCAAAAAGAGCTGGCAGCCGAAGTGGAAAAATCGCTTGTGAAACGTGTTTATGAGCACGAAACCAACGATGAAGAATTGTATGAAAAGCTGCGTGAATCAGTTTATGACAAGATTTACGAGGTTGCGCAGCAGGGAACCGGAAAAAAGGAACGCAGCGAAGCTTTCGACAAGATCAGGGAAGAATTTCTTGCTACCTTCAGCGAGGAAGAGATCGAAGAAAAGGCCGCACTCATCAGCCGCTATTTCAAGAAGGTGCACAAAGAAGCTGTCAGGAATGTGGTTCTTGACGAGCGCGTCCGCCTTGACGGCCGTAAGCTTGATGAGATCAGGGCCATCTGGGGAGAAGTTGACTATCTGCCTGCTGTTCATGGCTCTGCCGTTTTCACCCGCGGCGAAACACAGTCTCTTGTTACGGTTACCCTGGGAACCAAACTGGATGAACAGGTAATTGACGGCGCCGTTATTGAAGAAAAAATCAATTTTATCCTGCACTATAACTTCCCGCCTTTCTCAACCGGCGAAGTAAAAAGAATGATGGGTACCAGCCGTCGCGAAGTCGGACATGGCAACCTGGCCCACCGCGCCCTTAAAAGAATGATCCCAAACAGCGACGAAAACCCTTACACCATCAGGGTAGTGTCTGATATCCTGGAATCAAACGGATCCTCATCCATGGCCACCGTTTGCGGAGGAACACTGGCATTGCTTGATGCCGGTGTAAAAATGCGCCGCCCTGTTTCGGGTATTGCCATGGGTTTGATAGCCGATACCCAAAGCGGAAAATACGCCGTTCTCTCAGATATCCTTGGCGACGAGGATCACCTGGGTGATATGGACTTTAAGGTTTGTGGCACAAGAAACGGGATCACCGCCTGCCAGATGGATATCAAGGTTGACGGATTATCATACCAGGTTCTTGCCGAAGCCCTGGCACAGGCAAAACGTGGCCGCCTTCACATTCTTGATGAAATGGAAAAAGTAGTCTCAAAACCCCGTGAAGAATACAAACCATTCGTTCCAAGAATCGTGAAAATGACCATCCCACGCGAATTTATCGGTGCAGTGATCGGACCCGGAGGTAAAATAATTCAGGAATTACAACGCGAAACCAACTCCACCATCGTGATTGAAGAAGTGGGCGAATTCGGAATTATTGACATCGTTTCAAACGATCAGGAATCAATTGAGAAAGTGAAAAGGCGCATCAAGCAAATCGTCGCTGTTCCTGAGATCGGGGAAATCTATCGCGGAAAAGTGAAAAACATCACCACATTCGGAGCTTTTGTTGAAATTCTGCCCGGAAAAGACGGCCTGCTGCATATCTCGGAAATTGACTGGGCAAGACTCAAAGACGTTGAAAGTGTGCTGAAGGTTGGCGATGAAATTGAAGTCAAACTGATTGATATTGACAGCAAAACAGGAAAGCTGAAGCTTTCGCGCAAAGTGCTGCTTCCCCGGCCTCCGCGCCAGGACTAAACACCTCTTGCATTTTTTTGCAAAAGAATTATTCTTTTTTTGAAACTTATTCTCTTCAGCGTACGTACAAAATAAGCTATTAATTTGTCATTACCATGAGGCAACTCAAGATTACCAAGCAGGTAACCAACCGCGAAACTGCTTCCCTTGATAAGTATTTACAGGAAATTGGAAAAGTTGATCTGATCACGGCTGACGAGGAAGTCGCCCTGGCTCAACGCATTAAGCAAGGCGACCGCGCTGCGCTCGAAAAGCTAACCAAAGCCAATCTGCGCTTTGTTGTTTCGGTATCAAAGCAGTACCAGAACCAGGGCCTCAGCCTGCCAGACCTGATCAACGAAGGCAACCTGGGTCTCATAAAAGCAGCCCAGCGCTTTGATGAAACCCGTGGCTTTAAATTCATCTCCTATGCAGTGTGGTGGATTCGCCAATCCATACTCCAGGCCCTGGCCGAGCAATCGCGTATTGTGAGGCTGCCACTCAATAAAATCGGCGCCATCAACAAGATAAACAAAGCTTACGCCAAGCTTGAGCAGGTTTACGAACGCGAACCCAACGCGGAAGAAATTGCCGAAATGCTTGAGATCACCGAAACCGAGGTTAAAGATTCCATGCGTAATGCCGGACGCCATGTTTCAATGGATGCTCCGCTGATACAGGATGAGGACAATAACCTGTACGATGTTTTGAAAAGCGATGAGGTGACAACTCCCGAAACCGAACTGCTATACGACAGCCTTCGCAAGGAAATTGACCGGGCGATTTCAACCCTTACAGGGCGTGAAGCGGATGTGGTTAAGCTGTATTTTGGCCTGAACGGAAGCCACCCGATGACCCTGGAAGAAATCGGAGAAAAATTTGACCTGACCCGTGAACGTGTGCGCCAGATAAAGGAAAAGGCCATTCGCCGCCTGAAACATACATCAAGAAGCAAAATTCTGAAAACCTATCTGGGTTAATGAAACACCTTGTAGCTCCATCATTGCTTTCAGCCGATTTAAACCATCTCGGAAGGGATGTTGAAATGATCAACAACAGCCTTGCCGATTGGTTTCATCTTGATATAATGGATGGGGTTTTTGTTCCAAATATAAGTTTTGGTTTTCCGCTTGTTGAGGCTGTGAAGAAATTATCCAAAAAACCACTGGATGTTCATCTCATGATCGTTGAGCCAGATCGCTATATCAGCTGGTTCAGAGAATCCGGAGCTGATATCCTGAGCGTACAGATTGAAGCCTGCAAACATTTACACCGCACTGTTCATGCAATCCGCGACGAAGGCATGAAAGCGGGCGTTGTCCTGAACCCGCACACTCCGGTAGGCAGCCTGGAGGATATTATCACTGATGTTGACCTTGTGCTGCTTATGTCAGTAAATCCGGGGTTTGGCGGCCAGAGGTTTATAGAAAACACATACGAAAAAATAAGACAGCTTAAAGCCCTGATCCTGAAGAAGCAATCAACCGCTTTGATAGAGATTGATGGCGGCGTGGGCTTTGAAAACGCTGCAAAACTGGTTGAAGCCGGCGCTGATGTGCTGGTTGCCGGCAATGCTGTATTTTCAGCGCCCGATCCGCTTCAGGCCATCCGATGGCTGAAAACCCTTAATTAGCATTTTTGTTCCGGGTTCAGGGTTCCGGGTTCCGGGTTTTAGGTTCCAGACTGCAATGAAGATTAGAATCCTGTTCACGTTTTATGCCTGTACTTGATAAAATAACGAGCCTGCAGAACACCCGCGTGAAGGATGTGGTAAAAATGCATCGTTCAAAAGCACGGCGAAGCAGCGGCTTAATCATCGTTGAAGGCTTTCGTGAAATCATGCTGGCCCTTGAGGCAGGTCTTGCAACCGAATACCTCATGGTTTGTCCTGAATTATTGCCTGAATCCATTGTTTCGAGGGTTCAAAATCTCATTCACCCAAACAATTGTTTTGAAGTGAACCCCAAAGTGTTCGCAAAAATGGCCTACCGGGAAAATTCCGACGGAATGCTCGCTGTAATAAAAACCCATAACCTGCTGCCTGAAGAAATTAAGCTTTCCGCCAACCCTTTACTGATTGTGCTTGAATCAGTTGAAAAGCCCGGTAATCTTGGCGCTATTCTTCGCACCGCCGATGCCGCAAATGCCGATGCAGTGATTGTGTGCGATCCACTCACCGATATTTACAACCCCAATGTGATCCGCTCCTCATTAGGATGCGTATTCACAAAGCAGGTAGTGGCTTGCTCCTCAGAAGAAGCGTTGAAATGGCTTTGCAACAATAAAATCAGGCCTGTAGCCGCAGCGCTGACTGCCACCAGCGCCCACTATGACGTTGATCTCGCGGCTCCCCTTGCTTTTATTCTGGGTACCGAAGCCACCGGCCTCAGCGATTTCTGGCTGAAAAATGCCTCAAACCAGGTAAAAATTCCCATGCTGGGTAAAATTGATTCCCTAAATGTTTCCAATTCGGCAGCGGTGTTGTTATACGAAGCCTTGCGACAGCGAATGCCTTCATCCTAAACTGTTTCCTGTTGTCGCTGGCTGGAAAAGAAAAGCTCCCCAAAAGGCTGAATCTTGATGTTTACCTTAGGTTTTTGGATTTTGAACTTTGAATTTTAATAATACCGGTAGCTTTTCACCTGCGAAATATGTTTGGCCAGGCGGGTAACCTGGCAGGTGTAGCCGTATTCGTTATCATACCAGGCATACAGAACAATGTTCTTTTTATCCTTTGAAACCAGGGTAGCAGGGCTATCGTAGATGCATGCGCAGGAGTCGCCGATACAATCGGTTGAAACCAGCTCATTTGAGGTAGAGAACCTGATCTGCTCAATCAGCCTTCCTTTCAGTGATGCGGTTCGCATCACTTCGTTCACTTCCTCGAGGCTGGTTTCTCTGGCAACCTCAAGCATAAGAATGGCAAGCGATATATTGGGGGTGGGAACCCTTACAGCATTGGCTGTAAGCTTGTTGGCAAGGCTTGGAATGGCTTTAACGGCGGCTGATGCAGCGCCGGTTTCGGTAATCACCATATTAAGTGGGGCTGATCGGCCTCGCCGGGTTTTCTTATGAAAGTTATCGAGCAGATTCTGGTCGTTGGTGTAGGAATGCACGGTTTCAAGGTGGCCTTTTACGATTCCGAATTCCTGTTCAATTACACTTAATACAGGCACAACGGCATTGGTGGTACAGGATGCGGCAGAGAAGATTTTCTCGCCATCAGGGCCAAGCTTGCAATCTTCCTGGTTCACGCCATAAACAATATTGGGTATGTCGCCTTTTCCGGGCGCGGTAAGCAGTACCATCTCAGCGCCGGGGCATTTCAGGTGGCGGCTCAGGTTTGCACGATCGCGGAATATACCTGTATTATCAATGATCAATGCATTTTTAATCCCGTGTTCTTCATAATTCAATTCATCGGGCTGGGGCGCAGAGAGCATTTTTACAACATGCCCGTTGATGTATAAAGAGCCGTCTTCAATATTTTCAACCGCAATTCCATGCATGGCTCCGTGAACCGAGTCTTTCCGAAGCAGGGAAGCGCGTTTGCGAATCTCTTCCGGTGAATTGCCGCGGGTAACAATTGCCCTGAGGCGTAACTGGCTGCCCCTGCCCGAACCCTGAATGATTTCCCTGGCCAGCAAACGGCCAATCCTTCCAAAACCATAGAGCACCACATCTTTCGTTTTGTCGCTGCGTGGCGGCACATTGATAATATGCGACAATTTGTTGCTGAGAAATGCTTTCACATCGTTATCATGCTTTAGCTTTTCCTCTGTCCATTCGCGGTTCAGCCGCCCAATATCAATTCGTGCCGGCGCTACATTCAGTTCAAGCATAGCCTTGGCAATCCTGAGCGAATCCTGAATGGTAAGTTGCTTTTTAATGATGTTTTCAGCGTAGGAATGTTTGTGAAGGATAGAATTGGCGCCCCTGTCGAGCAACTGTCGTCGCAGGAAAATCAATTCAATATCGTGGTCGTACCAGAGTTTGCCAATCACATCAATAAATTCGTTGGCTGCTTTCTGGTCAGTGATCCAACTCTCCAAAGTTGCCTGGTAGTGGCTGTTGTTTTTTTCGGCATTTTTCATATGCGGGCAATTATTAAGTTTGTTGAAAATAAATGGATGCCTGACATCAAAGAAGGATGCTCAAAAATATGAATTCTTTGTTGAAAAAAGCAAGCGCTTTTAAAAACAGTTGCAAAAAGTGATGCTTTTATGATTTTTATACACCTAAGAGATAAAAACAAGTGGTTTGGGATACTCCATGCCGCCAGGTCAGGTTTTGATGAATCCCTTATCTCCCACTGTAATTTTCCCACCGGCGATCACATGTTCAGCACAGCCTTTTACCGACATACCTTCGTAAATATTAATATCGCAGTTCTGATAATGCGTGGCAGCAGAGATGATACTCTGATGGCCGGGGTTCCATATTACAAGATCGGCATCTGAACCAGGTGCAACGACCCCTTTGCGCGGGTATAACCCAAATATTCTTGCCGGCGTGGTGGATACAAGATCAACAAATCGCTCCATGCTGATTTTATTTTTCAGCACGCCGTAAGTATAAAGCAATGACAACCGGAATTCAACCCCTCCGGCCCCGTTGGGTATTTTGCGGAAATCATTCAACCCGGCTTCTTTTTGCGACATATTAAAAGGGCAATGGTCGGTTCCCACGGCATCAATCAAACCTGAAGCCAGGGCTTCCCAGAGCGATTCACTGTGCATATTGCCCCGCAAAGGCGGGCTGATCACAAAAGGTGCAGTTTCGCGGAATGATCCTGAATATTTATCCTCATTCAGCAACAGGTATTGCGGACAGGTTTCAGCAAACACCCTCTGCCCGCCATTTTTTGCATGGCTGATATGTTCAAGGCTTTCAGCAGATGAAATGTGTACCAGATAAAGCGGACAATTATGTTCAGAAGCCATCGCCAAAACCTTTTTCACGGCCTCTGCCTCGGTATTTGAAGGGCGTGATAGGGCATGGTAAAGGGGTGCGGTTTTGCCTTCCTCAAAGAAACGGTTGCGAAAATTCTCAATTTCATCGCCCATCTCGCAATGTACGGCCAGCATCCCTCCTGCTTTGCCAACAATCTCAAGCACTTGCCGCAATTCATCATCCTGCAGGCCCACGGTTGGTTTGTAAGCCATATACACTTTGAACGACCGGATGCCCTGTTGAATACACGCCAGCAGCTCGTTTCCGGTGTTCTTAACAAACTTAACCGGACTTACATGAAACAAAGTTTCGCAAAGCGATGTTTCAGCTTCTTTCTTTCTTTGCTCAAGCGCTTCTGTGATTGGTTGCCCACGTTTCGGGGTCACAAAATCAATGATGGTGGTTGTGCCACCGGCAAGCGCTGCACAACTGCCTGAATAAAAATCATCGGCTGAAAAACCTGCCGGTGTTTGCAAGTGCATATGCACATGTGGGTCAATTCCTCCGGGTAAAACAAAATACCCTTCGGCATCAATCTCCTGCTCAGCATGAATAGTAGAAGGAAGTTGCGAAGCAATCTGATCAATCTTCCCTTCCCGGATCAGGATATCAGCGCTGAATATTTCAGTGTGGTTTACAATGGTTCCGTTACGAATGATGGTGCTCATTTTTATAAAAGTCTAAAATCTAAAGTCTAAAATCCAAAATAAATGCAGAGATTGAAAACAGGATACTATTCCAGGGTTTTCTCAAATAATCCGTCAACACTTTCAACAAACCCAAGTTTCTTCAGATAACCGGCATACTTCCTGCTGTTTCCCGCAGCCACCACCCTTCTGATCCCCGTTTCAGCAAACCTGTTTATGAGCTGTCCGTAAATAAATCGTCCGTTTTTAAAATCCCGGTATTCAGCAAGCACATAATCCAAACCAACTTTCAGGGTGCCATCTCCTTCGCGGTGTGCAAGAAAAACGCCTGCTACTGCCATATTGCGCAAGGTAAAAAAACTAACGGTATTCATTTCCGGTTTATACCCGAACCCGGGGAAAAATGATTGAATATCATTGTTGTGAAACTCAAGGAACCGGATAAGGTAGCGATTTTCGGGCCGCACCTCCAGTATCTCAAAAACTTCTTTTTTAGAATAAATGCTTACCAGGTAATAAATATCAACACAGGCAATAAAAGTGTTGAGGAAACCAACCGGCCATGCGCCTATCAGATAACCGTAAGTGGCAAATGTTGTGGCGCCGGCCAGGTTTATCCACCTGAATTTCAGGATGGAGTTCATGGTCATTGAAATCGCGATGATCGCAGAGGCGAAATAGCCTACCCATTGCAGTACTGATATTTCCATAAAAAGTTATTTACAATAATTTCGGATTGCATTCTGAGCCTGTGAAAACCCAAGTTGCGCAGCTTTGTGCCAGTCGTTGCAAGCATCCGGGCTTTGGCCCGTCTGGTATCGTATGATACCCCTGTTGTACCATGCTTCGGCATAATTGGCTTTAAGGCTGATGGCGTAATTGAAATCCTGCAAACTTCCATTGAAATCCCCCAGGCTGCCACGCATAATCCCACGGTTGTTCAGGGCTTGTATGTGTTTTGGATTCAGCTCGATGGCACGGGAATAATAGCGTTCGGCCTGCTGCATATTGCCATCCCTGTCGCTTACATTGCCCAGAAAAAACCAAGCAAAAGCCTGATCAGCCGATGAGCGCTTTTTATCAACCACATCTTCCATCAAAGTACGCGTGCTTTGCCAAACGCCCGTCCGGGTGTAAGTGGAAACGGCAAAAAATAAAAGCCAGGCTCCGGCAAGTGCCAGAATCCGGGTCCGGATCATAGGTGACATTGTTATCTCTCCTTCAATCAATGCTTTAAGCCAGATACCCGCCACCAAGAACAAACCAATGTAAGGCAGATAAACATAGCGTTCGGCCACGATAAACAAACGCGACCAGAAAAGTGGCAGCACCATGGAGACCGAAAGAATAAAAAACGCAAAACCCAGGAATGTTTCACGACGGTATCTTCGAAGGCGGTATATACCAAAGGCAACCAATATCAACAGCAGAAAGCTCAGGTAATATTCGGCAGGAAGCCAGCCTGCTGTTTTTGCAGGATATGCATAAATAGCCGAAAGCTGCAGGGGGAAAATCAATTTTACAAGATAGAATGCCACGCCATAGCTCAGCAAAAAAATACGGTCGAAAAGATGATAATCGGCTTCCAGCACTTCAATGTGACCGAAACTTGCAGCGGCGCGGATAGAAACCAGGCCAAAGATGACCGAAACAATGAAAAACGGAATCTTTTCAAGGATGGCGGCTTTATTAATGCTGCGCCGGCGCCAGGCATCCATCACGAAAAGTACCATAGGCAAAGTGGCAGCCATTGATTTGGAAAACAGGGCAAACAGGAAAAAAACAAAAGCGATAAAAATGTATTTGAACCTGAAGTTGTGCTCAAGATAACGCCAATAAGCCAGGAGCGCAAGCAAATAAAACATTGTAAAAAGACCGGTACTTCGCGCCGAAAGCCAGGCAATGCTTTCCACATGCATAGGATGAAGGGCCATAAGCATTGCTGCCAGCAAAGCTGCGTATTCATTTCTGCGGAGGCTTCTTGCCAGAAAGTACACCAGTAAAATATTCACAAGGTGTAATAAAAGGTTAAAGAACTTATAAGGAGTGGCATCAGATCCTGAAAAATAATGGTTCAAGGCAAAAGAAAGCACCGGAATGGGCTGGTACATGCCCATGTAGAAAGTGCTGAAATAGCTGCCAACATTCTCAACCGTAAGATGCTGGATATCCGGATTATCAATATACTCGCCATCGTCCCAGCCTGCCAGAAATGTCTGCCTCAGGCTGCCGGAATACAATAAAATGGTGAAAACAAGCAAGCCGCTCAGGAGCCAATGCCTGCGTTTCCACTCGAAGGCAAAAGCCAGGGATTTGCTTTTCAGTGTTTTTCTCCGCTTTCTGATCTCTTTTCTTTTCACTCTACAAATTTTACGCGATTCAGGTTCCCGGCAATACAAAAAGGCTTTAGCCGGATAAATATGACCAAAGCCTGGTTAGATGTACGAACCCAAAATCCGGAGTCCGGATTCAGGCCTTATGCGTTGCCTGCCATTCCCACTGATTTACTGCGTTCAATGGATTGCAGCGCCAGGTAATTGTCACCAAATTTTTTCAGGTTGTCCATTTCCACATCGTACTGATCGAAATGACGTTCTTCGTCGGCTACAAGCGCTTCAAACAGTTTTTTGGTTACTGAGTCGGCATTCTGGGCGCACACATTTGCCCATTCGTTGTAGTCGTTGGCGCTTGAAGTTTCCATATCGGCAGCCAGTTGCAGCATTTCTTTCACATCGTGGATCTTCTTTGTGGGATGGGCAACTTCCATCTCCACTTCGCCTTTCAGAAAAAGGATGCGTTCGGCCAGTTGTTCCACATGCAGCATTTCTTCAATGGCGGTTCTTTTGAAAAGGTTTGCCAGCAGGTCGTAGCCCTGATCGTCGCAATGAAAGTGGAAGTACATGTACTGGTGTACGGCAGCCAGTTCGTCGGCTACGGCTTTGTTGAGCAGTTCGATGCTTTTGTCGCGGTTTTTCATGATTAAGATTTTTTTGGGGGTCTCTTCTGAAAAATGATTTATGCCACTAAGTCACTAAGAACACGAAGTTACACAAATAATAATTTATTGTTTTATAACACTTTGTGATATCTCATGTCTTGGTGGCAATTCATCAGATTCTACTTTTCAGCGCAGGCCCATGGTTCAATGAATAAATGATTGTTGCCGCAAATTTAAGGAAATTATGGGAGAGGGAAAAATGGAAAAATTACATGGATGGTCTTAATGGAAAACAAAAATAGTAAATTAGCCGAAAAAAACCGATTCATCAGCAACGCTTACCATCTGGTTTCACTTATCTAATAAGACCAGCTAAACCCAACGATCACAGAAAACCAATGAAGTATCAAAACATCAGAGAAGAAGAACTTAAAAACAAAATCGCGCAGGACTACTTCTGGATTTACGACTGTACGAAAATAATAGGCAATGTTGACTTTTGCGTTTGCATGCATCATAGCCAAACGGAAATATCTGAACTTGAATCATTGTTGTGGGCAGAGGCCAAAAAGGGTTCAGCAGATATTTACAAATCCATTGTTCAACTCATACTGACCATTGGGAAGGCGCGAACATTCGACAAGTTTTTGCCACCGGCCATGCTGGGCGCATTTGATGGAGAAAAAATTGCTTTCGTTCCATACAACGACATTCATGAGGTATTTTACATAAACGATTTCAACTGGAACGTAACACCTTCAAACCACGATACAAAAGAGTTCAAACTCATTCACGAAAAAGTAAAAGCGATCATTGTCAGCAAAGCACTGCTGTTTAATTTCCTGGATGACGACAAAGAACTGAAGCAATTTATCAAAAAGAATTTCATCGTTGGTAAATTCGGCTTGACCAAAACCAGGATTGATAAAAACAATTTCATGACCATTTACAACAAATGGTTGCAAGCGGTTAAACCTTCAATTGGTTTAAAATGGGATGTTCTGAAAAAAAGTGGGAATATCATTGATGGAGATTTTTACCTGGCCGATTTAATTTCAAGCGACAATTTAAGTCTAAAGGATAAGCTATTTGTCTATCTAAAAAACGACCACTATGAATTAGAAAGAAGTATTGATGATATGGGCATGTTTCAATTAAAAAGAGCCTTTTTCATTGACAATCAAGTTGCACATACACAATTCTGGAACAAATACGAACGGCCACCCAAAGAAGAATATTGGGACTATATTGTGGAGCGAAGGGATTTGCTTGTTCCTCAAGATGTAAGGGAACGAAAAGGCAGTTTTTTTACACCGCAAATCTGGGTTGAACTTTCTCAAAAGTATTTATCAGATGTTTTGGGCGAAGACTGGCAAGACGAGTACTATGTCTGGGATTGTGCCGCAGGAACCGGAAACCTGCTTAACGGCCTGACAAATAAATACAATATTTGGGCTTCTACCCTCGACAAGCAGGACGTGGAAGTAATGCACGATCGCATTAACAATGGGGCAAACTTGTTGCACGACCACGTTTTTCAATTTGATTTCCTGAATGATGATTTCAGCAAATTGCCAAAACCGCTACAGGGCATAATCAATGATCCCGAAATGCGGAAAAAATTGGTTGTTTATATTAATCCGCCTTATAAAAGAGGGTTAGGAGTCGCCAATACTAAGTGGCATTGCGATGAGTTAGGAGGTGCCAAGGATGAGTTATATATTCAATTCCTCTATCGCATTTATAAAGAAATCAATGGTTGTAAAATTGGAGTGTTTTCAAAACTGAAATTGCTCAATGCACCAGATTTCGAAACTATGAGAAAAATCTTTAAAGCAAAACTTGAAAGCCTTTTCGTGGCACCTGCCAACACATTTGATAATGTCAAAGGCAAGTTTCCAATAGGTTTTCAGATTTATGATACAAGTAAGCATGAAATATTTGAATCTGTTGTGGCTGACGTATTTGATGCAGGTAAAAATCTCGTTGGACCCAAACTATTTTCGACTTATAGTAATTCTGTTTTTTTAAACAAATGGCTTGCTTCATTTAAAGATAATGACTTACCTATTGCAAAGTTGATTTATAACAGCAATGATTTTCAGCATCAAAACCGAATACGTATCACTCATCAAAACGAAATTGTTTTAGGAGGTGATGGAAAGTTTCCAATTTCCAAATCAAATCTGATTGTTGCTTCTGTATACCTTGCTATCCGTCATTGCATTGAAGCTACCTGGTTAAATGATCGTGATCAGTTTTTATACCCGAACGATGGTTGGAAAACTGACACAGAATTTCAAAACGACTGCCTTGCCTTTACCCTTTTCAGCAACAACATTCAATCAAAATTCGGCACCAACCATTGGATTCCATTCACTGAACAGGAAGTAGATGCCAGGGAAAAATTTGAAAGCAACTTTATGAGCAAGTTCATAAAAGGGAAAATTCCTCCCGAAAAAAAGTCTATTGATATTTTTTCGATATTGATTGAGCCAAAGGTTCATTACGAAGTCCCTCTAAAATTCTCCAAAGTGGCACAAGCTGTTTTTGATGCAGGCCGGGAACTCTGGAAATACTATCACGCACAACCAAATTGCAATGTAAACGCTTCGCTGTACGATATCAGGGAACATTTTCAGGGCAGAAACGAAAAAGGGAAAATGAACAACAAAAGCGACGACGAAACCTATATGCAACTAATAAGCAACTTAAGAGAACAATTAAAGGAGCTTGCTAAAAAAATCGAACCGAAGGTTTATGAGTATGGGTTTTTAAGAGAATGAATGGTGGTAAATTGGTATTTGTCTTTGCTATTTTGCAAATGGCTTCGCTGAGTTACCTTAGATCAGTTGCCGTGTTCCCCGGGAAATACCACAAACCGGGTTATTGAAGCACAAATCCGTAAAAGAACCTGTTTTATTTCTTTTTATGTCTGAAACCCGACAACAGAAATCAGCATAAAGTCAGAGGAGTAATTAAATCTTACAAAAAGAACAAAAGAGGTATCGGGTAGACTTAAAAGTTGATTTTCAAATATGAACAGAAATATCTCACCTAAAAAAGTCCGCTGGGGCATCATTGGTACTGGCGGAATTGCACATAAGTTTGCCGGGGATATTCTTAGAGTACCCAATGCAGAGCTCGTGGCTGTGGCATCAAGGAATCAGGCCAAAGCAGAATCATTTGCAAAACAATATCACGCTGAAAGGTCCTACGCTGGCTATCATTACCTGGCCGGTGATCCTCTTGTTGATGCAGTATATATTGCCACGCCTCATGCTTTTCATAAAGAGGACACTTTGCTTTGTCTGAAAAGGAGAAAAGCCGTGTTGTGTGAGAAGCCTTTAGCCCTGAGCATCTTGCAGGTGAATGAAATGATTGAAACCGCCAAAGCCAATGACACCTTGCTCATGGAAGCCATGTGGACAATGTTTCTGCCGCATTACCAAATGGTTCTGAAACTATTAAAGGAAGGCGCTATCGGAAACATTACCGGGCTGGAAGCCGACTTTGGTTTCAGTCCACATTATGATCCTGAATCAAGGCTGTTTAAAAAAGAACTGGGCGGTGGCAGCTTACTCGACATTGGTATCTATCCCGTTTTCCTTGCATTATCGGTTTTGGGCATACCTGATGAAATAGAAGCCAGTGCAACCTTTTTCGACACCGGTGCCGATTCATCCTGTAGCATGGTTTTCAGCTATTCAAATCATGTAAAAGCCCGTTTGTATAGCACATTCTTAAAACAAACTCCAACGGTTGCCACCATTTCCGGCGAACAGGGAAAGATCGGCATACATCCGAAGTTTCATGCACCCTCCTCATTCAGCATTGAAAAAGGAGGCACGATCCAAAGGCTTGATTTTGGTGTGAACACCAATGGCTATAGTTTTGAAATCGAACATTTCAGCAATTTGCTGTTGAATGGCAAAACAGAAAGTCCGCTTATGCCACTCAGAACCAGCAAACGACTTATACAATTATTGGACGCAGTGAGGGAAAAAATTGGTTTGGATTATTGAGAAACGAAATGCTTCTGCCCGGGTTAAACAGGCTGATTAATGACTGGTTGCATCTTGCTGAATGCAACCTTTTTTTATTTACGATCTCAACGATATGCTGCTATCTTTGCAGACTTTTCCTAATAAAAACTCATGAGTCTGTCTCACACAAAAATGCAGAAACCCGAAAAGTTCAGTGAGAATAGAATTACCCTCTGGCAGGAATTAAAAGGCGCCATCAAAGGCACGGAAGCCGATTACACCAAAATCGGCGTTAAAAAAGCAATTTTCCTGCTGGCAGTGCCTATGGTGCTGGAACTGGTAATGGAATCAACCTTTGCCGTTGCTGACATTTACTTTGTTGGCAAACTCGGCGCTTCGGCCGTGGCCACCGTTGGTCTTACCGAAACCTATCTTTTCCTGCTCTATTCAATGGGAATGGGGCTTTCCATTGCGGTTACCGCCATTGTAGCCCGCCGGATCGGTGAAAAGAATCCGGAAAAAGCTGCTGTTGCGGCTATCCAGTCTGTTTATCTTGGGTTGTTGTTCTCCCTTCCTTTTGCCATTGCAGGTATCTGGTTTGCAAGAGATTTGCTCCGGATCATGGGCGCCGACGAATGGACACTCACGGTTGGCTACCGTTATGCCCAATGGATGCTGGGTGGCAATGCCGTGATCATGCTGCTGTTTGTGATCAATGCCATTTTCCGCGGCGCAGGCGATGCAGCCATCGCCATGCGCATCCTTTTCATTGCCAACGGGATCAATATTGTGCTGGATCCATTGCTGATATTTGGCTATGGGCCTTTTCCCGAACTGGGAATACAAGGTGCAGCAATCGCTACCAATATCGGCAGGGGTATCGGAGTTGTATGCCAGTTATGGATACTATTCAGAGGTGGCAAGCATATCAGGGTGCTGACCGCCCAATTGCTCTGGAACCGGGTGGTTATGCTGCAAATCATAAAAACCTCGCTTGGCGGTATAGGACAGATGCTGGTAAGCATGACTTCCTGGATATTTATCGTACGCATTCTTTCCGAGCTGGGCAGCGAGGTGGTTGCCGGCTCTACCATTGCCATCCGCATCATGATGTTTACCACCATGCCTGCCTGGGGCATGTCGAATGCCGCGGCCACACTGGTGGGTCAGAACCTGGGAGCCGGTAATCCGGATAGGGCTGAGTCGGCTGTGTGGAAAGTCGGACTGTATAACATGTTTTTCCTGCTGGCAGTATCAATGGTATTTTTCTTTTACAATAAATCACTCATGGGAATATTCACTGACGATCCCAAAGTAATTGCTGTTGGTTCGGAATGGCTTAAAATCCTTTCTTATTCCTATTTTGTTTACGGCTGGTGGATGGTATCAGTGCAGGCCTTTAACGGTGCCGGAGACACGCGCACACCTACCTGGATCAACCTGGTGTTTTTCTGGATGATCCAGATTCCATTATCCTGGGTCATGGCCATATACATGGGATGGGAATACTCCGGGGTGTTCTGGGCGGTTTTCATTTCCGAAACATCGGTGGGTTTGTTCACGCTATGGTTGTTTACAAGAGGGAAGTGGAAATTGATGAATGTTTGAAGCCTGATCGCGCAAACACGTTTCTTACCTTTGCCGGAAATTCCAACAAAAATGTGTTTTTGTGTGTTAAGCAATTACATCCTAAAACAAAGATTATGATCCCTTCCGATAAACCTTCCGGCTTCATATCACGATTTCTTGGCGGCATCGAAAAAGTAGGCAATAAACTCCCTCATCCAGCCACATTGTTTGCCATGTTTGCCGGTTTTGTGATTCTTGTTTCGGGTTTTGTGAGTTTGTTCAATTTCTCAGTGACACACCCCGGCACCGGCCAGGAGATTGAACCTGTAAGCCTGATGACCATTCACGGCCTGCATCTAATCATCACAAAAATGGTAACGAATTTTACAGGTTTTGCCCCGCTGGGAACCGTTCTTGTGGCTTTGCTTGGAATCGGCATCACCGAAGCCAGCGGCTTGATGTCAACCGCATTGCGTAACCTGGTTCTGTCAGCGCCGAGGCGCATGCTCACTTTTGCCATAGTTTTTGCCGGCATTCTTTCCAATACAGCCAGCGAAGTTGGCTATGTGGTACTGGTTCCGCTTGGCGGAATTATTTTCCTGGCGGTTGGCCGCCATCCCATCGCCGGCATTGCAGCCGCTTTTGCAGGCGTTTCGGGAGGGTATAGCGCCAATTTGCTACTGGGCACCATTGACCCCCTGCTGGCAGGCTTATCCGAAGAAGCTGCACATATTATAGATCCTGCTTATGAGGTGAACCCAGCAGCCAATTACTATTTCATGTTTGTCAGCACTTTCTTTATTGCTGCTGCGGGCACCTGGGTCACAGAAAAAATCATCATTCCACGCCTTGGAACTTACAAAGGCAACGCCAAACCCGAAACCATTGAAATGCTTACCCCAAATGAGAAACGCGGCTTACGTTTCACTTTCTGGACGCTGGTCGTGCTGGTGGTCATCATTGTGTGGGGAACCATACCTGTTTCAGGCGGTTTCTGGGAAAATGTACCGGCATCGGGCTTTCTGCGCGATCAGGAAACCGGAAGTCTTTTGCGCTCTCCATTTATGTCGGGGATAGTAGCCATGATCTTTATTATTGCCGGAATACTTGGTATTGCATATGGCATTGGGGCCAAAACCCTGAAAAGCAATTACGATGTGATTAATGGTATGGGCAAGTCGATGTCAACGCTGGGTACCTATATCGTACTGGTTTTCTTCGCAGCGCAATTTGTTGCTTACTTTAACTGGACCAACCTGGGTTTGATCACAGCCATCAAAGGCGCAGAAATTATCGGATCAATTGGTATGGGAAGGATCCCATTGATGATCAGTTTGGTGTTGCTTGCTTCTGCGATCAACCTGGTGGTTGGAAGCGCCTCGGCGAAATGGGCGATCATGGCGCCGGTGTTCATACCCATGTTTATGCTGCTTGGCTACTCGCCTGAGTTCACCCAATTAACTTACCGTGTCGGCGACAGTGTTACCAACGTGATCGCACCTATGATGTCGTATTTTGCACTCATTGTTGCATTTGTTGAGAAATACGACAAGCGGGCTGGTATCGGAACCATTATTGCCACCATGCTTCCCTACACTTTTGTTTTTCTGGCAGTCTGGCTCGTACTGCTGATTATATGGATCAGCCTTGGCTTACCGATAGGCCCCGGTTCAGAATTGTTTTACACCCTGCCTTCGAATTAATTGCAGGTTAAAAAACAGTTGCTTGCAATCCGGCATAAGAAGGCATTACACCCTTTCAATCACCAGCGCTATCCCCTGCCCCACGCCGATGCACATGGTGCACAAAGCTTTTTTCAGCCTGGCTTGCTGTAACTGATGATATGCAGTGGTAACAATGCGGGCTCCGCTCATGCCAAGCGGGTGCCCAAGCGCTATGGCGCCGCCCCAGCGGTTGATTCTGGGATCGTCATCTGCCAAATCCATTTCGCGGGTGCAACCCAGCGATTGCGCTGCAAAGGCTTCGTTTAGTTCGATTACATCCATCTGATGCAGGGTCAAACCCAGGCGTTTCAGAAGTTTTTGTGTTGCCGGAACCGGCCCCATGCCCATGGTTCGGGGAAGCACACCTGCCACTGACATTCCCAAAATCCTGGCTTTAGGGCTGAGATAGTGCTTGCTGACAGCTTCTTCTGAAGCGATGATCAGCGCCGCTGCCCCATCATTCACACCGGAAGCATTTCCGGCAGTAACCGTACCGCCCGGGTGGGTAATGGGTTTGAGTGCTGCCAGTTTTTCAATTGAGGACAAGCGGGGATGTTCATCGGTGTTTACAATCACAGGATCGCCTTTACGCTGTGGGATCACAACCGGGATGATCTCATCGGCAAAGAGATTATTGGTTTGCGCATGATGGGCTTTTTCCTGGCTCCATTGAGCAAATTTGTCCTGGTCTTCGCGGCTTATCTTATAATCCGTTGCAATGTTTTCAGCCGTTTGGATCATAGATTCCGTCCCATATTTCTGATCAAGGGCCTTATTAATGAACCTCCAGCCGATGGTGGTGTCATAAATCTGTGCATCGCGGGCAAATGCTTCTGTGGATTTGCCCATCACAAACGGCGCGCGCGACATACTTTCCACACCTCCTGCTATGATCAGTTCAGCTTCGCCGGCTTTGATGGCACGGGCAGCTGTTCCAATGGCATCCATACCTGATCCGCATAAACGGTTGATGGTTGCACCGGGAACGGCTTCAGGAAGCCCGGCAAGCAGCAGTGCCATTCGGGCTATGTTGCGGTTGTCTTCGCCGGCCTGGTTCGCACAGCCGAATAAAACATCGTCAATTTCAGCCCAGTTTACCTGTGGGTTGCGTTCCATCAAGGCTTTAATTGTGATGGCGGCCAGGTCGTCAGGCCTGACAGATGAAAGGCTGCCGCCGTAACGGCCAACGGGAGTGCGGATAGCATCGCAGATGTATACTTGGGTCATGTCGCTATAATTATTTTTGTTGTCATTTTAATATCTGTTGGCAGCCCCGAAAGCTATCGGGAGCAGTTGGAAAAAATTTCTGACTCATTGCCAACATGATTTTGCATAATTGCCAACTGCCAACTGCCTGTTGCCAACTATTTTTTTAATGCCTCAAGCTTCGGCTTAATATATCTGAACGCATTCAGCATTCCTTCGCTCAGTTTGTCCACTTCTTTTTGGGTCATAACGGTGGAGAACATACAGGCAAAGGTGTTGATCATCATAATCTGTTCGTTATGATACATGAAATCAAGCATTTCATCAATCAGGGCTGAAACCTCTTTTGGCTGGTAAGCTTCGCGGAAGGTTTGCGGAGGCGTTTCCCTGAGATGCACCCTGAACATAGATCCTGAACCGGTTAAGGAAATCGGAACATCAGCCAGTTTTACCGCTTCTTCAATTTGCTTGATAGCAAGTTGGGTTAAAGCATTGAGCCTTAGCACAGCTTCACGATCGAACAGTTCAAGCGCAACCCGGCCTGCTGTTGTAGTGATAGGGTTCGCAGAAAAAGTTCCTGAGAATGGAAACAAAAGTTTTTTCTCACGCGGGTCGAGCACTTTCAGGATATCGGCGCGGCCTCCAAAAGCGCCAACGGGAAAACCTCCGCCGATGATTTTTCCAAAGGCCGTCATATCGGGTTTTACATTGTAGCGTTCCTGTGCTCCACCGTAATTTACGCGGAAAGTAACCACTTCGTCAAAGATCAGCAAAGCGTTGTTTTGGCGGGTCCAGTTGTAAATGGCTTCAATGAAACTATCAGTTGCAGGAACCAACCCAACGCGGTGGGGAACCGGATCAATGATAACAGCGGCGATTTTATCAGCCTGCCGGTTCAGGATGGCCAGGGTTCTTTCGATATCATTGTAGGGGAAAATGATCATGTTATCCAGGACTCCCTGCGGTGTGCCATAGGATAACGGAACACTGTTTGGCTGATCCACCTCTCCCCAGCTGGAAGGATTGGGCGCCTGGCTTATTTCGGCAAAATCGTAAGTTCCGTGGTAAGCGCCTTCGGCCTTGGCAATCTTTGGCCGGCCAGTGTAAGCCCTGGCTGCTTTCATCATGGCCATCACCGCTTCCGTTCCCGAATTGGTAAAGCGAATCTGTTCTACGCTTTCAACCCTGTTGCAAAGCAATTGTGCAAGGGCAACCTCAGCCTCGGTGGCCATGGTATATGCCGTACCCCTTTGCAGCTGTTCTGTTACCGCGTTTACAATGGCCGGATGTGCATGACCGTGAATGAGGCTGGCCATGTTGTTGGCAAAGTCGAGGCGAGGGATGCCGTCAATGTCGGTAACATAGCAGCCGCTGGCGTGGGCTGCATAAAACGGGTGAGGCTTGTGAAAAACCGTATTGCGGCTCACACCACCGGGAATAATCCTGCAGGCCTGTTCGTAAATTTCTTCGGCACTGCGTTTAATTGCAGATGAATTAGCTTGTTGAGAGATCATGAAAAATTTCAGATTTTAGATTTACGATTTTGAGTTTGATAATCCACTTGCTTTGAAGCAGGTGAAATGGCTAATTCTCAGTTTTGTACAGTTTAGCCTCTGTTTTTTCCTGCAAAATTTCAAAAGTAACACCTGGCGCCAGTTCCCGTATAAAAAGCCCGTAAGGCTTTACATCAATGATTGCCAGGTTGGTATAAATCCGGGTAACAACGCCTTTGCCTGTGAGCGGATAAGTGCATTTCTTCACAATTTTGGCTTCGCCTGTTTTGGTGTTGTGCTGGCTGATCACAAAAACATTTTTCACGCCAGCCACCAGGTCCATAGCACCGCCAACGGCAGGAATGGCTTTGGCATCGCCGGTTGACCAGTTTGCCAGATCGCCTTTTTCAGAAACCTGGAGTGCTCCCAACACACAATAATCAATATGCCCGCCGCGGATCATCGTAAAACTGTCGGCATGATGAAAAAAACATGCCCCGGGAATGGCGGTCACACATTTCTTTCCTGCATTAATCAGTTCAGGATCTTCCTCACCGGCAGCGGGAACCGGGCCCATGCCCAGCAAACCGTTTTCGGTGTGATAAATCACTTCACGGCCTTCGGGAACGTATCCGGCTACCAGTTCCGGAATTCCGATACCAAGGTTCACATAAGAACCGTCGGGGATGTCCATGGCCACTTTCTGCGCCACTTCATTCATTTCCCACCCAATTGTTGCATTATTTTCTACCATGGATACCTCCTGTCTTCGGCTACAAGTTTTGATTCATCGGCGGGATTGGGCACGTGTACAACCCGTTGTACAAAAATTCCGGGCGTAACCACCACTTCGGGATCAATACCGCCAAGATTAAGAATTTCCCTGGCCTGCACGATGGTTGTATTTGCTGCAGTGCACATGATCGGGCCAAAATTGCGTGCGGTTTTGTTGTACAGCAGATTGCCATACCTGTCGGCGGCTTTACATTTTACCAACGAAAAATCAGCCCTGATACCGTATTCCATCACATAGGTCAACCCGTTAAAAACCCTTGTTTCCTTGCCTTCGGCCAGGGGGGTGTTTACTGAGGCCGGAGTAAAGAAAGCCGGTATTCCTGCACCGCCGGCCCTGATTCTTTCTGCCAGCGTTCCCTGCGGAACCAATTCAAGTTCAATTTCCCCATTGTGGTATAATTCGGGGAAAACCTTTGAGTTTGCGGTTCGGGGAAAAGAACAGATCATCTTCTTCACCTGCCGGTTTGCAATAAGTGCGGCAAGGCCCACATGGCCACTGCCGGTGTTGTTACTGACAACTGTCAGGTTTTTGGCGCCGTGGTCAATCAGTGCGTGTATGAGTTCTATGGGGCTTCCTGCCTCGCCAAACCCGCTGATCATCACCGTGGCGCCATCAAAAATATCAGCAACGGCTTCCTTTGCTGATCCGATTGTTTTGTTTATCATGGATTATTCCTTTACAGTTCATGGGGTTAAGAACAGATGTTTTAGAAATTACAAATTGAGTCCACTCCGAAAAGCCATTATTAGCCACTCCCGATAGCTATCGGGAGGCACAAAAACACTAAGTTTCACTAAGTGCAACTTGTTTATTATAAACGCTTTGTGTTTCTTTGAGTATTGGTGTCTTAGTGGCATAGCCTAATTTTATACTTTTCAGAGTAGGCTCCAAATTAAAAAATACAAATCACAAACAAATCCAAAATTCAAATAACCAAAGGTGTCTATGACAATCCGCTGATTTGAAACTTTCAATTTTGTGCTTGCTATTTATTTGGTTTTTGTGATTTGGAATTTGTAATTCATTAACCGTAGCGATAACAGCTTATCGCATTGGCCGCAAAATTTATTTCTTTCTACCCGTTTCTATGGATTCGTGGAGTTTGCGTTCAATTTCGGCAAGCTCATCTTCGAAGAAATGCCTGTCGAAGCCGTAAGGTTTCAGGTTGGCGATGGTGTTTTCCTTTTCATCGTAGTGAACCAGGTAAACCTTGTCCATCCATTCCATATTGCGGCCTTCGTTGAATTTCAGGGCAAATAGTTTTTGTCCCGGAAGGTCAACGGTTCCAAGCAATGAGATTTTGCCTGCCGAAGAGGTCTGTGTGATGTAACGCGATGGGCGGTTCAAGGATGCCAGCTCACGGTAAACCTTGCTGAACACTTTGTCAATCTGCGCCACAGGCTGGTTGAAATAATGAAACTCACCGGTGGGGCGGGCAAGATACATGGAGTGGAATCCTACGCCGAGCATGGCAAATACATTGCCCAGGTCAATCCAGTTCTGAGCCGAGCGATCTACATCCACTTCGCCGTTTTCTTTCTGGAACAAGCTGATGTGGTTCATGATCGGGCTTTGGCTTTTTATGGTGACCCCATGTGCCTTCAGCCTGCGGATGGCTGCAATTGTGCTGAGGTTCAACACTTCGCGAGGCGTGGAGAAATGCGACATAAGCGCCAGTTGAATGCCATTGTCATAAAGCCTCTTGAAAAGCTCCAACATCTTGTTGTACGAAGGCATGAGAATCATCTCAGGGTTGTAAGTCAAAACACGGGTTCCGAGACGGATGGTTTTTATATGGCCAAGTGCCGGATCTTCGATAATGGGTGTAATGTATTCTTCAAAGCGCTCTGCTTTCAGGTAACCTGCATCGCCGCCGGTTATGAGTACATCGCTCACTTCTTTATGACGCTTCAGGTACTCATGAATCTGATGCACATCTTTCTGGATGAACATATCGTCGTCGCCACGAACCTGGGCATGACGGAAGCAATAATTACAGAAAGCGAAGCAATTCTGGGTCTGAACATCAAAAATAAGCTTGCACTGAGGGTATTTGTGCTGGCTGCCTTCTATTACTTCAATCTCGCCGTCCTCGTTGACAAAGGTGGGCTTGTTAAGTTGCTGTTTGCCATCGTGGGGGTTGGTTTCGCGGATATATTCTTTTACGATCCGGTTCTTCTCTTCTTCCGAACCTGCATTCAGGTAAGCTTTGGCAACATCGGAGCGGATCATACCGGGTTGGGGGAAAACCAACTGGAATACAGAATCATTCTTAAAATCGGCCCATTTAATGGTATTCAAAACATGCTTGTTAGCCATGAAACGGTAAACCTTTATGAAAAGTTCCCGTTCTTCGAGGTGGCCGATCTCAATGCCATTTTCTGACAGGATTTTTACAATCTCGCGGAAGCCTTCCAGCCCGGAGTAATGTTTGCGGTCGTTGAAGTGAAATTCCTCGGTTTCCCTTAAACTGGAGTGTTTCGGATAAGCCCTGTGCAAACGGCTAAGAACGCCGGTTGGCGCCAGGTTCTCGTCGCGAATGATGGCTTTGGTTTCGTCAGAATAGTGAAAACGGTGCATCAGCTCTTCAACATCGGCCTGAGTAAAAATTGCACCACTTTCCGTAACTGTTAAGATCTCTTTCATTTGAAGCTGTTTAAGTGTTTTACAATTGTTTGTATTTTGCATTCCGGCACACATCTGTTCGTGCCCCGGACATTGTGGTTGTGTATATAATAATGGTTTACAGTTTATTGCCGCAAAATTATCTTTTGATCCTGAGAAGTGTTTGAAAGATAAGGTTATTGATGTTTTTGGAGCGCAAAAGTACTGATAAAAGACCAATTGGATATCATAAAGCGGAAACAGAATCAATAATTTTTAACCGTTTCGGACCACTGACCGATTCCTGTCATTTTTTTCTCAGGGTGAGCACTTTTAATATATCTTTGCCGCCTTGATTTAAAACAACCGTTAAAATGAATATTATAATTGCCGGCGACGGTGAAGTGGGATTCCACCTGGCAAAGCTTTTGTCAGGCGAACACCACAATATTACCATCGTTGACCCGCATGAAGAATTGCTGAAAATGATTGAAAGCCACACCGATCTGATGGCTGTTACCGGCGATTCAACTTCTATAAAAACCCTCGAAAGCGCCAATATCAAAAGGGCTGACCTGCTGATTTCGGTGGTTCATGATGAGCAGATCAATATCGTTACCTGCATACTGGGAAAAAAACTTGGAGCCAAACGAACCATCGCCCGTATTAAGAATGCCGAATACCTATCAGAGGATAACTGCACACTCCTTAACTCATTGGGAATTGACGCACTGGTTTGTCCTGAAAGCATTGCCGCCGAAGAACTTGTGAGGTTGCTTCAGCAGCCGGCTGCAACCGAGGTTTTTGATTTCTCGGAAGGCCGCCTGATGCTTTTCCTGGTACGGCTTGACGAAAAATCGCTGGTTCTTGACAAAACCCTGAATGAAATAGCACATGAACACCCAAAACTCGATTTCAGGGCGGTGGCCATTCACCGTAACGGAAAAACCATCGTTCCCAAAGGCGATGACAGTTTTCTTCTGAACGATTTGATTTATGTGGTGACCAAACCCAGCGGAATTGAAGAACTTTTCAGGCTGGGCGGTAAGGAAAAGCACAAAATCCATAATGTAATGATCATAGGCGGGGGGCGGATCGGACGGGAAACGGCACGCCGGATTGAAAATGATTTCAATGTCAAACTTATCGAAATTGATAAGGACCGCTGCGTGTACCTGTCGGATATGCTGCACAACACATTGATCATCAATGGCGATGCACGCGACACCGAAATTCTGGAAGATGAAGGCATCAGAAATATGGATGCTTTTATCGCCGTGACCGACGATACGGAAACCAATATGTTTTCGTGCCTGCTGGCCAAACGCCTCGGTGTAAAACGTGTGATCCCGCTGGTAGAAAACATTGACTATATTGACATTTCTCAAAGCATTGGCATTGAATCAATTATCAATAAAAAACTGATCACTGCCAGCCACATTGTACAATACACCATGGAAGCAGAGGTTACCGCCATAAAATGCCTCAGCGGAATAGATGCCGAGGTGCTGGAGTTTGTGGTGAAACCTAAATCCAGGATCACAAAAGGGACAATCCGCAAGATAAAAACCCCGCCGGGTTCCTTGATTGGCGGGATTATCCGTGGCGACCAAAGCCATATTGCAACCGGCGACTTCCAGATCGAAGCCGGTGATAAAGTTGTGGTTTTTGCTATCCCTGAAGCCATTTACAAAGTATCCACACTATTTCATTAAAAGGAATCGATTGCCGAAGCTGAGCCATGCCTGATACAACCAAAATACATGCAAGGGTCATCGTAAAGATTATGGGCGTTTTTCTGATGATCATCGCCATTATGATGGCATTGGGATTGGTGTTTTCATATGTGTATAATGAACCCGACAAACAGGCCCTGATTTTATCTGCAGCAATTACGTTTGTCAGCGGGCTTGTTCTCTTTCTGATCAACAGAAATGTTGATTATCAGGCCATCAATAAGCGCGATGGCTTTATCATTGTTAGTTCAACCTGGGTGGTGATTTCCCTTTTCGGAACCCTGCCTTTTTTGCTTTCAGGGGCTATCGATAATTTCACGGATGCATTTTTTGAAACCATGTCGGGGTTTACCACCACCGGCGCAACCATTCTTACGGATATTGAGGCGGTAAGCAAAGGCGTGCTTTACTGGCGCAGCTTAACACAGTGGATAGGCGGCATGGGCGTGATTGTGTTGGCTCTTGCTATTATGCCAATTCTCGGGATTGGAGGTATGCAGCTATTTATTGCAGAAGTACCCGGTCCAACAAAAGACAAACTGCATCCAAGAATAACTCAAACTGCCAAGTTGTTATGGGGTATCTATGTTTTGCTTACTTTCACCCAAGCCTTGCTCTTGTATGCCGGAGGCATGAATGTTTTTGAATCGGTTTGTCATGCATTCACCACAATGGCTACAGGCGGATTTTCAACACGAAATGCCAGTATAGCTGCTTTTTCGCCTTACATACAATATGTTACTGCCATCTTCATGTTTTTGGCCGGTACAAGCTTTGTACTACATTATTACGCGCTTCGTTTCCGGTTTCGCAAAGTATGGGAGAGTGAAGAGTTTCGCATGTACTTTAAAATTATTGCCATTACGACAGCTTTTATCACTATTTCGCTGATTTTTACCACCGAAGCCAGTTTTGGTACCGCATTTCGTGATGCCCTGTTTCAAACAATTTCAATTACAACAACAACAGGCTTTATCACAGCCGACTATCTTTTATGGCATCATTATTTGTGGTTACTGATTTTTATTTTGATGTTCACCGGTGGTTGTGCCGGCTCTACCGGTGGCGGCATCAAAATAGTCAGACAATTGTTGCTATTTAAGAACAGCAGGCTTGAATTGCGCAGGCTTATTCACCCAAAAGCTATTGTGCCTGTCAGACTAAGTGGTAAAGCAATTCCTGAAGGTATTATTTACAACGTTCTGGCTTTTTTCATCATCTATATTCTGATATTTGTTTTCTCATCATTATTTATGTCACTTATCGGATTGGACTTTGAAACATCCATTGGCTCAGTAGCAGCATCAATCGGAAATATCGGCCCGGGCCTGGGTAAAGTTGGGCCGGTTGACAACTATTCCTTCATACCTATACCAGGAAAATGGTTACTTGCCTTTCTGATGCTGCTTGGCCGCCTCGAACTCTTTACCGTACTTGTTTTATTTACCGCAACTTTCTGGAAAAAATAACCCGCCCGCTTGGACAACTTACCCTCATACAGATATATCTGGAAGATAGCTTATCCCATCATTTTAAGCCTGCTGGCCCAGAATGTGATCAATGTAATTGACACAGCATTTATGGGTCGTGTGGGCGAGGTAGAATTAGGTGCAGCCGCCATAGCCGGTATTTTTTACATCGTGCTGTATATGATCGGATTCGGATTCAGCACCGGGGCGCAAATACTGATGGCCCGACGAAACGGCGAGGGGAAATTCAAAGAAGTGGGCAATATCATGGATCACAGCATTTATGTGATGTTTGCCATGGGACTTTTCCTGTTCATCGTCATCAGGTTTCTGTCGCCGGCCATGTTACGCCCTTTTATTGACTCGGACGAAATCTATCAGGCTTCGGTTGTTTACCTTCAACACCGCATTTACGGAGTTTTCTTTGCATTTTTCAATGTGCTGTCGAGGGCTTTTTTGGTGGGGATCACCAAAACCCGCCTGCTGGTCTTCAGCGCCGTGATCATGGCAGCGGTAAACGTTTTATTTGATTACCTCCTGATTTTCGGCCATTGGGGCTTCCCTGAGTTGGGAATTGCCGGCGCAGCAACGGCATCGGTGATTGCCGAAGCAAGTTCGGCCGGTTTTTTTCTTTATTTCATCCTGAAAATGCACGATCGGAAAAAATACGACCTTTTCCTTTTTCCCAAAGTAAGTTTCCCGGTCATAAAGAGAACCTTTGTTGTTTCGGTTTTTGTTATGCTGCAGTATTTCTTTTCGCTGAGCGCATGGTTCATATTCTTTATGATCATCGAAAAAATGGGAGAGCGTCCCCTCGCGATCTCAAACATTATCCGCAGCCTTTACATGGTGCTTATGATCCCGGTGTGGGCCTTCAGTGTCACCACCAACACCCTGGTTAGCAACACCATCGGCAGGGGTTTTCCGAAGCTAGTGATACCCATTATCAAAAAGATCACAGGAATTACCCTGTTCAGCGTGCTGATCATGGTTGTTCCGCTGCTTTTTGTCCCTGAATGGCTCATACGCATTTATACTCCCGATGCATCGCTGATTGCCGAAACCCTACCTTCGGTTTACATCATCCTTGGGGCCACGGTGATGTTCGCGCTCACACAAAATATGTTCAGTGGCGTGTCAGGAACCGGCAACACCCGCGATGCACTGCTGATCGAAAGCTTCACCCTGATCGTATACCTGGTTTTTCCCTGGTATATCGGAATTAAATTACAACAACCCATAGCAATGGTCTGGTTCTCTGAATATGTGTATTTCACAGCTCTGGGGCTTTTCTCCTATTTATATCTGCGATCCCCGCTGTGGAAACACAAAATGATTTGATAAAAAAATCAGAACGTCGTTAAAGAATAAAGCTTACTTTTGCTGACTATAAAAAAATCCGGAGCCGAAATACCCCGAACCACCGGGTCAGAAACCGAACTTTTCACTGCATGCAGGATGAAAACCTAAATACCGAATGGTTTGTAATTGTGAACCCCAATGCCGGAAGGCGTAAAGGGGAGAAAGACTGGCCGGAAATTGCCCGGCTGATCAATGCCGCAAACATCCGGTTCAAAAGTGTTTTTACACAACACCGCATTCATGCCATACGCATGGCGCGCAAATTTGTGGAAATGGGTTACCGCAACCTGATTGTGGTGGGCGGCGACGGAACCATGAACGAAGTGGTAAACGGCATCTTCACCCAGTCAAAACGCCCCACAAACAGCGTTACTGTCGGTTTGATCCCGGTTGGAACCGGCAACGACTGGTGCAGGATGTTCGGCATACCCTATGACTACCAGGGCGCTATTGACGTGATAAAAAAAGGCAAAACTTTTCTGCAGGATGTGGCATGGGTAAAATTTACGCAGTCGGGCCTGGAGAAAAACCGCTATTTCGCCAATATGGCAGGTATGGGATACGATGCCATGGTGGCCGAAAAAACCAATAAACAGAAAGACGAAGGCAAAGGCGGCGCCCTCTCTTATTTTATCAACATTTTTTCCAGCCTTTTTAAATTCCGGGAAGCCCTTACCGAAGTAATTGTTGACGGACAGGAAGTGCTGAAAGCGCCTGTTTTCACGATGAATGTGGGCGTTTGCAAATACAATGGCGGAGGCATGATGCAATTGCCCAACGCCATCCCCGACGACGGCAACCTTGACATGACAGTGATCACCAAACTCAGCAGGTTTACAGTGGTCAGAAACGTAATGAAGTTATACGACGGTTCTTTCACCCGAATGCGCCAGGTGAAAACCTTCAGGGGAAAATCCATTGTAATCAATTCAAAACCGGAAGTCTACATGGAAGCTGACGGAGAATCGCTTGGCCACAGCCCCTTTAAATTTGGCATCGTGCCGAAAAGCCTGAAGGTGATCATCGGAAAGGAAATGAAAATCACGGATCCTGCCAGTCACCCTGAGACTTCATCAGATCAATAAGCCCGGCTACGGCCAGTTCCTCCGGAATATTTTTTTTCACCGCTTTCCTTCCGTGGTAAAGAGTAACCTTCCCACTCCCCTGCCCTATGTAGCCATAATCGGCATCGGCCATTTCGCCCGGCCCGTTTACAATACAGCCCATTACCGCTATTTTCAGCCCCTTAAGATGCGCGGTAGCCGCCTTTACTTTTTTCAAAGCCTCCTCAAGTTTATATTGGGTGCGGCCGCAACCCGGGCAGGCAATATATTCTGTTTGTGTGATCCTGGCCCTGGTTGCCTGCAGGATGGCAAATGCTATCCGGTTCACCTCTGCGGAAGTCAATTGTGAGTTTTCGAGCAGCACACCGTCGCAAAGCCCGTCGTTTAGCAAAGGACCCAGGCAGATCGCCGCATCAATGGCAAAACGCGACACATCCGCTTCATGGCCTTCATATTTTAAAACCACCGGAAAAGCCTGCCCCAGGCCATCGAGCTCGGCAATTTTTTGCCTGATAGCAAGGGTTTCAGAAACAGATGATGTGCTAAAAACCAATACACTCTCAGACTTGATGGGATCACAGGCAGGCAACGGCTGATGAGGAAGGCAATTGAGGTAGCGGATGCAGGGTTCATCAGTTTTTTGCTCCTCAGGATGGTCCCACACCCCGGCATTGCCCTCCTCAGCCAGATATTCATCAATGCTGTGAACCCTTTGCCGGCCGCTAAGCACAACCGGAACATTACCATGTCCGATGCTTCCGGCCGGCCAGGAAATTCGGCGTTCATATTCAAAACGGGATGAATGGCAAGGCGTTACCTCCGATTCAACATCCAGCCTTCCTGCCGGTGGTTTTGAGAAGCGGCTAACAATCTGCCTGGCAACAGGAATTTCGTTCTCAGGCGCTTCGGTAAGCGAAACGCGAACAGTATCGCCAATTCCATCGGCAAGAAGGGAAGCGATGCCGCAAGCCGATTTGATCCGGCCTTCGGGGCCGTTTCCGGCTTCGGTAACACCCAGATGAACAGGGTATTGCATATTTTCCTGTATCATCCTGCAAACCAGCATACGTGTGGCTGCAACCATTACCCTCACATTGCTCGATTTCATGGAAAGCACCAGCTTATGAAACCCAAATGCATGGCATATCCGCACGAATTCCATCGCCGATTCGGCCATTCCTTCATGCGTATCGCCATAGCGGTTCATAATGCGGCCCGATAAAGAGCCGTGGTTCGTACCTATTCTGATGGCAGTGCCATATTGCCGGCAAATTTTCAACAAAGGATGCAGGCGTTCGGCAATACGTTCAAGTTCCTCATTGTATTCCTTTTGGGAAATTGCGGTTTTGCTGATACGCTTATCCGCATAATTGCCCGGATTGATGCGCACCTTATCCACTATCTGCGCTGCCCGTTCGGCAACAGCAGGTTTAAAATGCACATCGGCAATGATGGGAAGCCTAAAGCCTTTTTGATGTAACTCCCTTTTGATCAGCCCGATATTTTCAGCTTCCTGAATATTCTGTGCCGTTATCCTGATCATCTCGCAGCCTGCCTCAATCATCCTGATGCATTGTGCCACGGTGGCAGCGGCATCCATGGTTGGGGTGTTGGTCATTGACTGGATGCGCACCGGATTCCAGCCGCCAAGCGCCAGGTCTCCGATCCATACCTCCCGTGGGTCCCATGCTTTAAAAACAGGATGCATCATTTCGTTTGTGATGTGCTTAGAAAATATGAAGAAATGCAAATGTAGCAAATTCCTTTGTTGGCAAAAGCATTGGGGAGTTTGGAAAAAGAGACGAGGGGCGAGTGAAAAAACCCATGGAAAATTGATGATGTATCCCTACAGCTATCGGAAGTGGTGGAAAAGGGACGAGTCATAGCTATCGGGACTGGATTCATCATTCATCCAACATTAAAAAAAAATGACTACTGAGTAAGGGTAAAAGGCGTTTTGATTGTCATAGGTTCAAAAGACTTCCCTGATTTAGCAGCATTGCTCAGCGGAGGAATATATTTCATCCAGCTTAAAAACAACCACAAAATGCTCGGCACGGCTAAGTTTAATATTTTATAAATGCTTTAATCCATAATTCATGAAGCTATACGAAACATTCTGCTTCTTCCTCATATTCTTAACATTTCCATCACTGTGTTTTTCACAAGAGGTGTGGAAAAGGGTTTTCTTTGACGAACACGATGCACCACCCACCTGGCAATCGCCAGTTGAGTGTTATGATATGGGCTATCTGGTTGGGGTCCGGATAATTCAAAATGGGGAATCTAACAAAAGCGCGCTGGTTAAAACCGATATTAACGGCTTTGAACGCTGGTCCAGGCTTTTTGAACATCAAAATCCAGGTCTGACTTTTAGCCGTATCAAGCAAAATGAAAACGGCGAGATCTTTGTTGCTGGGGGTATGCGTTATCCGGGATTGTATTCTCGTGATCCATATATCATGAAGCTGAATGTTTGCGGGGAGGTGGAATGGTGCCGCGTGCTTCACAATCCCTTTTTGCCCCTACAAAACTCTTTTCCGCAAGGCCTGGTAGCATTACCTGACGGAGGCTGTGTGATTATGTTCCTATATTTTTCCGGAGTATTTGAAGACAGGATAAGCCTGGCACGTTTCAACAGCGAGGGCGATATGCTCTGGTTTAAGCCCATACCAAGAGATGATGCAAACATGAATTCAGAAGACGGCTATGACCTCTTGTATGTTCCGGACAGTGGTTTCATTATCTCAGGCATTTGTGGTTACCGCGACCCTTTCCACCCCCTGCCGCTAATGTGGGATAAGCCCTATTTTATCAGGACCGACCTTGAAGGAAACAAGCTCTGGGAGCTTGTTCCCTTTCATGAAACCAATCAGAGTGGAGGCCAGGCAACTTCTACCATCATCAAATCGGAGGGGTATTACTATGCGGCGGCGGCTCACTGGTATCATGACGGCAGCAACGGCGGAACACCGGCGCTTATCAAATACAACGACAACGGGGAACTGCTTGGCGTTTACGACCTGGTAAGCGGTTATACTCAGGGAGGAATGAAAACCCTTCGTGTTATAAACGACACCCTGCTGGCCGCCGGGGGCGGCTGGGGCCACAGCGGGGCCATGAACAACTATGCCATCCTTTTTGATACTTTGGGCAATATTGTTGACACGACCTTGCTGGAGTCCGTTGGTTCATATGCTTCTTACATTGAGAAAACCCATGACAACAAGCTGCTGTTTTATACCGCCACCAAAGAACAGGGGCATTTTGATGCTTTGCTGTTTAAATACAATACGCAACTGCAATACGACAGCATCTACAACACCCCGCTGGTTTACGACAGCCTTTGCCCCTACCCCATTGTATCCGATACCATTATGCTTGATATGTGCGAACTGATCACCATTATGGTGGGCAACAGGCCGGTGGAATTAACGGACAAGGAAAAAACGCAGCAATTAGAGGTTTATCCCAACCCTGCCGGTTCCTACGCAACCATAAAACTGCCGGAAAGCGTTAGCCGTAGCGGGCATAACGGGTTTATGACACATACCACCGTGTGGCATCACTGGATAAAGGATGCAACGCTCCATGTTTTCAACATCCATGGCCAGGAAACCCACACCCAAAAAATCCCGGACGGGCAGCAGCAACTGCAATTAGATGTAAGCGCCTGGCCGCCGGGCATCTACCTTCTCCGTGTTAAGGCAATGAATGGCATTACGGTGGATGGGAAGGTGGTGGTGAGGTAGCGGGAAGGGGCGAGTTGGAGAAAAGGAGAAAAGGAGACGGGGCGAGGGGCGAGATTGAGAGATGGCAGCCTTTTAACTGCTTTATGTAAAACTTTGAATTTTGGGCTTTGAATTTTGAATTTTGAGTTTTAAAACATGGATATGCTTGAAGCCAAATTTGACCCCATGCCCGAAAGCATGATGGCCGATATTTACGATGGCAGGCTGATTGTTGGCGGGCGCGAAAAGCTTGAAGCCGAACTTGCACACTGGAAACGTGAACGCTACAAGGCTTTTACCAATCTTTACAGGTGGTACAGCGCCGATACAAGCTGTTTGTATGCAACCGACAGCCTGATTGCCTTGCTTAATGCCGAAAACAATGCTGCGAGCCAATATAAGCTGGCTTTCCTGTATCTTGATGGTAATGAACCCTTACTGGCAAACCAAACCCTTGCAGAGATTTCTGCCTCCTTTAACCTTGATGCCAATGCACTGGCCACACACCAGGCATACATTGACCTGGCAGATATCTGGTTACGGATACTGAATGATTCGGTATATTTTGTCAACCCCGGTGAAGCCATTATCGGTGATTTGATGGTAATTTACAATGCTGAGCTGGGCTTACCTTCAGTGTATGCACGTAACTTATTACTTGCAGCAGGCGCAGTGCAATACGATCCTGATATCATACTGTTTGGTTCGGAAAAGAGTGAACGACTTTACAGAAGAAGCCAGACACCCGTAACATCCGAATCAAGGCTAAAACTCTATCCCAATCCAGCGAAAGGTGTATTAACCATTGAATACCAAACTGATGAAAATACATTTTCAGCAATCATTGCGATAACAGGAATTGACGGAAGCATGGTAATGTCAGAACCACTACCTTTGAGCAGTGGAACAAGGCAGCTTTCACTTGAAAACCTTAAGCCCGGTTCCTATATTGTTCAGTTACTGTTAAATGATAAACCGGCTGCGATACAGCGGCTTCAGATTATTAAATAATTTAAAAAACAACATGAAAGCCCGGCTGTAATATGCCGGGCTTTCCTAAATGCCTGAAAAAAATGCGAAAGATTTTAACTATACTGTGCATTTGCTTATGTTTTTTTCATTCATCTGCCCAGACATGGCCTAAGTTATATGGGGCTGCTGTGCACAAGGGTGGATATAAAATAAATGAAGCTTATGATGACAGCTATATTTTGACAGGAAATTTTATAGCTCAAGGAGGGTCAGCCTACATGGGCTTTCTTATGAAGACGAATATAAACGGAGAAATCCTTTGGGAAAAGCACATTGGTGAAAGCGGTTACAGGTTTGGAATTGTAAGTTCATATCACACATCGGATGGTGGAATGATTATATCAAGTTTTACAACAAAGTTTGATAATTGGGGTGATTCCTACATCATGAAACTAAATGCCTGTATGGAACAGGAATGGTGCAATATTTTTCATATTCCCGGGCACCACCATGCCGCATGGGATGTGCTTGAACTGCCCGATGGCAACTTTATAGCCTTACTCAATTATTACTCCTACGATCTGGTGAATGAACGTATATGGCTGCTTTGCCTCTCGCCCTCAGGGGAGGTGCTTTGGGAGAAAGTGTATGCACAGGGACATGAATACCTGGATTTTAATAATGAAAGCGGTTATGTGCTTACCTACACATCAGAAGGCAATATCCTGATTACAGGCGATTGCTTGCTGATTGATCCTGAATGGCCAGCTTCAAGGGTTATCACTACGCTGCATGTAATGGTTGATTCAACTGGCGAAGAACTTTGGGCGGAGCCCTTCAGGGAGTCGGACGATCAGGCTTTTATAAGCCATTCATTACGTACAATAGAGCACCCGGATGGCATTTTTTATACCTGCGGTACAAGAAGCGCCGATCCGTTTTACAAACATTCTGTTGCAATATTAATGAAATTCAACAGCAATGGCGATTATCTCGATCATATCACCGTCTATCCTTCTCAAAGCCACTCCACTGCTACAATAAATAACGTGGTTGCGTACGATATAAATCATCTGGTATTAACCGGGAGATACAGACAAGGATTAGTTAAACCATACATCATGCTCTACAAAACCGATACCCTGGGTAATATCCTTAATGAAAAGGAACTGTACAGGGATGATAATGGAATTAAACATGCTACACTTACATCAGATAATTATGTGATTATGACAAGCCTTCATTATGTGCTTGGAAATCCCAACCGCTGGAAAGTATACATAAACAAAGTGGACGGGGAACTGAACGAAGCGGAGTTTGACCCCCGCCAGCTTACCTACGACAGCCTTTGCCCTTACCCAATCGTAACAGATACCATTGTGCCGGATTGTGATATCATCCTGGGCCACAGGCCTCCGGAGTTAACGGATAAACAAAAAACACAGCAATTAGAGGTTTACCCCAACCCTGCCAGCGCCCATGCAACCATAAAACTGCCGGAAAGCGTTAGCCGCAACGGGCATAACGGATTTATGGCACACACCACCGTGTGGCACCACTGGATAAAGGATGCATCGCTACAAGTTTATAACATCCACGGCCAACAAATCCACACCCAACACATCCCGGACGGGCAGCAGGAATTGCAGTTGGATGTAAGCACCTGGCCTCCGGGCATGTACCTGCTGCGCGTAAAAGCAATGAATGGAATAACGGTGGATGGGAAGGTGATGGTGGTGAAGTAGTTGAACATAATGGAAAATGGATGATGGAAAATGTGTTATGTAAAATATATTTCTCCTCGGTTAGTAATATCCCCACATTAAACATTTTCCTCCCGATAGCTATCGGGATCCATCATCCATGCAACATGATAAGAACTGCCACCCTTAACACCGATACC